>Ga0214471_10000961_pt1 | contig 23362 bp, 25 predicted proteins | sample RVTome_5_FD_207665 | JGI IMG/M metagenome (GOLD analysis project Ga0214471, IMG submission 207665) | Soil microbial communities from uranium-contaminated site in the Upper Colorado River Basin, Wyoming, United States - RVT142D155 | ecosystem: Environmental > Terrestrial > Soil > Contaminated >... | reverse complement strand
GTTGTGGGCCCCGTCCAGAAGGCCGGCGTGCTGCCGCCGATGGCCGAGGATCGCCGCGCCCGCCCCGAAGAGGGCGGTGACCAATGCGGTCCAGAGAGCGATGTTGCCCAGTTCCGCCGTCATTGCCACCGTTCCATGCGATGACCACTAAGAACAGCAGTCAGCAATCAGTAGGGTTTGTGCAACGTGCAAGGTTCAACGTTAAACTTTGAACGCTGAACTCTGAACCATGAACTGTGAACCAACTTCAGCTCCCCTCGCGCTTGATCAGCGACTTGTATAAGACCTCGGGGGGCGGGGGCTTTTCCCCCTCGGCGGGAGGATGATACTCTTCCGAGTGCTTGGCCATGATGAGATCCGACCGAAAAATCCCCTCGGGGGTCCAGACCCCTTCGACGACCGCCCCCTTGCCTTCCGTGAAGAGGTCCGGCGGAATCCCCTTGAAGCGGACGGGAACGGAGGAGACTCCGTCGGTCAGCCGAAACTCGAGAGTGAGTGTTTCGGGATTCTTGCGGAGCGAGCCGTCCTCGACCATCCCACCGATCCGCAGGCGCTTTCCCAGGGCCTCGCCGCTCTTCGCCTGCAATTCCGACGGGGTGTAGAAATAGACGATGGCTTCCTGCACGCCGCCCCAGATGAGGTACGCCACCGCCACCAGGATCACACCGGCCCCGATCACGAACCGGACCATCCCTCGGCTCACCGCTTTTCCCCTCCGCCCACCCGCAGCGTCTCCTCCCGCCGCCGAATGCGCCGCCGGACGCTCAGCCAGTAGCCGCCGAGGGTGACGGCGGCCACCAGATAAGCGGCCACGATGTAGTTCCAGGGGCCCATCAGCCTTCCCGGTTGCGCTCGAGGATCTCCGCCTCCAGCCGCTCGAGATGGACTCGTTGGCTCAATAGATACAGGTAGAGCAACGTGAAAGCCGCCACGCTAACCAGCAGCGCCAAGAGCATGGGGGCGGCCACCGTCGATCCCCCGGGCCGCATCACCGACGCGGGCTGATGCAGCGTGCGCCACCACTCCACCGACTTGTGGATGAGGGGAATGTCGAGGAACCCGACGATCCCGAGGACCGCCGCGTAGCGCGCCCCGCGTGCGCGATCCTCCACGAAGGACCGGAGCATCAGATACCCGATGTAAATCAACAACAGAACGGCAGTCGTGGTCAGCCTGGCGTCCCACGTCCACCAGACGCCCCACGTCGGCTTGCCCCAGATGGACCCGGCCAGAATCGTGAGGGCGGTGAAGATGACCCCCACCTCGGCCGAGGCGTAGGCCACCTGGTCAAAGGCCGGACGCCCTCGCCAGATATACAGGATACTACAGCAGAAGACGACAAAGAAGGCCAGATAAGCCACCCAGGCGGCCGGCACGTGCAGATACATGATCCGCTGGACTTGACCCTGATAAGAGTCCGGGGGGGCCCAGACGAGGCCCAGATACAGGCCGGCCGCCAGCGCGACCAGCGTGAGGATCCCCAGGAGCGATCGGACCCAACCTGCCGTCACCTCACTCCTCCAGTATGAACGTAAAGGTCAAGAACCCGACCACCAGGAAAATCGCATCGAAGACGGCGAGGAGCCGGATCCAGTGGCTCCCCGCGCGCAGGCTCTCCCCGTGCAGACTCCCCTGGGTGAGCTGTACGGCCGCCAGGAGGACCGGGATCAGCAGGGGAAACAGGAGGAGCGGCAGCATGGCCTCCCGCGCCCGCAGTTGAGCCGCCATCGCCGCGAATAAGACGCCGATGGCGGCGATCCCCACCGTCGCCAGCACCGCCACCGCCAGGAGGCCGCCGAGGTTCCCCCACAGATCGACACTGAAGAGGAACCCGAAGAGGAGGAACGTCACCAGCTCGGCCGCGCTCAACAGGACCGTCGCCCACATGACCTTGCCGAGGTAGATCGCCCCCGGATCGCCGGGCAGCAGCCGGAGCCCCTCCAGGCACTCCTCCTCCCGCTCGACTTGAAAGGTGCGGGCCATGGCGAAGAGGCCCATCAGTATGAACCCGAGCCAGAGCAGCCCGCCGGCCGCCGCGCCAATTCGGGCCCGGTCCGGTCCGAGGGAGAAGTGAAACATGAAGAGGAGGATGGCGCTGAAGAAGAGGAGCGTGTTCAGGCCTTCCCGGTTGCGCCCCTCGATCCGCAGGTCCTTCCAGAGCACCGTCCACGCGCGCTGCAGGAGGCTCATGCGCCCTCCCCCTCCACGTGCAGGGTGTAGTGCTCGTGGAGCTCCTGGAGACTCATCTCGCCTCTCGCCTCCTCGAAGACGAGCCGGCCCCCTTTGAGCATGGCGACCCGATCCGCGACGGCGAAGCCGCCCGAGAGGTGATGGGTGGCGATGATGGCCGTCCCTCCCCGCTGGCGGAACTCCTGCAGGAAGCCGTTGAAGAGCTTCATGGTCCTCTGGTCCAGATTGGTATACGGCTCGTCCAGGAGCAGGAGCGCGGGCTGGTCGAGGAGGAGTCGCGCGAGGGCCAGCCGCCTTTTCATCCCGCTCGAGAAGGTACGGACCCGCTGGTCCGCGCACGCCCCCAGGTCCATCCGCTCAAGGACCTCCGCCAGGGTCCCGTCCGTGCAGGGCCGTCCCCGCATGGCCGCGACGAACCGGAGGTTTTCCCTGGCCGTCAGGTCCCCGTAGAGATACGTACTGTGGCCCAGGACCCCGATCCGGCTCCGAATCGCCTCCTGCTCGCGGGTCAGATCGTAGCCGAGCACCTTCCCGCCCCCGCCCGTCGGGCTCAGAAGCGTCGCGATCACCTTGAGCAGGGTGGTCTTTCCCGCGCCGTTCGGCCCCAGGAGGACCAGGGTCTGCCCGCGCCGGAGATTCAGGTCGATCCCCCGGAGCGCCCAGGTCGCCCCGTACGCGCGCGAGAGCCGATGCACCTCTACAGCCGGACTGTCGTCCATACCCCCCACGGTCCCCTCGCCCTACCGGTCCGCCTCGCCCATGACGAAATCGACGCTGCCGACGATGGCAACCACATCGGCCACCATATGTCCCTCGATGAGCCGCGGGAGCACCTGGATGTTGACCAGAGACGGGGGCCGGAGCTTGACGCGCCAGGGCTTGTTCGACCCGTCGCTCACCACGTAAAATCCCAGCTCCCCCTTGGGCCCTTCCACCGGGACGTAGGCCTCGCCGGGCGGGACCGTGAAGCCCTGCGAGTAGAGGAGGAAATGGTGGATCAGGGCCTCCATGCTCTGCCGGACGACATGCTTCGGCGGGGGGACGATCTTCGGATTATCAATATTGACCGGCCCGCCCGGCAACTCCCGCAGGGCCTGGCCGACGATCCTGAGGGACTGGCGCATCTCGACGATCCGCACCAGGTACCGGTCGTACGCATCGCCGGCCCGGCCCAGAGCAATCTCGAAATCGAACCGGTCGTAGCCGGAATACGGATTCGACTTTCTGAGGTCCCAGGCGAGGCCGCATGCCCGCACGATGGGCCCGGAGAGTCCCCAGGCAACGGCCTCTTCCGCCTTGATCACCCCGATCCCCTTCAGGCGCTGGATCCAGAGGGGATTGTCGGTCAGCAGATCTTCGTATTCATCGAAGCGGTGGGGAAACTCTCTGAGGATCTGGTCCACCGCCCGATCAAAGCCGTCCGGCAGATCGGCCATCAGTCCCCCCACCCGGAAGTAGCTCGACATCATCCGGGCCCCGCTCACCATCTCGTATAGATCCAGAATCCGCTCCCGCTCCCGGAAGCAGTAGAGGAACACGCTCTGCGCGCCGACCTCAAGCGCCATCGTTCCGAGCGCCACGAGATGGCTCTTGATCCGCGTCAGCTCCGTGAGGAGCACGCGGATGACCCGGGTCCGTTCCGGCACCTCGATCCCGAGGAGCTTCTCCACGCTCAGCACGAAGGCCAGGTTGTTCGACATGGGGGCGAGGTAGTCGAAGCGGTCGGTCACGGTGATCGCCTGATGGTACCGCTTGGACTCCATGATCTTCTCCATGCCGGTGTGCAGATACCCGATGTGGGGCGTGACCTTCACGACCACCTCCCCGTCGAGCTCGAGCAGCAGGCGCAGCACGCCGTGGGTCGAGGGGTGCTGCGGCCCCATGTTGATCAGCATCGTCTTCGTTTCCGGCATGCCCCGATCCTCCGCTCGCCGCGTGCAGTATCGACCATGATACCCCCCGGGAGAGCGGGATTCAAGGTGGAAAGCCCGCCCGCCTTGACGCTCAGAGCAGCACCCGGTACAGTAAGGGCGAGAGGACATGCGCGTGGGCATGACACTGGCCGAAAAGATCTTGGCGGACAAGCTCGGGCGCGAGGTGCGCGCCGGAGACATCGTGATCTGCCCTGTGGATCTGGCGCTGGTGCAGGACGGCACGGGCACCCTGACCTTCGACGTGATCCGCCAGCTCATGGGCAAGGACACCCTGAAGCACCCGGACCGGGCCATGATCGTGTTGGACCACCTGGGCCCCCCGGGCCGGCCCGAGTACGCCGCGATGCACAAGAGGCTCCGGGATTTCGTCAAGGCAACCGGGTGTCTGCTGGCGGACGTCGGTGAAGGGATCAGCCATGTCCTCGTCTCGGAACGGTATGTGAAGCCGGGAGACATCGTCGTGGGGGCCGATTCTCACACCAATACCGCCGCGGGGATGGCCGCGTTCGCCACCGGCATGGGCTCCACGGATATCGCCGTCGCCATGGCACTGGGCAAGCAGTGGTTTCGCGTCCCGGAGACGATCCGGTTCGAGCTCCGTGGCCCGCTCCCCGTCGGGGTCTCGTCCAAGGACATCATCCTCTCCATCATCGGTACCATCGGGGAAGACGGCGCGGTCTATAAGGCGATGGAGTTCGGCGGGGAGACGATCCGGCACCTCTCGATGGACGCCCGATTCACCATCACCAGCATGGCCCAGGAGTGCGGGGCCAAGCTGGGATTGTTTCCCTCGGATGAAGAGACCCGAAAATGGATGCGGACCCACGGCCGGGAGAAGGAATGGAAGGCGCTCGCGGCGGACGCGGACTCCACCACCGAGCGGGTGATCGAGGTTGACTGCTCGAGGCTCGAACCCCTCATGGCCGTCCCTCACACGCCGGGGAACATCAAGCGGGCGATCGAGGTCGAACAGGAAGGGGTCAAGGTCGACCAGGTCTTCCTGGGGACCTGTACGAACGGCCGCCTGGAGGACCTCAAGGCCGCCGCGCAGATCCTGAAAGGACGGCGAATCGCGAAGGGGACTCGAATGCTGGTCTACCCCGGTTCACGGTGGGTCTACCACCAGGCCCTCAAGGAGGGGATCATCCAGATCCTGGAAGAGGCCGGCGCCGTCATCGGCCATGCCGCCTGCGGGCCGTGCCCGGGAATGCAGTTCGGGCTCCTCTCGGACGGCGAGGTGTGTGTGGCCACCCAGAATCGGAACTTCAAGGGCCGGATGGGTAATCCGAACTCGTTTCTCTACCTCGCCTCGCCCTGGACCGCCGCGGCCACGGCCGTCGAAGGCAGGATTGTGGATCCGCGCCGATTCCTCTCTTAGGAGGCTCGCCATGGTGGTGCGTGGGAAGGCCTGGAAGTTCGGCGATTTCATCTCCACCGACCTCATCGCCCCGGGCCGGTACGCCCACCTGCGGGACAACCTGCCGGAATTCGTCACGCACGTGCTCGAGGACGCCGATAAAGACTTCGCCCCGGCTGCGCTCACGGGCGACCAGACCTACATCGTGGTGGGCGGGCGGAACTTCGGGCAGGGGTCAAGCCGCGAGCACGCCGCGCGCCTGATCAAGCTCGCCGGGGTGCCGGTGGTGCTCGCCAAGGGGTTTGCCCGGATCTTCTACCGGAACTGCTTCAACATCGGGATGCCGGCCCTGACCGTGGATACCGATCAGATCGCCCACGGCGACGAGCTCGAGATCGACCTTGCGAAGGGCGTGGTCCGCAACCTCACCCGGAAGACGGAGCTCACGACCGGACGGATCCCGCCCGTGATGCTCTCGATCCTCCAGGAGGGGGGAGTCGTGGAGTACATCAAGAAGCGCGGCGACCTCGTCTTTGAGGAGGCCACGCACGGCGAGAAGGCTGGGAGAGGGGCACTCTAGTCGTCCAGCCTTCCAGCGCCCGAGTCGCTCCCCCGCGGCCAAGCGTCGGTCGGGGCCCTCCGAGAGAATGCCGTCGCCTGATTCCCGGCGAAAGGACCGCATGCAGACGCGCCTGTCCTTGCTCCTGCCCCGGCCGCAAACCCCGAAACTCACGAGCACCCGATGCACCCTTCCGGATGAGCCGGTGATCCGTCTGGCCTCCCCGGGCCCGCACGTGCAGGCCGCGGCCGACCGGTTGGCCGCGGCGCTCCGGTCATGCGGATGCCACCCCCGCTGGAGCGCGACCGGGAACGAGCAGGATTCCGAGGCCGCCATCACGCTCCGCATCCGCCCGGTCGCGCGCTCGCAACCCCAGGGCTACCGCCTGACGATCGACCATGCGGGGGTTGCGGTCGTCGGGGCCGACGAGGCCGGGCTCTTCTACGGCGTCTGCACGTTGATCCAGCTCATCCGGCTCCACGTGCCCCCCTCCCCGCGGCAGCCCCTGACGCTCCCCGGATGCCGCATCACCGATTGGCCCGATTTTCCGCACCGGGGCGTCCTGCTCGATGTGAGCCGGGACAAGGTCCCGACGATGGCGACCCTGTGTGACCTCGTCGATCTCTTGGCAAGCTGGAAGATCAACCAGGTGCAGCTCTACATGGAGCACACCTTCGCCTACCGCGGGCACGAGGTCGTCTGGGCGGACGCGAGCCCGTTCACCGGAGAGGAGATCGAGGCCCTCGACGCCTTCTGCCGGATGCGTTACGTCGAACTCGTGCCGAACCAGAACAGCCTCGGCCACATGCACCGGTGGCTGATCCATGAGCCGTACCGTCGGCTGGCCGAATGCCCGGACGGCATCGCCCACCCCTTCAGCAGGGACCCCGAACCCTACGGCCTCTGCCCCACCGACCCCGGCAGCCTCGCCCTCCTCGCGGATCTGTACGCCCAGCTCCTGCCTCACTTCAGCAGCCGCCAGTTCAACGTCGGACTCGACGAGACCTTCGACCTCGGCCAGGGCCGCTCTGCTGCTCACGCCGCGGCCACGGGCAAGGCGCGGGTCTATCTCGACTTTCTCACGCAGGTGCACCGCCTGGTGACCGGGCACGGCCGCACGATGCAGTGCTGGGCCGACATGCTGCGCCAGTGGCCCGAACTCGTCGGCGACGCTCCCCGAGACATCGTCCTTCTCGAGTGGGGATATGAGGCCGACCATCCGTTCCTCGAGCACTGCCGCCGCTTCGCCGCCACCGGCCTCAGGGTCTACGCCTGCCCGGGGACGAGCAGCTGGAACAGCCTCGCGGGACGGACCGACAATGCCGTGGCCAATATCCGCGGTGCCGCGGCGGCCGGACGAGTGACCGGGGCCATCGGCCTCCTCACGACCGACTGGGGGGACAACGGCCACCTGCAGCCCCTTCCGGTGAGCTACCCGGGCTTCCTGGCCGGCGCCGCCCTGGGCTGGTGCAGCACGGAGGAGGGCACCATCGGACCAGACCTGCCGGCGCGCCTCGATGCACACGCCTTTCAGGACGAGGCCGGTGTGATGGGCCGCCTCGTTCACGATCTCGGCAACGCGTATCTTCATACCGGAGCTCCCATTCCGAACGCCTCCGTCCTCTTCCACCTCCTGATCTTTGCCGACCGTCCCCCGCCCACGGCGGCCATGGCGGGATTGAGCGTCCAGCGCCTGGAAGAGACGCACGCGTATCTCGAGAAGGTTGTCGCGCCACTCCATCAGACACGCATGGCGCGGCCGGATGCCGCGACCATTCGGGAAGAGGTCCGCTGGGTGGCCGACATGCTGCGGCTCGCGTGCCGTCTCGGCATCGCGCGGCTCAGGGCCGGCCCCGATGCGCCCCTGGCGGCCCTCGCCTCCCGGGCCCGATCGGGTTTTCGGGAGGATCTCCGCGAGCTGATCGATCGGCACCGGCAGCTCTGGCTCAGCCGCAACCGCCCGGGCGGTCTCCGCGACTCGGCCGCGCGACTCGAGCGCATCGTGACTCTCCTCGACGCGTAGCGCGCCACGCCAAGCCCCCTGAGACAGAAGCCGTCGCCCTCCCAGCGGCCGCTTGTTCGGCCCACGTCATGCCCACCCGACGGTCCCTGAACCTCAGGCTCACGCCGAACCGCTGGACCGAATGGCAATCCCACGGTATAAGGGACTCATCACGCGACCGCAGGCCACTGCCATCAGCGAAGGAGCATGCATGTTCCGGAAGAGGACCGGCGCGATCCTGTGCCCGTCCTGCGGAAAACTGAACAGCGTGGACGCGTCCGTCTGCTTTCACTGCGGGCGCCGAAACCCGGGGCTCTGGGGATTCGGGCCGAGCCTGAGGCACCTCCTCATCGGACTGAGCTTCACGCGCGTCGTCACGGTAACTTGTGTCGCCACCTACATTGGGGCGCTCCTTCTCGATCCCGGAGCGGCGCTCCGTCCCCGCGGGCCCTTCAGCTTCCTGGCTCCGAGCGGCGCCGCGCTCGACGCGCTGGGCATGACGGGCGCCTACCCCTGGCTCCACGGGCGCTGGTGGACGCTCGTCACCGCGATCTATCTGCACGGAAGCCTGCTCCACATCCTGTTCAACGTCTTGTGGATCAACCAGCTCGCTCCGGCCGTCGAGCAACTGTACGGCCGCTCGCGGCTCGTCCTGATCTTCACCGGCGCGGGGGTGGTCGGCTTCGTGCTGTCGAACTGGGCCGGGATCGTATTCACGGTCGGCGCCTCGGGCGCGATCTTCGGCCTGCTCGGGGGCATGGTCGCTTACGGGCGGAGCCGGGGAGGGACCTTTGGCGTGGCGATCCTTCGTCAGTACGGGCAGTGGGCGCTCGTCTTGTTCGTCATGGGTTTTCTCATGGCCGGGGTGAACAACTACGCCCATGCCGGCGGCTTCATGGGCGGGTATCTCCTCGGGACGCTCCTTGGACACAACGACCGCCGCCGCGAAAACTTCGGCCATCGTCTGGCGGCGACGGGGACCGTCGGACTCACGGCCCTTGCCTTCGCCCTCGCGCTGTGGACCGGCTTCATCGAGTAGGAAGAATAACGCAGGACGTCACCCCCGAGGGGCGGGCAGCCCTGGACACCAGGAGGTATTTGATGCGAAAGACGATCGGAGTTACTATGGCTGCGACTGTGCTGCCCCTCTTCGTTGCACAGGGGGCGACGATGGAACTCAACACTCAAGCGTTCAAGCCAGGAGGCATGATTCCGGCCAAGTACACATGCGACGGGCCGGATCTCTCGCCGCCCTTGACCTGGTCGGATCCACCACCCAAGACGGCGAGTTTTGCCCTCATCATGGATGATCCGGATGCCCCGATGGGGACCTGGGTCCACTGGGTGATGTGGAATATCCCCGCCACCGCCCGCAGCCTCGACGAGAACGTGCCCAAGGCGGCGGCTCTTCCGAACGGGGCCCGGCAGGGGACCAACGACTTTTCCCGGGTGGGCTACGGTGGGCCCTGTCCCCCCTCGGGGACCCACCGGTATGTCTTCACGCTGTATGCCCTGGATACGACCCTGAACTTGCCTTCAGAGACGACCAAGGCCCTCCTGGAAGACACGATGCGGGGCCACATCCTCGGCCAGGACAAGCTGATCGGCACTTATGGTCGGTAACCGGGGGGGGTGCGAGGCAGAACCCGCGAGCGCGTGGTCCGTACGGAGCCTGATCTGGCTCGGGCGCACGGCCGGAATCAGCCGCAGGGAAGCCCGTCAAAATCAGTGAGGAAGGCTCTGGTTTCTCACCGCGGCCTCTTATGGATCACGCGTGCATACCGAGAAACAGCACCCCCTCCCTGTCAAGCCCCATTCGCTGCCCCAACGTCGCGACCGCTGTGGAGCCGAGCTACCGGCGGGTGAAGGTCAGGTCGGTCTCGAGCTGGATCTCGTTCGCCACCTTGAGGAGCAGAAGTTCCGGCACCTTCATGCCGTGATCGGTGAAGGTGGTGCTGAGCTTCGCCCGGACCTTGATGTTCTCCGGGGTGAAACCGAAGCGCTTGTGCGACTCGACCTGGGCCGGCGTCAGCTTGATATAGGTCACCGTCGCCTCCGCCACCCGTTCGACCGGCTTCTGCTTGACCGTCAGGATCCCACGGATCTTGGCCGGAAGAGTCTTGCCCGGCTCGAGCGGGCCCGCGATCTCCACCCCCTTCACCTCGAACGTCACCCAACGGTTCGTTTCGTTCTCGGTGTCGAGGTAGTCCTTGCCGCGCATGTCGGCGTCCCGCTTGTCGATGCCCGTGCGAACCTGGTTCATGTCCACCTTGACGATGCCGGCCGCCCCCTGGGGTCGGCTCGGATCCATCGTGAGCGTCGCGGTGATCCCCGTATCCGCCGTGTTCCCGACGAATGTCTCGAGCGGCGCGTCGCTCGTGAACGTGGCCCGCGAGTACCGCGGCAGGAGTGTGAACGTCGCCGTCTCCGCCCAGGCAACCGCCGGTAGGGCCACCCGCAGCAGGAGCACCATCGCCCACAGAATTATCTTGCAATGCATGCCGCACCTCCTCGTCCTGTCGAGGTCCACCGCTCGGCGGCCAGGGGTCTTTCTGATTGGCCGCGCCTGCAGTGACGTCCGCGATTCCTCAGCGGGCATGGTGGTCGATGCCGATGTGGGCGTCGATGAAGCGGACGACCCGTCGCTCGTCGAACTCGTCGAAGGTCTCCAGGCGCCGCCACGCCGTGAGCGCGATCCGCCTGTCCATACCAGGATACGGGGCGAGTACGATCCGGTCGTAGCGCCGGGCGATCGATTTCAGCTTCTCCACGAGATCCGGGCAGCCCTCGGGGCAGTGGTACTGCATGACCACCCCGCCATCCTCGAGGTTGTGCACCTGGACTTCCTTGGGGATCGGCCGGTCATGAACGCCCCAATCCGCGAGGTAGGGCGTGTGCGGCCCCGAGGTCGGCGGGTCGCTGTTGTACGGGATGTGCGGCGCGGACGGATTCGGGATATGGGCGTTGCCGAGGCTCGGAAACTCCCGCCACGTCACCGCCGCCGTCATCCGCCCGTAGGCCCAGTACCCCCCGGTGCCTCCGAGCAGGACGAGAGCGGCAATGAGCCCCACGCGCTTGACGCTCCGCCGCTGCCCTTGTTTACGTCGTTCCTCGGCCCTGCGGGCCTTGGCCTCTTCCTTCCGCTGCCGCTTCGACGCCCTGGACACCGCTTGACCGCCCCTGCCCGCCTACTCCCCGGCGGCGCTGAGCTTTCCGAGATTCACGTTTTCACCGATCACGACCAGGATGTCTCCTTCTCGAATGACCTCGGCCCCCGACGGGTTCACCACAATGACCGGGCGTTCGCCCTTGGAGGCCCGCCGGATGGCCAGGATCGTGACGCCGTACTCCGTCCGGAGGGCGAGATCGGCCAGGCTCTTCTCCCAGAAGGTCTTCGGCGCATCCACCTCGGCCACCCCGAACCCCTCCCCCAGCTCCAGGTAATCCAGGATCGACGGAGAGACGAGAGTTTCCGCGACGCGGCGGCCCATCTCCGCCTCCGGAAAGACCACCCGATCGACTCCGAGTCTTTTCAGGATCCGGCCGTGCAGCGTACTTACCGCCTTGACCACGAGCATCTTGACTCCGACATCCCGAAGGGCCATGGCAACCAGCAGGCTCGCCTCCATGTCTCGCCCGAGGCTCACCACCGCGCAATCCACCTCCGCCACTCCCACCTCCCGCAGGACCTTGTCGTCCGTGGCATCCGCCTCGACCGCATGGGTCGCAATGTCCCGCACCCGCTCCAACCGCTCCTCGGATTCATCGATACAGATGATCTGACATCCTTTTTCCGCCAGCGTCTTGGCCACGGCATACCCGAAGTTGCCGAGACCGATGACGGCGAACTGCCGCTTGCCCATTGTCCCTCCCTATCCGATGAGAACCTGTTCCTCCAGCAAATGATAGCCTGCGGTCTGTTCCCGCAACAAGAGGGCTGCCCCCAGCGTGACGGGCCCGACGCGCCCCGCCAGCATGGTCCCGCTGATGGCTATCTTCCCGAAATCGCTGAAGACACCGGCGAGACTGATCGGCATTCCGGGCACGCCCGTCGACAGCCCCACCGTCCCGAAGGCCGAAGTCACTTCGAACAGGGTCTGGATGAACGGATGGCCCTCGGTCACCATGAGAATCACCGTCACGAAGACGACGAAGTTGAGAGAGAGGGTGGACAGGATGAACGCGTCGTTCAGGACCTTCTGGGGCAACCGGCGGCCCATCAGGTTCACCTCCGAATCTCCCCGGAGGGTTCGCCAGATGGCGGCCAGCAGCGCCCCTAAGGTCGTCGTCTTGATCCCGCCGCCTGTCCCTCCCGGCGACGCCCCGACGAACATCAGCAGGATCAGGATGACCAGCGTGACTTGACGAAGCGACCCGATATCCACCGTGTTGAAGCCGGCCGTCCGCGGGGTGGCCGCCTGGAAGAAGCCGGCGAGGAGCCGGACCGGCACACCCAAGGGTCCGAGGGTTGCGGCATTCGTCCACTCCAGGAAGAGGAAGAGGACGAAGCTCACCGCCAGGAGCCCCCCCGTCACCCTGAGCACCAGTCGCGTATGGACCGAGAGTCGCGGGACGATCCCTTCCCGCCGCCATTCCAGGAACTCGCTGATGACGAGGTAGCCGATCCCGCCCAGAATGAAACTCACAGCCAGCGTCAGGCTGACCACGGGATCGCCGACATACCTCATCAGGCTGGTCGAAAAGAGACTGAACCCCGCATTGTTGAAGGCGGAGACCGCGTGAAACAAACCGAGGAAGGCGGCCGTGCCGATCGGGTAATCCTGCGCGAACCGCAGGGTGAGGACGACGGTCGCGGTTCCCTCCACCACCGCGGTGACCACGAGGACGCGCTTCACGAAGCGGACGACGCCTGCCAGGGACATCGTCCCGACCGCCCTCTGCAGGGCGAGCCGCTCCCTGAGCGACACCCTGCGCCGCAGCAGCAACGCGATCATAGTCGAGACGGTCATGTAGCCGAGCCCCCCGAGCTGGATCAAGGCCAGGATCACCACGTGGCCGAAGGGGGACCAGAAGGTCGGGGTATCGACGACGATCAGACCGGTGACGCAAACTGCAGAGGCAGCCGTGAAAAGGGCGTCGATCAGTCGCGGATTCTCGCCCGCCGTGGTGGCGACCGGGAGCATGAGGAGCCCGGTCCCGACGAGGATCGTCGCGCCGAACCCCACGGCGAGCGTCTGCGGCGGCGACAGGCCCCGCTCCGCAACCCTGACGAGCGTTCCAGCGATGCGACCCACGGCGTCCCTACCTGCTCAGCGCTTATAAGCCCCGTCCGGACCCCTGTCAAGGGCGATTTGCAGAACCGGCCCGAGGATGATAGCGTGAATGCAGGGGGAGGCAATGTCAAGCGTCGTCATTCTGGGGGCCGGATTCGCAGGGCTGTACACCGCGCGTCATCTGCAGCGGGACATCCGCGGTGCGGGCAACGCGGAGATCGTTCTGATCGACCGCCACAATTTCCACCTCTTCACCCCCATGCTCCACGAGATCACCGCCGGCAAGATCGAGCCGCGGCACGTGGTCTGGCCGGTCCGGCTCCTCGGCCGCCGCTGGCGGCTCACCTTTCTCGAGCGGATGGTCGAGGCGATCGATCTCGACGGGCGGCGGATCCTCACCGACCGGGGTATCGTCCCCTACGACTTGCTCGTCCTGGCGCTGGGGAGTGTGTCCAATTTCTACGGATTGCGGCCGCCGCCCCAGCTCTTCCAGTTCAAGGAGTTGCGGGATGCGGTGCGGCTCCGCAACCACCTGATCGGATGCCTCGAGCGCGCGGAACAGGAGCTGGATCCGGCACGACGCCGGACGCTGCTTACCTTTATACTGGTCGGCGGCGGATGCACCGGGGTGGAGCTGGCCGCCGAAGTCCACGACTCGGTCTTCACGAGCCTGCTCCAATATTACCCCCGCATCGACCCGGCCGAGGTCCGCATCCTGCTCCTCGAAGCGACCCGGCGGATCATCCCCTGTGTCGGCGAGAGCCTGGCGGCGCTGGCGCTCGAGAAGCTTCGGGAAAAGCGGGTGGACGTCAAACTGGAAACACCGGTCGCGGACCTGCTGACGGACGGCGTGGTGCTGACGACCGGCGAAAAGATCCGGGCGGAGACCCTTATCTGGACGGCCGGGGTCCGGGCCAATCCCGTGATCGAGGCTCTCCCCGTCCCCAAGGACCGCCTCGGACGGCTGCACGTGAACGATTGCCTCGAGCTGCCCGATCACCCCGGGGTCTTCGCCCTCGGGGATTGTGCCCACGTCGTGGATCGCTCCACCGGCCAGCCCCTCCCCCCCACCGGCCAGGTGGCGGTGCAACAGGCGAGGACCGCCGCAACGAACATCGCCCGCCGCCTCCGCGGCGAGAGCCCGATCCCCTTCCGGTACCGGCACCAGGGAGACCTCGTCTCTCTGGGGAGCCGCTACGCGGTGGGCGAGATCCGTAGCTACCGATTCGCCGGCCTCTTCGCCTGGATCCTGTGGCGGACCGTCTTCCTCGCAAAGATGATCGGCGTCAAAAATCGGCTCCGGGTGGCGCTGGACTGGACCATCGCGCTGCTCTTCGGCCGGGACACCTCGCGCCTCCAGTGGTGAGAATGGAAAGGAGGAGGGAATGGCGAAACAGGTGATCGTGTACACCCAGCACGGGTGAGGTGCCTGCGATCAAGAGAAAGAGTTTCTTTCTCAGAAGGGCATCCCGTTCATCGCGAAGGATATCCGCGAGGATCCGCAGGCGCTCGAGGAGCTGCTGAAGCTCGGGGTGCGGGCGACCCCGGTGACGGTTATCGACGGCGAGGTCATCGTCGGCTTCGACCGGGGCAAGATCGAGCGCCTCCTTGGGATTAAGTAGCGGGCGCCACGGGGACGGGCCTCAGGAGAGGGGCGATGCCGAACGCATCCTGTCACGGCTGAGGACGGCAAATCGATCTCCCGGTCGGGATCCGGAGCGGAGACAGCTTCGACTGTCCGAACTGAGCCGGTCTTTCGCTCCGGGCGAGCGAAAGGGACGGAGGCTGGTCCGTGATCCCGGTGAAAACGGCGAGCTGCGCAGTCGGCGAGGAGACAATCATTCTGCCTGATGATGTCAAGCCGGGCGACATCATCGAGTGTCACGACATCAACCAACGCGTGACTTATGCATTCGGAACCTATGCGTTAGAAAGAATCGGAGAGTGACGGGCCGTGGAGAATGATCCGGTCTTCAAACGGGGGGTCTGGGGAACGAGCATGACGGCCATCTGCTGTTTCACCCCGCTGCTTCCCTGGGTGCTCGGGTTCATCGGCCTGACCCTTCTCGTCCCCTACCTCGATTACGTTCTCTTCCCCCTCCTTGCCCTGTTTCTGGTCATGATAGGCGTGGGCTGGCGCCGGAGGCAAGGCACCAGACCCGATGGCGGTACACAGTGCAATACCGGCGAGCGGTAGTCATTTACGACGGCGACTGAGCCCTGTGACTGCGCTTCGCCCGGTGGGTCCACCGGCGAGATCAGGCCAGGCGGCTCGAGCTGATTTCCCTTCAGGAGCCGGGCCTGGACGCGCGCTTCCCCCGGATCTCGCGCCAGCAGTGTCGCGACGCACTGCACCTGATCGACGAGAACGGGAAGATCCTAACGGGCGCCGCCGCCGTCCGGGAGACGCTCACGAGACTTTCCGGCTCTTCTCTGATCGCCCTTCCCTTTCGCGTTCCGGGGGGGATGTGGATCGCCAATGGCGTCTACCGATGGGTCGCCCGGAACCGGGGCTGGCTTTCGCGATGGTTCGACTGAAAGCAGCCGTCAGCAAGGTGTTAGGTCTTGGGTGTTAGGTGTTGGGTACACCAACGACTAATCACCAGTCACCAATCACTGGCGTTATAGCGTAGACAGGAGGTCGCGGACTCGGGACTCCAGGTCGTCGCGGGCCCGGCGGAAGGCGGCGAGGACTTCCTCGGGTGGCTGGCCGCTCAGGATGGCGGGGTCCTCGATGGGCCAGTGGAGCTTGCGGACGTCGGGCGGGAGCGCAGGGCAGCGTTCGTCCGCGTGGCCGCACACCGTGATCACGACGTCGGCCGCACGCAGCATCTCGTCGGTCACGGCCTTCGATTGCTGGCGGGAGACGTCCATCCCCTTCTCCTTCATCGCCTTCACGGTGAAAGGATGCAACCCCCTCGGCTCGATCCCGGCGCTCGACGCCTCCACCCGTCCCTGGCCGTAGTGGCGGGCGAAGGCCTCGGCCATCTGGCTCCTGGCCGAGTTGCCCGTGCAGAGAAACAGGACGCGCACCGTCTCCCCCACCGCCGTCCACCCAGGATCACAAGCCGATGACCCGTCGCTTCAGCGCGATGGACTCCACCACGTCTGCGACATCCTCGCACCGGTCGGTCGTCGCCTCGAGGAGTTCGTAGATCTCCTTCCACTTGATCAGATCGGCGACGGGATGATTGCCCTCGAAGAGCGATGAGATCGCTCGACGGTACACTTCATCGGCTGCATTCTCCAGACGGTTGATCTCGACACAGACCTTTTCCACATCGGTAAAGCGGGGCAGACGGTTGATCGCCTCGACAATCTGTCCCGCAGAACCCACGATGAGGTTGACCAATTCGCGGGCCACGGCCGTCGGCCCGGGAATGCGGTACAGGACCATCCTGGAGGCGGCCGCCTCCACCCCGTCCAGGACATCGTCGAGACGGGATGCGAGTGCGTGCAGGTTCGGTCGATCGATGATCGTAATGAAGGTCTCGTTGAGTCGCCGGATGACCCGATGGGTGAGTTCATCTCCCCGTCGTTCCAATTCCTCGATCCCTTCCCACTGGGCCCGAGGATTGCGGTACTGTTCGAACATCTCCTGCAAGGCCTTGGCCCCGGCCAGGACGTTCGCCGCCACCTCCCGAAAGAGACCGAAAAGTTCCGTCTCCTCCTGTTTGACCCTCGCGGCCGCGCCCTCGGCCAAGGCGAAGGCTGGCATGCGCGGGAGTCCCTCCCGCGACCGCACCCCCTTCCGGATCTCTTTATCCCCTCGTTCCCTCACGTCCTCCCCCCTGGCGATGTAAATGACATCTTCGGCGATGTTGGTGGCGTGATCGGCGATCCGCTCCAAGCTCCGGGAGATGAGCATCAGCTCCAGAGCCTGACGGATTGCTCCCGGCTCTCGACTCATGAAGACCACGATTTGCTGAAACGCCCGGTCCCGAAGTCCGTCAATGGTGTCGTCGGCATCGATCACCCCGCGGGCCAGATCCGGATTTCTGCTGACAAAGGCATCCAGGCTCCGCTTGACCATCTCTTGGGAGAGCTGCGCCATCTTGGGCAGATCCACCAGGACGTCAATCGGCGGGTCGTTGAGCAGCGTCATTGTCCGGTGAGCGATGTTGACCGCCAGATCCCCGATGCGCTCCAGTTCGCTATTGATCTTGATCCCCGCGGTGATGAATCGGAGGTCGGAGGCCACCGGCTGACGGAGGGCTATCAGTTTGAAGCTCCGATCATCCAGATCGATGCAGCGTTGATCCATCTCCTCTTCGTACCGGAAGACCCCGTGGGCCAGGTCCGCGTTCCGCTCGACCAGGGACCGGACGCTCTCCTGGATCATCGTCTCTGCCAGTCCACCCATCGCCAGGAGCTGCTGCCTCAGCTCCTGCAGCTCAGCCTCTAACGCCCTCGTCATGCCTTGCCTCCTTAGCCGAACCGCCCGGTGATGTAGGCCTCAGTCCTGGGATCCTTCGGGGTCGTGAAGAGCTCTTTGGTGACGCCGAACTCGATCAATTCCCCAAGCAACAGGAACCCCGTGACGTCGGAGACCCGGGCGGCTTGCTGCATATTGTGCGTCACGATGATGATAGCGTAATCCTTCTTCAGATTCAGCATCAACTCCTCGATCTTGGCCGTGGCGATGGGGTCCAGGGCCGAGCACGGCTCGTCCATCAGCAGGACCTCGGGCTCCACGGCCAGTGCCCGCGCGATACAGAGGCGCTGCTGCTGGCCTCCCGAAAGGGCAAGGGCATTCTGGGCAAGGCCATCCTTCACCTCGTCCCAGAGGGCGGCTTTCTTGAGGCTCTCTTCTACAATGGCATCAAGCCCGGACCGCTTCCGCGCTCCCCAGAGCCGGGGGCCGTAGGCCACATTGTCGTACACGGACTTGGGGAACGGATTGGGTTTTTGAAACACCATCCCCACCCGGAACCGGATCTCGATCGGGTCGACCGCAGGATCATAGATGTCCTGGCCCTTGAAGAGGACCTGACCCTTGATTCGAAAGCCGTCAATGAGGTCGTTGATCCGGTTGAGACAGCGGAGAAACGTGCTCTTGCCGCATCCCGACGGGCCAATCACTGCGGTAATGTGATGCTCCGCGATCGACAACGACACCTTCTGCAGAACCTGGCGGCTCCCATACCAGCAGTTCAGATCCTGAATCTCGAAGGCCACCTTCATAGATACAGCCTCCGCTGATACCGCTGGCGCAGATAGACAGCCAGGGCATTCATTAGGAGCAGCACCACCAGCAGGACGATAATTCCAGCTGCGGCCGCGGCAAAGAATCCTTTCTGTGGCCGTGAGACCCAGTTAAAGATCTGGATGGGCAGCACCGTGAAAGGAGCCATCAGTCCATCGGGGAGGAACGCGATATAGGTCAAGGCCCCCATCGTGATCAGCGGGGCCGCCTCACCTATGGCCCGTGACAGGGCCAGGATGGATCCAGTCAGGATGCCTGGAAAGGCCAGGGACAACACCTGATACCGAATCGTCTGCCACCGGCTTGCCCCGAGGGCATAGGAAGCCTCCCGGATCGAGGGGGGCACCGCCCGCAGGGCTTCTCGGCCCGCAATGATGATAATCGGGAGCACGAGGAGGGCCATCGTCAGCGCGCCCGCCAGGAGGCTCCGGTCGAGGCCCATCGCCCTCACAAACAACTCCAGCCCCAGAAGGCCATAGATGACGGAGGGGACTCCCGCCAAGTTGGCAATATTCACTTCAACCACGCGAGAAAACCATCCTTTCTTTGCATACTCCTCCAGGTAGATGGCCGCTCCGACCCCCACCGGAACCGCAACGACTGCTGTCAAGATCATCAGGTACGTCGTCCCTACCAGGGCGGCAAGGATGCCGGCCTCCTCCGGTTTCCGCGAGGGGAAGCTAGTCAGGAACTGCCAGCTCAACCGCCCCGCCCCGTCTATGACCGCATCCAGGAGGAGGGCCGCCAGCGTCGCCAGGACGATCACGAGGGTCGCCACCGCGGCGCCCTTGAAGAGTCGCTCCCCCCAGTGTCGGCGGGTTAACATTCGGTACAATGCAGCAGCCTGGGGCCTCACTCGTACCTCTCCCTGATGCGCTCACGGAGCGAGCGACTGAGGAGATTCAGGATGAGTGTACTGAAAAAGAGCATCGTGCCGACCGCAAAGATCGTTCTGTACTCCAGCGTTCCAGTCGGTGTATCTCCCAGGCTGACCTGAACGATGTAGGCGGTCATGGTTTCGACCGGGACGAGGGGATTTAATGTCAGCCGGGGTTGCTGCCCGGCGGCAATCGCTACGATCATCGTTTCGCCGATCGCCCGCGAGACAGCCAACAGGAACGCGGCGGCAATCCCAGAAAATGCGGCAGGGACCACGACCCGGAGGGCAACCTGCAATCGTGAGGCACCCAGGGCATGCGCCGCCTCCCTCAGGCTTTGGGGGACCGTATACATGGCATCCTCGCTCAGGGAAGAGATAAGGGGGATAATCATGATGCCCATGACCATTCCAGGGGCCAGGGCGTTAAACCCCGACAGGGATGGGACAAACGTCTGGAGCAGCGGGGTGACAAAGAGGAGGGCGAAATAGCCGTACACCACGGTGGGAATGCCCGCGAGGACTTCCAGCACGGGTTTGGTCTTTCGTCGGACCGGGTCCGGCGCAAATTCGCTCAAGTAGATGGCGCACACGAGCCCCACTGGCATGGCCACCAGGATCGCAATGGCCGATGTGAGGACAGTCCCGGAGAGGAGCGGCAGGATGCCAAAATGTTTTTGTGCAAAAAGGGGTGTCCACTGGGTGTCGGTGAGAAACTCAAGGAGAGAGACCTCTGCGAAGAACTCGACGGTCTCAAAGATGAGGACCGCCACGATGCCAAACGTCGTCAAGAGAGAGAGCGCCCCGCAGACGAAGAAGCCGAGCTGGAGGACCTTCTCGCCAACCCTCTTCCTCCTCGCGCGTAGCAGCATCGTGGCGGTCACCCATCTCGTCTCTTATCTCGCTTCGGCCTTCAGGAGGCTTTCCAAGGTCACACCGACCTGGGAGCCTTTTCCGCCGAAGACAGATCCGACCGCCCGTTTGTCAAACCGCGCGAGCGCCAGATCATAGACCTTGTCAGCTAGGGCAACGTAGCCAACCTCTCGGACCAGGGGCCGCCCAGCCGTCAGGTAGAACCGGATAAATTCTTTCACCTCAGGCCGATCAGCCGCCTTTCGGCTCACATAGATGAAGATCGGGCGCGACAGAGGCTGGTAGGCCCCGCTGACCACGTTCTCGTAGGTCGGAAGGATCGGACCCTTTCCGTTCTCAGGCTTCTCATCATCAACCGCGACCAGCGTGAGCTTATCCTTGTTGTGCTCATAGTAGGCGACCCCGAAGAAGCCGAGGGCCAGCGGGTCGGTGGCGATCCCCTGGACCAGGACGTTGTCATCCTCACTCGCCGTAAAGTCCCCGCGGCTGGAGTGCTCCTTCCCCACGATTGCCTCGGTAAAGTAGTCGTACGTCCCCGAATCCACACCGGCACCGAAGAGATGGATCTCCTTATCGGGCCAGCCTGGCCGGATCTGGCTCCAACGGGTCACCTTTTCCTGGGCTTCCGGCTCCCATAGCTTTTTCAACTCCTTGACCGTCATGTGCCTCGACCACGTGTTCTTGGGATTCACCATGACGGCGAGGCCGTCGTAAGCGACCGGAAGCTCGATATAGTCGATCTTATTCTTGCCGCATAGTTCCACCTCCGACGGCTTGATGGGGCGGGACGCATCCGAGATATCCGTTTCGCCGTTGCAGAACTTCTTGAAGCCGCCGCCGGTCCCCGAGATCCCCACGGTCACCTTGATCCCCTTATGGTTTTTCTGGAACTCCTCGGCCACGGCCTCGGTAATCGGAAAGACCGTGCTGGAGCCATCGATTTTGATAAGGCTTCGCTGCGCCCCTGCCTCCCCGATCACTACAAGAAGGAAGCTCAGCAGCGCAATTCCTATGAAAAACCGCTGACCGGTGCCCAGCGAGGTCGCCCGGTCCCTGATTGGCAAACCTCCTCGAATGCTCTTCATCTTATGCCTCCCTTCTGTAGACTTTCTACCGAACGCGTTGCGGTCTTGTTGCCGTTATGTTACGAAATTGTTAATTCTCTGTCCCACCCCCCCCTCAATCGTCCAGGTCTTCGTACTCCCTCCGGTGCTCAAGGACAATCTCCAGCCGATCGCCGCACCGGTACACCTGCGTGATAACACCGGTCAGCGGCGCGCACACCTCGTCGCCGCCCTCTGGCGAGACGCCGACCGGCGTCCCTGCCTCAACCCATCGCCCCGGCCCGATCCGCGAAGGGCCCAAGGCGAGTACCATCATCCGAGCCGTACGCATCGCACCTCTCCTTTCAGAGTCCTGACCGATTCCATCCCATGTTCAATGGAAGTATAGAGGCGCGACATGACACGGCAAGGACGGGGAGGTTACGCGGGGGTAAAAAATGAAGCGGGGGCTTATGCGGCTGTGGGAAGGGTAAAGGCGACGCGGGTGCCCCGGCCGAGCTCGCTCTCGATGGTGAGCTCACCCCCGTGGGCATGGACGAGATGCTTCACGATGCTCAAACCGAGGCCGGTCCCGCCCAGCTCCCGGGAGCGGGCCCGATCGACCCGGTAGAAGCGCTCGGCGACCCGTGGGAGATCCGTTGAGGAGATTCCCGTCCCGGTGTCCTGCACCGAGATTTCCACGAAATCTCGGTCTCGTTCAGGGTTCATGGTTCGTGGTTCATGGACTGCTTCAGGGCTACCCTGAACCGTGAACGGCTCGGCTGAGGCTTCGACCGTGAGCTCAGCCGAACGGCTCGCCGCAGGCCCTGAACCGTGAACCTGGCGGGCGGAGACGACGATTGATCCGCCCGCCGAGGTGAACTTGACGGCGTTATCGACCAGGTTGATGAGGATCTGCTGCAGCCGATCGCGGTCGGCAAGGGCCAGCGGCAAATCGGGAGGGATCTCGAGGCAAAGGGTGATCCCCTTCTTCGACGCCGCTTCCTGCTGCAATGCGACGACCTGCCGCGCGACCTCATCCAGAGGCACGGCGTGTCGTTCGGGCTGCAGGCGACCGCTCTCGATATTGGAGAGGTCCAGAAGATCATCCACCAACCGACTCATGCGCTCGGCATGCCGGCCGACGACCTCGAGGAACGGCCGGGCGCGTCCCGGATCGTCCAGCGCGCCCTCCAGCAGCGTCTCGACGTACCCGCGGATCGCCGTGAGCGGCGTGCGGAGCTCGTGGGAGGCATTGGCGACGAACTCCTGGCGGACCCGTTCCAGGCGGCGGAGCTCGGTCACGTCGTGGAAGACCATCAGCGTCCCGACATGGTTCGTCCCCCGCCGCAGCGGCAGCGCGTGCACCATCAGCGTCATCGGGGGACTCGGCAGCGCCACTTCCCGCTCACAGACCATGCCGCCGCTGCACCGCTCGCACTCCTCGACGAGACTCAAGAGGTCCCGATGTCGCACGACCTCCACGAGAAGCTGCCCCTCCCCCTTCGCCGCCCCGCCGAAGAGCCGTCGAGCGACGGCGTTCATCAGGACGATGCGCCGCTGCGGATCCACCGCGACCAGGCCCTCGACCATGCTCTCCAGGATGGTCGCGGTCCTGGCCTGTTCCTCCTCGAGCGCGTGCATCCTCTCCTCGAGTCGCTCCGCCAGAGTGTTGAGCGCTCGAGCCAGCGTCGCCAGCTCCTGCTCCCGCGGGATGGCGACCCGCCGACCGAGATCGCCTTCGGCCATCCGATGGGCCGCCTCGACCATGGTGGTCACTGGACGGCTCACCCGACGGGCCATCCACACGCTGAGGACTACCGCGATCCCGAGCACCACAACGACGGCGTAGGTGAGGGTCCGCTGAATCGCCCCCATGCTCCGCTCGACTTCCGCGAGCGGCAGCGCCACCCGGAGCACGCCCGTGATCCCGGCGGCCCCTTCGAGCGGGATCGCCACGTAGACGAGATTCTGCCCGACGGATTGACTCCAGCGCAGGCTGACCCCGGTCCGACCGGCGAGTGCCGCCTGCACTTCGGGACGGTCTGCATGGTTCTCCATGGTCCCGGGATCGCGATCCGATTCGG
>Ga0214471_10000959_pt1 | contig 23390 bp, 20 predicted proteins | sample RVTome_5_FD_207665 | JGI IMG/M metagenome (GOLD analysis project Ga0214471, IMG submission 207665) | Soil microbial communities from uranium-contaminated site in the Upper Colorado River Basin, Wyoming, United States - RVT142D155 | ecosystem: Environmental > Terrestrial > Soil > Contaminated >... | reverse complement strand
CGCGCACCACGCCGCGCGTCGTCACGAAATGGACGTGCAGGTCCTCGACTTCGAGCAGCCAGGGGCTTTGCGATGCTTCGGGCGCGGCTGCGCCGCGCGCTGCGGTGGGCTGGTCCATCCTCCGGGGAATGCTGCTTGTAGTGTCGGGTTCAGGCTAGATACCACTATGTGGATTGTCAAGTCACATTAAATCCGGACGCTTCGCGCCGGTTTAATTCCGCGCGTTCGAGCGGACGCAAACACGCCGCTCAACGCGCGGTAATATGGCGTGAAAGTTATCGGCCTTAGGGTTCTTCCCCATTGGAGGGTGCCGGAACGGAACTCCGGGGCGCGCCCCAGAACTAACAATGATCCCAGGCAGAGCCACCATCGCATGCTGCGAGCCCTGAGAAACCTGATCGATGACGAGCCATCGCCCGCGCGCGAGCTGCCGGGGCACGAGCGCCGCCACCTGCTGCTCGCCGCGGCAAGCCTGCTTCACGAAGTCACGCGGGTGGACCTCGCGGATTTGGATGTGGAGCGCGCGGCGGCCGAGCACGCGCTCGCCGATCTGTTCGGGCTGACGCCGCGCCATGCGGCTGAGCTCCTGGAAGAGGGTCGCGAACGCGCAAGGCAGCTCACGTCCTATTTCGCGCCGGTGAGCGTGATAAAACGTGACCTGCCGTTGGCCGAGCGCGTGCACCTCATCGAGCACCTGTGGCGGATCGCATACGCCGACGGCCGGCTCGACTCGCACGAGGACCACTACGTGCGTAAGATTGCTCACTTGCTCTACGTACCCAATACCCAGAGCATGCTGGCGCGGAACCGTGCGCGCGGCACGCCGGGATCCGGAAACGGCGCGTCGTGAATCGCGCCGGAAGCAGGGCTTTGCCGTCACGATGAGAAAGCGCCCCGTCATGAGCCTCTCCGCGCTGCTGGTGATCGCCGGCGTCGTGGCGCTCGTCGTGGTGGCACGCGGCGGCGTAAGCGACTGGCGCACGGCGAGCCGCGCGCCAGTCGGCCTCGCGCCGGATCCCGCGAAGACTCCCGAAGCGGTGGTGCAGGTCTATGCGGCGCGCGCGGTCAGGTGGCGCGGTTATTTCGGAGTTCACAGCTGGGTCGCCGTGAAGCCCGCGGGTGCGCGCGCATACACCGTCTACGAGGTGATCGGCTGGCGCCTGCGCTACAGCGATTCGGCGCTCGCTATTCGCCAGCGCGGACCCGATGAGCGCTGGTTCGGGGCGGAGCCGGAGCTGCTTGCCGAGAAGCGCGGCCCGGGCGTGGACAGGCTGATCGAGCGCATCGACGCCGCCGCGCACGCCTACCCCTACGCGGCGGAGTACGGCGTATGGCCGGGCCCCAACTCGAACACGTTCACCGCGTGGATCGCCCGCGCCGTGCCGGAGCTGAAAGTCGACCTGCCGCCGACGGCGATCGGCAAGGATTATCTGCGCGACCGCTGGCTCGCCACGGCGCCGAGCGGCCGCGGTCTCCAGGTTTCGCTCTACGGGCTGCTCGGCTTCACCGCGAGCACGATCGAAGGCATGGAGATCAACGTTCTCGGCCTCAGCTTCGGCTTCGACCCGTTCGCGCCGGCGCTGAGGCTGCCGATGCTCGGTCGCGTGGGCGTGAGCCGGCTCGAGCGGTGACCGCGCCGCTGGCGCGTGTCGCCAAACGGCAAAAACAATTCCTAAGCGCATTCAAGCGATTGCCGGGCGCCGGGCGCCGCGCGTTGCCCGGCGGCGACGATTCGAGACCTATCCACAATGTTCGAGTGGCGGTTAACAAATTGATTTTGCGACACTTGCCAGTTCTGGCACGGATATCGCATGGATCGATGCGCGAGCCGGATGGCTCCACGCAGTTCCGATTTATTCATAAAGGAGGTTCTTATGAGTTTGTGGCAGAAGATTCGTATCGCTTTGATGATGGCGTTGCTAGCCGGATTTGCCGGCACAACCTTCGCAGCGGTTGCTGCGCAGGCAGCCGGATCGTCCGGATTCTTCAGCAATGCGGACACGCCGTCCCAGTCGCAGGGCACTCCTCCGGTTGACTGCAAGAAAAAGCCGGACGATCCGCGATGCAAGAACAAGCCGTACTAGCTTGAGTGATCCGGGGCGACGCCGCGTGACCGCAACGGCGTTACAACCCCGCTGCTCCCCCCCGAAGCGGTCGGCGCAGCCTTGCAAGCAAGGCTGCGTCTTATTCGGGGGCGGGAAAGACCACATTCTACGGAGGCACCATGAAATCGAACGCAACAATGACACTCGGTAAAGCACTCCGCCTGACCCTCGCGGGCGCGTTGCTGCTCGGCGTTGCCGCCTGCGATCTGCAACCAAAAGCCGACAACCCCGGCAAGAATTTAGACAACCTCGTCAAGAACGCGGACCGCGATCGCGAGTCGGCGCCGGCGCCCGCTCCGGTCGTACCGGGCACGAATCAGTCCGGCGGCCCTGCTCCCGACGCAGTGCTGGAGGCCAGGGTGAAAGCCGCACTCTCCGCCGATTCGGGTCTGCGATCGGTCACGGTGGATGTCAAATCAACCGACGGCGTCGTCACGCTCTACGGCACGGCGGATACGCCCGCGACGAGCCACCGGGCCGCGTTGGTGGCATTGGGCGTGGACGGCGTCCGCTCGGTCAAGAATGAGATGGTCGTCGTCAGGGGATCCTGACGGACGCCGGCGCGTACGGCGGGAGCGCGAAGGGGAGCCGCTCACGCGTCAACCCCTTCGACGATCCGCAGCTCCCGCTCCACTGCGTCCTTCCCCAGCACCTTCAGGGCCGCCTGGTAGCCGGGAGTGTCGTGCGCGGTGATCGCCTTCTCCAGGCTGTCGAACTCGATCACGACCGTGCGCTGGTTGAGCCCTGCTTCGTAGACCTTGGCGGGCATGCCGCGAACCAGGAAACGACCGCCGGCGGCCTGGACCGCAGGCCCCGCGAGCTTGGCGTAGGCCGCGAGCGCATCGGGATTCTTGATCGAGCGGTAGAACGCAATCCAGTAAGCCTTGGCCACGGAATCCTCCTTGGAAAAATGGGGTCAGGTTCGAATTTCTGCAGATAGTTTGCCATGTGAGGTCAGAAAATCGAACCTGACCCCATTTTTCATAGTGTAGGGCTCTTGAACTCGCCGCCCAGCGCGACGAGCCCCCACGGCGGCAGCTGCGCATCGGTGCTGAAGCTGAAGTGGCCGGCGGCCGCCCGCTGGTCGCGGAACGCGCGCTGCAGCGGATAGTGGTCGTAGATGCCGTTGGCGCCCGCCATCTCGTGCAGCGAGTCCACCGCCTCCACGGTGAGCTTCGCCGCCATCGCGGCGTTGCGCTTGTAGCGAAGCCGCGTCTCGACGTCGAGCGTGCCCCCCGCCTCGTAGATGCCAGTGGCCTCCAGCACGTCGTTGCGCAGCAGGAGCCCCGCGGCGTCGATCTTCGCCCCCGCCGCGCCGATACGCAGTTGCACCGTCTGGAAGTCGCGCATTCTCGCCCCCTGGTAGCTGGTGCTGCGCGATTTCACCAGCTCGATCGCCATCTCCAGCGCCGCGCGCGCGTTGCCCACCAGGCAGCCGCCGATGCCGTGGCCGCCCAGCGCGGAGACCGGGATGCGGAAGTGGGGATTGGAGTTGTGCTTCAGCCCCGGCCAGGTATGCCCGGGCTTGCCGACCTGCATCGAGATCGTCCGGTAGGCGGGAACGAACACGTCCTTGCAGCGCACCGTCTTGCTGCTGGTCCCGCGCATGCCGAGCACGTGCCAGTCATCCACCACCTCGTATTCCGCGAGGGGAACCAGGCAGAACAGGTAGTCGACGGGCTCACCGCCCTCGCGCAGCACGCAGGCGAGGAGGTTCCAGTCGGAGTGGTCGGTGCCCGAGGAGAAATTCCATTCGCCTGAGAGCATCACGCCCCCGTCCACCGGCACGCCGCGGCCCTGCTGGAAGGCAATGCCGGAGGCGACGCACACGTCCGGGCTCGGGCCCCACACTTCTTCTTGAGCCTTCCTCTCGTACCAGCCGACGGTGCGGTGGTGGGAGGCGAGGTTGTGCACCGTCCAGCCCACGGAGATGTCGCCGCGCGAGAGCATTTCCGGCATGTCGTAGTAGGCGACGAACGGCAGCTCCATCCCGCCCCACGCCTTGGGCTGCAGGTAGCGGATGAGCCCGCTGCGGTTGAGCGCCTCCATCACCGGCGGCGTGAGCCTGCGCGCCGTCTCGCATTCCGCGGCATGGCTGCGAAAAAAAGGAATCAGCTCGCGCGCACGGCGCATCGCCTCGTCGTAGCTCACGCCGGAAAAATCCGTGGTAGGCATCGTCCTGCCGCGCTTGAAGCCGCTGTCTTGCGCTCCCCTCACGACCTCACTCCGTGTCGTCCGGCACCGGTTGCAAAAGAAAACGCCCCGCGGACCTGGATCCCCGGGGCGTCGTTACGCAGGCACACCGGCCTAGCGCCGGTCGAACGTCCTACCGTTACGGGTTGATCCACTGTTCGAGCCGTGCTGTCCGGTACTGCCTCCAAGGTCTCTCACGGGATCACCTCCTTTCAGGGTTGACGAGCCGCTAGTCTATCAAAGTCTGCGGTGGCATACCGCCCACTCCTCGTCACTCCTCACTGCTTCGCGGGCCAAGCGCGCGCTCGAGCACTCGCGCCACGTGAACCGCCGAGCGGCCCGATCCGTCCTGGATCTGGTGGCGGCAGCTCGTCCCGTCGGCGACGATGAGCTCGTCGGCGCCCGCCTTCCGCACGCGCGGCAGCAGCGTGAGCTCGGCCATTTTCATCGAGATGACGTAGTGCGCCGCTTCGTAGCCGAACGCGCCGGCCATGCCGCAACAGCTCGACTCGATCGCTTCCACTTCCAGCCCGGGGATGAGCTCGAGGACCTTGCGCACGGCAGGCATCGCGTCGAACGCCTTCTGGTGGCAATGGCCGTGGAGCAGGGCCTTTTTCTCCCGCAGCGGCCCGGGCTTCAGGGCGAGCCGCCCGGCAGCGTGCTCGCGCGCCAGGAATTCCTCGAACAGGAACGCGTTCTTTGCCAGCTCGGCGCTGGCGCCGCCCGGAAGCATCGAGAGGAATTCGTCGCGCAGGCCGAGGAGGCACGAGGGCTCCAGCCCGACCACCGGCACGCCGCGCTCGACGTAGGGCGTGAGCGTCTCCACCACGCGGCGCGCCTCGCGCCTCGCTTCGTCCACCAGGCCGGCGGCGAGAAAGGTACGGCCGCAGCAAAGCGGGCGGCCGCCGTCCGCGGCCTGCGGCAGACGCACGCTATAGCCCGCCGCCTGCAGAACCGCGAGCGCCGCGCGGGCGTTCTCGGGCTCGAAGTAGCGGTTGAAAGTGTCGACGAACAACACCACCTCTAATCCCCCCGCGCTTCGCGCGACCCCCTTTGCTAAAGGGGGTGTACTCTTATCAGTCCCCCCCTTTGACAAAGGGGGGCTAGGGGGAATTCTCATTCCCCCCTTTAGCAAAGGGGGGCTAGGGGGGATTTGGTCACGGCGCCACTTCGGCAGCGGGCGCTGGGGGGCGAAGCCGAGCGGGCGCTTGAACGCGCTCTGCAGCGCGTTCACGAGGAGCGGAAGGCGGGAGGCTAAAGGAGCGTAGCGCGGCAGATACGCGAGCAGCCGGTCCCTCAACTTGAGGCGATGGCTCTTGCGGTAGTGGTGCAGGAACTCCACCTTCATCTTCGCCATGTCCACGCCCGTCGGGCACTCGCGCCGGCAGCCCTTGCAGGAGACGCAGAGCTCGAGCGTCGCGTAGAGCTCCTCGGAGCCGAGCGCCTCATTTGCGCTCATGTGGCCGAGTTGCCCGGAGAGCGCGAGGCGCAGCGTGTTGGCGCGCCCGCGCGTGAGGTGCCGCTCCTCGCGCGTGACGCGATACGACGGGCACATGGTGCCGGCGTCGAACTTGCGGCAGTGGCCGTTGTTGTTGCACATCTCCACCGCCTTGGCGAAGCCGTCCCCCCGATGTGCCGCGCCGGCCTCGTGCTCCGACCAGTCGAGCGCGGTCTTGATCGGGATCGTGCGATAGCCAGGCGGGTAGCGGAAGAGCGAGCGATCGTCCTGCTTCGAAGGCCGCACGATCTTGCCGGGGTTGAGAAGGCCCTTGGGGTCGAAGAGGTCCTTGATCTCCCCGAACGCGCGCGTCAGCTTCGGGCCGAAGAACGGCTCGATCCACTCCGAGCGCGCGAGGCCGTCGCCGTGCTCGCCGGAGTAGACGCCCTTGTACTGCTTCACCAGTTCCGCCGCCTCCTCGGCGATGGCGCGCATTTTCACCGCGCCGTCGGCCCGCATGTCGAGGATGGGCCGGACGTGGAGACAGCCGACCGATGCGTGCGCGTACCAGGTGCCTTTCGTGCCGTGCTTCTCGAACACGCGCGTCAGGCGCTCGGTGTACTCGGCGAGGTGCTCGAGCGGCACCGCGCAGTCCTCGATGAACGAGACCGGCTTGCCGTCTCCCTTCAGGGACATCATGATGTTGAGTCCCGCCTTCCGCACCTCCCACACCTCGCGCTGGATGCGGGCGTCGGTCATCTCGACCACACCGCCCGGGAAGCCGAGCTCGCCCATCAGCTCGACCAGCTGCCGGAGCTTGCGCAGCGGCTCGTCGCGGTCGTCGCCGGCGAACTCCACCAGCAGGATCGCGTCCGGGTCGCCCTTGATGAACTGCTCCACGGTGGCGCGGAATGCGGGATTGGCGCGCGCCAGCCCGATCATGGTGCGGTCCACCAGCTCCACCGCGGCCGGCGCGAGCTTCACGATCTGCCGCGGCGCCTCCATTGCCTGGTGGAAGGTCGGGAAATGGCACACGCCGAGCGTCCGGTGCTTCGGCAGCGGCGAGAGGTTCAAGTGGATGCGGCGCGAGTACGCAAGCGTGCCTTCCGATCCCACCAGCAGGTGCGCCATGTTGCACGGCGCCTCGTTCATCATGTCGAGGTTGTAGCCGCCCACCCGGCGCAGGAGCTTCGGCACCCGGTGCTCGATCTCTTCCGCCTCGCGCGCCGCGATCGCGCGGATCTTCCTGACCAGGTCGCTGTAGCCCTTCGGACCGGCAAGCCGGCCTTCCTCCGCCGGCACTTCCCCGAACCCGTACTCCGACCCGTCGGCGAGCACGGCGTCGATCGCGCGCACGTTGTGCACCATGTTGCCGTAGCGGATCGAGCGCGAGCCGCAGGAGTTGTTGCCGGTCATGCCGCCGATCGTCGCCTGCGCGCTGGTCGATACGTCCACCGGGTACCACAGCCCGTGCGGCCTGAGGTAAGCGTTCAGCTGGTCGAGCACGACGCCAGGTTGCACGGTGACCGTGCGCGCGTCCCGGTCGAAAGCAACGATCCGGTCGAGGTGCTTCGAGTGATCGATGACGAGCGCCGCGCCGACGGTCTGGCCGCACTGCGAGGTCCCGCCGCCGCGCGGCAGCACCGGCACGCCTTCCTCGACGGCGATGCGGAAGGCGGTGAGCGCGTCTTCCTCGGTCTGCGGCACCACCACGCCGACCGGCTCGATCTGGTAGATCGACGCGTCGGTCGAGTAGCGCCCGCGCGACGCGGCGTCGAACAGCACATCGCCCCTCACCTCCCGCCTCAAGCGGGCGGCGAGAGCAGAATCACCGGGAGCGATCTTGCGCATGCCTTCGAGCCTATAATAGCGCACCCTTCCCGGAGAGATGCCATGAAGTACCAGAGCGGCCGCCACTTCCTGCAGATCCCCGGCCCGACCAACGTCCCGGAGCGCGTGCTGCGCGCGATCGACAGCGCCACCGTGGACCATCGCGGGCCCGAGTTCCAGTCGATGAGCAAGGAAGTGCTGGCGGGCCTGAAGCAGGTCTTCAAGACGAAAAGTCCGGTCGTGATCTTCCCGGCGTCCGGCACCGGCGCGTGGGAGGCGGCGCTCGTCAACACGCTCTCGCCGGGAGACCGCGTGTTGATGTTCGAGACCGGCCACTTCGCGACCCTGTGGCTCAACATGGCGAAGCGCCTGGGCCTCGAGCCGGTGTTCGTGCCCGGCGACTGGCGCCATGGCGTGGATCCCGCGCAGGTGGAAGCGAAGCTCGCGGAGGACAAGGGCAGGCACATCAAGGCGGTGATGGCGGTGCACAACGAGACCTCCACGGGCGTCACCACGCGCATCGGCGAAGTCCGGAAAGCCATCGACCGCGCGCAGCACCCGGCGCTCTTCATGGTGGACACCATCTCCTCGCTCGCATCGATGGACTACCGCCACGACGAATGGGGCGTGGATGTGACCGTCGCCGGCTCGCAGAAGGGGCTGATGCTTCCGCCCGGGCTTTCGTTCAACGCGGTCTCGGACAAGGCGCTCGCGGCGTCGAAGTCGGCGAAGCTGCCGCGTTCCTACTGGAACTGGGAGGATATGATCGCCTCCAACCGGGACGGCTGGTTCCCCTACACGCCGGCGACGAATCTCCTCTACGGCCTGCGCGTCGCGTTGAAGATGCTGCTCGAAGAAGAAGGGCTGGACAACGTCTTCAAGCGCCATGACCGCCACGCCGAGGCGACGCGCCGCGCGGTGCGCGCATGGGGTCTGGAAATACTTTGCGCGAATCCCGCCGAATACTCGAGTTCCCTCACTGCGGTGCTGATGCCGGACGGCCATAGCGAGATCGCGTTCCGCCAGGTGGTGCTCGATCACTTCAACCTGTCGCTCGGCTCCGGGCTGACGAAGCTCCGCGACAAGGTGTTCCGCATCGGCCATCTCGGCGACCTCAACGACCTGATGCTGTGCGGAACCCTGAGCGGAATCGAGATGGGGCTCGCGCTCGCCCGCGTGCCGCACCGGAAAGGCGGCGTCGGCGCCGCCCTGGACTACCTCGCGTCGCAGCCCGCCGCCTCGGGGGCGGCAAAGCGCGCCGCGGCGTGACCGCGGCAACGCCCATGAAGCTCCGCGACCGGATCGGCGTCGATCTCGGCCGCAAGATCCGCCTCGAGGCGGGCATCGAGTGGGCAGCGCAGAATGGCGTCCGGTTCGTCGACGTCCAGCTCGACACCGGTGAGAACGCGCTGACCGCGTTCGACGCGAAGCGCTGCACCGCGGTGCGCAAGCTGCTCGAAACGCACCGCGTGAAGCTCGGGCTGCACACGAACTCGGCGGTGAACGTCGCCGAGTATTCGCCCCATGTGGCGGATGCGGTCACCGACTACCTCAAGAGCTACGTGGACATTTTCCCGAAGCTCGGCGCGAGCTGGATGGTGGTGCACGCCGGCTATCACTTCAAGGATGACAAGGCGTTGCGCATGAAGGCGGGGCGGGAGCGTTTGCAGCGCGTCGTCGCCCACGCCGAAAAGAAGAAGGCGCTGGTCCTGCTCGAGAACCTCAACAAGGAGCCGCAGGACGCCGAGGTGCACTACCTCGCGCATACCCTCGAGGAGTGGCAGTACTACTGGGACATCCGATCGCCCGCGTTCAAGCTCTCCTTCACCGCCAATCACGCGCACCTCGTCCCCGAGGGCGTCGAGGGCTTCGTCAAGGCGCTCGACCTCAAGCGGGTCGGCGAAGTTCGGCTCGCCGACTGCTACCGCAACGGCCACGAGATTCACCTCAAGCCGGGCGCCGGCAACCTCGATTTCGGCCAGATGTTCAGTCTGATCGAGGGCAGAGGCTACAAAGGTCACTACACCAACGCGTTCGGCTCGCTCGGCGACATGCTCGCCGGACGCGACGTGCTGGTCGAGAAGGCCCGCGCCGCGGGAGTTGCCGTAGACCAGGCACTTGGCTGATACTGCGCCTGCGGTTCCGCGCAGTCGATGGAGCCGCCGGACGCAGGCAGCAGCGCGTCCAGGAAAACCCTAAAAACCGAGGAGGATTCATGGTCCATTCGCGACTCAACGCTCGCTGCTCTCGCTTCCTGCTAATCGCCGCAGCCCTGCTCGCCGCATTCGCGCCCGCGGCCGGCGCCCAGAATTACCCGGTCAGGCCGGTCCGGCTGGTTGCCCCGTTCGCGCCCGGCGGCGGCACCGATGTCAACGCGCGCATCCTGGCCGATCCGCTGGGGAAGGCGCTCGGACAGACGGTCGTGGTGGACAACCGGCCGGGAGCCGGCAGCATTCTCGGCTCCGACATCGTCGCGAAGGCGAATCCGGACGGCTACACGCTGCTGATCAACTCGATCAGCATCACCATCAACCCCGCCGTCTTCAACAAGCTGCCGTTCAGCGTCACGCGCGACTTCAGCCCGATCTCGCTGGTGTCGGACCAGCCCAACATCGTGGTCGCGAACCTGTCGCTGCCGGCAAAATCGCTCAAGGAGTTCGCCAGCCTCGCGCAGTCCCAGCCCGATAAGTACACCTTCGGGACGCCCGGCGCCGGCACGGGGATCCATCTCGCATCGGAGATGCTGCTGCAGAAGCTCAACGCGAAACTCATCCACGTTCCGTACAAGGGCACCGGCCCGGCACTGACCGCGTTGCTCAGCAACGAGATCTCGGTCTACGTGTCCACGTTCGCGTCGGCGCTCCCGCACGTGAAGGCGAACCGCATGCGCGCCTACGCGGTGACCACCGCCAAGCGCGCCGACCCGCTGCCCGACGTGCCCACCGTCGCCGAGGCGGGCGTCCCCGGCTACGACTACGCCACGTGGTACGGCATGCTCGCGCCGGCCGGCACGCCGCGGCCGGTCATCGCCAAGCTCAACCAGGCGCTGATCGCGACGCTCAATTCAGCCGAGGTGAAACGGCTGTTCTTGACGCAGGGCCTGAACGCCCTGCCGACGACGCCCGAGCAATTCGCGAAGTACATCCGCTCCGAGATGACGAAATGGGAGGGGGCCGCCCGCTCGGCAAAGCTTGCCAGGCGCTAGTGTGGCGTCCCGCAGATAAGCTACCGTTCGTGGTGAGCTTGTCGAACCATGAACGGCCTTGATTCCGTTCGGTCTTCGACAGGCTCAGACCGAACGGGATTGTGCAAGTTATTTGCGGTACACGACACTAGCGCTGCAAGGGAAAAGCGTGCATCGGCAGCCGGCCGGGTCCCGCCCGGGCGGCGATGGCGCTGGCGCTGCCCCTTGTGAAACCGGGGGTTTCCGGCTAAGTTAACCGTCCGCGCCCGCACGGGCGGGCATCGTTAGCCGGTACAAGAGGCGTTCTCATAGGAGGAGGATCATGAAACCGCTGCACACTCTCTGCTCCACGCTGCTGATTTCGGCATTCGCCGCGGGCTCCGCGCTCGCCCAGACCGAACTCAAGTTCGGCCACGTCGGCAATCCCGGGTCGCTGTTCCAGAAATCCGCTGACGAGTTCGCGAAGCGCGCCAACGCGAAGCTCGGCGGCAAGGCGAAGGTCGTGGTATTCGGGTCGAGCCAGCTCGGCAACGACCGCGAGCTCTTGCAGAAGCTCAAGCTCGGGACGGTGGATTTCGCGCTGCCATCGACCGTGATGTCGTCCGAGGCCGACGCCTTCGGCGTGTTCGAGATGCCGTATCTCGTGAAGGACCGCAATCACATGCAGCGCATCGAAAAGGAGCTTTTCTGGTCCAAGCTCGAGCCGGCGGTCGAGAAGAAAGGCCTCAAGATCATTGCGGTGTGGGAAAACGGCTACCGGCACATCACCAACAACAGGCGTCCGATCAACGTGCCCAAGGACCTGGACGGCCTCAAGCTGCGCACGCCCAAGGGCAAGTGGCGCGTCAAGATGTTCCAGGCCTACGGCGCCAACCCGAGCCCGTTGGCGTTCTCGGAGGTGTTCACCGCGCTGAAGACCGGCGTCTATGACGGCCAGGAAAACCCCTTCGCCCAGATCTACAGCGGAAAGTTCCACGAGGTGCAGAAGTTCCTCTCTCTGACCGGTCATGTCTACACGCCGGCCTACGTCACGGTCGGCGCGAAGCGGTGGGCATCGCTGCCCGCTGACGTGCGCAAGGCGCTCGAATCGGCCGCGAAGGAGACGCAGGCTTTCGTCTATCAGACCGCGACGAACGACGAGGACGCTCTGCTTGCCAAGATCAGGGCCGCCGGAGTCCAGGTGAATCAGGCCGACAAGAACGCGTTCATCGCTGCCTCGAAACCGATCTACGCGGAGTTTGCGAAGGAAGTCAAGGGCGCGCAGGCGCTGATCGACCGGGCCATCGCGCTCGGCAAATAGGCCTTGCCCCGGGGCGGCCGGCGGCCGCCCCGGCTCGTTTTTCTCTCATCGCTTCGTGACGCTGTCATCCGTCGCACGCCGGCTGCGCCCGGCCTTCGAGCGCCTGCTCGAGGCCATCGTCTTCGTGCTGATGATCGCGCTTGCCCTCATCGTGGCGATCGCGGTGATCTACCGCAAGGCGGGCGCATCGCTCGTGTGGTACGACGAGATCGCGGAGATCACGCTGGCCTGGATCACCTACTACGGCTCCGCGCTCGCCGCGCTGCGCGGGGCGCACATCGGGGTCACCGCGCTGGTCGATGCGATGCCGGTGCGCCTGCGTGTTGCCACGACCCTCGTCGCCGAGATCTTGGTCATCGGTTTTTTCCTGCTGCTCGCGTGGGCGGGCTGGCACGTGCTCGAGGTGCTTCAGTACGACTACCTCATCAGCCTGCCCGAGGTCTCGAGCCGCTACACCCAGTCGGTGATCGTGATCGGCGCGATCCTCTACGTGATCGCGGAGCTCTTGCGCCTGCCGGAAGTGCTGCGCGCAGCCGCTGCCCCCGCCCCACGGGTGGACCCGTAGATGGCCATTCTCCTGCTCTTTCTGGGTGTGCTGGCGCTGGTGCTGATCAACGTGCCGATCGCGGTCGCGCTCGGCATCGCCGCCATCGCCGCGATACTGGCCGCGCAGGGGGCGGACTCGCTGCCCAACCTCGCGATCGTGATGTTCAGCGGCGCGACCAAGTTTCCGCTCATCGCCATTCCGCTCTTCATTCTCGCCGGCGCCATCATGAATACGGGCGGAATCTCGCGCCGGCTGATCGCGTTCGCCTCGGCCCTGATCGGATTCGTACGTGGCGGCCTTGCAATGGTGAACGTCGCAACCTCGATGTTCTTCGCGGAGATCTCCGGCTCGGCCGTCGCCGACGTTGCAGCGCTCGGCTCGATCCTCATGCCCGCGATGAAGAAGAAGGGCTATCCCGGACCGTTCACCGCAGCGATCACGTCGTCCTCGGCCTCGCTCGCGATCATCATTCCGCCCTCGATCCCGATGATCCTCTACGCGGTGATGGCGGACGCCTCCGTCGTGCAGCTCTTCGTGGCCGGGATCATCCCGGGAATCATCGGCGGGTTTCTGCTGATGGGGACGTGCTACTGGTACGCGGTCCGCTACAACTACCCGGTCGAGGAAGTGTTCCAGCTCAAGCGGCTGTGGGACACGTTCAAGGACGCGGCGCTCGCCTTCCTGCTGCCGGTCATCATTCTCGGCGGCATCTTCGGGGGCATCGTCACCGCCACCGAAGGCGCCGGGCTGGCCGTGGTCGCGGCGATCGGGATCGCGGCTTGGTACCGCGAGATGAACTGGAACCAGCTTTGGGCCGCCGTCATCGACGGCGGCGTGCAGACGGCGGTCGTGATGCTGCTCGTTGCCTCGAGCGCGCTCCTCGGCGTCTACCTGACCGAAGCGCAGGTTCCGCAACGACTGGCCGAAGCCATCATCGCCTTCACCAGCGAGCCCTGGCTCGTGCTCCTGCTGATGAACATTTTCTTCCTGGCCGTCGGCCTTTTCCTGCACTCGGCCGCGGCCATCATCCTGGTCGTGCCGATCGTGATGCCGGTCGTCAACCAGGTCGGGATCGACCCCGTGCACTTCGGGCTCGTTGTTACTCTCAATCTGGCCATCGGCCAGCAGACCCCGCCCGTCGCGAGCGTGCTCATGACTGCGTGCTCGATCGCCAAGGAGAACGTGTGGGACGTGACCCGGGCGAACATCCCCTTCATCGGCGTGCTGCTCGCGGTGCTGCTGCTCGTCACCTACGTTCCGGCGATCCCCCTGTCCCTCGTCAGGCTGTTTTACGGATGACGCGTGACGCAGGTGGTGGACGATCCCATTCTCGTAACCCGTGACGGCGCGATCGCGACGGTCCTTCTGAATCGCCCCGCGCGGCTGAACGCCCTCGACCGCGGGATGTGGACGGAGCTGGGCGCAGCGATGCAAAACCTGTCCGCAGACGACGCTTTGCGCTGCATCGTCGTGCGTGGCGCGGGCGACAAGTCCTTTGCCGCCGGCGCCGATATCGCGGAGTTCGCCAACGAGCGCGCCGATGCGAAGCAGGCGAAGGAGTATGGCAGGATCATCCACGAGACGATGCAAGCGGTGGCGCGCTGCCGTCATCCCACGGTGGCGATGATCAAGGGCGCCTGCGTCGGCGGCGGGCTCGAGATCGCCGCAATGTGCGACCTGCGCGTCGCCGGGCAGTCGAGCCGGTTCGGCATCCCGGTCAACCGGCTCGGGCTCACCATGGGCTACGGCGAGCTGATGGGGCTTCTTGCGCTCGTCGGGCGCGCGGTGGCGCTGGAGATCCTGCTCGAAGGCCGCGTATTCGATGCGGATGAGGCCTGCCGTAAGGGGCTCGTCAACCGCGTCGTGCCGGACGACAAGGTGGAAGAGGAAGCCTACGCGACCGCCCGCCGCATCGCCGAGGGCGCGCCCCTCGTCAACCAATGGCACAAGCAGTTCATCGATCGCCTCGCCGTCGCTGCGGAACTCGCGCCGGGGGATTGGGACGAAGGCTTCGAGTGCTTCGATACCGAGGACTACCGGGAGGGCGTTGCGGCGTTCCTGGCGAAGCGCAAGCCCGACTTCAAGGGCCGTTAGATTTGCACCTGCGTGCCGAGCTCGATCACGCGGTTGGTGGGAATGTTGAAGTACTCGACCGCGCTGCCGGCGTTGCGTGCCATCGTGGCGAAAATCCGCTCGCGCCACAGCGCCATGCCGCCCTCCGCGCCGACGACGGGGATCACGGTCTCGCGGCTGAGGAAGAACGAGGTCTGCATCAAATCGAATCCGAGCCCCTTCACGGGGGCGAGCACGCTCAATGCATGCCAGACGTCGGGCCGGTCCATGAACCCGAAATCGAGCGTCACCCGGTAGCACTCGTGGCCCAGCGCCTGGACCGAGAGGCGCTCCTCCGGCGCTACCGCCGGCACGTCCTTGACAGTTACGGTGAGGAACACCACCCGCTCGTGCAGCACCTTGTTGTGATACAGGTTGTGCAGCAGCGAATGCGGGACCACCTCGGGCGTCGCCGTCAGGAATACCGAAGTGCCGGGCACGCGCCGTGGCGCCTCCCGGAACAGCGACTCGAGGAACGGCTCGAGCGGCACGGTTGAGGCGCGCATCCGCCCGAAGAGGATCTCGCGTCCACGCCGCCAGGTGGTCATGAACGTGAATACCACGGCGCCGATGACGAGCGGGAACCAGCCGCCCTCTGCGGTCTTCAGCAACGTCGCCGAGAAAAATGCCATGTCCACGATGACGAAGAATCCGGTTGCGGCGACGCAGAGCGCAAGCGGATAGCCCCAGCCGTAGCGGATGACGAAGAAGGTCAGCAGCGTATCCACCAGCATCGTCGCGGTGACCGCCACGCCGTATGCCGACGCGAGCTCCGAGGAGGATCCGAAGCCGATCACCGCGGCGAGTACCGCGGCGAGCAGCATCCAGTTGATCGCGGGGATGTAGACCTGGCCGATCGTGCTTGCCGAGGTATGCACGATATGCATGCGCGGCAGGAATCCCAGCTGGATCGCCTGCTTGGTGATGGAGTAGGCGCCTGAGATCGTCGCCTGGGAGGCGATCACCGTCGCCGCCGTGGCGAGCGCGACCATCGGGTAGAGCGCCCAGCCCGGCACCAGCAGGTAGAACGGGTTCCTGACCGACTCCGGCTCCACGATCAGCAGCGCGCCCTGTCCGAAGTAGTTGAGCACCAGCGCGGGGAACACCATCCCGAACCAGGCGAGCCGGATCGGCCCCTTGCCGAAATGGCCCATGTCCGCGTAGAGCGCCTCCGCGCCGGTGACTGCGAGGACCACGGAGCCCAGCACCACGAACGAAACCAGGACATGGCTCGTGAAGAAGCGGAACGCATGCCAGGGATTCAGCGCCCATAGCACCTGCGGGGACTGCGCGATGCCGTAGACGCCGGCCGCGGCGAGGGCCAGAAACCACAGCACGGTGACCGGGCCGAACAATGCCCCGACCACCGCGGTACCTCGTTGCTGGAACAGGAACAGCGCGACCAGCACGCCCACCGCAATTGGCAGCACGTAGGGCTTCAACGCGGAAGTGCCGACTTCGAGCCCTTCCACCGCGGAGAGCACCGAGATTGCGGGCGTCAGCACCGCATCGCCATAGAAGAGGGCGGCGCCGATCGCGCCCGCGACGAGCAGGCGCGCGTGCCACTCGGGGCGCGACTTGATGAAGGTCGAGGCCAGCGCGAGCAGCGCCATGATCCCGCCCTCGCCGCGGTTGTCGGCGCGCATGATGAGCAGCACGTACTTGAGCGAGACGACGACCATCAGCGCCCAGAAGATCGTCGACAGGCCGCCGAGGATGTTTTCCGCCGTCAGCGCGATGCCGTGCCCGGGCCCGAAGGTCTCCTTGACCGCGTAGAGGGGGCTGGTGCCGATGTCGCCGAATACGACACCGAACGCGAGGAGGGTCAGCGCCGCGCGCGACTGCTGCGGATGTGAGCTTTCGGCCACTCGACGCCGTTCACCAAACGAAGGCGCGAATCCTACTCCCCGACCCTGCGAAAGGCAAAACAAGGATGTTGCGACGCCACAACATTTGCAACACCATGTTTATACGCAACAATCTCATTTATCGTGTCACGCACCGCGCGCGCATGATGGCAAGCTCGACGTCCACTCCGTCGCCAAACTGGTAAGGGTGTCGGTCAGCCGGATCAAGCCCGATCCCGCGCCGTAAGGACTGGCAGGCAGCCGGTCTCGGAATGGGGGGCCGGCCCGCTTTCCGCGTTTTTCCCGCGCGCCGCTTACGGCGCGCCGCCGCCGCCTGTGTACGCCTCGACTTTCTTCTTGCGGATGGCGGGCAGAATCATGGTGATCACGATCAGGATGGCCGCGATCATGAACCCCAGGCTGATCGGACGCGTGAAGAATACCGTCGGGTCGCCGCGCGAGATCAGAAGAGCCCGCCGCAGGTTCTCCTCCATCAGCGGGCCCAGCACGAAGCCCAGGATGAGCGGTGCCGGCGGGCAATCGAACTTCATGAGAACGTAGCCCAGGATGCCCAGGACGCCGACGAGGTAGAGGTCCATCGCGCTGTTGTTGACGCTGAAGTTGCCCACCGCGCAAAACATGATGATCGACGGGAACAGCCAGCGGTAGGGAATCTTGAGCAGCTGCACCCACAACCCGACCAGCGGCAGGTTAAGGATCACTAGCAGCAGATTGCCGATCCACATGCTCGCGATGAGGCCCCAGAAAAGATCGGGCTTGGCGGTCATTACCTGCGGTCCCGGCGCGATGCCCTGGATGGTGAGCGCGCCCAGCATCAACGCCATGGTGCCGCTGCCGGGTATGCCCAAGGTGAGCGTGGGTATGAAAGCTGTCTGCGCGGCCGCGTTGTTGGCCGCCTCCGGTCCCGCAACGCCCTCGATCGCACCCTTGCCGAAGCGCGAAGGATCCTTGGCCAGCTTCTTCTCCACCATGTATTCGGAAAAGGCGGCGATCGACGGGCCGGTGCCGGGCAGCGTGCCGAAGAAGGCGCCGACCCCCGTGCCGCGCATGATGGGCCCAATGGAGACCTTGAGGTCGTGGAGGGTCGGCATGATGTGCTTGATCTTGCTGGTGAACACTTCCCCCCGCTCCTTCGTCTCGAGGTTCTTCACGATTTCGGATACGGCGAACAGGCCGACCGCGACGATCGTGAAGCCCAATCCGTCGGTCAGCTCCGGCAGTCCGAAGGAGTAGCGCGCCATCCCGGAGTTCACATCGGTGCCGACGATGCCGACCAGCAATCCGAGGACCACCATGGCGAGCGCCTTCACCATGTCGCCGCTCGAAAGACAGGCGGCGGCGACCAGGGCCATCAGCATCAGGGAGAAGTATTCCGGCGCCCCGAACTTGAGCGCCATCTCCGCAATCGGCGGGCCGAACATCGCGATCAGCAGCGTGCCCACGCAGCCGGCGATAAACGAGGCGATTGCTGCGATCGCGAGCGCCGGGCCGGCGCGCCCCTGGCGCGCCATCTGGTAGCCGTCGATACAGGTCACCACGGAGGCTGTCTCCCCGGGGAGGTTCATCAATATGGACGTGGTGGAGCCGCCGTACTGCGAGCCGTAATAAATGCCGGACAGCATGATGAGCGCCGGTATCGGCGGCAGATTGAAAGTGATCGGCAGCAGCATGGCGATCGTGACCAGCGGCCCGACGCCGGGCAGCACGCCGATCGCCGTGCCGACGAACACGCCGACGAAGCAATAGATCAGGTTTTGCAGCGACAGCGCGACGCCGAAACCGAAGATAAGGTTTGCGAACATTTCCATGGCGTTAGTCCCACCAGAAGAGTCGATACGGCAGGCCGAGGCCGTAGATGAACACGCCGTATGCGAACAGGGTCATGAGGGCAGTCAGGATGATCACTTCCTTCAACTTGAACTCGTGGCCGGCGAACGCGGACAGGAAGAACATTACCACCAGCGACGGTATCAACCCCACCCGGTCCATCAGCCAGCCGAAGGCCCAGAACGCCACCGTAATGAACGCCAGCGCCTTCCAGCCCCAGACACCCTCCACCTTCTCCTTCGTGCGCAGGCCGCGCAGGCTGACGTAGACGCCGAAGGTGATGAGGATGCCAGCGAGCACCCGTGGAAAGTATCCCGGACCCATGCGCAGTGCGCTGCCGAAGGGATAATCGAGCGCCATGTAAAACGCGATGCCGCCGATGGCGATCATCAGCAGGCCTGCCAGGAAGTCCTTGTTGTTCTGCAAGTTGACCTTCACTGCGCCTCCGTGCGGAACGGGCAGCCCGTCGCTGAAATCGCGCACGCAGACACCGCCCCCTCCCGATTGCCAGATTGCCTAGGTATTCGTGAATCCTCAAGTCTGCGCCGGGGACGCCCATCGGCTTTTTTTACCCAATGGCAGCCCGTGTCCAGCAGGCCCGGAACATTCTTGGTTAATGTCGATTCCGGCGTGAGTCCACGATGCGTGAGGGGGATTCTAACGGATTTCAATTGGGATTTGCAGGGTTATTACCTATGTTCCTAGGAATTATCACTGATATGGGACCCCGGGGTCCCGGTTCGCCCAAGTGGGTGGAACCGCCGGCGCGCTTCGTTTTCGCCCCGCGGGGGCGTATTGCTTGAGGTTAACGGCGCCCCTTGGTCTGCACTTTCCTGCCAATTCCAGCGGCGGGCGGCGATCACGGGCTGAGCAAACTTCGCTGCGAAGAAAACGGCGCTGCGGGCGCCGTTTTCTTTTTCCTGCGCCGCGACCGGGAGCGCCCTCAGGTTTCGTCCGGCGCGGAGGTGCCCGCAGCAGCCCGCGCCAGGCGGTCGTTGATCGCCGCCCACTCGGGAGACCGCGGCGGCTGCTCCACCAGGATGGTGTCGCATCCGGAGTCGTCGAGCCGGCGCAGGCTCGCGTAGAGCGCGTGCGCGTAGCCCGCCGCATCGCGCGGCGCGGCGATCCACTCGAGCCCCTCGAGGGGCGGCCGCCGCGCGGAGAGCGCGAGCACCGCGACACGCCGGCCCTGGCGCGCGTGCTCTCGCGCGAGTTCCGCCGCGCGCTCGCCCTCCACGAGCGCGAGCGGCGTGCGCGGCGCGTAGTGGGCCGCGAGCGTGCCCGGCACGCGCGGGGCGTCCGCCGGAGGCGCGGCGAGCGCGGCGCCCAGCGCGGCCTCGATATCGCGCCGGGTGATCCAGCCCGGGCGCAACAGCGCGGCGCCCGCGCCCGAGCAATCGATGATGGTGGATTCGATGCCGATTTGCGTATCGCCGCCGTCCAGCACGCAGTCCACCGCCGCTCCGAATTCGCTCCGGACGTGCTCCGCCGTCGTGGCCGAGACCCGTCCGTGCCGGTTGGCAGAGGGCGCGGCGATGCCGCCGCCGAAGCGCGCGAGCAGCTGCAATGCCAGCGGGTGCGAGGGCACGCGCAACGCCACGGTGTCCTGGCCGCCGGTCACGACGTCGCTTACCCCCGGCGCGCGCTTGAGAATCACGGTGAGCGGCCCGGGCCAGAATTTCCGAGTAAGCCTGCGAGCCGCCTCGGGAACCTCTCGCGCCCAGTTGGCGAGCTGCACGGCGTCCGCGAGATGCACGATCAACGGGTGCGTCGCCGGTCGCCCCTTGACCACGAAGATCTTCCGGACCGCCGCCGCGTTGGACGCGTCGGCGCCGAGGCCATACACCGTCTCCGTGGGAAAGGCGACGAGCCCGCCCGCCCTGAGCACCGCGACCGCCCTTTCGATTTCGCCGTCGCGCATCGTGTCAATCGTGCAGCTTCAGGCCGACGCGCGTAATGAGACCCTTTTCCACCTCCCGCACCACCAGTTCGACGCTGCCCAGGCGCAGGCGGTCGCCGACTACGGGCGCGCTCCGGAATTTCCGCTTGAGATATCCGGTGAGGGTCTCCTCGGGTTGATGGTCGTGGACGCCGAGGCCGTATACGTCCTCCAGGTCCGCAACCAGGGCATCCCCGTTCAGCACGAAATCGCCGAAAAACCGGTGCTCCTCGAGGCGAGCCGGTCCGTGTGCGACCCCGAACAGGCGGTTGAGCGACTCGACGTGCTCGGGCTCGGCCAGCACGTAAACGTAATCCCCCGCCTGAAGCGTGCCCAGGGTCGCGAGATTCATTACCTGGGTGCCGCGGATGACTGCGGCGACCTCAGCTTCGGGCGGCAGCGGCAGTTGCGCGGGCGGCTTTCCCACGGCGAGGCTGCCCCCCTCGAGCTGATAGCCCAGCAGTTCGTGGTGGAACTGCCCCGGGATGTCGAGGTCGATCTGCTGCAGCGGCTTTACCCGGGGCGGCACCTCGAGCTTCAGCATGCGCGCGAGCGGCGCGATCGTCCATCCTTGCAGCAGGAGCGACATCAGGACCACGATGAACGCGACGTTGAAATAGGCGTCGCCCTGCTCGAGCCCGGCGAGCAACGGGAACGTCGCCAGCACGATCGGAACCGCGCCGCGCAATCCCACCCAGCTTATGAAAAGCTGCTCGCGCCACGGCACGCGGAACGGCAGGAGGCTGATGCAGACGGAGACCGGCCGAGCGACCAGCATCAGAGCGAGCGCCACGAGCAACGCCGGCAGCGCCACCGGCAGGAACTGCGAAGGCGTGACCAGCAATCCCAGCAGCAGGAACATCATGATCTGGGAGAGCCAGGCGAGCCCGTCGTTGACGCGGCGGATGTCGCGCATCGCCTGCAGGGACGAATTGCCCAGGATGACGCCCGCCAGGTAAATCGCCAGGAAGCCGCTACCCCCGGCCACCGTGATCAGGCCGTAGGTGGTGACCCCGCCGGCGACGGCGAGCAGCGGGTAGAGGCCGGTTTCCAGGTTGAGGTGGTTGATGAGCCAGACCAGCGCCCGGCCCGCGAGAAAGCCGCCGAGCGCACCCAGCGCCATCTGCTTGACGAACTCGACGATCACGCCCGCGGACAGCGAGGTCTGTCCGGCTGCAAGCGCCTCGACCAGCACCACCACCATGAAGACTGCCATGGGATCGTTGCTGCCGGACTCGAGCTCCAGCGTCGCGCCAACCCGCTGCTGGAGCTCCATGCCGCGCGCCTGCAACAAGGCGAACACCGCGGCGGCATCGGTCGATCCGACGATCGCGCCGATCAGCAGCCCCTGCATCCAGTTGAGGTCGAACAGCCACTTCGCGAAAGCGCCGGCGATGACGGCGGTGACCACCACTCCCAGCGTGGCGAGGGACACCGCGGGACGGAGCGCGACCCGGAAGCTTTCGGCGCTCGTGCGCACCCCGCCGTCGAACAGGATCACCGCGAGCGCGAGCGTGCTGCCGAGGTAGGCAAGCTCGAAATCGTTGAACTTGAAGCCCCCGGGGCCGTCCTCCCCGGCCAGCATCCCGAGCAACAGGAACACGAGCAGGATGGGGGCGCCGAAGCGCGAGGAGAACGCGCTCGCCAGTATGCTCGCCACGATCAGCAGCGCGCCGTAGAAAATCAGCTCGTTGAAAAACGCCATCCACTGGATTATGCAACACGACCCATCCCCCCGCGGCACCCGCCCGCGTGGATGTGGCCGTCACGAAACGACGGGAAGCGAGAATCGTGACTCGACACCGCTACCCGGCGTCGGCGGTCATGGGAAAACTCCTCAACTCTTCACGCCTCGGTGCGCACTTCGACCTTCACATCCGGCGTCGCGACCGCGACGCTGCCGTAGAGCGGTCAGCGGCCCTTGAAGCGCTCGATCAGGTCGTTGCCCTGCGCGCGCGTCACGCCCTTCAGGTCGAAGCGCAGGCGAACGGTGTTGAAGACCGTCAGATCCTTGCGCACGGGGTTGGCGCGGTCGATCGCGCCCTCGATCTCGACGCCGACCCGCGGCGCAAGCTGCTGCTCCCGGCCGATCACCTGCACCAGCTCGACCCCGCAGGCGGCGATGCTCGCGAGGAACAGCTCGGCGGGCGTGATCGCCTCGCCCGGGCAGCCGTTCTGCACCGGGCCGTCCACGATGAAATGATGGTTGCGGGTATTGCAAAGGACGCGCCCGAAGGTGTCGGTGGAGCGGGCGTGCACCGTGTAGGCTCGAACTTCTGCCATGGGGCTCCTTTCCGTGCAGGAATGTGCGCCTGGCGCCGCCGTCCCCCGTCAGGAGGCGAGCAGGCGCAGCACTTCCTGGTACTTTTCCGAGGTCTTCTTCAGCACATCGGGCGGCAGCTTCGGCGCGGGGTGCTTCTTGTTCCACGGCTGCGTCTCGAGCCAGTCGCGCACGATCTGCTTGTCGAATGAGGGTGGGCTCGCGCCGGTGCGATACTCGGCTGCCGGCCAGAACCGTGACGAATCGGGTGTCAGTATCTCGTCTATCAGCACCAGTCCGCCCTTGTCGTCGGTGCCGAATTCGAACTTCGTGTCGGCGATGATGATGCCCCGCGTTTTCGCGTACGCTGCAGCTTCGCTGTAAAGGCGTATCGACACCGCGTGCACCTTTTTGGCCAGCTCGGCGCCGACGATCTTCTGCGCTTCGGCAAAGGAGATGTTCTCGTCATGTTGCCCCGCCTGCGCCTTGGTGGCGGGGGTGAAGATCACCTCCGGCAACTGCTCGGCTTCCTTGAGGCCCGCGGGCAGCTTGATCCCGCAGATCATCCCGGTCTTCTGGTAGTCCTTCCACCCCGAGCCGATGACGTAGCCGCGCACCACCGCTTCGATCTTGAGCGGATTCAGCTTGCGCACCACCATTGCGCGTCCCGCCACCTGCCAGCGCTCATCCGGCGCCACGACCGACTCCGGCGCGACGCCGGTCAGGTGATTCGCAATGACGTGCCCGAGCTTCCTGAACCAGAAAAACGACATCTCGGTCAGCACGC
>Ga0214471_10000958_pt1 | contig 23410 bp, 17 predicted proteins | sample RVTome_5_FD_207665 | JGI IMG/M metagenome (GOLD analysis project Ga0214471, IMG submission 207665) | Soil microbial communities from uranium-contaminated site in the Upper Colorado River Basin, Wyoming, United States - RVT142D155 | ecosystem: Environmental > Terrestrial > Soil > Contaminated >... | reverse complement strand
GTACGCGGGATTCCGGACGTTCATCCACGACGTCGACCGGATCGACGCGCGCGTACGGGCCGCGGGCTTCTCCCCGGTTCGCCGCGAGCACCGAAGGATCGTCTGGGACCTCGCGGTGTACGCGCGGTCGGCCTGAGACGGCTGAGCGTTATGACGGCCGCGCGGCGCGACCTTCCCTCCGGAACCGTCACCTTCCTCTTCACCGACATCGAGGGCTCGACGAAGCTGCTGCACGAGCTGGGCGCCGAGGCCTACTCGGCGGCGCTGGCCGAGCACCGGCGGGTCCTGCGCGACGCGTTCGCCCGGCACGGCGGCGTGGAGGTCGATACGCAGGGCGACGCCCTCTTCATCGCGTTCCCGACCGCGCCCGGCGCGATCCAGGCGGCGGCCGAGGCGCAGAAGGCGCTCGGCCAAGGTCCGATCCGCGTGCGCATGGGTCTGCACACCGGCACGCCCCACCTCGCCGGGGAGGGCTACGTCGGGGAGGTCGTGCACGAAGGCGCGCGCATCGCCGCGGTCGGGCACGGGGGGCAGGTGCTGCTATCGGAGCAGACGCGCCAGCTCGCCAAGGTCGAGGTAACGGACCTCGGGGAGCACCGGCTCAAGGACATCGAGGGACCGGTCTCGATCTTCCAGCTCGGCCAGGGGCGTTTCCCGCTGCTCAAGACGATCTCCAACACGAACCTGCCCCACCCCGCGAGCTCGTTCGTGGGGAGGGAGCAAGAGGTCGAGGAGGTCGTCTCGCTGCTCCGAGGCGGTGCGCGCTTACTCACGCTCACCGGCCCTGGCGGCACGGGCAAGACGCGCCTTGCGATCGAGGCGGCATCCGAGCTCGTGCCGCGGTTCAAGGCGGGGGTGTTCTGGGTAGGCCTCGCCCCGATCCGCGATCCCGCGCTCGTCACCGACGAGATCGCGCAGACGCTCGGAGCCAAGGACGGCCTGGCCACCCACATCGGCGAACGCGAGCTGCTGCTGGTGCTCGACAACCTCGAGCAGGTGGTCGAGGCGGCACCCGAGCTCGCCTCCCTCGTGGAGGCCTGCCCAAACCTCGCGCTGCTCGTCACGAGCCGTGAGCTCCTGCGCGTCCGGGGCGAGGTCGAGTACCCGGTGGCGCCGCTCGCCGACCCCGAGGCGATCGAGCTGTTCTCCACCCGGTCGCGTATGGAGCCCGACCAGACGGTGCACGAGCTCTGCCGGGCCCTGGACAACCTGCCGCTCGCGCTCGAGCTCGCCGCCGCCAGGGCGAGCGTGCTCTCGCCGCGGCAGATCTTGGAGCGGCTCTCCGACCGGCTCGACCTGCTCAAGGGTGGTCGGGACGCGGACCCCCGTCAGCAGACGCTCCGGGCCACCATCGCCTGGTCCTATGAGCTGCTGACGCCCGAGGAGCAGCGGCTATTCGCACGCCTGTCGGTCTTGGCGGGCGGCTGCACGCTCGATGCCGCCGAGGAAGTCACCGGCGCCGTTCTGGACACCCTCGGCTCGCTCGTGGACAAAAGCCTGCTGCGACACACGCAGGAGCGGTTCTGGATGCTGGAGACGATCCGCGAGTACGCCGCCGAGCGGCTCGAGGACTCGGGCGAGGCCGCGGAGCTGGAGAGCAGCCACGCAGAGCACTTCTTATCACTCGCGGAGGAGGCAGATCCGCACGTGGAGGACGAATGGCTCCGGGGCGGCGGGGAATGGCTCGACCGGCTGGAACGCGAGCACGACAACCTCCGCGCCGCGCTCGACCGGTTAGCTGGATCAGGCGAGACGCAGCTTGTCCTTCGGCTGGCGGGAGCCCTGTCGGACTTCTGGATCAGCAGGAGCCACGTCGTCGAAGGCCGGCGTCGGGTCGAACGCGCGCTGGACGCCGACGAGCGTCCGACGGCGGCTCGCGCCAAGGCTCTCAACGGAGCGGCCGAGTTGGCGTCCTTCAATGGATATCCTGCGACAGGCGCGCTTTGGGCCGAGAAGGCGCTCGCGATCCATCGCAGGCTCGAGGATCCGCGGGGTGTGGCCGAGTCCCTCCAACAGCTCGGTTATGCGGCCGGCGAGGCGGGCGATTGGGCAGGGGCGCAGCGGCTCCTGGAGGAGAGCATCCAACTGTTCCGCGACGTCGGCGACGAGCACTGGGCACTGTGGACGACCCGCACCCTTGCGTGGACCTACGCAGAGTCTGGCGACCTGGATCGCGCCCGAGCACTGTACGAGGACGACCTCCGCCGGGCACGTACGCTGGGCACCAAGTCCCTCGAGTCGGTGCTGCTCGGTTCGCTGGCGTGGCTCGCCGTCAGCGACGGCCGGGTTCAGGACGCGCTCCCGCTGCTGAAACAGAGCTTCCGCATCAGCCGCGACCTCGGCGACCGCATCGAGATCGCGGTGGGCCTGTGCGGCGTCGCCCGAGCCATAACGGCCTTGGGAAGAGTGGGGACGGCTGTCCGGCTCATCTCGTGCTTCGAGGCGCTGCGCGAGGAGATAGGCGGCGGCGAGGTTTGGGTCGCGAGGATGAACGAAGAGACGCTCGCGGCGATCCACGCTCAAATCGACGACATCGCGTTCGCGCAGGCGTGGGAGCAAGGCCAGACGCTGACGGCCGACGAAGCCGTCGCGCTCGCCCTCGAGGAGCTCCAGGATGCGTGAGGACCTCTTATCCAGGATCGTCACCTGCGCCACGGCTAGGAAGGGGTACGGACGAACGACCAGAACCGACCGACCGGGTCGAATCCGAGCCGCGTGTACAGATCCTTCGGCCAATCGGCGTCGTCGGCGATGAGGAACACGATGTCGCAGCCGCGCGCTCGCGCCGCGGCAGCCGCGGCAAGGACGACGGCGCTCCCGAGACCGCGGCCTCTGAACTCCTCCATCGTGTTCACGTCCTCGACCTGTGCGACGTCACCGAGCACATAGAGCTCGCACACGCTCGCCGATTGCTCGTCGACATCGGCCACGAAGAACCTCGCCCCCGCCTCTCGTTCGAGCACTCCGCGGATATCGGTCAGCTGCCGCACGGCCTCCTCGCTGTCGGCGTACGGCTGAAGCCGAAGGACCGACTCGAGGAACGGCCGCGCGTCGGCGAAGCCGAGTTCTTTCACCGGGACCGGCGGCCGGGGCTCGGGCTCGCGGACCTGCGCCATGATCAGCAGCCGCTCGGCCGACCACCCGAGGTCCAGGAACGCGGCCGCGAGCCGGCCGCCGTGCAGGTCGTCGTCGACGTAGAGTTTGCGATGCGCGAGTCCGTGCTCCCCCAGCGCGCGATCCGCGTCCGCTGCGAGCGAGTCCGCGTCGACCCCTCGGAGCGGCGGGTCGACCCAGACGAAGTTCGAGTCGTAGCGGAGCGGGAAGTCCAGGTTCAGGAAGGCGGTTCCGAACGCGGTCGGCTCGGTCACGGTCGAGCAGCGGAGCTCCAGCTCGCGCTCGAAGTCGTGGATCCGGGTCGCGAGGTCGGCCGAGCTCATCGAGCCTGACGGAACAACGCGCGGATCTCGGTCTCGGACAGGTCCTCGAGGGCCCGGCCGCGTTCGCGAAGTAGTTCGTTGAACCGCTCGTAGCGCTCGGCGAACCCCCGCGTCGTTCGGCGCAACGCGCTCTCCGCGTCGACGCCGAGCTTGCGCGCGACCGCGACCGTCGCGAACAGCACGTCTCCGATCTCCTCCTCGGCGTTGTCGGCGTCCGTGTGCGTCTCGAGCTCGCCGACCTCTTCCTTGAGCGCCTCGAGCGCGGAACCCACAGAGCGCCACTCGAACCCCCAGCCGCCGGCGCGGCGTTGCACCTTCCCCGCGCGCGCGAGTGCGGGCAGCGACTCGGGGATGTCGTCCTCGAGCGGGTTGTCCCCTTTCTCCTCCGCCTTGATCCGCTCCCAGTTCACGAGCACCTCGTCGGCGCCGGAGACCTCGACCTCGCCGAACACGTGCGGGTGCCGGCGGATGAGCTTCCGCACGATGCCCTCGGCGACGTCGTCGACGTCCCAGGCGCCGTCGTCGGCCGCCAACTGCGCGTGGAACACGACCTGGAGCAGCACGTCGCCGAGCTCCTCGCGGAGCAGATCCCGATCGTCCGCGTCGATCGCCTCGAGCGTCTCGTGGGTCTCCTCGAGGAGGTGACGCGCGAGCGAGCGGTGGGTCTGCTCGCGGTCCCACGGACAGCCCCCGGGCCCGCGGAGGCGCGCCATCACGCGGACCAGATCGAGCAGCCGTTCACCCGCTCTCGACGATGGGACAGGCCCATCCGGGACGTGCGCGAGGACCGGATCGACCGCTTCGTCCGTCACGGGACGGGCGAGGGCGGGATCGTCTGGGTGACGATGCCGTCCTCGGTGCTCCGCACGGCGACGACTTGGCCGGTCGTGACGTCCAGGCGGCCGTACCGCGGGTTCACCTCGACGTCGACCTCTTCGTACTGCTCGTCGAGCCACGTCTGGAACACCTGCGCGCCCTGCTGGGCCGAGATCTGCTCGCGGACGTCGTCGAAGGTCGCCACGTCTCGCCTGGCGAGGTAGATGACGTGGAACCCGAACGAGGTCTCCACGACGCCCGAGATGTCGCCCGGCTCCAGCGCGAGCGACGCCTCGACGAACGTGGGATCGAACTGCGTCCGGAACTGCTGCTCGGAGTAGGAGCCGAGGCTCCCACCCGACGGCCCCGAACCGGGATCGACCGAGCGGGTGCGGGCGAGGCGGGCGAAGTTCTCCGGCGTCGCCTCGGCCGCCACGTCCTCGGCCGCCTTCTGCGTCTCGAGCAGGATGTGGTGGACCTCGACCGTCGTGAACTGCGGCTTGTCCTGCTCGTAGAGCTCCATGAGGGCCGCATCGTCCAGCTCCTCGGCGACGATCGCCGCCTGCACCTCGCCGAAGAGGAGCAGCCGGGTCGCCAGCAGCTGCAGGTCGTTGCGCGTGAGGCCCTCGCCGGACAGCTGCGCATCGAGCTGATCCGCGCCGCCGAGGTTGGTCTCGAGCTGTGCGATCGCCTCCGTCACGTCGGCGTCGGGGACGTCGAGGTCGTTCGCCGTCGCGTAGGCCTTCACGAATTCCTCCTGGATGTCGTTCGTGAGGGCGAACCGGGCGCACGCGCCGTCCTGGGACTCGCCCTGGACGGGAGAGCCACACGGCGCGCCGGACAAGCCGGCGAGGAACCGGAACGCCGAGACGTCTGAGGCGAGCTGCTCGTGAGTGATCTGCGCGTTCCCGACGCTCGCCGCAGGGGCACCGGATCCGTCGCAGGCCGCGAGCGCCATCGGAACGACGGCGAGCACGGCGAACGTGCGCAAGCGGACGCGGGAGCGGATCACCCGGCCATCCTAGCAACGGCCTCTTCCAAACCCGTCGCTCGGCGGAGCGCGTCCTCGATCCAGCCGGGGAGGTCTGCGCCCGCGATGCGGCCGGGTTCGAGGTTCAGCGTCCGCGTCGTCGGGTGGAACGTCGCCTCTGGCACGCGCTGCGACAGGTCGACCTCGAGCTCGGACGGCAGCGCGACGGACCGCACGCGCACCTGTTGCTTGTACGTCGAGATCTCGTCGATCCCCAGAACCGCGGCCGTCACGCGCAGCGAGGCGACGGCGAACAACGTCTCGACCTCGGCGGGAAGCCGGCCGTACCGGTCCACGGTCTCCGATCTCACGCGTTCGAGCACGTCGTGGGCGCCGGCCGTCGCGATCCTGCGGTACAGGTCGAGCCGGAGCGCCTCCTGCGCCACCCAGCCGGGCGGCACGAACGCCTTCACGGGCAGGTCGATCCGGATCTCCTTCTCCTCGGGCAGTGGCTCGCCCTTCATCTCGGCCACCGACTCCTGCAGGAGCCGGGCGTACGTGTCGAACCCGACCGCGGCGATGTGACCGTGCTGCTCGGCGCCGAGGACGTTGCCCGCGCCCCGGATCTCGAGGTCCCGAAGCGCGATCTGGAACCCGCTGCCGAGCGCCTGGTGGCGGCTGATCGTCGTGAGCCGTTCGTGCGCTTCCTCGCTCAGCTCGCGCTGCGGCGGGAAGAAGAAGTAGGAGAACGCGCGCTCTGGGCTGCGTCCGACCCGCCCACGGAGCTGATACATCTGCGCCAGGCCGAGCAGGTGCGACGAGTCGACGACGAGCGTGTTCGCGTTCGGCACGTCGAGACCCGACTCGATGATGACCGTGCAGACCAGCACGTCGGCGTCCCGGTCCCAGAACCGCATCATCTGCTGCTCGAGCACCGACTCGTCCATCTGGCCGTGGGCGACGACGATCCGCGCCTCCGGCACCTGCTTCTGCAGCCACGCGACCTGACGGTCGATCGTCGCCACCCGGTTGTGGACCCAGAAGACCTGACCTTCGCGCAGCAGCTCTCGCCGGACCGCGCCGAGCGCGAGGCCCTCGTCGTACTGGCCGACGTAGGTGAGGACGGGCTGCCGATCCTCCGGCGGCGTGTCGATCGTCGACATGTCGCGGATCCCGGTGAGCGCCATCTCTAACGTGCGCGGGATCGGCGTGGCGGTCATCGTCAGCACGTCCACCTGCGCTCGGAGCTTCTTGAGCCGTTCCTTGTGCGCGACGCCGAAGCGCTGCTCTTCGTCGACGACGAGCAGGCCGACGTCCTTGAAGCCGACGTCCCGGCTGAGGAGACGGTGCGTCCCGATCACCACGTCGACCGCGCCCTTCTTCAGATCCTCGACCACGCGGTCCTGCTCGGCCTTCGATACGAATCGCGACAGCATCGCCACCTTCACGGGGAAGGGCGCGAAGCGTTCGGAGAACGTGATGAAGTGCTGCTCCGCGAGCAGTGTCGTCGGCACGAGCACGGCGACCTGCTTGCCGTCCATGACGGCCTTGAACGCCGCGCGGACCGCGATCTCGGTCTTGCCGAACCCGACGTCCCCGCAGATCAGCCGGTCCATCGGCTTGGGGCGTTCCATGTCGGCTTTCACCTCTTCGATCGCCGTGAGCTGATCGCCGGTCTCGGCGTGCGGGAACGCGTCTTCGAGCTCGACCTGCCACGGCGTGTCCGGCCCGAACGCGTGGCCCTCGACCGACATCCGGACCGAGTACAGACGGACGAGCTCGCCGGCCATGTCCTTGACCGCGCGTTTCACGCGCGTGGTCGCGCGAGCCCAGTCGCTCGTGCCGAGCCGCGAGAGACGGGGCACGTCTCCCCCGACGTAGCGCGCGACCATCCCGACCTGGTCCGTCGGAACGCTGAGGCGGTCGCCCTGCGCGTACTCCAGCACCATGTAGTCGCGTTCGGCGCCCGCGATCGCGCGCCGCTGGATCCCCACGTACCGCGCGACGCCGTGGACGCGATGGACCGCGAACTCGCCGATCTCGAGCTCTTCGGCGATCGCGTCCTGTTTGCGCGAGGTGAATCTCGGGGCCGCGCGCGTGTGCCGCCGCGAACCGAACAGGTCCTCTTCGGTGGCGACCGCGACCTTCCCGTCGTCGAACACGAAGCCGTTCGCGAGCTCGGCCTCGACCGCGTCGTCCACCGCGGAGCCGACGACCTCTTTCGCGCGTTCGAGCGAGCCGTGCCCGCCGGCCGTGATGACGACCCGATATCCCCGCTCGTGCAGGGCCCCCGCGCGCTTGGCGAGCTCGGCCGGGTTGCCCTGCGCGGACCCCCAGTGCGTCAAACCGAGGTCGATCCCCTCGGTGAATTCGCTCAGGTGCAACTGTGGCCGGTCGCCGAGCGCCTCCTCCAGCGCGACGAGGGCGGGCGGTCCCGGCCACTCGCTCGCCTCGGCGAGCGCACGCCCCTCCTCGAACGCCTGCGCGGCACGGTCGCGCGACCTCCGCGCCTGCGCGAGGACCACCCACGAGCCCTTCGGCATCACCTCGGCGGGCGTGGTGAGCGCGTCGAAGAGCAGCGGCGCGAGCGACTCCATGCCCTCGGCGTGCAACCCGTCGGCGACCCGCTGGAGCATGTCTCGGAACCGGTCCAGGTGTTTGGGCGCGAGCGCAGCGGCGCGGGCGCGGACGTCCTCGTCGACGATCAGCTCGCGGACCGGCGGAACGTCGATCCGCTTGACGGGTGCGGTCGAGAGCTGCGAGGACGGCGAGAACTCGCGGAGCGACTCGATCTCGTCGCCCCAGTACTCGAGTCGCACCGGCCGGCGCGCCGTCCCGGGGAACACGTCGACGACCCCGCCGCGGACCGCGAACTCACCGCGATGCTCGATCACGTCGGAACGCAGATAGCCGAGGGCCACGAGGCGTTCGGCGAGGACGTCCGGCGGAAGCTCCTCGCCGGCGACGAGCTCGACAGGCGGTGCCGCGCCGAGCGTCGGCGCAAGACCATGCATCGCCGCGAGCCCGGTCGTCACGAGGACGAAGGATCCCTCGGCGCCCCGGAGCCGGCGGACGGCGTCCGCCCTTCGAGCGGCGACCTCCGGCGACGGGCTGATCCCCTCGTACGGCAGGGCCTCCCACGGCGGGAGGTAGGCGACGCGGTCGGCGCCGAGCCAAGCCTTCGCACCGCGGACGAGCGGCTCGGCCTCGCGGGGACCGGCGGCGACCACCATGACCGGCGCATCGAGCGCGCGGGCGAGCGCCGAGACGACGAAGTCCTCGCCGGCGTCGGCCCTGGCCAGGATCGGGCGGGCGCGTTCGGTCAGCAGACGCTCGAAGGCGTCCGAGCCGATCAACGAGTCGAGCAGTCGTTCCAGCAACCGATCCCCTCCGGACAGCACGAAGAGCCCGGTTCTCGTGAACCAGGCCGTTCCCGATTCTACGGGCGTTCGGGTCTCAGGGTCCCGACGACTCGGTCCGCAGCGCCGCGAGCGCGAGCGCCACCGCGGCGTCGGACGTCAACTTCCGGCCTCGATCCCACTCAAGCGCGAAGGTGGACTCGTCGAGTTCGTCTCGGACCCTTGCGAGCGTCCGTTGGATCTCTGAACCCAGCCACGGACGGACGCTGAGGCCGATGTCCTCGCGCAGCGCCTCCGAGCTCCCGAGTAGCCGGACCGCCACGTTCGGCCGTCCCATCAGGGCAGTGACGTCGGCGCAGCGGCAGAGCTCGATGGCGATCCCGCCAGCATCGCCGAGATCTCGATACAAGCGCACGGACTCCGCGGCGAGCGAGACGGCGTCCTCGACTCTGCCTTCGTCCGCGGCGTACGACGAAAGCGCACCCAGCGTGGTGGCCATGATCGGCGCGTTGCCGAGCGCACGCGCCCGAGCGAGGTTCTCCTCGTGCGTCGCGCGGGCGCGCGTTCGATCACCGAGCGTGTCGTACATCCACGCGATCAAGCGAGTCGCCAAGAGCCATTGGTGCCGATCGCCGAGGTCGCGAAACGCCTCCGCGGCCTCCTCGAACAACTGCTTCGCCCTTTCGGGTTCATCTTGGTCGGCGGCGGCATGACCCAACAGGAGGAGTGAGTACGCGGCGCCCCACCGATCCCCGAGCGATCGATGGAGCGCCAGCGCTTCGTCGCCCCAACGTCTCACGCTCGCGGCGTCACCGGTATCGATCGCGAGGTCCGCGGCGCCGAGCAGCGCCCTCGCGCGAGCAGCCGTTGGACGGTAGTCCGCGCCGAGTGCGCTCTCGACGCGACGCCGGCCTTCGAGGAGATGGAATCGCATGGACCAGAACATCGAGGCCGCTCCCGCCAGGCGTAGGACGAGCTCGCTCGCGCCCAAGGACTCGAGCACGTCCAGCGCCACACGGAGGTTGTCGTGCTCGCGCTCGAGCCGGTCGAGCCAGTCCTTGGACTCTTCACGCAGGTACGGCGCCGCTTCCTCGGTCAGGGACACGAAATGCTCGGCGTGGTGGCGCCCGAAGTCATCGGCCTCGCCCGATACCTCGAGCCGCTCCAGTGCGTACTCGCGGATCGTCTCGAGCATCCAGAACCGGTCGTCGGTGTGCCGAACGAGGCTCTTGTCGACGAGCGACTGGAGCGTGTCCAGGTCGGCGTCGACGACCTCCTCGGCCGACTCAAGCGTGCAGCCTCCCGCGAACACCGCGAGCCGCGCGAACAGCACCCGTTCCGACGGATCGAGCAACTCGTAAGACCACTCGATCGTCGCCCGGAGCGTTCGCTGCCGCGGATCGGCGTCTCGTCCTCCTTTCAGGAGGTCCAGCCGTCCGGAGAGGCGCTCGAGGATCTGCGTCGGCGAGAGCGCGCTCGCCCGGGCAGCGGCGAGCTCGAGGGCGAGCGGCAGGTTGTCGAGCGCGCGGCAGAGAACGCGAACGGTGTCGTCCGGCTCCGCGCGGGCACGCGTGCAGAACAGCTCGACCGCCTCCGGGTCGGCGAGCGGCAACACCGCATATTCGACCTCGCCTCGGACGCGAAGGAGCTCCCTGCTCGTGACGAGGAGCGAAAGATTGGGACAGGTCTCGACGAGCGAGGCGAGCTCCGGCGCCGCATCGATCACCTGCTCGAGGTTGTCGACGAGCAGCAGGAGCTCGCGATCGCCGATGTGAGCGGCCAGGCCGTCTTTCGCGCCGAGGGTCTGCCCGATCGCCTCCACGACGAGCGCGGCATCGCGGAGCGGAGCAAGGCCGATCCAGAACACACCCGCTTTGAACTCAGGCACGAGCTCCGCCGCCGCCTCGATCGCGAGCCGCGTCTTGCCCGACCCCCCCGGTCCGGTCAGCGTGAGCAGGCGGGCGCGATCCCTGAGCAGCGACGCCACCTCCCCGACCTCCTCGTCCCTGCCGACGAACGAGCTCGCGGGGCGAGGCAGGTTCGTGTTCGAGATCGTCTTGAGTGGCGGGAAGCGCTCGGAACCCAGCTGGAAGATCCAGACCGGCTCGTCGAAGTCCTTCAGGCGGTGCTCGCCGAGATCCGTCACGTCGGCGGGCGCGAGCTCACGCGTCTCCTTCGAGAGCAGCACCTGCCCGCCGTGTCCGGCCGCGCCGATGCGCGCCCCCTTGTGCACGTCCTGCCCGACGTAGCCCTCGTCAGAGAGGTGCGGCGTGCCGGTATGGACGCCCATGCGCACCCGGATGGGACCCGACGCGAGCGACTCCCTGGATTCGATCGCTGCCTCGAGCGCGCCGGAGGCCGTCGGGAAGGCGACGAACAAGGCGTCCCCTTGCGTGTCGACCTCGACACCGCCGTGGCTGGTGAACGCCTCGCGCAGGATGCGGCGGTGCTCCGCGAGCGCCTTCGAGTACCCATCGGCGCCGAGCTCGTGCAGCAGCTTCGTCGAACCCTCGATGTCGGTGAAGAGGAAGGTGACGGTTCCCGAGGGAAGATCGCGCCTCACGGCGGTCATGATGCTCCAAAGGACGCTAGGCCCGAGGGCCCGGGCGGTTGAACCGGTCCTGCGTGGTTTGAAGACCATCGCGCAAGATCGAGAGTGTGGCGTCGGCGCCGTCGTCGACGAGCTGCGCGACGTCGGGCTCCTCGCGCTTGGCGAAGTCCTCGAGGACCCAGTCGGCCGCGTCCTTGCGACCCGTGGGACGCCCGACACCGAGACGCACGCGGTAGAACTCGGGCGTCCGCAACGCACTGGAGAGCGACCGCAGACCGTTGTGGCCCGCCGTCGAGCCGCCGAACTTCACGCGGAGCGCGCCGAACGGCAGGTCGATCTCGTCGTGCACCGCGACGACGTGGTCGAGATCGACGTGGTGCTTGCGCGCGAGCGAGGCGAACGCCGGCCCGTTCTCGTTCATGAACGCATGAGCCTTCGCGAGGACGATCCGCTCGTCCCCCTCGCGGATCTCGCACGCGTCGACGGGGACGAAACGCACCTTCTTGAAGCGCTCGCCGGAGCGCGAGCAGAGCTCGTCCACGACCATGTAGCCGAGGTTGTGGCGGTTCTTCGAGTACCGCGGACCCGGATTGCCGAGCCCGGCGACGAGCCAGGTCATGACCGTGAGGGCTTAGCCCTCGGACTGCTCGGCCGCGTTCTCGGCCTCCTCGCCGGTGGCGCCCTCGCCCTCTTCCTCGGCGGCCTCGCCCTCCTCGCCCTCGGCGGCCTCCTCCTCCTCTGGCTCGATCGCCATCTGCGGCTGCACCGCGGCGATCACGGACTCGTCCGGGTTGGTGAGGATCGTCACGCCGTTGGGCGCGGCCAGGTCGGCGACGCGCAGGGAGTCGCCGATCTCGAGTGCGGAAACGTCGACCTCGATCGCCTCGGGGACGTTCGTCGGCAAGCACTCGACGCGGATGTCCCACAGGTGGTGCTCGAGCACGCCGCCGGCCTTCACGCCGGGCGACTCGCCGACGACGCGGACCGGCACGTCGATCTCGATCTTTTCATCACGGCGGACCACGAGGAAATCCACGTGGATGAAACGGCCCTTGATGTGATCGCGCTGGACCTCCCGCGGCATCGCGAGGTGCTCCGAGCCATCGACGACGAGGTCCACCAAGACGTTCGCCCCGGCGCCCGTGTGGAAGACGTGGAAGAGCTCCTTGGAGTCGACGGAGAGCGCGAGCGGGTCCATCCCGTGTCCGTAGAGGACGGCGGGGACCCGGCCGGCCGCCCGAAGCTTGCGGGCGACGCCCGTGCCGGAGTCCTCACGCTTCTCGGCGACCAGCTTCTGTTCCATGTCGGGTTTCTCCTTCGGCTGCCGCTTCGGTGCTCGTCGGTGCTCCGCCCTCGGCCGGGAAATGGTACCAACACGCTGCAGCGATGGACTCAACCGATACCCGGCGGCGGTCTCGTTCGTCTTTGATATGGAGGCGATGAGGGACCCGTGCAGCGAGTCGAGACGGCCCCCGCGGTGACCGAGGCGACCGGCCTCGCCGACCTGTACGAGCGCCACGCACCGGCGGCGGGCCGCCTCGCGTACCTGCTGACCGGCGACCGGGCGCTCGCCGAGGATCTGGTTCAGGAGGCGTTCGTTCGGGTGGTCGGGCGCTTCCGGCACCTTCGCGTACCGGATGCGTTCGAGGCCTATCTGCGTCGGACGATCGTCAACCTGCACACCTCGTCTCTTCGGCGAAGGCGCCTGGAACGCGACTATCTGGAACGTGAACGCGGCGCCGCTCGTCCCGGCCCGACGGTGCTGCCCGATGTGGGGGTCCGCGAGGAGTTGTGGCAGGCGCTGCAGGCTCTGCCGGTCCGCCAACGGGTCGCCCTCGTGCTGCGGTACTACGAAGACCTCTCGGAGCTCGAGACGGCGGACACGCTCCGTTGCTCGGTGGCCGCCGTGAAGTCCTTGACCGCCCGGGCTATGGAAACGCTCCGGGCCCGGATCGGAAGCGAGACGTGATGAGCGACCTCGATCAGGAACTGCGCGAACTCCTCGAGGCGAAGGCTCGCGAGGGCGACGTTCCACCGAAACCAGAACCGCGGGTGTTGAAGCGCGCGCGCCGTCGGCAGCTGGGAACGGCACTCAGCGCGCTCATCGGCGCGGCAGCGCTCGTTGCGGCCTCCATCGTCGGACTGCAGGCGATCGTGCGTACGTCGCCCGACACCCCGACGCCGGGAGACGGCCCGGTTCTGCCCGATCCGCCGGATGGCTTCCAAAGCGTGGCGCTGCCGTTCGCCTCGATCGCCTACCCGAAGGACTGGTTCCTCGTGGCGACCGGCGACGGTTCGGCCGCGCCCGAGCCGATCCTGCAGCTCACGAACTTCGAGCCCGGCCTCGAGTCGCTCCGCTGCGTCTCCGGTTCTGACAAGATCGCCCCCGACGCGGTACTGCTACGTGTCTCGATCGGGACCGAGATCTCGTACGAAGAAGCCGTTCCCGCTCCGCCATGGCCGGTCGAACTCGCCACACCGCCCGAGCCGGGCGCGTTCATGGCAGCCTGCGGCGACGGGGTCGAGAAGCTCTTCGCCAAGTGGACCTCGCCGAGTGGCAGCGTGTACACGGCCCACGCGCTCCTCGGGCCCGAGGTACGTCCGGAGGACCGCGACGCCGTCCTCCGGGCCTTCGACAGCCTCTTCGTTACGGCCGTTCCACAGACCGAGGACCTCCTCGGCACGGTGAACCTGATCCTCGACTCCACAGAAACACCCGCCGGTCCCGTCGCGCTCTACGCGTACGAAGAACCGTGCGAGGGCAGCACCCACTGGGTCGCGATCGCCGGCCCCTCCGGCAGTGGACTCGCTGGGAGCATCGGCTGTGGCCAGGACGAGGTCCCGACTGGCGACGAGAGCGTCTCGATGCACCTCAACGAGTGGGGGGGCGTCGTGTGGGGTGAGGTCGCGGCGACGGTCGCTCGGGCCGAGTTCTGGACCGTCGAGGGCAAGACCTTCCACGCAGAGCTGATCCAGTTTCCCCCGGGCTTCGATGTCGACGGTACCCAGATCGTGTGGGGCGTCGTCGAGGGACCGACGACCGACCGCGTCACGACCCTCCTCTACGACGAAGAGGGCAACGTCCTGAACACCTACTTCCCCGCCGGCCCTCGCATCACGATCGCCGAAGGAATCGATCCCGAGGGCGGGGCGTGGCTGCTCTACCTCGACGTCACGAGCGAGGGATCCGGGCTGGGATTCAACTTCGAGACGGGTGGTGGCGGCGGCGGGTGTTGCCTGAAGCCGTTCGCCGGGGACTTCCGGCTCGACGGTTGGGGAAGCGGCGGTGACGAGCCCGCCAACATCACGGCGATCGGTTCGGATGTTCTCGACCGGGTCGTGTTCGAGGCGGCGAGCGGCGAGCAGATCGAGGGCCAGGTCTTCCCGATCCCCGACGCGAGCTTGGGAGTCCCCAAGGTCGGGCTCGTCCTCGTACCCGGTGACGTGCCGCTCGAGGGCGACCTCGTCGGATACGACGCCGACGGGAACGAGATCGGCCGCGAGTTCGTCGGCGACATCGGCGAGCCGCCCGGACCGACACCCGAGATCGATGCGGCCTGGAACCTCTTGCGACAGGCCCGCGACGCGATCTCGCACTGGGGGTCGAGACCGAATCAAAACTCCCTCGCCGACCTCACGATCGAGGTCGCGAACACATCGATGCCAGGGGTCCCCTGGAACGCGTCCGGCCAGGGCAAGCCGGTCCCGGGCCAGGTGAGCATCCGCGGCGTGGCACCTGCCGGTGGTTCGGAACTCACCGGCTTGTCGGGGTGGACCCTCGCCCTCGTCACGGCGATCGGCGAAACGGATGGGTCGGTCACGTCCACGTACTGCATCGCCGTGAACATCGACGAGGGCGGCGGCGGGAACTACCGATACGGGACGCAGGATGCCGCCGGCTACGAGGAGTGCCGAGGGGGATGGCCCGAGCTGCAGCCATAGCGTCACCCTGCGGTACTACCGATCAGCTCGTCACCATCCGGGAGTCGCTCGACGGCATCGGCATCGGCATCGGCATCGGCATCGGCGCCGGCGCCGGCGCCGGGGGACGGACCCGCCTGGTAACGAGCTCCGTCCGGGCGACGCCACAGCACGCTCCCATCGACCTCTCGTTGAACGGACCACCCGTGCTCGTGGACGAGCCGGTGATGGAACGAGCAGATCAGCAGGAGATTGTCGAGATCGGTGCGACCGCCGTGCCGCCACCAGACGAGGTGGTGGGCTTCGGTGAATCGCCGGGCTCCGCAACCGGGGAATCGACATTCACGGTCGCGGTAACGGACCTGGCGGATCATCCAGGGAGCGGGATCTCGGGACATCCGACCGAGCCCGAGGACGTGCCCGTCGCGATCCTCCACGACGGTCTGGACCCGCCCGTTGCAGAGCAGCCGTCGCACCGTCTGCGGGTGGATCACCGGACCACTCTCGAGCTCGCAGCCGGCGAGGTCGCCCTCAGGCGCCCCCAGGCGCGCATGGACGACCACGGTCGCACGATCGGGCTCGGCGTCGACGGCGACCCGAGCCGAGCAGAGCGCCACGAGGGCGTCGGCTCTGCGGGCAGACGCATCGTGATCGCGCTCCTCGTCGGGCATCGTCGGCACGGTTTCGGCCACGCGCTCGAGCGCCCGCGCGACGATCGCACCCTGCGAAGCCGGGAGCTCGGCCTCCAAGCCGAACCGGCGTCCGTCCTCGAAGTACCACCACGACGCCGAGCGAGCCTGCTCGGTGTCGCGGACCTCATCGATCGACGGCTTGGTCTCGAGGTCGCCACGATGACGCACCGTTCCGCATGACACCGCTCGTGCCCAAGGGATCAGACGGCTCTCCGTTTCGGGCGTTGCGAATCGTGTGAGCTCCACGACCTTGTCGATGCCGAGGTGCCCCTCGTGCAGGGCTTCGGAGATCCTCGGCAGTACCTCCAGCGAGTGGGCGGCGGCGATCCACCGCCTCGCCTTCCACTGGGAGATGCCGTAGCGCATACCGAGCCAGTGCGAGGTGTCACGGGCTCCGGAGTTCCGCCACGTCTCGAAACGGTCGGCCGCCGCGATCAACCGCAGAAGCTTCAAGTGAGCGCGACCGACACACGCGTGGGCACCGTCCAGCTCCGAGGTAATCGTTTCGCGGTCCCGGAACGGAGCGTCGAACATGTGTTCGAGCCTACTGAGCGGCGGTTCCGGCGTCTGTGAACTGCATCACTTCCGGCAGAGATCTCTCGCCAACTGCCTCAAAGTCGCGCTCGACCGATGCGAAGTCGGACGCGTGGCGCGAGCCGAACACGATCCATCACCGGCCTTCCGACAACCACCGCGAGGAAACCGCCCCCTCGCGCGTCTCCTGGATAGGAGGCGAGCGGAGACTCGTATGGTGAGCGCAGCGGTGACCGAGGGCGATGAGCGACAGGCCGGCGGGCTCGAGGACCTGTACGAGCGGCATGCGCCCGCAGCGGTGCGCTTGGCGTTCCTCATCACATCGGACGGCGAGCTCGCGCGAGACATCGCGCAGGAGGCCTTCGTCCGCGTGGCGGGCCGCTTCCGACACCTTCGAGTCCCCGACGCGTTCGACATCTATCTGCGCCGAACCGTCGTCAACCTGTGCATGTCGCACTTCCGGCGCCGGCGGCTCGAGCGGGCACATCTTGAGCGGGAGGCAGCCTCGCCGTCTCCCGTGCAGGAACCGCCCGAGCTCGGCACGAGGGACGAGCTGCGCCGGGCGCTCCAACGGCTCCCCGCCCGGCAGCGAACGGCCATCGTCCTCCGCTACTACGAGGACCTGCCCGAGGAAGGCGTGGCGTCCGCGATGCGGTGCTCCGTCCCGGCGGCGCGATCGCTCGTCTCACGGGGCATGGAGACGCTTCGAACGATCGTGAGGAGTGAGGACCGATGAACGACCTCGAACGGGACATCCGCGACCTGTTGGACGAAGAGGTCCGGTCGGCGCCGGCGCCGCACGAGAGGACCGGAGCCCTCCGAAAGACACGCCGCCGCCAGGGAGCCATGATCTTCAGCGGCGCGCTCGTCGCCGTCGCACTCGTCGCCGGGTCCTTCGCCGGCCTTCGCCTCATCGACCGGACCGACGACCCGACCTTCGGCGACCAGCCGATCGTCACGACGTCCGTCCACGGCATCACGATGTCGCACCCCAAGGGCTGGTACGTGGTCGACCCGGACGAAGCGGGACTGAACGGATCCGATCCCTCGCCGGACCTCCCCAAGCTGATCCTCGCCGTCGCTCCGTTCGATCCCGGCGAGCTCTTCGCCTGCCCCGGGATGACGCAGGGAACGCCGCACCGGTTCCTCATGACGATCCAGGAGGAGCCGCGAGCGCTCGATGGCCCCGCGTCGTCGCCGTGGCCGGTCGAGCTCCAGCCGCTGGACGTCGGCGCGGCCGAGTCCGGGTGCTACCCGGGCTGGGAGTTCCTGCGCGCCGGATGGACGATCGCAGGCCGGACGTTCGAGGCGCGAGCGGGGTTCGCGCCCGACGTGAGCGACACCGACCGCGACGCGCTTCTCGATGCGTTCGCGAGCCTCACCTTCGACGCGGGAACCGGCGGCGCGACGTCGTTCGTCCTCGCCAGGGGGACCACGGCCGGGGAGGACTGGGAGCTCATCGCAGGCGTGGGGCTTCTCCCGGCCTCAGGCGAGTCGGTCGGGCTGGAACTGATGCTGAACGGAGAGAGTGTGAGTGCCGGGATCGGAGGGTTCCAACCATCGAACCCGACGATCTCGATGGCGGAACAAGAGCTCGGGACCGGAGCCGACACCCAGCGGGTGGTGTTCGGAGCCGTGCCGTCGGAGGCGGTTCGTCTCGGCCTCGAAGTGTCCGGTGGCGATCCCGTGGCCGCGCCGGCGCCGGAGATCCTCGACGTGCCGGACGAGATGGACCGGCGGCTGAACGCCTTCGTTTTCACGCTCCGTCTCGACCAGACGGCCGTCGTCACGGCGTACGACGCATCGAACGACGAGATCGCATACGCGCAGATCGGACCCGAGGGTGTGGGGCCGGTCGCGACGCCTACAGCCGAGGAGACAGACCTCGAGGACGGACGGCACTTCGGGTTCATCACGTCCGTCGACACCGCGGAGAGGACGATGGAGTTCGATCTCGCGTATCGGTTGTCGGGGGAGGAGGCGAACCAGGCGTACCAGGAAGCCGGCGGAGAGGGCCCGGTGCCCAACGATTACTTCGTGGTGAACGATAACCCTGGGCTCCGGAGCCTCTCCCTCTCGTTCGACCTACGCCTCGTCCTTTTGGACTGGAACAACTGCTGCGACCAGACGTTCGACGGCGACCTCGCGCTCTTCGCTCAGGCGATCGAGCAAGCCGGCTACCTCCTCGACGGCGACCTTCGCTACAACGGTCTTAGCTCATGGTGGATCAACGTCGAGAACGGCATCGTCACCAGGATCGAGGAGCAGTATTCGCCGTAGCCGCTACTGGTTCTCGCCGTTGAAGAGCTCGGAGACGCTCGTGTCCTCGAACACCGCGCGGAGAGCGTCGGCGATCAGCGGCGCGATCGAGAGCACCGTCAGCTTCCCGAAGAACTTCTCCTCCGGGATCGGCACGGTGTTCGTCACGACCACCCCCTGGATCGGAGACTCCTCCAGCAGCTGGACGGCCTTGCCCGAGAGCACGCCGTGGGTGGCGGCCGCATAGATCGGGCCGGCGCCGTGCTGGGCGAGGATCCCCGCGCCCGCGGCGACGGTCGAGGCCGTGTCGATCATGTCGTCGACGATGACGCACGGCCTCCCCTCGACCTCGCCGACCACCGCCATCTCCTCGATCTTGTGCGCCTCGTGGCGCGACCGGCGCTTGTAGAGGAACGCGAGGTCCGCGTGCAGGCTCTCGCGCAAACGCTCGGCGGTCTTGATCCGGCCGGCGTCGGGCGCGACCACCACGACGTCCTCGTCGTGGAGCCCGAGGTCGTCGTGCAGGTACTTCGTCAGGACGGGCAGCGCGGTCAGGTGGTCGAACGGGAAGTCGAAGAAGCCCTGGATCTGTCCGGCATGCAGGTCCACTGATACGACCCGGTTGGACCCGGCCACCGTCAGGAGGTCGGCGACGAGCTTCGCGCTGATCGGCTCCCGCGCGAGTCCCTTCTTGTCCTGCCGCGAGTAGCCGTAGTACGGAACGACGGCCGTGATGCGCTTGGCGCTCGCGCGCTTCATCGCGTCGATCATCACGATCTGCTCCATGATCGACTCGTTGATCGGGTCGGCGTGCGTCTGGATGATGAAGACGTCGGCCCCACGAACGCTCTCCTCGGAGCGGAAGTAGATCTCGCCCGAGGCGAAGCGCGACATCTTCGCGTTCGCGAGCGGTACGCCGAGGTTGTCGGCGATCTCCTGGGACAGCGCGGGATGCGTCGTCCCGGAGAACAGCATCATCTTCTTCTTGGTGACGATCTCCACCTCAGTGCGCCTCCCCCTTGGGGCTACCGCTTGGCCGCTTGAGCCCCTTGCCCTTCTTCCCCCGCGCTTTGGCCTCGTCGTCCTTGCGCTTGCGGTACCCCTTCACGGTGCGCTGCTCGGAACGCTCGACGGCGAGCGCGCCCGGCGGAACGTCCTTCGTGATCACCGATCCCGCCCCCGTCACCGCGCCGTCCCCCACCCGAACCGGCGCCACGAGCATCGTATCCGAACCGATCCGCACGTCGTCCCCGATCACCGTCTTGTGCTTCTCGTATCCGTCGTAGTTCACCGTCACCGTCGACGCGCCGATGTTCGTCCGCTCGCCGATCGTCGCGTCCCCGACGTAGGTCAGGTGCGGCACCTTCGAACCCCGTCCCACCTTCGAGGCCTTGACCTCCACGTACGTCCCGACCTTCGAACCGTCCTCGAGCACGGTCCCCGGTCGCAGCCGGGCGAACGGACCCACCTCGACGCCGCGGCCGATCTTCGCGCCGTCCACGACCGAGAACCGCACGGTGGACCCGTCCCCTACCCGTGAGTCTGCGATCTGGGTCGACGGCCCGATCACCGCTCCCGCACCGATCCGCGTCGAGCCCTCCAGGAAGGTGTTCGGGTAGATCGTCGCGTCGGTCCCGATCGCCACGTCGGCGTCGATGAAGGTCGTCGCGGGATCGAGCAGGGTGACCCCGTTCGCCATGTGCGCCTCGTTGATCCGCTCGCGGACGATGCGCGCGGTCTGCGCGAGGTTCGCGCGCGAGTTGATGCCCATCGCGCCCCCGACGTCGACCTTCACGGCCGAGATGCGCTCGCCCTTGTCCATCAGGATCGGGAAGACCTCGTTCAGGTAGTACTCCTTCTGCGAGTTCTCGCGGCCGACGAGCGGGAGCGCGCGGAACAGGTCGGTGCGACGGAACGCGAACAGAAGCAGCGACACCTCGTTGATCCGCTTCAGGTCCGCCGGAGCATCCGTCCCTTCGACGATCCGCACCAGACGCGTTCCGTCTCGAACGATCCGCGCGTATCCGCCCGGCTCGGACACCTCCGTGGTCAGGATGGTCCCGGCGCTCTTGGTCCTGCGATGCACGCGCAGCAACTGGCGGATGTGCTCGGGCTCGACGGGATCGAAGTCGCCGCCGACGACGAGGACCTCCTTGACTCGCCCGATGGCCGACTCGGCGGCGAGGACCGCATGACCGGTCCCGAGCGGCTCACCCTGCTCCACGAAGACCGGCTCGGGGCGGCACCCCCACGACGCGACGGCCTCGCGGACCTCGTCGGCGCCGTGGTGGACGACGATCACGATCCGGGACGGCTTCGCGGCCGCGACGTTCCGCAGCACCCACCAGAGCGCCGGGCGGCCGGCGATCGGATGCAGGACCTTCTGGGTGGCGGACTTCAGACGCTTGCCCTTCCCCGCCGCCAGGACGACCGCGGCGAGCGAGGGGGGCGAGACGGTCTTGGGCACGAGGTCCTTTCGGTTCGACGCCGCTCCTTTGTACTTGCGCGCACGCCGGGTGGCAAGACGACCACTCACGCCGTCTTGCGACCGTGCCCGGGGAGTTCCGGGGGGAGGAGTCGAACCTCCATCGAAGGCTCCAAAGGCCCGCGTCTTGCCGTTAGACCACCCCGGACGGACCGATTATCCCTCGCGCGCGGGCGGGCCAGAGGCCACGAGGGCGTTCGGGAACCCCGAAGCGATCCGTTCCGCGTGCTCCCGGTCGCGCGCGAGGCCGACGACGGAGGAGCCGCTCCCGCTCATGACGGCGCCGAGGGCCCCGGCGGCGAGCAACTGCTGATTCGCCTCACCGATCGCCGGGTGGCGCTGCGCCACGACGGCCTCCAGGTCGTTGAACAGCAGCGAGCCGAGCGTCCCGGCGTCTCCCGCCGCGGCCGCTTCCATGAGCGGATCGGGATCGGGCCCGGTGACTCCTGCCTCCTCGTCCCACCACCGGTACGCGTCGGGCGAACGGACGCCGAAGTCGAAGTGCACGACGATCCACCAGAAGGACGCGACATCCGCCGGCGCCAGGATCTCGCCGCGGCCGGACATCAGCACCGCGCCGCCGAGCAGCAACGCGGGAACGTCGGAACCGATCCGCTCGGCGACCTCGCCGAGCGTCGCGGGATCGAGGTCGCATCCCCACAGCCGGTTCAGGGCGAGCAAGGTCGCCGCCGCGTCGGCGCTGCCGCCGCCGAGCCCCGCCGCGACGGGGATCCGCTTGTCGATCTCGACGAGCGCGCCCCCGGCGTCCGGGCACGCGTCCGCGAGCGCGAGCGCGGCGACGAGCGCGAGGTTCAGACCCCCCACCGGGACGTCGCCGGCGAGCGCCGGCGCGCCGCGCACCTCCACGTGGAGACGGTCGTCCGCGCGAACGGTCACCCCGTCGGCGAGCGAGATCGGCACCACCAGGCTCTCGAGGTCGTGGTAGCCGTCCTCGCGGCCGGCGAGCACCCGGAGGAAGACGTTCACTTTCGCGGGAGCCTCCACCCGGACCGGCTTCACGGGCGCCAGCCCAGGGCCAGGAGCCCATCCGTCACGCGGGCGAAGTCCTCGAGCCCGAGCCGCTCCCCTCGGATGGAGGGGTCGACCCGGCTTCCGGCGAGGACCTCGTTCGCCTCCGGCAGGCCGAGGCCCAGCCGCCGGAGCGCGTTCGCCATCGTCTTCCGTCGCTCGGCGAACGACTCCTCCACCACGACGAACAGCGCGTCGGGATCGACGTCCACCGGCGGTCGGCGCCGATCGATCCGAACGAGCACCGAGTCCACCTTGGGCCGGGGCCAGAAGACGTCGGCCGGGATGCGTCGGAGGAGCTCCGCGTCGGCGCGGTACGCGACGCGCACGCTCACCGTTCCGTAGGCCTCGTCGCCCGCGTTCGCGACGAGCCGCTCGCCGACCTCGCGCTGCACCATCACGACGAACCGATCGATCTGCGGCACGCCCTCGAGCAGGTCGACCATCAAGGGCACCGAGATGTTGTAGGGCAGGTTCGCGACCATCGTCCACCGCTCGTCGCCGAGGAGCTCGTGCCAGTCGACGCGCATCGCATCGAGCTGCTCGACGCGGACGTTCGGGAACGCCGACACGACCTCGCGCAGGGCGGGTGTCAGACGGCGGTCGAACTCCACGGCGAGGACCTCGCATCCGGCCTCGGCGAGCGCGACCGTGATCGAGCCGAGTCCCGCGCCGACCTCCAACACCCGGTCCCCGGGGCCGACGCCGGCGTCGGCGACGATCGCGCGGGCCAGGTTCGGGTCGGCGATGAAGTTCTGTCCGAGCGTCTTCGTCGGGCGGATCCCGTAGCGCTCGGCGAGGGCCCTCAATGCGCCGAGTCCCAGCTTCGGGCTCCGAGGGATACCGGGCGTCCGGCTACCAGGTGAGGCGGACCTGGCAGACCCCTTGGCTGAGAGGGGCGATCCGAGCGAAGGCCTGGTCGCTGAGGTCGATGATCCGGCCTCCGAAGGGTCCTCGATCGTTGATCACCACCTGGACGCGGTTGCCGTTCGCGAGGTTCGTGACGGTGACCACCGTACCGAAGGGCAACCAGGGGTGGGCCGCCGTGAGGCCGTCTCCTGGGGCGAACCCGTACCAGCTCGCCTCGCCCACCTGGGTCCCGTGCGAGGGGTTCGAACGGCCGACGATCCGCTTGGCCGGGACCGCCTCGCGGACGACCTGCCTCCCCAGGAGCGTCCGGGTCACGACGTCGCCGTCCACGACCTTGACCCGGTAGCGCTCGACCATGAGGCCATCGACGCCCGCCTGGACGAACTGCACCCGGCCCGGACGGAGCTCGTCGGAGTACTCCGTGTACGTGGTGTGCGGCACGGGCACCTCGAGCTCGCGGATGCGGTAGTCGATCGAAACGAATCGC
>Ga0214471_10000956_pt1 | contig 23425 bp, 10 predicted proteins | sample RVTome_5_FD_207665 | JGI IMG/M metagenome (GOLD analysis project Ga0214471, IMG submission 207665) | Soil microbial communities from uranium-contaminated site in the Upper Colorado River Basin, Wyoming, United States - RVT142D155 | ecosystem: Environmental > Terrestrial > Soil > Contaminated >... | reverse complement strand
CAGGTGCCGGGGCACCACGATTGCGGTGTTCGCCCATGCTCGCGCGCCGATTGGGGCGCCAAAGGCAGCGGCAAACTGCCCGATGAGCCGGGGCGCCGCCACCACCACCGCCTGCGGGCCATCGACGCGAGCAAAAGCACAGACCCGGTCCGCGTGTTCGCCGCGGGCCTCGAGCGGCACGTACTCGCCGTGGGCGAACAGCGTGGCGTGCCGCCGCCGCAGGTGCAGTCCCCGCCACGTGACATAAAGCTTGATCGCGCCATCCTCCAGGTGGTCGACGAGCAGCCGGGCCTGCTCGATGTGGCCGGGAGGCGCGCATGTAAACCGTTTCTTCAATGCGTCGAGTCTCTCGCGGCGCTGCACATAGTCGACGGGCCGGCGGTTGTCGGGGTCGACCAGGCTGAAGTCCCACAGTTCGTTGCCCTGGTAGAAGTCCGGCACGCCGGGCGAAGCGATCTTGATCACCGCCTGCGACAGGCTGTTGAACATCCCGACGCGCGCGACGCGTGCGGCAAAAGGCGCGAAGTCGGCGATAAACGCGTTGCGCTCCGGGCTCCCGAGCAGTTCCGAAACGAAATGGCGCATGGCCGCCTCGTACTCCTCGTTCACGTTCGCCCAGCTGGTGTGCACCTTCGCTTCCCGCACCGCCTTCCCCATGTAGCGCTCGATGCGCTCGCGGTATGGCGCGAGCACGGGCTCGCTGGCACCCTCGAGCGGCCAGGTGCCGATGAGCGTCTGGTAGAGCAGGTATTCGTCATTGGCCGAGGGTGCGGCCGCGCCTTCCACCTGGCGCTTGCGCCGGCGGTTGATGCGCCGCCAGCGCTGCAGCCGCACCCACCACTCGGCGGGAAATTCCGACAGCGCGTCGATTCGCGTGCGCACGTCCTCGGAGCGCTTGTTGTCGTGCGTCGAGGTCGCGAGCATCGTGTGCGGCCAGTGCCGCGCGCGATCGAGGCTGGCATGATGAAATGCCGAAAGCGAAATCCCGAAGCAGCGTGGATTGCCCCCCACCTCGTTGAGCGACACCAGCCGGTTGTAGCGATAGAACGCGGTATCCTCCATGCCCTTGGCGGCGACCGGCGCAGTGAACTGCTGGAATCGCATTACGAAGTCATGCAATTCGCGCCCCTGCGGACCGCCGTCGTCCCCGCCGATCTCACGCAGCAATACGCGGCGGAGGAACTCGAAGACGGCGGCATCGACGGTGGTGCCACGCCGCCGCGCCACTGCCACGGCCCATTCGATATAGCGGCGATCTTCGGCGGCCACGCTTTCGGAAATATAGGTGCGGTAAACCGGAAAGCACGACACCACGGCCGCCAGCGCCTCGCGCAGTGAATTGAGCGTGAAGTCACGCGTATGCCGGTCGGCGCGCGCGATGCGGAGCAGGCGGTTCGCCAGCACGCCCAGTTCGGCGGACAGTGCGCTCCCCATGATTTGGAGCTTTGTGCGGTTGAGCAGCGCATCGTAATCCACACGTTCACGAACGAACGCGTGGTAGATGCGGTCGAACCGGGATTCGGCCGCGGTATCGACGAAGAGCGCGTTTACCAGATTCGCGAAGCGGTACCCCGTAGTGCCGTATACCGGCCAGTGATCCGGCAGGCGCTCGAAATCGGCCAGGATCTTTTCGACGACGAGATAGAGCGGCCGCGCGGACGCTTCGCCGGCCGCGGTTTCCGCCATGCCGCTTCCGACCCGTTCCTGCAGGCGCTGCATGTAGCGCAGCGGATCATGAAGCCCGTCGGGGTGATCGATCCGCACACCGTCGATCCTGCCATCCCGCAGCAGCCCGAACAGCAGACGGTGAGTGGCCTCGAATACGGGCTCGTCCTCGATCCGCAACGCAGCGAGGTCATTGATGTCGAAAAAACGCCGATAGTTGATTTCGTCGGAAGCAACGCGCCAGTACGCCAGACGATAGGCCTGATGCTCCAGCAATTCGTCCAGGGCGTCGAAGCTCTCGGGGCGCCCACGGATGCCATTGAGTTCCGCTACCGTTTCCTCGACGCAGAAAGCAATCTCCGGGCTGCGCTCGCATAAGCGCGCGAGATGCCGTTTGTGCACTTCCTTGTCGCGCTGTCGCTCCGACACAACATCAGGTTCACTCGCACCTCGCGCGGGCAGATGCCCGAATGCCGTAGTGAGCGTTTGGAACTCCGCAGCCAGCCCGTTTTGTGCCCCCAGTCTTTGTTCCAGCCGCTGCGGATTGAACGCCAGGATGCGCGGATACTGGGCGGGATCGATGGGAAAGCGGTGCCGATAATAGACCACGCTGAATGCACCGCTCGCGCGGTCGAACGTGAGCCGCAGTTCACCGCGCTCCAGTACGGCGCCGTAATGGTCTCCCAGCACCGGCACCAGCACCTTGCTGCGCAATGCCGGCTGCGGCGATTCCCAGTCGATGTCGAAATATCCCGCGAACGCGGACGCCGGGCCGTTTTCGAGGATGTCGAGCCACCACGCATTGTCGGACCCCATCACGCCCATGTGGTTGGGCACCATGTCGAGGATCTGCCCCATGCCGTGGCTGCGCAACGTCTGCACGAAGCGCTCGAAGTCCCCGGCGCTCCCGATTTCCGGGTTGAGGGCGTTGTGATCGACGATGTCGTAACCGTGCACGCTGCCCGGACGGGCGTTGAAATAAGGCGAGGCGTAACAATGGCTCACGCCCAGCTCGTGCAGGTACGGCACGAGCTCGGCCGCTTGCGCAAAAGTAAACGCCCGGCTGAACTGCACTCGATACGTGGCGTCCGGAATCCTCGCCTCGATTCGTCCCGGTGGCTCGGCCGCCGCCGGCGCAGCGCCGCGCTCGGCGAAAAGCGCCTCCGCCAGCGCCGCAAAACGCGCATCGTCGCGCCAGTGTTCGAGCGTGACCGGCAGCCGATGGCGCCAGTTCGGATACTGCGCACCGCTCGTAGCCGGCACATTGATCTGCTCGAGCTGGCCGAAGACATCCTCCGGCTGCACCATCAGCAGCCGGGTAGGCGCGCGCGCGAGAAAACGGTAGACCGCGAGCATGAGTTCCGCGCTCATGTCGGGTGCGCTGACCGGGTCCGCCGTGAATCCGGGTGGCAGCAGGCCCTCGCGTTCGAGCGCCACCAGCAGCCGCGCCCGGTCCTGCGCGCGCTCGACCAGCTGCCGTTCGCGCAGCACCTCGTCCGGATAGAGCGCGAGGCGCGTGCGCAGATCCAGATCCCGGCCGAGCCAGAACGCGCGCAGCGGGGGCAGATCATGCGTGCTGACCGCGGCGAGCGCGTACTGCGGATAGCGCGCCGGCGCGGTATACGCGCCGTCTGATTCGCGCTGAAAGTAAAGCAGCCGGTACGACAGGATATCCGCAGCGCTCAACCGTTCCGCCAGTCCGTCCGGCAACGTGCCGAGATCCTCGGCGATCACCATGCAACGGTTACGTTCGCTCTCGAGCGCGAGCACGCCGAACAGGTCTTCGGTGGGATACGATACGTAGCCGCCCTCCGTCGGCCGCGCTCCGGCGGGAATCCAGAACTGGCGCATGAGCCCCATGACATGATCGATGCGCAGCGCGCCGGCGTACCGCATGTTCGCGCGCAGCAACGCCACGAAAGGCGCATAGGCTGCTTCCGTCAGGCGCTCCGGGAGCAGAGGGGGAATGCCCCAATCCTGCCCATTCGGGCCGAATTCGTCGGGCGGACAGCCGACGGCGACGTGGTCCGCGTAAAGCGCCCGCTGGCCCCATGTTTCCGCCCCGCCCGCATCCGCGCCCACTGCGAGATCGAAGTAGATTCCGACTCCCAGGTTCAGTTCGAGCGCGCGGTGGCCGGCAGCTTCGAGCTGCTGCTCGGCATTCCACTGCAGATAGGCGTAGTACTCGATGCGCGCCTCATGGCGGCGGGCGAATTCCGCGACGCTCGCAGAAGCGGGGTCGCGGTATTCCGCTGGCCAGCGCCGCCAACCCCACGCTCCCGCGTCGCGGGCGTACAACGTTTCCTGCAGCGCGTAGAACAGCGAGGCGAGGCGCAGCGTCTCCCCGCCCGCGCGCTGAAAGGCGCGAAAGGCCTCCCCCCGGTCCGTCGCGCGATCGAGATGGCGTTCCCGAAAGTGCGCGTACAGCAGCGCCAGCACCCGGAACTTCGCGTGCGCGACGCGCGGATAGTCGACCAGTTCCGAGGCGCGCAGCGCGCGCAGTTCCGCTTGGAAGGACCGGCTTGCGAGCTGCTCGCGTGCCGCAACGCACTCGGACAACTCGGGGATGCGCTCGGGATCGAGATAAAGCACGTTGAGCAGCAGGCGGCTGGCGGGACTGTAGGGGCTCGCGTGCCCGGGATCGTGCGGAAACAGCGCGTGCAGGGGATTCACTCCGACTACGCTGGCGCCAACGGTTGCGGCAAGCTCCACCAGTGATCGAAGGTCTGAAAAATCGCCGATGCCCCAGTTACGCTCCGAGCGCAAACCATAGAGATTGACCACGGGCCCCCACACCGGGCGCTGCCTTACCGCCTCGGGGACATAACAGCGCTGCGGCGCGAGGATGAGCGTCATCGACGCCTGCAGCGCCGCGGCCTGTCCGGGGGCGTGCAGCTCGAGCCGGTGGTACCCCGGCTCCGGCGGTTCGGGCAACGTAAGCCTGAATGCTGCAAAGCCCGCCCCGCCGATGCGCCGCTGCGCCGTCAGCGCAAGGTCGCGCGGCGTGAAGCCTTCGCTGATACGCTTGCCCTGTTCGGTCACGAGCGTCCATTCAAGCCGCAATCCCGCATGCTCTTGGGGCAGCGCGAGGGCCACGTGCAGCGGGCCGCTGCCGACACGTGCCACGCGCACCGCCGGCAGCGGGCGGCGCCACGGGACGGACTCGCGCGCATCGAGTGCACTCTCGATGTCGGCGTCCGACGCGACATTCACGCCCATCGCGGCGAGCAATGCAAGGCGCGTTTCCACCGGCACGCTGCGCGCCGCGCCCCAGGCATCGCGGTATGCGGCGCCAATGCCGCAGCTCGCGCACAGGCGATCGAGCAGGGCGTGATTCATCGCACTGCGCCGGTTTCGATCGACCATGCGACCGACCATGGCGGCAGCCGCCCGCTGCGGATGTCCTGTGCCGCGTGGTCCGGGCAAACGTGGACGGATTTGCCCTCAAGGGAGCATGTCACCTCCAGCGCATGGCGACTGAGATTCGCGACGGCGACCAGGCGGCTGCCGTCGGCGCACGTCCAGTCGAGGCGCAACGCACCGGGGCCGAGGACGGTGAACCCGGCGCCCGCCGGCGTCAAACCCGGCAAGCGGGGAATGATTTCTCGATGGCGCACCGCCAGCAGAGCGCGGACGAATGCGTGCCAAGCCGCGTGTTGCGGTTCCTGCAAGCTGTCCCAGTCCAGGCGCGCCATGGCGAAGGTCGACGCCGCGTTCGGATCCGGAATTGCCTCCACCGCGCCCGCATCCCGGAACGGCCCGAACGCCGCAAATTCGGCGCGCCGTCCCGCCGTGACAGCACGCGCCAGCTCTCCGCTGAAATCGCAGAAAAACGGAAACGGTCGGGTGCAGCCGAACTCTTCGCCCATGAAGAGCATGGGGATCGACGGCGCGAGCAGCAGCAGCGCGAGCGCGGCACGCAATGCCTCGGGCGCCGTCAATGCCGTCAAGCGTTCGCCGAAGGCGCGATTTCCGACCTGATCGTGGTTCTGGAGAAAGGCGATGAAAGCGCAGGGCGGCAAGTCCCGCGATACTTCGCCGCGAGGGCGATCGCGAAATGCCGAATACTCGCCCTGGTAGGCATAGCCTTCGGCGAGCGTGCGGCCGAGATGGCGTTCCGGCGCATCCACGTAATCCGCGTAGTAGCCGTCACGCTCGCCGGTGAGCAGAACGTGCAGTGCATGGTGCACGTCGTCGCTCCACTGCGCATCGTAGCCGTGGGCCGTGCCGTGCTCGTCGCGTGCGAGATAGCGCGCTTCATTGTTGTCGTTCTCCAGCACGAGGTGGACGTGACGCGCGCGGCCCGGTCCCTGGCGCACCGCGGCGGCAATCTCGGTCAGAATGTCAGGTTGGGAACGGTCGAGGATCGCATGCACGGCGTCCAGCCGCAGGCCGTCGAAATGAAACTCCTCCAGCCAGTACAGCACATTGTGAATGAAGAAATCGCGCACGACCCGACTGCCCGGCCCGTCGAGGTTGATCGCGGCGCCCCAGGGGGTCTTATGCCGCGTCGTGAAAAACTTGCCGGCATAGACGTGCAGGTAATTGCCGTCGGGCCCAAAATGGTTGTAGACAACATCGAGCAGGACCATGAGGCCGAGCCGGTGCGCGGCGTCGACCAGCCGCTTGAGGTCGTCCGGCCGTCCGTAGCGGCTGTCGGGGGCGAAGGGCAATACCCCGTCATAGCCCCAGTTGCGCGCGCCCGGAAAGTCGGCGACCGGCATCAGCTCGACGGCGGTCACTCCCAGGTCGCGTAAATACGGCAGACGCTGCGCTGCAGCCTCGAACGTGCCGGCCGGAGTGAACGCGCCCACGTGCAATTCATAGAGCACCGCCTCATGCCACGGGCGGCCCCGCCATGCGGCATCCTGCCAATCGTAGGTCTGCGGATCAACGATTTCGCTCGGCCCGTGCACGTCCTCGGGCTGATAGCGAGAGGCGGGATCAGGAACGTCGATGCTGCCGTCGATGCGATAGCGATAACGGGAACCAGGCCGCGCTTTGTCGGTACGCATCTCGAACCAGCCAGCACCGGTGGCGTTCAAGGGAATCAACTCCGGCGCCCCGTTGCCCTCCAGCCGCAGATCCACCTTGGCGGCGGCGGGCGCCCAGAGCCGAAAGTGAGCGCCGTTCACACAGGGGGTACTGCCAAAGGGCATCACGTGACCACGCTTCATGGTGCGCCTACTGGCTTTGCGGCGACGTGCCGGAACGCGCGCCTGGCCGGGAGACGAGAAGCAGAAGCGAGCGGGCCGGCGTGGGGATTTCGGCCGCGGGATCGTAGCCCTCACCCACGCGCTTTTCGGATTCGTCGCTGGAATCGAGCAGCACCTCCCAGCGCGGCCCCGGGCTTTCCCGCGGCAGATGGAACACCACGTCCTCGTGCGACGCGTTCATGAGAACCACGAAAGTGTCGTCCGGTTCCTGTTCGCCGCGAACCGTAAGATGCGCGAGTCCCGCCTCACCGGACAGTCGCACCGCCAGCGCTTTTCCCTGCGCGTTTCGCCAGTCTTCGTCCGTCATCTCGGAGCCGTCCGGACGCAGCCACATGACATCCTTCACTTCGGTGCCGGGAATGGTCTTGCCGTAGAAAAAACGGCTGCGATGGAACACGAGGTGTTCGCGGCGAAGTTTGATCAGAGAACGGGTAAACGCGAGCAGACCTTTGGCCGCGTCATCGGTGTCCTGCCAGTCGATCCAGCTAATCTCGCTGTCCTGGCAGTAGGCGTTGTTGTTGCCGCTCTGCGAGCGCCCGAATTCGTCCCCCGCGAGCAGCATCGGCACGCCCTGGGAGAGCAGAAGCGTCGCCAGGAAATTGCGCGTCTGACGCAGACGCAGCTTGCGGATCTCCGGGTCGCGGCTTTCTCCTTCGGCACCGCAATTCCAACTGTTGTTGTTGTCGCTGCCGTCGCGATTCTCTTCCTTGTTGGCCTCGTTGTGTTTGCCGTTGTAGGAAACGAGGTCGCGCAACGTGAACCCGTCGTGCGCCGTGACGAAGTTGATGCTGGCCCACGGGCGCCGCCCCCGGCGGCTATAGATGTCCGCTGAACCCGAAAACCGTGACGCAAAACCGGCAAGCTGAGCGTCGTCGCCTTTCCAGAATTTACGCACCGTATCACGGTACTGATCGTTCCACTCGGCCCACCCCGGCGGGAAGTTTCCGACCTGGTAGCCGCCGCTGCCGGTGTCCCACGGCTCGGCGATCAGCTTCGCGGACGACAACGCGGGATCCTGTGCAACGGCATCGAGAAATCCGGCGTGCTCGGTATATTCACCGCTGACCCGGGCGAGCGTCGTTGCGAGGTCGAACCGGAAGCCGTCCACGCGCATCTCCTGGAGCCAATAGCGCAATGAATCGGTCACCATGCGCAGCACGTACGGGTGCCGCAACTCGAGCGCGTTGCCGGTACCGGTAAAATCGTGGTAGTAGCGTTGCTTATCGGCCTGGTGATAATAGGTCTGATTATCGATGCCGCGGAAAGATAGCGTCGGGCCCATGTGGTTGCCTTCCGCGGTATGGTTGTAGACCACGTCCAGGATGACTTCGATGCCGGCATCGTGCATCAGTTGCACGAAAGTCTTGACCTCGGCAACGCCGCCCTTGCCGAGATACTCCGGGTGGGGAGCGAAGAAACCAATCGAGTTGTAGCCCCAGTAATTGCGCAGGCCGCGTTCGACCAGGTGCCGGTCATGCAGGAAGGCATGGACCGGCATGAGTTCGATTGCGGTCACGCCCAGTTCCCGGAGATACTGCACCACCGAGGCAGTGGACAAGCCGGCGAAGGTGCCGCGTGTCTCATCCGGCACGTCGGGGCGGCGCATCGTGAAGCCTTTGACGTGCATCTCGTAGATGATGGATTCGTGCCAGGGCCGCTGTGCAGGACGGTCCCGTCCCCAGGTGAAGGCAGGGTCGATCACCTGGCACTTCGCAATGAACGGCGCGCTGTCACGCTCGTCGAAGGACAAGTCTTCCTCGGCGTCGCCCACCCGGTATCCGAACAACGCGTCATCCCATTTGATCGTGCCGGCGAGCGACTTCGCGTACGGATCGATCAGCAGCTTGTGGTGATTGAAACGATGCCCTGCCTCCGGTTCGTACGGCCCATACACCCGATAGCCGTAGCGTTGGCCGGGCCGCACGTCGGGAAGGTAGCCATGCCAGACCTCGTGCGTGTACTCCGAGAGCGCAACGCGCGCGGTCTCCCTGTCGCCGGCATCGTCGAAAAGGCAGAGTTCGACCTTCTCCGCATGGGCGGAGAACAACGCAAAATTGGTGCCCGAGCCATCCCACGTCGGCCCCAGCGGGTACGGCATGCCCGGCCACAATCGTATGTTTTGCACACTTGTTCTCCCTGAAGTCACACCGGTGTTAAGAACGACCTATGCCACGGGACCCGCGGCGCTGCGCAGGTTGCCTGAACTTGATGGTCTATCTGAGACAGTCCAAAAGGCGAAGTGATCGATAGGCCAGCGGAATTCCGTTGTGCCCTGCGCCGGGCGGCCGTCGATCAAATCGCATGGCGCGTTTCATCCGCCCGTCGCGGCCTCGCTCAGCAACGCGAGCGAGCGGGTGCGCACGGAATAGGGTTCTCCCGCCTGCCAGCGCCGCGTATCCCATTCCTCCTCGCGGGCGGTATCGAACACCGTGCCCCAATGCCCGGCCAGGCGGCAGCGCGGCAGGACGAACGCGATGTCCTCGTGGCCGCCATTGGCGAGCAGCAGAAAGTCGTCATCGGCGACGCGTTTGCCGCGCTCGCCGGGCCACGCAATCGCCGCACCACAGAAATAGACGCCGAGACAGCGCAGGCTCGCATCGTGCCACTGCGCTTCGGTCATCTCCCTGCCGTCGGGGCTGAACCACACGATGTCTTTCACGTCCCAGCCCGGAACCGGCCGCCCGCGGAAAAAGCGGCTGCGCCGGAATACCGGGTGCCGGTTGCGAAACGCAATCAGGCGCCGCGTGAAGACCAGCAGCCTTTCGTTGTCGCGCGCGAGATCCCAGTTGACCCAGCTGATTTCGCTGTCCTGGCAGTACGGATTGTTGTTGCCGCCCTGCGTCCGCGCGAATTCGTCCCCGGCCGACAACATCGGCACACCCTGCGACAGAAACAGCGTGGCCAGCATGTTGCGTTTCTGCCGCTCGCGCAGCGCAATGATGGCGGGGTCAGCGGTGGGGCCTTCGACGCCGCAATTCCAGCTCAGGTTGTGATTGTCGCCGTCGCTGTTGTCCGCGAGGTTGGCCTCGTTGTGTTTTTCGTCATAGCTCACGAGATCGTTGAGCGTAAAACCGTCGTGCGAGGTGATGAAGTTGATGCTCGCGCGGGAGCTGCGTCCGCTGTGGCGGTAGAGATCGCTGGACCCGGTGAGCCGCGAGGCAAAATCGCCGATCACGCCTGCGTCGCCTTTCCAGAACTGGCGCATCGTATCGCGGTAGCGCCCGTTCCACTCCGACCAGCCTACCGGAAAGTTGCCGACCTGATAGCCGCCCTCCCCCAGATCCCACGGTTCGGCGATCAGCTTGACCTGGCACAACACCGGATCCTGGTGGATGATGTCGAAAAAGGCGCCGTAGCGGTCCACCGCGTGGGCTTCGCGGCCGAGCGCCGAAGCAAGATCGAAACGGAATCCGTCCACGTGCATGTCGACCACCCAGTAACGCAGGCTGTCCATGATCAACTGCAGCACGCGCGGGTGCATGGTGTTCAGCGTGTTTCCGCATCCGGTGTAATCCATGTAGTGGCGCCGGTCGCCGCCGACGAGCCGGTAATACGACGCATTGTCGATGCCGCGGAAGGAGAGCGTCGGTCCGAGGTGGTTGCCTTCTCCGGTGTGGTTGTAGACCACGTCCAGAATGACTTCGATCCCGGCCGCGTGGAGCGCCTTGACCATGGTCTTGAATTCGCCGAGCTCTCCCGAGCACGAGTAGCGCATCTCTGGGGCGAAATAGCCGATCGAGTTGTAGCCCCAATAGTTTTTCAAGCCCTTGCTCACGAGATCGCGCTCGTCCACGAACCAGTGCACCGGCATCAGCTCGACCGCCGTGACGCCGAGCTGCTGCAGATATTCGATGACGGGCGCGCTGCCGAGCGCCGCGTAAGTTCCGCGCAACTGCGGCGGCACGCCGGGATGGTTCGCAGTGAAACCCTTCACGTGCAGTTCGTAAATCACCGTGTCGGTCCACGGCGTGCGCGGCGGCCGGTCATTACCCCAGGTAAATGCCGTGTCCACCACTTTGCACTTGGGGATGCCGGCGTGGCTGTCGCGACGGTCGAATGACAGATCTTCCCGCGGGCTGTTCAGCCGGTAACCATAAAGCGCATCGCTCCAGCGCACGACGCCGGCGCTCGCCCTGGCATAAGGATCGAGCAGGAGTTTGTGCGGGTTGAAGCGGTGGCCCTGTTCGGGCGCATACGGGCCGTAAACGCGATAACCGTAGAGCAGCCCCGGGCGGGCTTCCGGCAGATAGCCGTGCCACACCTGGTCGGTGCGCTCGGGCAGCACGATACGCTCGGTCTCGCGCCGGCCCTGGGGATCGAAGAGGCACAGTTCGACCTTCTCGCCGTTCTCGGAGAAGAGCGCAAAGTTCACGCCCTGCCCGTCCCACGTCGCACCGAGCGGATAAGGCGTGCCGAGCCAGACTGCGGTCATTCTCCCGCTCCTCGCCGCCGGCCCGCCTACCGGTTATCCTCGTCGTGATCGCTCGGCCACCAGTGCTCGAGCAACCTCGCCACCTTCGCTTGCCCGCCGAGCCCGAACGCGAGCGCGAGCGCGAAGACGGTGCCGCCGAGCAGGATGAGAAAGCTCACGCGCACGATTTCACCGCCGACGTCGACCTGCTCGAGCGCAATCAGCACCACGAAAGTCATGATGGCATACTGGGCGAGCGTGCCCAGCAACTCCCCGTCCTGGATGCCCACGTTCTTGCAGTAGGTCATCACGGTGCCGCCGACGAAACGGGCGAAATAGGCGCCGAAAGCGAGAATCAACAGCGCCACGATGACCTTGGGCACGAACAGCACCACCTGGCGCAGCAGCTCGGTGATGTAGGTGAGCCCCAGGCTGTTGAACGCGATAATCAGCGCGGCAAGGACCACCAGCCAGTAGATCAGCACGCCGAATATTTCGGTGGTGTCACTCTGGACCCCGCCCTGCTTGAGGAAGCCGTCCATCCCCGCGCGCTCGGTGAGCACGTTGAAGTTGATCGCGCGCAGCGCCCGGATCACCGTGAATCGGGCGAGCTTCGCCAGCATCCATCCCGCGATCAATACCACGACCGCCAGCGCCAGCTTGGGAAGGAACTGGCCGACCTGCACGAGGAATACCCGCACGGGTTCCAGCAACATGTCAACCTTATCCATGACAGCCTCCTATTGAATCTCGTGCAAACGGTTGACGACCATTTGCACTACGAACCTCCCCTTGCCCGCGGCGCGGGAGAGGGATCAGCGTCATCAAGCATTTTTGTTGCTCATCAGGCCAGCGCCGTCAAGGCGAGAATGCCCTGCAGCGGGATGGCGACCCAGCCTGGCCGGTTGGTGAGCTCGTAACGCAACTCGTACAAGGCCTTCTCCAGCTCGAAGAGTTCGAGCACGCCGCGCACCTCATCGAGCGAAGCGAGGAGCCCGCCGGCGCGTGCCGCTTCATCATAGGCCGCGAGGAAATCGCGGCGCGCGTGCGCTTCCCATTCGCGTGCAAGCGGTCCGAGCCGTTCGTCGTCCTCGTGTCCGCGCACTGCGCGACGCAGCACCGTCCAGCGCGCATAGTTGAACGAGCGCAGCATGCCAGCAAGATCGCGCAGCGCCGAATGCTTGACGCGCCGCTCCTCGAACGTGCGGACCGGCTCGCCTTCGAAATCGGTGATGAGGAAATCGTTTTTCGTCAGCAGCACCTGACCGAGATGAAAATCGCCGTGATGCCGGGTCTTGAGCGCCCGGCCCGGCGCGAGCGAGTAGGCGTCGATTTGCGCCATCAGCTGCTCGCGGTGCCCGATCAGCGTCCTCGCGTCGGTGCGCGGCGGCAGCGTCAGCTCGCCCAGGCGCTGCGCCAGCAGTTCGAGCGTCGCGGCCGCTTCCTCGCGCACCCGATTCTTCCACTCGAGGAGGTCGCTGTCCGCGACCGGTTCCGGATCGAAGGCGGGATCTCCGGTGCGCATCGCGAACGCCTGATGGAGCTGCGCCGTGCGGGTGGCGAGGGTACGCACGAGCGCCATGTAGCCGCCATGCACGCCGTCCGGCGGCGGTTCCGCGACGTTGCGCCACTGCTCGAGGAAGCGTTCCAGATAATCCAGTGTGTAAGCCCAGCCGTCCCCCTGGTTCGGGACGTAGGCCTGCAGCAGCACGAGCGTCGTGGGCATGCCATCCGCAGCGACATACTGGAGCGCGCCGGCCACCGGCACGCAATTCGGAAAACGCGCCACCTCGGTCAGGAAGCGGCCGATCTCCACTTCGGGGTTCACGCCGGGACGCGCCCGGCGGTAGCCTTTGAGGAACAGGCGCTCGCCGAGAGTGACGATGGTATTGCTGCTCTGCGACTGCGGGCGGCTCACCGCCAGCCGGTCAAAGTCGTCGCCGGCGATCTCGGTGAACATGCGGGTCGGGCTAAAGCAGAATTTTCCGCGCACGCTGGCGATCTCCTGCCCGGCCTGGATCGCCTTGACCATCGCGCGGCAGAATCCTTCGTCGGCAAACGCGTCGCCCAGCACGCCGATGTTCGCCTGTTGGCGCACCTTGGCCACGGTGGCGGGCGCCAGCGCGCGCATGCGCTCCTCGTCGCGGTCCTCCCATGCCAGCGTCAAGGGCAGAAAATAAGTCGCGGTCTCCACACCGCCTTCGACGGTAAGAAGCGCCATCAGCCATTGGCCGCCGGACTCCCACAGCGCGTGATCGGCAAGCACCGCGCGCTGCATCTTTTCGCCTTTGGCGGCATACCAGCGCTGCGATTCGAGGTAGCGCGGCAGCGCATGCGTTTCGAGCTGCGCGCGCGCCTTTTCCGCCATGCCGATGCGCCACGGCACGACGCGGTCGCGGAAAAAACTCGTCCAGCCGTCGAACAGCACCAGCACCGGCAGGTCCTCGGGCGCCAGGCGCTCTTCGTGCCAGCGCGGGGCTTCGACGTCGGCGGCGAGGCGGAACCAGTAAAATCCATGCTTGGGCAGCGTCAGCATGTACGGCAGCGTCCCGATCGGCGGGAATACGGTGCGTCCCATCAATTCCACGGGCACGCGTCCGCGAAACCGCGCCAGGTCGAGCTCCACCGGCTGGGCCGAGCGCCCGAGATTCGCAACGCAGAGGATCGCCTCGTCGCCCAGTTCCCGCAGGTAGGCGAGCACCTTGCGGTTGCCCGGTCTCAAAAAAGTGAGCTTGCCGCGGCCGAACGCCTGGCTGTCCTTTCGCACCGTCAGCATGCGCTTCATCCAGTTGAGCAGCGACGAGGGGTCGCGCAACTGGGATTCCACATTGACCGCCTCGTAGCCGTACACCGCGTCCATGATGGGCGGCAGGTAGAGGCGCTGCGGATCCGCGCGCGAAAAACCGGCGTTGCGGTCCGGCGTCCATTGCATCGGCGTTCGCATCCCGTTGCGGTCGCCGAGAAAGATGTTGTCGCCCATGCCGATCTCATCGCCGTAATAGATGATCGGAGAACCCGGCATCGACAGCAGCAGACTGTTCATCAGCTTGATGCGGTCCATGTCGTTTTCCATCAGCGGCGCAAGCCGCCGCCGGATGCCGAGGTTGATGCGCGCGCGCGCGTCCGCGGCGTACATCTGGTACATGTAGTCGCGTTCCTTGCTGGTCACCATCTCGAGCGTCAACTCGTCGTGATTGCGGAGGAAGATCGCCCACTGACAGGGATCGGGAATGTCGGGCGTCTGCTGCATGATCTCGACGACGGGATAGCGGTCCTCCTGCGCGATCGCCATGTAGATCCGAGGCATCAACGGAAAATGATACGCCATGTGGCATTCGTCGCTGTCCCCGAAGTACTCGCGCACGTCCTCGGGCCACTGATTGGCTTCGGCGAGGAGCAGGCGATTGCGGTAGCGCGTGTCGAGCAGGCGGCGGATCTCCTTGATGACGGCATGCGTCTCGGGCAGGTTCTCGTTGCTGGTGCCTTCGCGTTCGCAAAGATACGGAATCGCATCGAGCCGGAACCCGTCCACGCCCATGTCGAGCCAGAAACGCATGGTGCGAAACACCGCCTTCAGCACGCGCGGATTGTCGAAGTTCAGATCCGGCTGGTGGCTGAAGAAGCGGTGCCAGTAGTAGGCCTGCGCGACGTCGTCCCAGGTCCAGTTGGAGCTTTCGGTATCGGTAAAAATAACCCGGGTACCCGCGTACTTGTTGGGATCATCGCTCCACACGTAATAATCGCGCTTCGCTGACCCGGGCGGCGCGCGCCGCGCCGCCTGAAACCACGGATGCTGGTCCGAGGTATGGTTGACGACGAGTTCCGTAATGATGCGCAAGCCGCGGCGGTCCGCTTCCCGCATCATGGTGCGGAAATCAGTGCGCGTGCCGTATTGCGTATGGATGTTGTGGTAATCGGAGACGTCGTAACCATCGTCCTTGAGCGGAGACGGATAGAACGGCAGCAGCCAGATCGTGTTGACCCCGAGGTCCTTTATGTAATCGAGCTTTGACGCGAGGCCGCGAAAATCTCCAATGCCGTCCTCGTTGGCATCGTAGAACGCCTTGACGTGGAGCTGATAAATGACAGCGTCCTTGTACCAGAGCGGGTCGTCGGGCGCGGGTGTCTCGCGGCGGGGATTGGGTTCGTTCACCGGTGTGGTTTACGCGAAATTTTCGAAGTCTTTTTCTGAACGCACCTGCTGCCGCACGCGGAACACGTGAGCCGGGCACACGCTCGGATCGAGCTCGACGTAGTTGCGTGCTCCCTGCCACAGGAAGCTCTCCCCGGTCAGGAGATCTTCCATCTGGTATGGCCGCCCCGGATCGATTCCCAGATCCGGGAGCGGCAGTTCAACGAATGCCGAACGCGTATGATGCGGATCAAGGCTGACCGCGGCGACGATGACGTTGGTGCGTTCATCATTGAATTTTCCGTAGCAGATCAACTCGAGATTGTCGGTCGGCACGAAGCGCAAATTCCAGTCCTGCCGCAAGGCGGGATTCTCGCGGCGCGCGCGATTCAGCCGCGTGACGAGCGGCGCCAGGCTGTCCGCCCGCGCGAGGTCCCAGTGGCGCACTTCGTATTTCTCCGAGTTGAGATACTCCTCGCTTCCCGGCTCGCGCGCCACGTTTTCGCAGTGTTCGAACGGCGGGCCGTAAATGCCGTAGTTCGCGCCGAGCGTGGCCGCGAGCACCAGCCGCGCCATGAAGGCCGGCCGCCCGCCGTTCTGCAGGAACGCGGTCAGAATGTCCGGCGTATTGGGCCAGTGGTTGGGGCGGAAATAGTCCCGGGATGCGCTGTACGCGAGTTCGCCGAAGTACTCGGTCAGCTCTCCCTTGGTGTTGCGCCATGGAAAATAGGTGTAGGACTGCGTGAAACCGACCTTGGCGAGCCGGTGCATGATCCGCGGCCGGGTAAACGCTTCGGACAGGAAAATCAGCTCGGGGTGCTCGTGCTTCATGTCGGTAATCAGCCACTCCCAGAACGCAAAGGGCTTGGTGTGCGGATTGTCCACCCGAAAGATCGTCACGCCCTGCTCGACCCAGAAGGCGAACACACTTCTGAGTTCCTCCCACAACGCCGTCCAGTGCTCGCTTTCGAAATGGAAGGGATAGATGTCCTGGTATTTTTTGGGCGGGTTCTCCGCAAACTGGATCGAACCGTCGGGGCGCCGCCGGAACCACTCGGGATGCGCGTCGACATACGGATGGTCGGGCGCGCACTGGAAGGCAATATCGAGCGCAATCTCGAGGCCGCGGGCGCGCGCCGCCGCCGTCAGATTCCGGAAATCGGCGAGCGAGCCGAGCCCGGGATGCACGGCTTTGTGGCCGCCCTCCGGAGCGCCGATGGCCCAGGGACTGCCGGGATCGTCCGGCCCCGCCTCGAGCGTGTTGTTGCGCCCCTTGCGCTCGATGCGTCCGATCGGATGGACCGGCGGCAGATACAAGACATCGAACCCCATCCCCGCGACATAATCGAGGCGCTTCTCGCAGTCGGCGAAAGTACCGTGCCGCCCGGGCTCCGCTGCGCAGGATCGCGGAAACATCTCGTACCACGCGCTGCACCGTGCCAGCGGCCGATCGACCACGATCTCCAGTTCGAGCGGATAGGCGGTACTGAAGCTGCGGTCGGGATAGCGCAGCATGAGGCCGTGCAACTCGTCGGCGGCGGCAAGCTCGCGCCGCGCCTCCAACGCACCGTCCCGGGACAGATCCTTGAGGAAGCCACGCAATGCGCGCGCGTCAGCGCCCTTGGCGCGGGAAGCGGCCGCCTCCACCAGCGTGGCGCCGATCGTGAGCGCGAGCGCGATGTCCTGCGGATCCTCGCGCCGCACGAAATCCTGCCGCCACGACAGAAAGCTGTCGACCCACGCCGCCACCGTGTATTCGTAGCGCCCGAGTTCGGCGACTTCGAACGTTCCGCGCCAGTGGTCGTTGTGGGTGAGCGCCATTTCCGTTTCCTGCCAGGCGCGGGCGCCTTGCTTGTGATACCGGAGCATGCAGCGCAGCGCATCGTGGCCATCCGCGAAAACGGCGGCCTCCACCGTCACCCGATCGCCGACGATGCGCTTGATCGGGAAGCGCCCGCCGTCCACCGCCGGCAGCACCGCCTCGATCACGACCCTGCGCCGGCCGTCATCAGGCACAGTCTTCGTCACGTGGCCTCCTGCACAGAAAAACCTGCCAGCCGCGGATGGACGTCGATGGACGCCGACAAAACCAATCCCGTGAATGTCTTCCGGTTGTAATTCTCATCGGCGTTGATCTGCGGCTAATGTTTCTTGATTTTTTTCGTGCTCTAAAAATAGGTTGAACGCGTGCCGGCTCAGCCGCTGCCCGGACTCTTCAGCCAAATCGCCGCGAGCGGCGGCAGCGTCACGCGCAGCGACCAGTCCCTGCCGTGACGCGGTTCGCGCCGCGCCTCGACGCCGCCCAGGTTGCCGAGGCCCGAACCGCCATACTCGGCGGCGTCGCTGTTCAGCAGTTCCCGCCAGAAACCACCGCGCGGCACGCCGACCGCATAGCCGGCGCGCGCCACCGGCGTGAAGTTGCAGATGACGAGAATCATGTCGCGCGTCGTGCGCCCGAGCCGCAGGAAGCTGATCACGCTGTTCTCCCAGTCCTGGTGATCCACCCACTCGAAGCCAAGCGGCTCGCAGTCGTACTCGTGCAGCGCGGCCTCCGCGCGGTAGGTATGGTTCAAGTCCGCGACCCACGCCTGAACCCCGCGGTGATGATCGTGCTCCAGCACATGCCATTCGAGACTTTCCTCATGGTACCACTCGCGGCACTGGCCGAATTCGCCGCCCATGAACAGCAGTTTCTTCCCCGGATGCGCCCACATGTAGCCATAGAGCAGGCGCAGATTGGCGAACTTCTGCCATTCGTCGCCCGGCATTTTTCCCACCAGCGCGCCTTTGCCGTGCACCACCTCGTCGTGCGAGAGCGGAAGAGCGAAGTTCTCGTTGAACGCGTACACCATGCTGAAGGTGAGCCCGTCGTGGTGGTATTTGCGGTGAATGGGGTCCTGCGACAGGTATTTCAGCGTGTCGTGCATCCAGCCCATGTTCCACTTGTAGCCGAACCCAAGCCCCCCCACCGCCGTCGGGCGGGAAACCATCGGCCACGCCGTCGACTCTTCCGCGATCGTCTGAACAGCGGGATGGTCGCGATAGACGGCCTCGTTCAGGCGGCGCAGAAAGTGCATCGCGGCGAGATTCTCCCTGCCGCCGTGCTCGTTCGGGATCCATTCGCCTTCCTTGCGCGCATAGTCGAGATAGAGCATCGACGCCACACCGTCCACGCGCAATCCGTCGGCGTGATACTTGTCGATCCAGAACAGCGCGCTGCTCATGAGGAACGCCCGCACCTCGTTGCGCGCGTAGTTGAAGATGCAGCTGTTCCATTCCGGGTGAAACCCCTGCCGCGGATCGGCGTGCTCGAAAAGATGCGTTCCGTCGTAGTATACGAGCCCGTGTTCATCATTGGGAAAATGCGACGGCACCCAGTCCAAGATGACGCCGATGCCCTGCTGGTGCAGGTGGTCCACCAGGTACATGAGATCCTGGGGCGTGCCGTAACGTGCCGTCGCTGCGAAATATCCCGTGACCTGATAGCCCCATGAACCGTAGAAGGGATGCTCCATCACCGGCATGAATTCGACATGGGTAAAGCCCATGCGCTTGACATAGTCCGCGAGCGGCTGCGCGAGTTCACGGTAAGTGAGCGGGCGATTGCCCTCTTCGGGCACCCGGCGCCACGAACCGAGGTGCACTTCGTAGATCGAGAACGCCGCATCCCGAGCCGCCGCAGCGCCGCGCGCATTCATCCACTGCGCGTCACGCCATTCATAATCGAGCGGCCACACCCGTGACGCCGTCGCGGGCGGCGTCTGCCAGTAATAGGCAAAGGGGTCGCCGCGGTCGCTCTCGTAATGATTCACGCGCGAACGGATGCGGTACTTGTAGAGCGCGCCGTGACCGATGCCGGCGATGACGCCCTCCCAGATTCCAGAGCTGTCTTCGCGAACGCGCAACGGATGCCGGGTGCCGTCCCAGCCGTTGAAATCGCCGATCACCGAAACGGCCTCCGCATTCGGCGCCCAGACCGCAAAATGTACAGCGGGGCCGTGGTCGACCTGCACGAGGTGCGCGCCCAGCTTGTCATGCAGCCGGTAATGCGTCCCCTCCTTGAAGAGAAAGACATCGTGGTCGCTGATGAGCCGCGGCCGCTCGCCCGCGGGGCGTGCGCTCTGGCGGGCTTCGCCAGCCGTTCGGGAATCGGTCCTTTGAGGGTTCACGACATGCACCTCGCGCTATGATCAGGCGGCAGCGGTAAATTCGCCGCCCTCGCCGTCAGGTTACTGCCGGGCTGCGTTCCCGCCAGCGTCTCAGGAATGCAATCAATTCACGCGGCGGCTGAAGCCACACATCGGCTTGCGTTTCACGCAACTCCGGCCGCACCAGCACTGCGATCCCGCGCGGCTTCACTGCGGCGAACGCGTCTTCGTCGGTAAGGTCATCGCCGAGATAGGCGATCGCGCTCGCTCCCGTGGTTTCCGACAACACCGCCTTCACCGCATGCTGCTTGTTACACCCCGGCGCGCGCAACTCGATGCCGCCGTCGAACGGCAGCAGCTGAAGCTCGCTTTCACGCGCGAGCGGCTCCCACGCCGCCCGCGCTCGCCCCTCCACCCTTGCCGCCGTCAGCGCCGGCAGCCCTCGCCAGTGCAAGGCGAGGCTCGCCTGCTTGCGCTCGAGCCGGCCGCCATTGCGGGTGGCGTCGCCCGCCAATTCGCCGGCCTTCTCCAGCGAGACTTTGACCGCAGGCGAAGGTTCCTGCGTCTCGAGTTCACCGCTCGGCAGGAGACGCTCCCACCCGTGTCCGCCCCAGATCTCCGGCGCTCGCTCAAGCGCCAGCAACGGGACCAGGTCCACCGCACGGCGTCCGCTGACAATGACCACCCGCGTGCCGCCCTCTTCAATCAGGGCGTCGAGCGCCTCACGCACCCCCGGATAAGGCGTAGCGCGCTCGGGTCGGGGCTGAAACGGCGCGAGCGTGCCGTCGTAATCGAGCATCAGCACGCGCCCGGGCGCGCTTGAGATGCCGTCCAGAAACTGGAACCAATCTATGCGCGGACTCAATATCTGCATGCGCCGCCTCAGCGCTCAAGGCACGACATCGCAGCCATCCAGCCTTCGCTTCCTGTCGTTCCTGTCATGGCGTTCCCCTAAATTTATGATGTGCGCACCGATGGCGCACTGCCCACAGATGCACGTCGCGGTTTATGTGAATAGGATTGGAAATCGAGCGGCCGGGCTTGCATCATTTTTATTGCACGTTTTCCCGTCAGGCAAGGCGGCCTCATACCGTACTATGTGCTCGCTGTGAACATTGCTACGTGCCGCCCTCCTGAAACTGCATTCCATATCGCGTGCCTATTATTGAGACCAGGTAGATTGTAATGTGACCGCCGCATCGGAAAAAGTTCCCGGTGCTGATATCCCCGGCCATCGGCATTGAGCCTCGGCCGGCGTCGTGAAAGCGCAATCACCTGCTCATTGTCCGTTGGCAATGACAATGATGTGCGCGCGATAAGGACCGTGAGCGCCAAGCGTGACGGTCTGCTCGATATCCGCCGTGCGGGAAGGACCGGAAATGAAGCTCACCGCGCGCGGCATCGATGGGAGTTCCGCCCGCAGCAGCCGCCACGCGTCCTCCATGCCGGTGACGATACGATGCGCGCGCACGAGCGCGATATGCGTCTCCGGCAGCAGGCTCGCCGTCGCGGGCGTGTGCGGGCCCGACACCAACATCAGCGTGCCGGTCTCGGCGATCGCGCAGAACGCGCCGGTAATGCCGACGAGATCGCCGTCGCGGGCAGCGCGCGCCTCGACCTTCACTCCGGCCGCAGCCCAGTCGAGATCGGCGAATTCCCGCCAGCATACCCCCGCCAAGGGCAGCGTGTTTCGTTCCAGAAACGCTGCCGCCGCGCGCGGCACGTCGTTCAGGGCGTTGACCTCATCGAGCGTACTCGCCAGGGCGAGCGCCCGCGCACGGAACTCCGCTACGGGATTGCCCGCGGCGTGCGGACGCGGGCTTGCCGCGCGAGCCGCAAGATGGGCGTGCACTGCTTCGCGCGCCGCCGCGCCCGCAACGGCGGGTTTGCCCTGCGCCGCGCGAATGCGCGCGAGGATGTTATCGCGCGCGCTCATGCTTCATCCCAACGTGGGCATGTTGAAGCTGGGCGCCTCGGTGTCGGTGGTCGGCCAGCGTGTCGTGACCACTTTGCCGCGGGTGTAAAAGCGCACGCCTTCCATGCCGTGCACGTGCTGGTCGCCGAACAGCGACCCGCGCCAGCCGCCGAACGAAAAGAACGCGATCGGCACCGGTATCGGCACGTTGATGCCGACCATGCCCACGTCGATCTCGCGCTCGAATTTGCGCGCCGCGCCGCCCGAGCGGGTGAACACCGCCGTGCCGTTGGCATACGGATTCGCGTTGACGAGCCGGATCGACTCATCGAGCGTTTTAGCGCGCAGCACGCCGAGCACGGGACCGAAGATCTCGTCCTGATAGATCGTCATGTCGGGGGTGACGTGATCGAAGAGCGATGCGCCCAGGAAAAACCCCTCTTCGCGGCCGGCGGCCTCGAAAGCACGGCCGTCGAGCACGAGCTTCGCGCCTTCGGCGACGCCTTTTTCCACGTAGCCTGCCACCCGGTCGCGGTGCGCACGGGTCACGAGCGGCCCCATGTCCACGTCCTTGTCGCTCCCCGGCCCGATTTTCAGCCGCGCGGCTTTATCCCTGATCTTGGCGACCAGCGCGTCGCCCACGTCGCCCACCGCCACCACCGCCGAAATGGCCATGCAGCGTTCGCCTGCCGAGCCGTAGGCGGCGCCGATCAGCGCATCGGCCGCGAATTCGAGATCGGCGTCCGGCAGCACCACCGCATGGTTCTTTGCGCCGCCCAAGGCCTGCACCCGTTTGCCGTTGCGCGCACACGTTTCATAAATATACTTGGCAATCGGCGTGGAACCGACAAACGATACCGCCTTCACGTCCGGATGGTCGAGGATCGCGTCCACCGCCTCCTTGTCGCCGTGCACGACGTTGAACACGCCATCGGGCAATCCCGCTTCCTTGAAGAGTTCCGCCATCCGCATCGAAGCCGACGGCACTTTTTCGGAGGGCTTCAGGACGAAAGTGTTGCCGCAGGCGATCGCCACCGGATACATCCACAACGGCACCATCACCGGGAAATTGAACGGCGTGATGCCCGCGCACACCCCCAACGGCTGGCGCAGGGAATGACAATCCACACCGGTGCCGACCTCCTCGCTGTGTTCGCCCTTGACGAGATGCGGGATGCCCATGGCGAATTCGACGACTTCGATGCCGCGCTGGACCGATCCGGCGGCATCGCTGAGGGTCTTGCCGTGTTCGTCAGTGACGAGGCGCGCCAGCGCTTCACGGTTTGCCTCCAGCAGTTCCCGGTAGCGCATCAGGATGCGCGCGCGGCGGAGCGGCGGTGTATCGCGCCACTTCGGATAAGCTGCGTGTGCGGCGGCAACCGCCGTATCGATGTCGGCGCGATTGCAAAACGGCACCCGGCGCGTGACCGCGCCGGTCGCGGGATTGGTGACTTCGCCCGCGCGACGGCTCGTCGCCGCCTCTTTCCGGCCGTTCACCCACAACGACACCGTTTCAATGCTTCCAATATCATCCGGTTTATTCATTCAGATCTCCTGTATCACCTTTGCGGAAGCTCGAGTAACGTCTTGCGATCCGCACTCATCACTCATCACTCGTCACTGATTTTCCAGAGGCGTAAAGCTCGCGGAAGGTTCGGCCCTCCGCCGCGGGCAGATCGCGTCCCCCGGTCCAGCCACCGCCAAAAGGCAGATTGTGAATCAATTTGCCCGCCCCGCCCATCCAGGCGAGCATCCGCGCGCCGATCCGGGCCGCCATCGCGTACAGCGCCGGCTGCTGCGCGATCCAGCCCCACATGCCGAGACCAAGCCGTTCGCGCCAGGGTTTGAGCCGCTGCTCGAACTGCCGTTCGCGAAGTTTGCGCATGAGATCCGGCAGCGGAATTTTCACCGGGCATACTACGCCGCACTGATTGCAGA
>Ga0214471_10000954_pt1 | contig 23460 bp, 26 predicted proteins | sample RVTome_5_FD_207665 | JGI IMG/M metagenome (GOLD analysis project Ga0214471, IMG submission 207665) | Soil microbial communities from uranium-contaminated site in the Upper Colorado River Basin, Wyoming, United States - RVT142D155 | ecosystem: Environmental > Terrestrial > Soil > Contaminated >... | reverse complement strand
CTCGGCGTAGTTGCGGCCGACGCAGAAGATGCGCCGCACCGGGAACGCATCGCTGCCGCCGGCCACCGGCAGCGAAGGCGGCGTCCACAGCGGGATGACATGAGCCATGCTGACCTCGTCGGGGAAAAACGCGGATTCTATGCCTTGCGGCCGTGCTCCTGCGCGAGCAGTTCGCGCAATTTGAAGCGCTGCACCTTGCCGGTGGCGGTGCGCGGCAGCTCGGCGACCGGCAGAATCCATTTTGGCCGCTTGTGGCGGGGCAGTTTTTGCTCGCAGGCCGCGGCCGCGGCGGCGAGCGCGGTTTGCGCGTCGACGCCGCGCGCCGCGACGAACAGCGCCAGGCGCTCGAAGCCGTCGCTGTCCGCCACCGCCACGCACGCCGCTTCGGCAACCGACGGCAACCCGAGCACGGCTTCCTCCAGCTCCCCGGGCTGCACCCACTGGCCCGCGACCTTCAGCAGCTCGTCGCTGCGGCCCTGATGGGAGTAGTAGCCCTGCGCGTCGCGCACGAAGATGTCCCTGGTGCAGAACCAGCCGTCGCGGAACTGCTCGCGCGTCGCCTCGGGCCGGTTGGCGTAGCCCGAGCTGAGCGCCGGGTGGCGCACCCACAATACGCCGGGGATGCCGTTCGCAACCTCCCGGGCGTCGTCGGCGAGCAGGCGCACCTGCACGCCCGGGATCGGCTTGCCGGCCCTCTGCGCCCCCGCGTCGCCGGGCGGCGTCATCATGATGACGCAGAAAGTCTCGGACATGCCGTAGATGGAAAGGATCTCCCGGCCGGTAGCCGCGCGCCAGCCTTCGTACACCGGCTGCGGCAGCCGCTCGCCGGCGGAAACGTAATGACGCACATCGCGAAATGGCGCCAGTTGCTCCGGTTGCAGCCCGAGCAGCCGGCGATAGAACGTCGGCACGCTGAACACGGCGGTGGGTTTGTGACGGGCGACGATGGCGCGAATCTGCTCGACGTCGGCCCAGTCCGGATGCAGGATCGTGGTGGCGCCGAGCGCGAGCGGGCCCAACATGCCGGTCTCCAACGCATAGGCGAAAAAGAGCTTCGAGGTCGCGAACACGCTGTCGCCCGGTCCCAATCCAAGCACCTCGCGCTGCGCCTGACCTGCGGCGAGCACGCTGTAGTGCCCGTGCACGATTCCCTTGGGACGTCCGGTGGTCCCGGACGAAAACAGCCAGAAGGCAGGGTCCTCGACGCGCACCCCGTAAGCCTCGGCGTGCGGCGCTGCACGCCCGGTGTGCGCCAGCCAGGCGGCGCCGCGCACCAGGCGCTGCTCGCCCTCCAGTTCCGCCGCGAGCGGCCCGAGCACGGGGAGCAGGCACTCGTCCGCGATCAGCAGGCGCGCCTCGCTGTCGGCGACCATGTGCCGGTAATCCGCCTCGGCGAGCTTGCTGTTCAAACCGACGGCCACCGCGCCGGCGTGCACCGCGCCCAGCCAGGCGGCGACGAGTTCCGGCGTGTCGCGCAGCAGGAACAGCACGCGCTCGCCGGGCCGTACGCCCAGGGCGCGCAGCGCGTTGGCCGCGCGCGCCATGTCCGCGGCGAGCTCGCGATAGGTCAGCGTGCGCTCCGTACACACCAGCGCCGTGCGCGCGCCGTGACGCGCGAGTGCGCCCTCGCCCAGCAGATGGTCGGCGGCGTTCATCGCGGTTCCCGCCGCAGTATAGGCGGCTCCGGTCCCGGGCAAAAAAAACGGAGCGCTTGCGCGCCCCGTGAACTAGGGGTTGAGACCTAGGAGGAGACTTCGTTACCGCTGCAAGAGGAAATCAGTTGTTGTAGGCCGCCTCGCCATGCTCGGCCACGTCCAGGCCCTCGGTTTCCGCCTCGTCCGTCACGCGCAGGCCGACGATCAGGTCGACGATCTTGAGCAGGACATAGCTCAGCACGCCCGTGTAGACCAGCGTGAAGCCAACGGCGGTCGCCTGCACGGTAAGCTGGGCGCCGATGCTGGCGTTCTCGCCGCCGAAACCCGTGCCGCCGAAGCTCGGCGAGGCGAGGATGCCGATGCCCAGCGCGCCGATGATGCCGGCCACGCCGTGCACGCCGAACACGTCGAGCGAATCGTCGTAGCCCAGCGCGCGCTTGAGCGAGGAAACGGCCCAGAAAGAACCGATGCCCGCAACGATGCCGAGCACGATGGCCCCCATCGGGCCCGCGTTGCCGCAAGCCGGCGTGATCGCCACCAGTCCGGCGATCGCTCCGGAAGCCGCACCGAGAAGGCTCGGTTTGCCCTTGATGAGCCACTCGGCGAACATCCAGCCGAGCACCGCAGCCGCCGTGGCGAGCTGCGTGTTCATCATCGCGAGTGCGGCGCTGCCATTGGCTGCCACGGCGCTGCCGGCGTTGAACCCGAACCAGCCGGCCCACAGCAGTGCCGCGCCGGTCAGCGTGAAGGTCAGGTTGTGCGGCGGCATCGCCACCTTGCCGTAGCCCTTGCGCTTGCCCAGCACGATCGCCGCCACGAGGCCCGCGATGCCGGCGTTGATGTGCACCACGGTGCCGCCCGCGAAGTCGATCGCGCCCATGCCGGCGATCCAGCCGCCGCCCCAGACCATGTGCGCCATCGGCGCGTAGCACACGAACAACCACAGCCCCAGGAAGCACAGCACCGCCGAGAACTTCATGCGCTCGGCGAACGCGCCGACGACCAGTGCCGGCGTGATCGCCGCGAACGTGAGCTGGAACACCGCGAACAGCAGCTCCGGAATCGTGCCCTGCAGCGAATCGGGCGTGATGCCCGAGAGGAACGCCTTGGAGAATCCGCCGACGACGCTGTTGCCTTCGCTGAAAGCGAGGCTGTAACCGAACAGCGCCCACAGCACGGAAATCAGCGACAAGGTGACGAACACGTGCATCAGCACCGAGAGCGCGTTCTTCGCGCGCACCATGCCGCCGTAGAACAGCGCCAGGCCCGGGATCACCATGATGATCACCAGCACGGTGGAGGTGAGCATCCACGCCGTATCGCCGCTGTCCAGCTTCGGCTTGGGGGCCTCGGCCTTCGGTGCGTCGGCGGGCGCCGCGGCCGCCGCCGGGGCGTCCGGCGCGGCAGGCTTGTCCTGCGCCAGCGCCGCGCCCGCGAAGGCGAACGAGGCGGCCAGCGCGATGAGAGCGAGAAACTTCTTCATGTGCGTCTCCCTAGAGCGCTTCCGCATCGGTCTCGCCGGTGCGGATGCGGATGACTTTTTCGAGTTCGAACACGAAGATCTTGCCGTCGCCGATCTTGCCGGTGTTCGCCGCCTTCTCGATCGCCTCGATGGCGCGCTCGAGCAGGTCGGATTTCACCGCGACGTCGATCTTCACTTTCGGCAGGAAATCGACCACGTACTCCGCGCCGCGGTACAGCTCGGTGTGGCCCTTCTGGCGACCGAAGCCCTTCACCTCGGTCACCGTGATGCCCTGCACGCCGATGCCCGAGAGCGCTTCGCGCACCTCGTCGAGCTTGAACGGCTTGATGATGGCTGAGATCAATTTCATTCCTTATCTCCCGGTGGCGGCGGGCGCGTGCAGCGCCCGCCGCGGTTTCCCTTCCTTAGAACGACTTGCTGACGGAGAAGACCACCGTGCCCTCGGCGAGGTCCTCGGTCTTGCCGGCAGCGTTCATTGCGTTCAACGTGATGTCCGTATCGATGTAGGCGAGTCCGAGGACCCAGCCGTTCAGGTCGTACGTGAGACCGATCTTGTAGTCTTCGTAGTCGGCCGCGCTGTTGTTTTCCACCGTCTGACTCCCGTAGTGGGCAACCAGATTGAGCTTGGGTGCAATCTCGTAGCTCGCGCTCAGGTCCAGATAACCTGAGCCGTCGGAATTGGCGACACCGAAGTAGTCGTCGAGGGTCACCGAATACTTGAGCGTGAACCATTTCCAGCTGGCGCCGATGTAGGCTTCCAGCGTGTCGTACTTGACGCCGGCAAGCTTGGCGCCCGGATAGAGGTACTGCAGCAGGCCGACGTCGAGCGTCACGAGGCCGGCGGGGAATTTGTAGCCGCCGTAGAGATCCATCTCGATGGTGCCGTCCGTGTAGCTCAGGCCGCTCACGTTCGAGTTCCAGTTGCCGAGGTAGAAGCCGCTCGAGTGTGAATAGTCGATGCCGCCCTGGATGGCGGGCTGGACGAAAGTCTGCGAGATGCCGCGGAAGCGGTAGTCGCTGACGATGCTCATGTTGCCGGCTACGGAATGCGGCGAGGTGGCTTGCGCGCTGGCCAGGCCCGGCAGGGCGGCAGCGGCGGCAAGTGCGGTTGCAATTACGGTCTTGCGCATGATGGAAATCTCCCAATGGGTGACAGAATGACGAATCGCCCATAGCCATTAGCATCTCCTGTGCCAGATAATAAAGTACGTTTTTTCAAATAGATGGATTATCGATGGGAGGAATGCTGCACTGCAACGCACGGAGCAGGTGCAGTGCGCACGGACCCTCGCCCCATAATGGTGCGCACCGCGTGCTAGGCTCATGCGTGTGATCGACAAACGCGTTTTCGAGGAGCTCGGCGAGCGCTTGGGCGAGGCTGCCCGCAACTCCCCGGTGCAGGACGTGGAAAAGAACCTGCGCGCCCTGCTCGGGGCGTTCTTCGATCGCTTCGACGTGGTGCTGCGCGAGGACTTCGACGTGCAAAGGAAGCTCCTCGAGCGCGCCCAGGCGAAACTCGCGGCGCTCGAGGCGCGCGTCGCGGAGCTCGAGGCGAAGCGGTAAACCGCGCGGCGGGCTACGCGTTGTACCCCTCAGGGGGTAGCCATGGCGCTGGCCAGCGTGGCGAGCCGCGCGCTCGCGGGAATCGATGCGCCCGAGGTGACCGTCGAGGTGCACCTCGGCCCGGGGCTGCCCGCTTTCCACATCGTAGGGCTGCCCGACACGCAGGTGCGCGAAGCCAAGGACCGCGTGCGCGCTGCACTGCACCACGCGCAGTTCGACTTTCCCGCGCGCCGCATCACGGTCAATCTTGCGCCTGCGGATCTGCCGAAGGACTCGAGCCGCTTCGACCTGCCGATCGCGCTCGGCATCCTCGCCGCGAGCGGGCAGTTGCCAAGCGCGTCGCTCGAGGGCCATGAGTTCGCCGGCGAGCTCTCGCTCACGGGCGAGCTGCGCCCGGTGCGCGGCGCGCTCGCCATGGCGCTCGGCGCGGGCCGCTCGGGGCGCGCCTTCGTGCTGCCCGCGGGAAACGCCGCGCAAGCGGCGCTCGCCGAGCGCGCCGTCGTGCTGCCGGCCGCAAGCCTGCTCGAAGTCTGCGCGCACCTCGCCGGCGAAGCGCGCATCGCTCCTTGCTGTCATGGCGCCGCGCACGCGGCGAGCGTCTATGCCGATTTCCGCGAGGTGAAGGGCCAGGCCGGGGCCAAGCGCGCGCTGGAAGTGGCGGCGGCAGGCGGGCACAGCGTGCTGCTGGTCGGACCGCCCGGCACCGGGAAATCAATGCTGGCCGCGCGCTTCGCCGGCATCCTCGCGCCCATGAGCCAGGCCGAAGCGCTGGAGAGCGCCGCCATCCAGTCGGCCGCGAGCTCGGGCTTCGACCCGGCGCGCTGGGGCGCGCGGCCGCTGCGGGCTCCTCACCACACGGCGTCGCGCGTGGCCCTGGTCGGCGGCGGCAGCCCGCCGCGCCCGGGAGAGATCTCGCTTGCGCACCACGGTGTCTTGTTTCTCGACGAGCTGCCCGAGTTCGCGCGCGATGCGCTGGAAGCGCTGCGCGAGCCGCTGGAAACGGGCTCGATCTCGCTCGCCCGCGGCGTGCGCCAGGCGCGCTTTCCGGCGCGCTTCCAGCTGCTGGCGGCGATGAACCCCTGCCCCTGCGGCTACCTCGGCCACGCCTCGGGGCGCTGCCGGTGCACGCCCGACGCCATTGCGCGCTACCGCGCGCGCATTTCCGGACCGCTCGCCGATCGCATCGACCTGAAGGTGGAGGCGCCGGTGCCGCGCGAGGCGGAACTCCTGGCGGCGGCGGACGGAGATGCTTCTGAAGCCATTCGCAATCGCGTCATCGCGGCGCGCGATCGGCAGCTGGCGCGCCAGGGCAAGGCCAACGTGCATCTCGGCACGCGCGAGATCGAGCAGCTCTGCGCCGTGGACGCCGAGGCCGAGGCGCTCGTCAAACAGGCCATCGCGCGCCTTGCGCTCTCGGCGCGCGCCTACCATCGCGTGCTGCGCGTCGCGCGCACCATCGCCGACCTGGCGGCACGCGAGGCGATCGGCGCCGCGCACGTGGCGGAGGCCATCCAGTACCGCCGCATGGACGCGGCGCTCTAGGCGGTGCGCCCGGGCTGAGGCCGCGCGCGATTGCGCGCCAGCATGCTCTGGGTGTTTGGTACGTAAAGTAAGTGCGCGATCTTGCGCACGTAGTGGTCTTCGTAGGGGTCAAGGCGGCCGTTGGCATAGGCGACGCGCCACAAGTGTTCGACGAGGCGAATGCGTTCCTCGAGCGAGAAGTCGCGCTTGATGATCGTCACCGGCGCGTAGAAGCTGGACAGTTGCTCGGCGCGAGCGCGGCCTTCCTCGAGGACCGCGATGCACTGGTCGCCGCTCAGCCCGAACATCTCGGCGAGCGCCTTCTGGGCGACGGCATACTCATCGTCGCCCTGCTGGTAATCAGCTCGGCGTGCCTCGTGCAGCAGTGCGGCGACCGCGACCTGTAGGTGTCGGCGCTCGAAACCGGGAACCGGCCGTGGCTCCGCCACCTCGAACAGGTTCTTCAGGTGTTTCAACATGGCGGGTTAGTGTCGCACGGCGCGGCGCGAGTTCCGCCGCGCGGTAGACTCGGACTCGATGGCGACGTACGCGATTGGCGATGTACAGGGCTGCGCGGACGAGCTGCAAGCGCTGTTGTCGACGCTGCCGTTCGACCGGGCGCGCGACCGGCTCTGGTTCGTCGGCGACCTGGTGAACCGCGGCCCGAAATCGCTCGCCGCGCTGCGCTTCGTGCGCTCGCTGGGCGAGGCCGCGGTGGTCGTGCTGGGCAACCACGACTTCCACCTGCTCTGCCTCGCCGAGGGCTTGGCGAAGAAGCGTGCGGCCGACACGCTCGACGAGGTGTTGGCGGCGCCGGACGCGCCGCAGCTGCTCGCCTGGCTCCGCGGGCGCCCGCTCATGCACGTCGAGGGGGGCTACGCGATGGTGCATGCCGGCCTGCTGCCGCAGTGGTCGATCGAAAAGGCGCTCGGCCTCGCGCGCGAGGTGGAGACTGCGCTGCGTGGTCGACGGTATCGTGATTTCCTGCGCAATCTCTACGGCGCGCAGCCGCGCGCCTGGCGCGACGACCTCGCCGGCTGGGACCGTCTGCGCGTCGTCGTCAACGCCATGGCGCGGCTGCGCTTTTGCACGAGCGAGGGCGAAATGGAGCTATCCGCCACGGGCAAGCAGGCGCCGGCGGGTTTCCGACCCTGGTTCGAGCTGCGTCCCGCCAAGGAACTACCGATCATCTGCGGCCACTGGTCGGCGCTCGGCCTCAAGCTCACGGAAAAACTGGTCGCGCTCGATACCGGCTGCGTCTGGGGCGGCAGCCTTTCCGCGCTGCGCCTGGAAGACCGCGGGCTGTTTCAGGTACCCTGCCGCGGCTACCGCGAACCGGGGGAAGAATGAAAGCCGATTGCGTGTTCTGCAAGCTCGTGGCGAAGCAGATTCCCGCGAGCATCGTTTACGAGGACGAGGCCACACTCGCCTTCATGGACCTCGGCCAGGTGAATCCGGGGCACGTGCTGGTGGCGTGCAAGGCACATGCCGAAAGCGTGTATGCGCTGGACGATGCGCAGGCGGCGGCGGTGTTTCGCACCGCGGCGCGCGTGGCGCGCGCCGTGCGCGATGCGTTCAATCCGCCGGGGCTGTCGATCTACCAGGCGAACGGCAAGCCCGCGGGGCAGACGGTGTTTCATTTCCATCTGCACGTATTGCCGCGCCACGACGCCGACGGCATGCAGCTCGTGTGGCCCGTGAAGAACCCGCCGCGCGAAAGGCTCGAGGCCTACGGCGCGCAGATCCGCGCCAGGCTCTAGCCCCAGGGCGATTCGCGGAACGACTGCCGGTAGCACGCCTCCACCGTAGCGCGGTCCGCGTGGTGATTCTGCGCGCCGCGGCTGGCGATCTTGAGCGCGCCGAGCACCGCGCCCAGGCGCCCGATGCGCGGCCAGTCCCAGCCCTGCGCGATGCCGTACAGCAGCCCCGCGCGATAGGCGTCGCCGCAGCCCGTGGGGTCCACGACGCGCTCCGCCACGGCCACGGGGATCTCGTGCTGCATCTGGCCGGCGAAGATGCGCGAGCCCTGCGCGCCGAGCGTGACGATGAGCGCCTTTAATTCGCGTGCCAAGTGCTCCAGGCGGCGCCCGGTCTTCTCCTCCAGCATCTTGCCCTCGTAGTCGTTGACCGCGACGTAGTCGGCGAGACGCACGAATTCCAGCAGCTCTTGCGTCGAGAACATCGGCAGGCCCTGTCCCGGGTCGAACATGAAGGCAATGCCGTGCGCGGCGCATTCGCGCGCGTGCTGCAGCATGCCGTCCTTGCCGTCGGGGGCGATGATGGCGAGCTTCGCCCCGAGCGTCGCGTCAATGTGGGTTTCGTGCGCGTGGTTCATGGCGCCGGGATGAAAGGCGGTGATCTGGTTGTCGTCGAGATCCGTGGTGATGAAGGCCTGCGCGGTGAACTGGCCCTGGATGCGTTTCAGGTAGCGCGCGTCGATGCCCAGGCGCTGCAGGCGGTATAGATAGGGCTCGCTGTCCTCGCCGACGGCGGCCATCACCAACGGCTCGCCGCCCAGCTGCTTCAGGTTATAGGCGATGTTGCCCGCGGTGCCGCCGAACTCGCGCCGCATCTCGGGCGTGAGGAAGCACACGTTGAGAATGTGCAACTGGTCGGGCAGCAGGTGGTTCCTGAAACGGTCGGGAAACACCATGATGGTGTCGTAGGCGATCGATCCGGTGATCAGCGTTTTCATTCAGGCGGGATAGAAGAGGTAGAGGCGGTAGCCGGTGGCGCGCACGTCGCCGGTATCGAAATGCAGGCGCAGCACGGCCTCGGCCCCGGGCGCGATGCCCGGCGCTCGCAGGGCCGCCGGCAGCCCCTGCCGGTAATCCTCGGGCCGAAGCACGCGGCGCACGAGCGGCCGGTCGCCGGGATCGGTAAGCGTGAGCTCGAGCGCCGGCAGCTCCTGCGCGAAGGGCGCGCGGTTGCGGATCACCGCGTGCAGCACGATCAGGCTCTCGCGGCGCGCGTCGGCCTGCAGGTCGGAGGACTCGATGCTGAGCAGGTCCGGACGGCGCGGCAGGCGCAGCTCGCAATCGAGAAATCGGCAGCCCTCGGCGAGAAACGGCTGCACCTGCGGCGCGAGCGTGGCCAGCTCCGTGCGGTACTGGTAGACGAGCTGCCCGGCGAGCGCCGCCAGCGCAATCAGCGCGCCCAGGCCCCAGGCGACGCTGAAGCGCGAGCGCGGCGACTGTTCCTCCAGGAACTCGGGCAGCGGCTCATCGTCCGCGGGCCGCACGCGCCGCGGGGCCGGGTGCCGCGCGGGGCGCGGCACGGGGCGCGGCGCGGGGCGCGCACCGGCCTCGAACAGGCCGAGCTGCGGCGAGGGTTCGGCGGCGTCCGCCGCCGCGCTTTCCGCGACCAGGTTGGCGACGCCGTCGAAAATCGCCGCGCACTTGCCGCAGCGGACCATGCCGCTACGCGCCGAGAGCTGCGACGGCTGCGCGCGAAACGTCGTGCCGCAGGTCGGGCAGCGCGTGATCAGGGGGCTCACCGGCGTTCTCCTTCGATCAGCGCCCAGTCCTCCTCGCGCGCCGCGACGCGCGCCGCGAAATGCTCGCCGTAGGCGGCGGCCACCTCGGCGGCCTGCGCCTCGAGGATGCCGGCGAGCGCGACGCGACCGCCCGGCCGGGCACGCGCGGCGAGCAAAGGTTCTAGCACGATCAAGGGCTGGGCGAGGATGTTGGCCACCACCACGTCGTAGTCGCCGGGCGGCAATCGCTCCGGCGCAAAGGCGCGTACTGCGACGCCGTTGGCGCGCGCGTTGCCGCCGGTCGCGCAGAGCGCATCGGCGTCGAGGTCCACGGCGTCGACGCGCGCGGCGCCGAGCTTGGCGGCGGCGATCCCCAATATACCGGAACCGCATCCGTAATCGAGCACGCGCGCGCCCGCGAGCGACACCGAGGCGAGCCAGCCGAGCATGAGGCGGGTCGTGGGGTGGCTGCCGGTGCCGAAGGCGAGGCCGGGGTCGAGCCTCAGCACCACGCCCTCGCCGCGCGGCGCCTCGTGCCAGCTGGGTACGATGCAGAGCTTCCCGGCGATGCACTGCGGGCCGAACTGCGCCTGCGTGGCGCGCACCCAGTCCTCGTCGGCGACCACGTACGTGCGAAACGGCGGCACGTCCTGGCCCGCGGCGGCGGCGGCGAGGCCGAGCGTCGCGCGCGCGTCGCTGCGCTCCGGCAGCAGCGCGTGCAACCGGCCGGGCGGCTCGATCCAGACCGATTGCGCGCCCTGCTCCAGGAGCGCGTCGCACAGCGGCTCGGCCTGCGCCGCCGCGACCTCCAGCGTGAGCGCGAGCCAGGGCACTATTTCGCCTTCTGCTTGCTCTCCTGCGCGAGCTTCTGCTCGAGGTAGTGAATCGAGGTGCCGCCGCGCAGGAAGCGGCTGTCGTGCAGCAGCTCGCGGTGCAGCGCCAGATTGGTCTGGATGCCCTCCACCGCCATCTCCGAGAGCGCGATGCGCATGCGCCGGATGGCCTGGTCGCGCGTCGCGCCGTAGGCGATCAGCTTGCCGACCAGGGAATCGTAGTTGGGCGGCACGCTGTAGCCGGCGTAGACGTGCGAGTCGACGCGGATGCCGGGCCCGCCCGGCGGATGGTAGGAGGTAATCCTCCCCGGCGACGGCGTGAACTTGTAGGGGTCCTCGGCGTTGATGCGGCATTCGATCGCGTGGCCGCGCAAGGTGACGTCCTTCTGGCGCAGGCGCAGCTTCTCGCCCGCGGCGACGCGAATCTGCTCCTGCACCAGGTCGATTCCCGTGATCATCTCGGTCACCGGGTGCTCGACCTGGATGCGGGTGTTCATCTCGATGAAGAAGAACTCGCCGTCCTCGTACAGGAACTCGAAGGTGCCGGCGCCGCGGTAGCCGATCTTGCGGCAGGCCTCGGCGCAGCGCTCGCCGATCTTCACGCGCTGCTTCTCGGTGAGCTCGGGCGCGGGCGCCTCCTCGATGATCTTCTGGTGGCGGCGCTGCATCGAGCAGTCGCGCTCGCCGAGGAAGAGGGCGTTCTTGTGGCTGTCGGCGAGCACCTGGACCTCGATGTGGCGCGGGTTTTCCAGGTAGCGCTCCATGTACACCGTGGCGTTGCCGAACGCGGCCTGCGCCTCGCTGCGCGTCATGTTGACGGCGTTGAGCAGCGCCGCTTCCGTGTGCACCACGCGCATGCCGCGGCCGCCGCCGCCGCCGGCGGCCTTGATGATCACGGGGTAGCCGATCTTGCGCGCGATGCGCACGATCTCCTTCGCGTCCTCGGGCAGCGCCCCTTCCGAGCCCGGCACGCAGGGCACGCCGGCCTTCTCCATGGCCTGCTTGGCGCTCACCTTGTCGCCCATCAGGCGGATGTTCTCGGGGTGCGGCCCGATGAACACGAACCCCGAGCGCTCCACGCGCTCGGCAAAATCGGCGTTCTCGGAGAGAAAGCCGTATCCAGGGTGGATGGCCTCCGAGTCGGTGACCTCGGCGGCGCTGATGATAGCCGCCATGTTGAGGTAGCTGTCGCGCGCCGGCGGCGGGCCGATGCACACCGACTCGTCGGCGAGCTTCACGTACTTCGCCTCGGTGTCGGCGGTCGAGTGCACGACCACGGTGCGGATGCCCATCTCGCGGCAGGCGCGCTGGATGCGCAGCGCGATCTCCCCGCGGTTGGCGATCAGGATCTTCTCGAACACCGGGCTAGGCGATGATGAACAGCGGCTGGCCGTACTCCACCGGTTGCCCGTTCTCGACCAGGATGGCCTTGATGAGGCCGGTGGCGTCGGCCTCGATCTCGTTCATCAGCTTCATGGCCTCGATGATGCACACCGTCTCGCCGGCCTTGATGCTCTGCCCGACCTCGACGAAGGCCTTCGCTTCCGGCGACGCCGAGCGGTAGAAGGTGCCCACCATCGGCGCTTTGAGCACGTGGCCGTCCGCCACCGGCTCTGCGGTCGCGGGGGCGGCAGGCGCAGCGGCCGGTGCCGGCGCAGCCGCCGCCGCGGGCATGGGGGCCGCCAACGCGGGCGGCGCGATCGGGGTCACCGTCGCCTCCCCGCCCTTCACGATCTTCACCTTCTCTTCGCCCTCGGTGATCTCCAGCTCGGCAATGCCGGACTCCTGCACGAGGTCGATGAGCTTCTTCAGCTTGCGCAGATCCATGGTGTGTCCTCCCCCGACGGCCCCGCGGGCCCGCCGCGCGCACGCCGGGGCTAGGCCCCGCCGCTGCCCTCGAGGCGCCCGAGGGCGTATTCGAGCGCCAGGTCGTAGCCGCGGCTGCCGAGGCCGAGAATCGAGCCGACCGCCACGGCGGTGAAATGCGAATGGGCGCGCCAGGGCTCGCGCGCGTGGATGTTCGACAGGTGCACCTCGATGAACGGTATCTGCACCGCCGTCAGGGCATCGCGCAGGGCGATGCTCGAGTAGGTGAAGGCGGCCGGATTGAGGATGATGAAGCCGACGCGGTCGCGCTGCGCCTGCTGCACCCGATCGACCGCGACCCCCTCGTGATTGGTCTGCAGGCACTCGAGCTTCACGCCCGCGGCCTTCGCCCGCGCGGCCAGGCGCCGCTCGATCTGCGGCAGAGTGTCGCCGCCGTACAGATGCGGCTCGCGCATGCCCAGCAGATTGAGGTTCGGCCCGTTCAAGAGCAGCACGGAGCCCGGGTTACTGGTTTTAGCCATTTTTCCCAGAAGAAGACGGCAATATAGCCGAAATTACAGCCTCAGCTGTTTTCGGAAGCGGGGGCGCAGTATTAGACCAGCCCGAGTCTCTGTCAATCGTCCGGACCTGTTAGACGATATTTGCCTGATCGGCACTGATCGGCGAAGATCACCCGGTTTTCGCCACAAGTTGCCCCACTTCGGTGATTCCAGCGCGTTCCACGACCCTTCCCGCCTGTGACGTTTTTAACGCGAGGCGCTCATCCCGGGGGTCGAAAACCTGCAATTTGAGTGGCGCGCCCTGCCAATCGAGCTTGAGGACGCTCACTGCGCGTGCCCGGTCACCGGCAAAGCGCCGTCCCTCAGCGGTGTCGAAGGCGAGATTGCGCTCGAGCAGGAACAGCTCCACGTCCTTCGTGCTCTCCGGAAAAAGCTGCAGCTCGATCTCCGCGTAGGGGCCGGCGAGGCCCGTGAGCACCGGCCCGGTGAGGTACGGGCTGAAGTGCTCGAGCGTGCGCATGGCGTCGAGTGCGACGCGGCGCAGCGCGGCGATGCGTTCGGGGTGCTCCTCGGCCTGATAGAGCCCGCGGTAGGCGCGCAGCTCGGCCTCGATCTCGTGGTTGGCGGGCAGCGCCTCCGTGGCGGGTGCGCCGAGCTGGCGCGCGGCCTTGCGCTTGGCAAGCGCGAAATCATCGATGCCGTCCTCGGCCATCAGCCGGGCGGCGGCCGCGGCGATGCGCGCGCGCATGCCGTTCTGCCGCGAGTTCGAGCGGCTCATAGCCGGGCCATCATAGCGCAACGCCCCACGGGGCCATCGCGTACAATCGCCGCCCTTTCTCCCCGCCATGGCCGCACACCTGCATATCCTGGGCATTTGCGGCACGTTCATGGGCGGCCTGGCGGCGATCGCGCGGCAGGCGGGCCTGCGCGTCACCGGCTGCGACGCGAACGTGTACCCGCCGATGAGCGAGCAGCTCGCCGCGCTCGGCATCGAGCTCACCGAAGGCTACGGCGCCGAGCAGCTCGCCCGGGCGCCGGACCTCTGGGTCATCGGCAATGTGGTCACGCGCGGCAATCCGCTCATGGAGGCGATCCTCGATGCCGGCCTGCGCTACGTATCCGGCCCGCAGTGGCTTGCCGAGCACGTGCTGCCCGGCCGGCACGTGCTGGCGGTGGCCGGGACCCACGGCAAGACCGGCACCGCGTCCATGCTCGCCTGGATCCTCGAGCGCGCCGGGCGCAAGCCCGGGTTTCTCATCGGCGGCCTGCCGGCCAACTTCGGCGTCAGCGCACGGCTGGGGGAGTCCGAGCTGTTCGTCATCGAGGCCGACGAATACGACACCGCTTTCTTCGACAAGCGCTCGAAATTCGTTCATTACCCGGCGAAGACTGCGATTTTGAACAATTTGGAGTTCGATCATGCAGACATCTTCGCCGATCTTGGCGCCATCGAGCGTCAATTTCATCATTTTGTAAGGATTCTGCCTCGCTCGGGATTGATCGTCGTGAATGGCAGGGACGAGGCCCTGGAGCGAGTGCTTACCCAGGGGTGCTGGACTCCCGTGGAGCGCTTTGGGGTGGAAGACGGATGGCGGGCCGACACCCCCGACGCCGATAACGGCTTCGGGGTGCGTCTGCAGGGCGGGGCCTTCGGCCGCGTGCGCTGGTCCCAGACGGGGGAGCACAACCGGCTGAACGCCCTCGCGGCGATCGCCGCGGCGCGTCACGCGGGGGTAGAACCCGCCACGGCGATCGAAGCACTCGCGAGCTTTCAGGGCGTGCGGCGGCGGCTTGAATTGCTCGGCACGGCGCGCGGAGTCGCCGTTTATGACGATTTCGCGCATCACCCGACGGCGATCCGCGCGACAGTGGAAGGCTTGCGGGCGAAGGCGGGAGCGGCGCGTATCCTCGCCGTGCTCGAGCCGCGCTCCAACACCATGAAGCTCGGCGTGATGAAGGATCGCCTTGCGGCAAGCCTCGCCGGCGCCGACTGCGCCTATGTCTACGCGGCGGGATTGGGCTGGGACGCGGCGGCGGCGCTGCAGCCCCTGGGGCAGCGGGGGCGCAGCTTCGAGCAGCTCGACGCCTTGGTCGCCGCGGTCGCCGCCGAGGCGCGCCCGGGAGATCAGGTGCTCGTCATGTCCAACGGCGGATTCGGCGGCGTGCATGGCAAGCTGCTGGCGGCCATCGGCGCGCAGGCCTCGGCATGATCGTTTACCTGCACGGCTTCAATTCCTCGCCCCAGTCCCACAAGGCGCAGGTGCTGGCCCGCTTCATGGCCGAGCGCGGCCTCGGCGAGCGCTGCGCCTGCCCGGCGCTGCCGCCGCTTGCCGCCGCGGCCGTCTCCGTCATCGAAGCGCTGATGGCGCGCCACCCGGACGCGCGCTTCTGCTTCCTCGGCTCTTCGCTCGGCGGCTACTACGCGACGCACCTGGCGGAAAAGCACGGCGCGAAGGCCGTACTGCTCAATCCGGCCATCGACCCCCACATCGGACTGCGCGTCTACCTTGGCGAGCAGAAGAACCTGCCTACCGGCGAGCCCTACGAGCTCACCGCAGCGCACCTGCGCGAATGGGAGGCGCTGTGGGTGCCGCGCATCACCCCGTCGCGCTACCTGCTGATCGTGGAGACGGGCGACGAAGTCCTGGACTACCGCCGTGCGGTGGCGCGCTACCGGGGCGCCGAGCAGGTGGTGATCGAAGGCGGCGACCACAGCCTGCAGAGCTTCCCGCAGCACTTGCCGCGCATCCTCGCTTTCGCGGGACTGTGAGATGCAGGTGCTCTACGAGGAGGACGGCGAGTTCAAGGTCGGGACCGTGCTCGCGCAGGCGCCGGCGTCGTTCCAGGTGGAGAGCCCGCACGGCCGGCGCACCAAGGTGAAGGCAGGAGTGGTGCTGCTGCGCTTCGAGCGGCCCGCTGGCGCCGAGCTGCTCGAGCAGGCAAGCCGCTACGCGGCCGGCCTGGACACCGATTTCCTGTGGCAGTGCTGCGGCGCCGACGAGTTCGGCTTCGAAGCGCTGGCGCGCGACTACGTCGGTCGCGAGCCGAGCGCGGTGGAAGCCGCCGGCGTGCTCTTCAAGCTGCATGCGGCGCCGATGTACTTCCACCGGCGCGGGCGCGGGCGCTACCAGGCGGCGCCGGAGGAAACGCTCAAGCTCGCTTTGGCCTCGGCCAAGAAGAAGCAGCGCGCGCTGGCGCAAATCGCGCACTGGGCGGAAAGCCTCGCGCGCTTTGCCTGCCCGCCCGAGATCGAGCGCCTGCGTGACGAGCTGCTCTACGCCCCGGACCGCAACAAGCCCGAGACCAAGGCGCTCGAACAGGCCTGCCGGGCGAGCGGGCTCACGCCCGCGCGCCTTTTCGAGCGCTGCGGGCTCATCGCCGACACCCATGCCTACCACCTGAACCGCTTCCTGTTCGAGTACTACCCGCGCGGCACGGCGTTCCCGCCGCACGAGGTGCCCGAGCCGCCCGCGGATCTGCCGCTCGCGGCGGTGGCGGCGTTCAGCCTGGACGACGTCGGCACCACGGAAATCGACGACGCGTTCTCGCTCACGCGCGTCTCGGCCGATGAATGGCGCGTCGGCATCCACATCGCCGCACCGGCGCTGGGCATCGCGCCCGGCTCCGCGCTCGACGCGCTGGCGCGAGAGCGCCTGTCGACCGCGTACATGCCGGGCTTCAAGGTCACCATGCTTCCGCAGGACGTGATCGCGCGCTACTCGCTCGACGCCGGCGCCGAGCGCGCGGCGGTGTCGCTGTACGTGAACGTGTCGGCCCCGGACCTCGCGCTGCGCGGCCACCACACGCGCCTGGAGCGCGTGCGCGTGGCTGCTAATCTGCGCCACGGTGCGATCGCGGCTATGGACGCCGCCTTCGAAGCGGGTACGCAGGCCGGCATGCCGCACGAGCAGGAGCTGCGCACGCTGTGGCAGTTCGCCGAGGCGCTGGAGCGGCGCCGCGGCAAGCCGAGCGTCAACGCCGCGGTGCTCGACTACAGCTTTCGCGTCGAGGACGGGCGCGTGAGCATCGAGCCGCGCCGGCGCGGCGCGCCGCTCGACAAGCTGGTCTCGGAGCTCATGATCCTCGCCAATGCGACCTGGGGCGAGCTGCTTGCCGAGCGCGACGTGGCGGCCCTGTACCGCGTGCAGTCCTCGGGCAAGGTGCGCATGAGCGTGCACGCCGAGGCGCACGAAGGCCTCGGGCTCGCGTGCTACGCCTGGATGAGCTCGCCGCTGCGCCGCTACGTGGACCTCGTCAATCAGTGGCAGCTCGTGGCCGCGCTCGGTGCGCGCCGGCCGCCCTTCGCGCGCACCTCGGAAGTGCTGCTTGCGGCGCTGCGCGCTTTCGAGGTGACGCACGCGCGCTACGACGAGTACCAGCGCATCATGGAGGACTACTGGTGCCTGCGCTGGCTGCTGCAGGAGGCCGTGTCCGAAGCAAACGCGGTGGTCTTGCGCGAGAACCTGGTGCGCTTCGAGAATCTGCCGCTGGCGGTGCGCGTGCCTTCGCTGCCGGGGCTCGTGCCGGGTACCCGGGTGCGCCTGGCCGTCGAGTCCGTCGACCTGCTGGAGCGCAGCCTTGCCTGTGCCTACCGCGAGACCCTGCAGCCCGGCAGCGGCGAGGCGCCGGCGGGCGATGAGCGGGAAGAGCGCTAAAGCCCTAGAATGGCGGCGGTTTATCGCCTCGAGGTGCCATTGCAGGGAGCCGTAGCGACGAGCATTCCGGGCGCGGCCGAATTCTGGTCCGGGCTCGACCACCGGTCCCGCGTCCTGACCGCGTCGGTGGCGGCGTCGCTCCTGCTGCACGCGATCCTGCTCTCGACGCACTTCAAGTTTCCCGCGGAGCTGCGCTGGAAGAGCGGCGAGCAGGCGCTCGAGGTGATCCTGGTGAACGCACGCACGCGGCAGCGCCCGGCGCGCAGCGACGCACTGGCGCAGGCGAACCTCGACGGCGGCGGCGACACCGAGCAGGCGCGGCGCGCGAAGTCGCCTTTGCCGGTGATCGACCCGCGCACGCCGGGACGCGATCTGGCGCAGGCCGAGCGGCGCGTGCGCGAGCTCGAGGCGCGGCAGCGCAAGCTCCTCGCGCAGTCGCGCCGGCCGGCGGCGCGCGTTCCCGCGGCCGGCGAGCGCCATGCGCCCGCGGACGAAACCGCGCCGCAGCGCGGCGGGCGCGACCTCGAAGATCTCTCGCTCATCGCCATGCGCCTGCAGGCGGAGATCAGCCGCAACCTGGATGCCTACCAGAAGCGCCCGCGCAAGAAGTTCATCGGCGCGAGCGCGGTCGAGTACCGCTTCGCGCAGTACGAGGAAGACTGGCGGCGCAAGGTGGAGCGGGTGGGGACGGTCAACTACCCGGCGGCGGCGCGCGGCAAGCTCTACGGCAATCTGCGCATGACCGTGACGCTGCGTGCCGACGGCAATGTCGAGGCGGTGGAGCTCGACCGCTCCTCGGGCAGGAAGGTGCTCGACGACGCCGCGTTCAGGATCGTGCGCCTGGCCTCGCCCTACGCGGCGTTCCCGGCCAGCATCCGCCGCGACACCGACCTGCTGGTGATCACGCGCACCTGGTTCTTCGGCCGCGGCGACCGGCTCTGGACCGAGTAGCGCCGTGCCGGACCGCTATGCGGTGATCGGCCACCCGGTGGCCCATTCCAAGTCGCCGCGGATCCACGCGCAGTTCGCGCGCGCCACGGGCGAGGACATCGCGTATGACGCGATCGACGCGCCGCCCGACGGCTTCGTCGCGGCGGTGGAGAAGTTCCGCGCCGCCGGCGGCAAGGGATTGAATGTCACGCTGCCCTTCAAGGGCGAGGCGTTCCGCTACTGCGCCGGCTGCAGCGCGCGCGCCGCGGCGGCGCAAGCCGTGAACACCCTGCTGCTCGACCGCGAGCGGCCGTTCGGCGACAACACCGACGGCGTCGGGCTGGTGCGCGACCTGAGCGCCAATCTCGGGTGCAGCCTCGCGGGCGCGCAGGTGCTCCTGCTCGGCGCGGGCGGCGCCGCGCAGGGCGTCCTCGCGCCGCTCGCCGGGGCGGGCGTGGCCGCCCTCGTCGTCGCCAACCGCACGCCCGCGCGCGCACAGGCGCTCGCCGCGCTGGTTCCGGGCGTCGTGGCCTGCGGCTTCGACGGGCTTCGCGGTCGCGCCTTCGACCTCGTGGTGAACGCCACCTCCGCGGGATTGAGCGGCGAGCTGCCGCGCCTGCCGCAAGGGCTGTTCCGTCCCGGGGCGCTCGCCTACGACATGGTGTACGGGCGCGACACCGAGTTCCTCGCCATGGCGCGCGCCGCCGGTGCGGCGACGAGCGACGGCCTGGGCATGCTGGTCGAGCAGGCCGCGGAATCCTTTCTCGTCTGGCGCGGCGTGCGACCGGACACGCGCCCGGTGCTCGCCGCGCTGCGCGCGGACTGAGCCGTGCTGCGCCGCTTGCGCCGCGCTTGGCGCATCGCCGTTTTCGTGCTGGTCTCGCTCGCCGCCGTGATGCCGATGGTGCACGCCTGGTACTACGCGCAAATCCTGTGGTGGGCGCGGCACGCGCCCGACAGCACCGCTTTCATGGAGCGCCGGCTCGACGAGCTGCGCGAGGCGAATCCCAGGGCGCGCCTGCGCCACCAATGGGTCCCTTACGCGCGCATCTCCGATGCGCTGAAACGCGCGGTGGTCGCCGCCGAGGACGCCAAATTCCTCGACCACGAGGGCTTCGACTGGGAGGCGATCCAGAAGGCGATCGAGAGGAACGAGCGCCGCGGCAGGGTGGTGGCGGGCGCCTCCACCCTCAGCCAGCAGCTGGCGAAGAACCTGTTCCTGTCGGGCGAGCGCTCCTGGCTGCGCAAGGGCCGCGAGGCCATCATCACCGCGATGCTGGAGCACGCCATGGACAAGCGCCGCATTCTCGAGCTGTACCTCAACTACGCCGAGTGGGGCGAGGGCGTGTTCGGCGCGGAAGCCGCGGCGCGCCACCATTTCGGCGTCAGCGCCGCCCAGCTGGACGCCGCCCAGGCCGTATGGCTGGCGGCGATTCTGCCGAGCCCGCGGCGCTACGCGCGCGGCGCGAGCACGCCGTATCTGGATGGCCGCATCGCCGTCATCCGGCGGCGCATGGAGTACGCGCAGATTCCCTGAGCGGCTAGGGGCGTCGGGGCGGTACCGTGAGCACGCCCGCGAGGATCAGGCGCCGTGCCGCATCGAACTGGGACTTCAGCGCGTAGTCGAACAGCCCCACGCGCTCGTCGAACAGCGCCTGCGCGATACTCGACGGGCTTGCCGGCGGCAGCTCGAGCCGCGCATCGGCCTCGCCGCTCTCGGCGACGATGCGCATGTCCTGCTTGCGCGCCAGATGCATCATGGCGCCGTTCTCGGTGAGACAGTGCATGAACAGCGCGCCGATGCCCCAGTTGCGCGCGTGCACGTGCGCGCGCGCGAGCAGCGCGCCGCCGATGCCGCGGCCGCGGTGGCCGGGCAGGACGGAAACGCCGAGCTCGGCGTGCGCGTCGGCGCGCGCCAGGTGCGCCGCGCCGACGAGCTGCAGCCTGTCGTCGAACACGCCGAACACCGCGTCGCGCCCGAAATCGATGCGCGCCACGTAGTCGTCGATGGCCGCGTCAGGCAGGGCCAGGCCGAAGCGCAGCCGCCGGTCCTCGGTGTCGAGCGCGCGCAAGTGCGTCGCGAATTTCGCGCGCTCCAGCCTGGGCAGCTCTCGGGTGACGATGCGCATGGACGCTTTGACGGGATTCTCGCTCGCAAAGTTCGTGCCGGGCGTCAAGCGGCGTGGCGGAATGCCTCGCTGGCAGCGGCGAGCGTCTGCTCGATGTCGTCCGCGTCGTGCGCCGACGACACGAAACCGGCCTCATAGGCCGAAGGCGCGAGATAGATCCCGTGCGCGAGCATCGACTGGAAAAAGCGCTTGAAGCGCTGTGCATCGCACTGCATTACTTCGGCGAAGCGCGTCGGCGGCGTGGCGCGAAAATACAGGCCGAACATGCTGCCGATGGCTTGCGACGAGAATGTGAGGCCGGCGCGCGTCGCGGCAGCGGCGAGACCCTCGACCAGACTGCGCGTTGTCGCCTCAATGCGTGCCTGAAAACCGGGCGTGTCGACAAGCTTGAGCGTCGCCAGCCCCGCGGCCACCGCGACCGGGTTGCCCGAGAGCGTGCCGGCCTGGTACACCGGGCCGAGCGGCGCGATTTTCTCCATGATGTCCCGGCGCCCGCCGACGGCCGCGACCGGCAGGCCGCCGCCGATCACCTTGCCCAGCGTCGTGAGATCGGGGCGGATGCCGAAGCGCGCCTGCGCGCCGCCCGTCGCCACGCGGAAACCCGTCATCACCTCGTCAAAGATGAGCACCGCGCCGTGCCGCGTGCACTGCTCGCGCAGCGTCTCGAGAAAGCCCGGCGCGGGGAGCACCAGGTTCATGTTGCCCGCCACCGGCTCGACGATGACGCCGGCGATCTGCGCGCCTTGCCGCTCGAACAGCGCCTGCACCTGCGCGGCGTCGTTGTAGTCGAGCACCAGGGTGTGCGCCGCGGTCTCGGCGGGCACGCCGGCCGAGCTCGGGTGGCCGAAGGTGAGCGCGCCCGAGCCCGCCTTGACGAGCAGCGCGTCGGCGTGGCCGTGGTAGCAGCCCTCGAACTTGACGACGAGGCTCCTGCCGGTGAAGCCGCGCGCCAGGCGGATCGCGGTCATGGTCGCCTCGGTGCCCGAGGATACGAGCCGCACGAGCTCGAGCGAGGGCACGAGGCGGCACAGCAGCTCCGCCATTTCCACCTCGGCGGCGGTGGGCGCGCCGAACGAGAGCGCGCGCGAGGCGGCCGCCTGCACGGCCTCGACCACGCGCGGATGCGTGTGCCCCGCGACCATCGGCCCCCAGGAGCCGACGTAGTCGATGTAGCGCCTGCCCTCGACGTCCCAGAGGTGCGCGCCGCTTGCGCGCTCGAAGAAAGGCGGCGTCCCGCCTACGGCGCGAAAGGCGCGCACCGGGGAATTCACGCCGGCGGGAATGCGCGCCTGCGCGCGCGCGAACAGCTCTTCGTTACGCGGCTTCATGCTCGAACAGCCTCCTGTACTGGCGTGCGCGCGCGGCGACGTCCGGCGCGTCGAATAGATCGGTGATCACCGCCAGGCAATCGGCGCCGGCGGCGAGAACCCGGGGCGCATTCTCGAGCGTGATGCCGCCGATGGCCACCTGCGGCACGCCGCAGGGGCGCGAAAACAGGGCGAGCGGTGCGCGCGCGGCGGCCGGCTTGGTGGGCGAATCGAACACCGAGCCGAAAGCGACGTAGTCCGCGCCCGCCGCCACCGCGCGCCGCGCCAGCTCCGGGCGGTCGTAGCAGGAGGCGCCGAGGAGGCGGCCGGGCAGGCGCGCGCGCGCCGCAGCGAGATCGCCGTCGTCGCGCCCGAGATGCACGCCGTCGGCGTCGACGGCGAGCGCCAGCTCGAGGTCGTCGTTCACGATCAGCGGCACGCCATGCGCGCGGCATCGCTCGAGGAGCCGTTGCGCCTCGCGTAGTCGTGCCGCCGCCGGCGCGTGCTTGGCGCGGTACTGCAGCGCGCACAGGGCGCCGGAAGCGAGCGCGTCCTCGACCCGCGACAGGTCCGGCGGCGTGATGGCGTACAGCCCGCGCAGGCGCCTCATCGCGCGTGCAGCCGGTCGGGCACGTGCTGGCCGGCGCCCGGGCGGTAGCCGCGCTCGAGCGCGCACCAGGTGTAGTCCTGCGCCCGCCGCACCGCTTCAGGCACCGCGTCGCCGTGCGCGAGCCGCGCGGCGATGGCCGAGGCGAGCGTGCAGCCCGAGCCGTGGTAGCTCCCGGGCAGGCGCGGCCAGCGGTCCTCGCGCACCACGCCCGCCGCGCCATGCAGCACGTTCACCACCTCGTCGCCGGGCTCGTGCGTGCCGGTGACCAGCACGTACTTGCAGCCGCGCGCGATCATGGCCGCGGCGCCGCCGAGCGCGCGCGCCTCGATGCTGTTCGGCGTCGCCACGGTGGCGCGGGGCAGGAGCAGGTCGCACAGCGCCTTCAGCGCCTGGTCGTCGGCGAGCGCATCGCCGCGCGCCGAGGCGAGCACCGGATCAAGCACCACGGGCAGCTGCGGATGCTCGGCAAGGAGCTCGGCGATCGCCTGCGCGTTGGCGGCGCTGCCGAAGACGCCGATCTTGATGACGAGCGCGGGCGCGTCGGCAAGCACGCAGCGCGCCTGCGCGGCGAGCTGCGCCGCGTGCACGCTGTGCAGCGCCGCGACGCCCGTGGTGTCCTGGACAGTGAACGCGGTGAGCACCGAAAGCGGATGGCAGCCGAGGCTCGCGAGCGTGAGGATGTCGGCTTGCAAGCCCGCACCACCCGTCGGATCGGAAGCGGCGATTGCGAGGACGTTCGGCGGTGCGGCAAGCATGGGGGCGCGGCGCGGTGCGCGGCGCGAATTACGCTAAGATGCCGCACGATTCTAACTCACACGGCGCCGCTGCCCGATGACCGAGAGCCGAGTGCAGTACAAGACCTGGATGTGCCTCATTTGCGGCTACCTGTACGACGAGGCCGCCGGAGCGCCGGACGAGGGCATCGCGCCAGGCACGCGTTGGGAGGACGTACCCATCAACTGGACCTGCCCG
>Ga0214471_10000953_pt1 | contig 23464 bp, 20 predicted proteins | sample RVTome_5_FD_207665 | JGI IMG/M metagenome (GOLD analysis project Ga0214471, IMG submission 207665) | Soil microbial communities from uranium-contaminated site in the Upper Colorado River Basin, Wyoming, United States - RVT142D155 | ecosystem: Environmental > Terrestrial > Soil > Contaminated >... | reverse complement strand
TGCCGCTCTGGCTGATGGCGATCAGCACGTCGCCCTCGACCAGCATGCCGAGGTCGCCGTGGCCGGCTTCCGCGGGGTGCAGAAACAGCGCCGGGCTCCCGGTCGAGGCCAGCGTGCCGGCGAGCTTGCGGGCGATGATGCCCGACTTGCCCATCCCCGAGACCACCACCCGGCCCGAGCAGCCGAGCAGCAGGTCCAGCGCCCGATCGAACGCCTCGGGCTCGAAGCGGTCGGCAAGCTGCGCCAGCGCCAGTGCCTCGATGCGCAGCACCTCGCGGGCCAGCTCCAGCGCCCGCCGGCGCCGCGCCGACGCGACCTTCATCGCCGCCTGGCGTTCCGCTTCCGGCGCTCCGGCGCTCATGTCTCGGCTCCTTGGCTCACCGCCGGCGACGCCGCCAGCACGGCGGCCCGCACGGCAACGACCTGCTCGACCAGCCCCCGCAGCCGCCCCAGCGGCAACTGCGTGGCGCTGTCGCTGCGGGCGTTTTGCGGGTCGTCGTGGACCTCGACGAAAAACACGTCGGCGCCGACCGCCGCCGCGGCCCGCGCCAGCGGCTCGGCGAAGCGACGCTCGCCCGCCGTCTCGCCATCCCCCGCCCCGGGAAGCTGCAGGCTGTGGGTGACGTCGAAGACCACCGGATAACCGAGGTCCGCGAGCCGGCTGAGGCCCTTGAAATCGACGACCAGATCATTGTAGCCGAAGCAGGTGCCGCGCTCGGTGAGGAGGATGCCGGTGGCCCCGGCGGCCTCCAGCTTGCCGACCACGTGGCGCATGTCCCGCGGGGCGAGGAACTGGCCCTTCTTGACGTTGACCGGCCGGCCGCTCTCGGCCGCCGCCACCAGCAGGTCGGTCTGCCGGCAGAGGAACGCCGGGATCTGGATCACGTCGACGACCGCGGCGACGGCGGCGACCTGGTCGACGCCGTGGACGTCGGTGAGCACCGGCACCCCGACCGCCTCGCGGACCTCGGCAAGGATCTCGAGGCCGAGCTCCAGGCCCGGCCCGCGGTACGACGAGATCGAGGTGCGGTTGGCCTTGTCGAACGAGGCCTTGAACACGAACGGCACGCCGGCGGCGCGGGCCACCGCGGCTGCCTCCCGCGCCATCAGCAGGCAGTGCTCGCGGCTCTCGATCACGCAGGGGCCGGCGATCAGGCCCGGCGTTGCGCCGCCCAGCTCGACGCCGTCGCCGACCTTCACGATTCGTTTCATCGCCGCCGCTTCACTCCGTCACGCGCGCGGCAACGTCGCCGGCGGCGTCGGCGGTCACCTCTTCGCGCCCGTCCGCATGGCCGCCGGCGTCGGCGGTCACCTCTTCCCGCGCCTCCCCATGGCCGCCGGCGGCGGTCACCTCTTCGCGCTCCCCGTCGGCATGGCCGGCCTCGCCGCGGGCCTGCCGGTAGGAGGCCCGCACGAAGGCGGCGAACAGCGGATGGGGCTGCAGCGGCCGCGACAGGAACTCGGGGTGGAACTGGCAGGCGACAAACCAGGGGTGCTCGGGCAGCTCGAGGATCTCGACGAACTTGCCGTCCTCGGTCTTGCCGCTGAGCACCAGTCCGGCGTCGGTCAGCGCCGACTCGAAGCCGCGGTTGAACTCGTAACGATGGCGGTGGCGCTCGGAGACCCTCTCGGCGCCGTAGGCCTCGGCGGCCCGCGAGCCGGGCGCCAGCACGCACTCGTAGGCCCCCAGCCGCATGGTGCCGCCGAGCTCCTCGACCCCGAGCAGATCGCGGAGCTTGTAGATGACCTTGTCGGCGGCGGCGTCCTTGAAGTCGAACTCGCTGCTGTCGGCGGCGTCGCCGAGCCCGGCGACGTCCTGGGCGAACTCCATGGCGGCGGTCTGGAAGCCCAGACAGATCCCGAAGTAGGGGACGCCTTCCTCGCGAGCGTAGCGGATCGCCGCCATCATGCCGCGCACGCCCCGCTCGCCGAAGCCGCCCGGCACCAGGATGCCGCCGGCGCCGGCGAACACCTCGGCGGGGTCCTCGCCCTCCTCGAAGCGCTCGCCCTCCACCCAGTCGATGTCGACGCCGAGCTCGTTGGCGAGGCCGCCGTGCACCAGCGCCTCGGTGAGGCTCTTGTAGGACTCCTCGAACTCGACGTACTTGCCGACCACCGCGATCCGCACCCGATCGCGCGGCGCCTTGAAGGTGCGGACCACCCGCAGCCAGCTCTTCAGGTCGGGGACGCCGCACTTCAGCGCCAGCTCCTCGCAGATGATCTTGTCGAGCCCCTCCTCGTGGAAGACCAGCGGCACGTCGTAGATGCAATCGACGTCGACCGCGGTGATGACCGCCCCCGGATCGACGTTGGTGAACAGGGCGATCTTGCGCTTGATGTCATCGGGCAGGAAGCGGTCGGTGCGGCACAGCAGCACGTCCGGCTGGATACCGATGGAGCGCAGCTCCTTGACGCTGTGCTGGGTCGGCTTGGTCTTCAGCTCCTTGGCCGCGGCGATGTAGGGGACCAGCGTCAGGTGGATGAACATGCCGTTGTCGCGGCCGACATCCTGGCGGAGCTGGCGGATGGCCTCGAGGAACGGCAGGCTCTCGATGTCGCCGACGGTGCCGCCGATCTCGGTGATCACGACGTCGGCGGTGCCGGCCAGCCGGGTGATGCATTCCTTGATCTCGTTGGTGATGTGGGGGATCACCTGGACGGTCTTGCCCAAGTACACGCCCTGGCGCTCCTTCTGGATCACCGACTCGTAGATCTGCCCACTGGTGTAGTTGTTGTCCCTCGTCATCCGGACGCTGGTGAAGCGCTCGTAGTGGCCGAGGTCGAGGTCGGTCTCGGCGCCGTCATCGGTGACGAACACCTCGCCGTGCTGGAACGGGCTCATGGTGCCGGGATCGACGTTGATGTAGGGGTCGAGCTTCAGCAGGTTGACGGTGTACCCGTGGGCCTCCATCAGCCGCCCGATCGCGGCCGAGGCCAGGCCCTTGCCCAGCGACGAGACGACTCCTCCGGTGACGAAGATGTACTTGGTCGGCATTCCGGTAAACGATCTCCCGTTGGCTAGGCGTGCGAGGCGCGCGCCGCCAGGGCGGCGTGGGCCCGCTCGAGGTCCTCTGGCGTGTTCACTCCCGGTATCGCTTCGTCGATCAGGTAGGTCTGCATCGTCTCACCGGCCTCCAGCACCCGCAGTTGCTCGAGCCCCTCGGCCTGCTCGAGGGCGGAGGGCGGCAGCGCCGCCCAGCGGCGCAGCGCCTCGGGCCGGTAGAAGTAGATTCCCACGTGGGCCCATGCGTTTGCCGGGCGGGCGGCCGAGGCAGCCAGCCGCCGCCAGCTCTCGCCGGCGCCGCGATCCGCGGGCTCCTCCCCCGCCTGCAGCCAGGCGGGGCGCGGGAAGGGCAGCGGCGCGCGGCTGAAGTAGAGGGCCCGGCCGGCGGCATCGACGACCACCTTGACGACGTTGGGGTCCCAAAGATGCTCCGGCTCGGCCAGGGGGGCGCGCACGGTTCCCAACCCGATGCCATCCTCGCGAAAGCCGGCGAGGGCCGCGGCGACGGCGCCGGGATCGAGAACGAGCTCGTCGCCCTGGATGTTGACGATGATCTCGGTGGGATGGCGGGCCGCGGCGGCGGCCACGCGATCGGTTCCCGAGGCGAACTCGACGTCCGACACTACCACGGCGGCACCGGCCTCCCGGGCGGCCGCCGCGATGCGCTCGTCGTCGGTGGCGACGACGATGGCATCGATGCCGTCGATACGCCCGGCGGCCTCGACGACGTGCTGGATCAGGGGCTTGCCGGCGAGCGCGGCGAGAAGTTTCCCGGGGAACCTGGTGGAGGCGAACCGCGCTGGAATGATGGCGACGCAATCCATGCGCTGACCCGGAAATCGGCGCCCGAACCGGGCGCCGCGAACTGCCGCAGCAGGATACCACCCGCCCCGCGAGGGGACTAGCTGGCGACCCGCCGGACCGGACGACCGGCCCGGCAGGCGCCGTGGGGTCGCGTTCAGCCGCTGGGGTGGGGCGAAGAAGCCTCCAGCGAACCTACGAGGTCAGCTCGCGCACGCGGCGGGCCAGCTCCTCGACGGTGGCGTCCATCAGGGCGCCGGTGTCGTCGTCAGGGATCTCGATCTCGAACTCGTCCTCGGCGGCGATCACCAGGTCGATGATCTCCACCGAGCTGAGGCCGATCTCGCTCTGCAGGCGGGCGCCGGGGCGCACCTTTTCGGCCACCTCGGGCTTCAGCTCGGCGATCAGGCGGCCGATGGTCTCGGCGGTCTCGTCGTCGCTCACGACAGCCTTCCCTTCCCAACAGGGCTACGGGGTGCGCTCACACCGGGTATCCTTCGTCGCGCGGCGCCCATGTTGTGCTGGAAACTACTGGCGGACGGCGCGGTTGCTCGCTCATGCCAGCTTTCCTTCCTCGTAGAGGTCCCGGCAGCGGCCGCGGCACAGCTTGCCGCTTGTAGTGCGCGGGATCCGTCCCGACTCGACCAGCACGACGTCGAGCACCGGCAGGTTGAGCGTCTCGGCGACGATCTGCCCGACGCTGTCGCGGATCTCGTTGCGATCCTCGGGGGCGCGCGGCGCGGCGACCACGACGATCCCCTCCTCGCGGCCGTTGCGGGTCCCGAAGGCCACGACGCTGCCCGGGCGCACCGTCTCCAGCGACTGCACCGCCCGCTCGATGTCCTGGGGGTAGTAGTTGCGACCGCCGACGATGATCAGCTCCTTCTTGCGCCCGGTCACGAACAGCCGGCCCTCCTGCAGGAAGCCGAGGTCGCCGGTCATCAGCCAGCCGTCCCGGAGGGTCTCGGCGGTGGCCTCGGGGTCGTTGAAGTAGCCGCGCATCACCGAGGCGCCCGAGACCGCGATCTCGCCGATGTGGCCGTCCTCGAGCTCGCGGTAGTTGTCGTCGACAATGCGCACCGCGGTCTCGCGCACCGGATGGCCGCAGCTGACGATGCGCACCCTGCCGTCGCCGTCGGCGGCGAGGCGGGCGCGCTTCTCCCCCTCGAGCGCGGCGCGGGAGACCTCGAGGGTCTCGTAGACCTCCGGGGCGCCGACCCCGGTGACCATCAGGCCGACCTCGGCGAGCCCGTAGGCGGGCATGAAGCCGGAGCGCGGGAAGCCGACGCTGCCGAACGACTCGGTGAAGGCGTCGAGCAGCTCGGCGTCGATCGGCTCGGCGCCGATGATCGCCACCCGCCAGGCCCCCAGGTCGCGGCCGAGCGGCTCGCCGCGCTCCAGCAGGTGCCGGTAGCTGACGTTGGGGCCGGCGGTGATCGAGACGTTGTGCCGCTCCATGATCTCCAGCCAGCGGCGCGGCCGGCGCAGGAAGTTGAACGGCGTGGTCAGCACCAGGTCGATCGAGCGCGCCGTCGCCCCCAGCAGGTTCCCGATCAGCCCCATGTCGTGGTACATCGGCAGCCAGCCACCGCCGACGTCGTCCGGCGCCACCTCGAGGTGCTCGACGATGGCGCGCACGTTGGCGGCGATGCCGCGGTGCGCCAGCACCACCCCGCGCGGCGAGCTGGTGCTCCCCGAGGTGAACTGGATGACCGCGATCTCGTCGGGGTCCGGCGTATGGGGCGTGAACCGCGCCGTCGACTCCAGCAGCCGGTCGTGGCGCGCCACCCGCGCCTTGCCCTCGAGGCCGGCCTCGGCCAGCAGCGGCTCGCCGACCTCCTCGACCTCCTCGTCGACCACCACGAAGCCGGGCTGCGCCACCCGCACGATCGAGCCGATGTGCCCCAGATAGCCCTGCAGGCGCCGGCGGCTGATCGGCGTCGGCAGGATCGACGGGTGCATGCCGGCCAGCACGGCGCCGAAGAAGCTGGTCACCAGCGGCCGCAGCCCCTGGCAGACGATCGCCACCCGTTGCCCTGGGCGGCCGTCGAGGTCCTGGAAGCCGGCGGCGACGCGCTGCGCCTGCTGCTCGATGTCGGCCCAGGTGAAGCGCTGCTCGTCCTCGTCGACGAAGATCAGCCCCCGGCGGCCGCAGGTCTCGGCGGCGCCGCGGAGGATGTCCGGCAAGGTCTCGGGAAACTCGGCGGGACTCACGATGCTGACTCTCGCGACCGGCGTGCGAACGAACGAGCCCGGCGGCCGCTCAGGAGCCGGCCGGCTGCAGGGCCGGCAGCTTGGCCTCGATCTGCGCCCAGCAGTCCTCGAGGTCGGCGCCGGTCACGATGATCCCGTGGTTGGTCAGCCCGAGGATCGTGCGCAGCGGATTGTCGGTGAGCTTCAGCCCCTCGAGCGTCGACTCGCACAGCTCGATCGTCCCGCACGGGTAATGCTCGTCGGTGTAGACGATCCCGTCGACGAACCAGTGGATGTGGATCATCGCGTCGATCTCGGGAAACTCGCGGTAGATCGCCGCGTGGATGCTCGAGTCGATCGACACCCGCGAGTCCTCGAAGCCCGGCGGCACGCGGACGTGGACCTCGCGAGCCTGCGGGTCGAACTTGCTGACCAGCAGGATGTCGCGGCCGATGACGTCGAGCTTGGCCTTGTTGACGCCGCGCCCGGTCATCCAGAACGCCGTCTCGTCGTGGCGGGCGCTCATGTTGCCGTAGCTGACCTGCTTTTGGCCCAGGACCTTGAAGAAGCGCCGCCGGGCCCGCTCCGAGAGGCCGTCGAGAACGACCGCCGAGGGGACCAGGTCGAGATCGTCGAGCCGCCTGGCCATCTCCTGCATCTTGCGCGTCACCTCGGTGCCGCCGCGCAGCTCCTCCGGCAGGTCGGCGTGAACGATGTTCTCGTCGATGTAGGTGACGTCGGAGCGCTGCAGCAGCAGCTCCCACAGCCAGTCGACGGCGCCCTCCGAGCCCTCGAGCACCTCGTGGCCGCGCTCCGGCGTGATCAGCGTCATCGAGTAGTCGTGGGGGCCCTCCCCGGTGAGCTCGGTGTAGCCGGCGAGGTTGGCCATGCACCGCAGGCCGATCTCGTAGGAGCGGACGACGCGCTGGGCGTCGTTGTCGGCCTTGTCGGCGATGAAGAAGATCCCCACGAAGTCCTGATAGGTCCGTCGCTCGATGCCGAGCTGGTCGATGTCGTCGCCGTCCGGCATGAAAGCCAGCATCACGTCGGCGGGGCCCTTGCCGCCCTCGTCGAGCAGCTCGTACTGGGCCGCCTCGGCGAAACGTCGGCGCAGGGGCTCGTACAACCCGTCCAGAACCGGATGGGAGCCCGTGCGCAGCATTCGCACAGTTTTCATCAGAGTCCTCCGTCGCTCGGCAGGAATCGATCGGTCCCCGTATGATTGCCGATCCTGCTGTCTTGTTGGGGTCCCGATAACGTATGAAAAGGGGTCGGGAGCACCCGGTGGCGACCCGGCGAGGAACCCACGCATTCCGGGCCGCGTGCAGCCCGCCTAGGATACAACGCCGGTTCCGGCTATGCAGGTGGGAGGGACGCTTCGCTGCCATCGTCCCCCCGGGCGCCGAAAGGGGCGGCCGATCGGCCCCGCCAATCGCCTGCGCCGAGCGAACTGTCGCTCGCCACGCGCCGAAGTGGACGCGCGCCACGTTCCAGCCCCGGCAATGGCTTTCGCCAGGCGAGCCGTCGGTTGCCGGGGGTCGACGCGGGCCGGGAGCGGCCGTCAGTCGGGCATGCGCACGCGCAGAGCGCCGGCGAGCACGGCGATCCGCGCCGGCAGCCGCCCGGCGATCTCGCCGTCGGTCTCGACGTCGATGGCCGGTCCCTCCAGCTCGATCGAGCGGCAGGTGAACGTGCGGATCTCCGGGTGATCGAATGGCCGGCCGCGCGCCAGACGGCCCATCTGCGCGAACGCCGCCGGCCGGCCCAGCGCCCCGACCACGGCGACGTGGAGGATGCCGTCGGTGAGGCTGGCGTCCGGGCAGGGACGCATGCCGCCGGCCAGCGACGGGCCGTTGCACACGAAGAGGTTGAGGACCGGCTGCCGGCCCGTCTCGCCGGCGTCGGTGCGCCAGGACAGCGGCTGCGGGCGGGCGGCAGACAGCTCCCGCACCGACGCCAGCACGTAGGCGAGCTTGCCGAGCTTCACCAGCCGCGGGCTCTCCTTGACGCGCCGCGCCACCGCCGGGCCGAGCCCGACGTTGGCGGCGTTGAGAAAGTAGCGGCGCGCGCTGCCCTGCGCCCCGGCCATCTCGGCGACGCCGACGTCGATCCAGGCGTCGCGGCCGGCGCGCAGACGGCGCAGCAGCCCGGCCGGCTGCCGGGGCAGGCCCAGGCCGGTCGCCAGGTCGCAGCCGGTGCCCAGCGGCAGGTGGGCGAACGCCGTGCCGGCCTCCCCGGCGCCTGCCTCCATGAGCCCCTGCACGACCTCGTGGGCGGTCCCGTCGCCGCCGGCGGCGATCACCAGGCCGGCGCCGGCGGCGACCGCCGCGCGGGCGAGCTCGGTAGCGTGGCCGGCGGCGGCCGTCTCGACCACCTCCGGCTCAGTTCGCCAGTGCCGCAGCTCCGGGCGCACCCGCTCCCAGCCGCGCCGGGCGCGGCCGGCGCCGGCAGCGGGGTTGAGAATCACCAGGGCCGGCGATGGCTCCTCGGACAAGGCGTTGGGGCCGCGTCCGACGCCACTCGCCGGGCCGCGGTTGCTATCGGCCATTGCTCAACGCCTTTCCTCCCCCGGCCTCGGGGCGCGGCGCGCGGCTCGGGGTCGCTTTGCCGGCGATCGATCCCCTCAACGTTCCGCCCGCCGCGCTCGGCCGGGCCGGTGACCCGCGGCGCCACGGCGGCGCGCAACCGGCCGCGCCGACCAGATGGGCGGCCCATTCTCGCACAACTTGCGGTGACCATCCCTTCGCGACAGACTGCCCGCCCATGGAGCTCGTCGGATGATCAGCCAACTCATCGAGCGCGGGGTGTTGGCCCTCAAGGCGGCCGTGACCCGCGTTTTCGTGTCTCTGCGGATCTCGCCGAACCTGCTGACTGTCACCTCGCTGGTGCCCACCGCCTTTGCCACGTATTACCTGGCCCACGGGCGGTTTACGGTGGCCGGCCTGTGGATCATCGCGGCGGGCTTCTTCGACGTGATCGACGGCGCCGTGGCGCGGGCGCTGGGCCGCATGACGCCCTTTGGCGCGGTGCTCGACTCGGTCACCGACCGCGCCTCCGACGCCTTCATCTACGTGGGCGCCGCGCTCTACTTCTACCGCATCGGCGAGCCGGGCTACGGGCTCCTCACGATGGTGGCGCTGACCGGGGCGCTGATGGTCTCCTACACCCGGGCGCGGGCGGAGAACACCGTCCTGGACTGCCAGGTGGGCTTCGCCGAGCGCGGCGAGCGCATGGTCCTGATGCTGCTCGCCCTCTTCCTCCACAAGCTCGGCGCCGCCATGTGGATGCTCGCGGCCCTCGCCTGGCTGACCACGATCCAGCGGCTGCTGCACACCCACCGGGCGCTGGCCGCCGGCCAGCAGCGCGCCCCCGCCGAGCCGGCGTAGCGAAGCCCGTCCTTCTCAACGGGTTGCAAAGCGAGCGGGCGCAAGGGTCGCAAGGACGAGGCGCGCGCATGTTCGCGCCCGGAGCCGCTGAGCAGGTCGGGCCTAGTGGCGGCGCGGCTGGGAGAGGATCTCTTCGTCGGGTGACGCCGCGTGGCCGCCGATGGCGATGCGCTTGCCCTCCAGATAGCGGCCGGCGATCGCGTTCCAGGGCGGGATCGCGATCGTCACGTTGCCGCTCGCCCGCGCCTTGCAGGCCAGCCGGATGATCGGCCGCGCCTCGTCGGTGTCGACGTAGCCGAAGCGCTTGACCCGCCGCCCCTCCAGCGGCTGGACCGGCGACAGCCGTTCGTTGCCGCCGAGCACGCCGATCCAGCAGGTGCCGCAGGCCGCCGAGCGGCACTCGGTGGGGATCGGACCCTCACCTGGCACGCAGCGGGAGTCGGCGTAGGGGTGATCCGCCTGGTCAGTCATCGAGGCCTGGGTGAGCTGGACCCCCTCGATGAGCTGGAACTTGCCGGTCTTGAAGCCCTCGTGGAAGGTGATCGTGTAGTCGCGCTTGAGGCCCTTGAGCCAGCCGAGCAGGCCGCCGCCGTCGTTGCGGGCGCGGTCCTTGAGCACCCGCTCCGGCGAGCGGCGCCGCGCCCAGTCGCTGATCTGCAGCTTGCCCGGCGCGGCGGCGAACGCCTCCGGGCCGACCTGCTGCAGGGTCATGAAGGCGATCGCCGTGATGCCGAGCAGCAGCGACTCGTCGACGCGGCTCTCGGCCGCCACCCGCCTCGCCACGGCGCGGATCTGATCGGTGAGATCGAGGCTCTCGGGCGCCGCCTGCGAGGCGGCATGCTCGGCGACCGCGGCCTTGACCTGCGGCCAGTAACGATGCCCGTAGACGAACGCGTGCGAGTTGTCGATCTGCTCCTCGAGCCGCGCGTTGCCCTTGAACTCGAGCTCCTCGAGCAGGCGCGGGTCGAAGGCGGCCTCTTGCAGCATCTGGCGCAGCCAGAGCGGCCAGAAGTAGAACCAGATGCGGGTGGCGTCGCGGTCGACCTCGTGGATCGAAGGCGCCAGGTTGTGGACGGCCGACCACCAGGCGTTCTGGTCATGGCGGCCCAGGAAGGCCAGGAACGGGGAGCTCTTCGCGTCGCTGCTCATCGTCGTCTCGTGCTTGCTGATCGGGTGTCGGGTTCACTCGTGTCTCGTTGCGCGCCTCATGAGACCGCGTCGAGTCGGCGATCTCCGAACGAGCGCGAGGAACAACGCGGGGAGCGCTCATTCTCGCACGCGCCCCGTACCGCAGGCTAGCCGCTCTCGGGCGCCCTGCGGTGTTGAAAATCGGGGCGAACAGTGTAGCTTTCAAACGGTGCGGCCCCTTCGTCGAGCCCGGCCGCGGAAACTCGGCCAGCTGCTGCGGCACGCGCTGGTTGTTGTGTGCTTCCAGGCGTGCTTTTTCGGGATCGGTGGGCGATACCATTCATATTCTCCTGACGGGAATCGCTTGATGCAGAACCTAGTGTTGATTGCCGGCGCCGTGTTCCTGGTCGCCGCGGTGGGGGGCTACATCTGGCTGCGATCGGTCAAGCGCCGGCTCGCCGAGGCGCGCGAGGAGGACCAGCGGCGGCGCGAGCAGCGGCTCGAGAACCTGCCGAGCATCCCGCTGTCTGAGCGCCATGACGACGCCATCTACCAGTGGAGCTTCCACCACGGCGACCGCCTGGTCGCCCGCACCGTCAAGGCCGAGGTCGACGAGTCGGGCAAGCGGGTGTCCTTCCTGGAGATCACCCACTCCGACCTGCTGCTGCTGCCCGACGAGTGCCACTTCCGCAAGTACAAGCTGGAGATCGACACCGTCGGCGACGCCACCAAGGTCGACAAGATGGACCCTGACAAGGGCCGCATCCTCCGCAACGTCACCGCGAACATCACCGGCTACGTCGAGCAGTAGCGATCCCCACCCCGCCGGGGGCCCGTTCCGTTCGCGCCTCGATCTCCGGCCACCCCCATTTCTCATCGGCCTCCGGCTCAGCCCGAGATGCGCGTCTCTGCAGCTTCTTGTTCCTTGGTCATACTCTCCTTTGAACGGGAAAGCCGCCGGCTCAGCCCGGGATGCTCGTCTCTGCAGCGGTGTGCTTGCTCGCTCCGCACGATTTCCTTCGGGGATCGAACAGGACGACCGGAAACTGCCTGCGCGTGGCCGTCTCACAAGATCAGGTGCGGGAGCCCACGGCTCGTCGTGGCACGAGCAAGCGGCCGGGCACACCGTGGCACGGTGAGAATTGGCGCCGAGCGGGCGATCGTTCCGATCGCGACCCCGCCGAGCCTTGTGCGTTCGTACGAAGCCACCACGCGGGATGCGGATGCTCGAGTGCACCAAAATAGCAAGAATACACCAAATGGTGATACCCTGAGAGCCATGCGACGCGCCACCGTGACGATCCCCGACGACCTCGACAAGGAGCTTCAGGACTGGCTGGCGACCCAGGCAGCCCCGCCCTCCCTGGCCAAGGTCCTGCAGGCCGCCCTGCGCGTGTTCCTGCGCGAAAAGAAGCTCGAAGCGGTCGAGTATCGCGCCGCCGCCGCGCGGTTCGCGATCTCGAGCTCGCGTTCCGGCAGTGGACGACGCGATACCAGCGTCGAGCACGACGCCCACGTCGCCGAGCCGTCATGAACGCCGTCCTCGCCGACACCGGCCCGCTCTACGCGCTCGTCGACCCCGATGACTCGCTGCACGTGCGGGCGCGCAACGAGGCCCAGCGGCTGAGGGACGCGGGGCTGCGCGTGCTGGTCGGCCGTCCGACCGTCTGCGAGGCGTACACCCTCGTGCTGCGGCGTCTGGGCCTGCCAACGGCCCGCACGTGGCTGGAGGAAGTGCGCGCCGGTTGCGGCCTGATCAATCCGGCGGCCGTCCACTACGAGGCCGCCGCGCGCCGGCTCGAGGCTCTTTCCCACCAGCCGGTCACCCTCTTCGACTCGGTGCTCGCCGAGCTCGCAGCGCACCTCGACCTGCCGGTCTGGACCTATGACCATCACTTCGATCTGCTGCAGGCACGTGTCTGGCGATAGGGGCTTCGACGCGGCCCAGCTTGCCTCATTGCGTCAAGTCGTCATCCGCACCACGCCCTCGTTCGAACACGCCTGCCGCGGTTGCGAGGGGGGCGGCCGCTCAGCAGTTACCCATCGGCCGCGGCCGACCCTGGTGGATGAAGCCGCGGTCGGGTGAAGCTTCTCAAGAGCCGATCCGGAAGGCCCTGGCGACGCCGATCACGAAGTAACGCTCGTAGGGGCCGGTGCCGGGGACCGCCCGCTCGTCGGCGAAGCTCCAGTCGTGCTGGTACTCGCCGAAGGCCCGCCAGCCGCCGTCGAACAGCAGCTCGACGCCGAAGCAGCGGCGGGCGCCGATGTAGCGCGGCTCCCAGGTGTACTCCTGCTGGGGGATGTTGCGACCGAAGCCGAAGAACGGGTTCACGTACCCGGAGACCTCGCGCAGCGCCCCCCACTCGACGGTCCGGCCTACCTGTAGCGTCCCGCGCAACGCGTAGCGGGCATAGTTGTCGCCGAAGAAGTCGGTCTCGGGCTGGTCGGGCCGGCGGACGTTGAAGGCGATCTCGTTGTGCGGAAAGGTGAAGCCACCCTCGAGGTAGCCCTTCAGGAACCAGCCCGTCGAGGCTCGGCGGACGGCGAACCCCTTCCCCACCCACACGAAGTTGTAGATCTCGAACGGCCCGTCGACGAAGTCGCCCTCGCGACCCGGGAAGGCCCAGCGGCCGCGGCCCTCCGCGTACAGCAGCCAGTCGCCCGGCAGCACGACGCCGGCACCGTTGCGACGCACCCAGGCCACCTGCCCCAACCCCCAGGACGACTCGCCACTCCGCGCCCCCTCGCCGTGGGTCGAGGTCAGCTCGAAGAAGGCGAAGACCCCCTTGATGACCCTCGCGTCGAAGGCAGCCCCCACCGTTGCCCGCCCCTGCAGGTAGTAGCGCGCCCCCAGCAGCTCGCCCTCGGGATCGCCGATGTTGTACTGGTTGAGGCCGACGATGTTCTCCCCCGGCGCCACCGCCGCCAGCAAATCGGCGGCCAGCAACCAGCGGCGGCCGGAATCGGGCGGCGGCTGCGCAGAGCCGAGCGGACCGGAAGAAGGCCCGATCCCCTGGGCCATTGCCGCGCCGCTTCCCAGGAGCAGCGAAGCGAGCCAAGCAGCGAGCCAGGTCGCGGCAACGAATCGAAAGCGATGGGTCGGCAGGGCGATGTCCTTTCCGGCCGCCGGAACCTATCACGAACACGCGTGCCGTGGAGAGGCACCCGCGATGGCCGGCCCCTCACTCGCTCCGCAACACGACGGCCGGGTCGACCCGCATGGCGCGTCGCGCAGGCACGGAGGCGGCGAGCGCGGCGGCTATTCCTCGCGGAGGGAGGTGAGCGGATCACGCCGGCTTATCGGGTACGCGACGGCCAGCAGCGTGGCGAGGGCGGTCATCAATAGAAGCCCCGTGACCACGACGTAGGGACGAGGCTCCGCCGCCACCGAGGCGAGCGGCAACACGTGCAGCGACTCCACGACCCTCATGGCGCCCCAGGAAAGGAGCAGCCCGAAGAAAACGCCGGCGTGGACTGGCCGCAGGCCCGTGGCAACGACCCTGCGTTGCACCGCCGCCGGCGCGGCGCCCAGCGCCAGCCGAATCGCGAACTCCCGCCTCCTTTGATTGGCATCGGCGGAAACCGTGGCAACCACGCCAACGCTCGCCAGCAAGAGAGCTACGCCGCCCATCACCAACAACAGGGTCTGCACCCGCCGAATGGCAACCACCTCGCCGGCCAGGCGCGACGCGAAGGTCTCGATCACCGTCGGCGATCCGGTCAGCTCGCGCAGCATGGCCTCGAGCCCTGCGATCATGCCGGCGGCGTCGCCCTCCGTCCTGACGATCAGGAAGCCGGCAACGGACGCCGGTTCCATGAGCCGATAGATCATCGACCCGTCGCTGAGGGCCGGATAGATCTGCGAGCGCCCCACGATCCGGTCGCCGGCGATCCCGACGACCACCATCGGGTCACCTCCGTTACGCCCGCCGGTCTCGACGACCTCACCGAGAACGCCATCGGTTGCAAAGAAACGCTCCGCGAACCGCCGCGACACGACGATCGGCTCCGGGCCGCCCTGCACCTCGTCGGTGCGGTCGAACGACCGGCCCGCCAGGATCGGGATGCCGAAGACCTCGAAGTAGTCGCGCGACACCGCTGCGACCATCGGGTGGGTTTCGCCCGCTCGACCGGGGATCCGGATCCGCATCGAGCGTTCATCGACCAGCGGCAGAAGCTGGGCGTAGGCAACCGAAGCCACGCCGCTGACCCGCCCCACGTCGGCGGCGATCGACGCGAGCGGCGTATCGGGGTTCTGCGCCTCGCGGATGTCCGCGACCAGCAATCCTTCGGTCGCGAAGCCCGGATCGGTAAAGCGGGCGGCCGTCCGGGCGAACGTGATCGCGATCACGAGCAGAATGACGCACGCCGCCACTTGAATGCCGACGAACAGCCGGCGCGCGCGGGAAGGCCCGCGCCGCGCAACGTACCCGCGGCGCCCCTGGAGCGCCTCGGCGAGGCGAGGGTTCAGCGACTCGAGGGCGGGCGAGAGGCCGGAGAGGACCGCCGCCACGACGCCGCTGGCGATCAAGAAGGCGAAGACCCGCGCGTCCGGGGCGAGGGAATCGGCGGCACCGAACGCCAGCTCCGCCTCGAAGAACCGCACAAGCACCGGCGGGAGCTGGTAGACGAGCAAAAGGCTCAGGAGAGACGCCAAACCGGAAATGAGCAAGCTCTCCACCAGCAGCAGACGCAACAGCGACGCCCGGCTCGTCCCGAGCGCCAGGCGCACGGCCATCTCCCGCTGCCGGCCCACGGCGCGCGACAGCAGCAAGGCGGCGACGTTCACGCAGGCGGTGAGCAGCACCAGCGCCGGCATCGTCAGGCCCATGCCGAAGACCAGAAACGCGTCGTCGCCCTGCATGCCGCCCCATCGCGAACCGTCGGTGAGGATCAGGGCGCTCACGGAGGTAGGGTCCCGCTCGCGGTATCGCTCGATGAGCTCGTCGTCTGGAGTTGACGAGGTGTCCAGGCGGCGCACTTCGATCAGGCGAAGCTCGACCTCGGCCGTCCGCCGCAAGGTCCCCGGTTCGAGCAGGCCGGCGAGCTCCATCCATGAACGGTCGTCCCTCCAGACGAACGGCCCGAGCTCCGAGGTCTCCATGAGTTGGGAATGCGCCGTGTACGGGAACCAGAGGTCGGCGACGTAGTCCTCGTCGGGGTCGTGGGCCTCTCGCTGGATCGGGGCCATGGCGGCGACGCCGACGATCGTGACGGGCACGGAAGCGTAGACGAGCGAGATCCCGACGATACCCGGATCGGCGGCGAACCGATTGCGCCACAGGGTCTCGCTCATGACAGCCACCGGCAGGGCCGCCGCGCAGTCCTCCGGCTGCAGCAGCCGGCCCGTCAACGGCGCTCCGACGCCGAAGACGCGAAAGAAGTTGCAGCTCACAAGCAGGCCCGGCACTCGGGCCGGATCCTCCCGCCCCAACGGCGCGCTCATGCCCAGTGTGGACCAGGCGGCGATCTCCCTCGCCGACCGGCTCTCCTCCCGGAGGGCGTCGTACAGGGCCGGCGTCGCGATTCCTCCCGAGGACCGATCCGCCCGCGCGACCCTGAAGAACGCCTCCGGATCGGCGCTGATCGGCGTGCGAAACACGAAGCCGTTCAGCAGGCTGAAGATCGAGGTCGGCGCGGCGATCCCGATGCTCAGGGTGAGGACGACGGCGCTCGTCAGCAGCGGCTGCTTGCGCAGCATCCGCGCGGCATAGCGAAAATCGAGTGCGATCGTATCGAGCCAGCGCGGACCTCGGACGACGCCCATCGACGTCTCGTCGCCCACCGCGCGCCACGCGGACCCTTCGACTCCGGCCGGCCATCGGTCCAACCGCCTCGAAGGCCCGACTCCATCCGCCCGATGGATCCACAAACTGGCAGCGTCGGCGCAGTACCGTAGCGTGGCGTACCAGCGGCCTCGCTCGATCGCCCGCTGCTGGAACAACTCGTGCAGGTCAGCTTCGATCTCCTCGCGGTGCGCGCCGAGCCGGCGCAGTCGCAGGAGGACGCGACCGAGAAGCGGAGGACGGACGCAGCGTGGAGAGCGACGCTCTGGTGGCAAGTCAGCATTGTCCGGGAATCGGGCACCATCTGGGGAGAGCGGCCTGCGAGGCGCCATCACGCGCCTCCCTCCTCGATCGCCCGCCAGATCTGCTCCCGGACCCGCCGCAGGTCATCCAGCACCTTCATGCCGGGCGGCGTCACCTCGTACAAGCGCTTGCGCTTGCCGCCGCGCTGCGGGGTGATCTCGCCAACCGCCGAGCACAGCAGCCCCTTGTTCTCCAACCGACCCAGCGCCGCGTACACGGCCCCCATCGAGACGGCGCGCCCGGCCTTCTTCTCGAGGAACCGCTGGACCGGCACGGCATAGGCGGGCTCGCCCAGCGCGCGGACGGCCAGGAGCGTCAGCTCCTCGAATTCCCCTACCCGATCGCCTTTCATGGCGCCCTTGTATCACAATATTCCTTGCTTTGTATAGAAAAATATCGAGAAGCTTCACGCGACCGCGGTTTCATCTCCCCAGCGGCAAGGGTGCCGCTTAACTACTCCCAGGCCGCCGCCAGCCGGTAGCGGGCGACGACATCTTCCCCGCTCTCACCATCGCTCTCGATCCGAAAGACGTGGTCTCCGTGTGCCGCGTCCCAGGCAGCGAGCGGTGAAAGGCCGCTGAGCAGCAGATCGCCGTCCGGCGAATAGATGTCGACCGGCACGAGATGCTCAAGGCCGGGATCGACGCCGTATGGCCGGTAGGCGTAGGGGAACACCCACAGGTTGCCGTTCCCGTCGACCTCGAGGTTTTCGATCGCCGCGTAGCGTCCGGGCCAGTCATAGGTCGCGTTCGCGAAGATCTCCTCGGACGCGACGTAGGCATCGATGAGCTGTTGCTGGCGCTCTTCGGTCACCGGCTCGACCGGCCAGCTCGCGCGGAGCGACCAGAGGTAGTCGCCGTCCGGCCCGACGGCCGCTACCTGGTACTCGTCCCCCGCGGTCGCGAAGACCCTGCCGTTCTCGGCGAGGACGAAGATCGGGTTGGCGACAACGACCGGAAGCTCGCCGATGTACTGGCTCCGGACGACGGCCTTGTTGAAAGCCGTCAGCTCGATGAGCCGGGCCCGTTCCGCGCCCTCCGGCGTGTAGCGCCCGACGAACCAGGGAACTCGCGGATGCGGCGGCCCGCGCAGCGCCATCCCGAGGCTCGGCGCCACGTGGACGACGAGCTCCTCGCCGGTCCGGACGACGTCGCGCAAGGCTAGCGGCGTCTCCAATACGTGATCGGTCAGGTGAGTCCCGTCGATCCGATACACCGACAGGCGCGAGTTCCCGCGATCGCTGACGATCACCTCGTCGCCGGCGACGCCGAAGCCGGTCGGAAAGGCAAACTCCCCCGGGCCTCCTCCGGCGCGACCGAACTCGAAGAGAGGGCTGCCGTCGCCGTCGAACGCGACGACGCGGTCGTTGCCGTCGTCGAGGACGAACACTCGTCCATCGGCAGCGGCCGCAACGTCGAGAGGACGAAAGAATCCGCGCCCGAAAGCCTCCCGCAGCACGAGATCACGCTCGAGCTCGATGGTTTGCGTGCGTTCTTGCGCGGGAGCGACCGCGGGCTCGCGAACCGGCGTTCCCTCGGGCACGGGGATCGTCCATTCCGGGAAGACGTCGATCTCCTCGGAGACGCAGGCAATCCCGGCGAGCAACAGCAGGAACGCGAATGGGCGCTGGGCTCTCATGGTCATCGGCAATGACGGTGCCGATCGCCGCAGGGTTCGTCAAGGAACGGAATTTGCGCCCGGCCTCAATCCGGCCCGCTCGAGGACCGGCGATTGGCGGGAGCCGTGAGAAACGACCTTGATACACTCGAGGGATTCTCGAACAGCGACCTGGCCCGAGATCTCTTCAGCAATCTGCACCGCAGACCGGTGCTGCGACGAACCAACCCGTCGAAATCGCCGCGGGCGAGCTCATGCACCGGCGGCTCGGGGGCACGCCGCTGAGCCATGCGTGGACACTGTGGCGGCTGCCCGATGGCGGCCACCGGGCGCGCGGACCACGGCGCAGACCCAGGCCAGATCGGGCACCGCAACGGTCGCGGCGTACCCGGATCTTTTGCCGTGATGTGTACACAACTATTGACACAACCGTGGCGGCCATCCTACGCTGGAGTCTCGTCCCTTATGGAGGACGCCCCATGCGCATCTCCGGTGTGCGCGAGTTTCGCGCCAGGTTGGCCAAGTTCTTGGCTGCCGAGGAACCCGTGTTGCTGACGAAGCACGGTAAGGTGTCGGGCATCTACCTGCCGCTCGAGAATGCCGATCGCATCCCGGACGACTTGCGCCGAGAGCTCGCCGCGGTGCTCGGCCGGCACCTCGCGTTATCGCTCGAATCCCGAGGGGTCGCCGAGAAACAGATCCAGCGCGACTTCGATGCCCATCGTCGCCGTCGTCGCTGACGCCAACGTCCTGTTGTCGGCGATCGTCGGAAAGGCGGCGCTTCGCGTCTTCACGGACTTCGCGGTCACCGTGCACGCTACCCGGTTCAACGCCGACGAAGTCGAGGAATACCTGCCCCGGTTGAGCTCGAAGTACAAGCTCCCGGAAGCACTGGTCTTGCTGCAGTGGCGGTTGCTGGCCGTCTCCCTGCATCCCGAAGATGCCTACGTCGAGCACCTGGCCGAGGCGCGTAGCAGGCTCGCCGAACGGGACCCCGATGATGCCCATCCGCTGGGGCTGGCGATGAAGCTAGGGTTGCCGTTGTGGTCCAACGACCGAGACCTCGATGGGCATGAGATCCCCGTCTACACCACGGCCCGGCTCTTGCGAATCCTCGAGCAAGCAGAAACCTAGCCCGGCTGGAATCGGATTGAGCTGGCGTTGAGCGGTTGCAGAAATCGCAAATCGTTACTGTTCCAGTAACGGATCGCGAAGCCTGGCACCGCACAGCATCACCGCCGGCTGAGCGGCCTCAGCGTCGCGATTCTCGATCGGATTCGATGACGATTCGGGCGACCTCCCGGCAGAAGTCTTCCCGGAGCGTGGGGGTCCGGACGTCGCCCGCGGCGCCGATCGGAGCTGCCGGATGCAGTCGAGGCCAACACCACGGCGCGGCGGCTGTCTCCAGTGCGGGCCCTTGTGGATTCGCCGGAGGTGGCGCTCGGTACACGAGAACTTCCCGCTCGGTGTGTTGGACATCGTCCGCGATCCCGCCGATGAAAGCGCCGAGCCCGGTCGTGATCAGCAACCCCTCCCATGACAACGCGTCGAGATCGTGATCTCCCGCACCCAGAACGAGCCAGGAGCCCGCACCGGCGGCCGCTCCAATCAAGATACCGTTTCGCGCGCTGTCACGCTCCGTCTCGACCTTCAGAATGCGATCGACATCCTCCCTCCGAACAATCCACTCTTCGGTTCCATAGGCTTGTGGGGTCACGATGATCTCTGCGGAATTCGCCTCAACCATGGCCCCTCTGATCTCGATCCGCCGTCCGGGTGTGACGCGGAGCGGGCGAAACCGGGCGGTGCCGGGCGAGCGAACTTCGACGCGTTGGCTCCCGAGCACCGGGAATACACGGACCTCCGATCCGGCGGCCAGCGCTTCGACGTTACCCCAGTCGGTCTCGACCGTCTGAGGGTGGGCAAGCCCGGGCGCCGCGACGAGCCCGGCCACCAGAGCACAACAGGCAATCATCGGCCCGAACGGGAGGCGCCGGGCGAGATGCGATTCCCCGTGGTCGCTTTTACCAAGAAACATCGCACACCTGCCATCGTTTTCTCGAGGGTGAGCCGACCGCACATGGCGGACTCGCAAGCTGGTGACGAGGTCCCATGTCGCCGTGCCTGGTTCGAGATCGAGCGAGGTTCAGCCAGCGGTGACCATTCTACGATGCTTCGCCAAGCGGCAAGGAGGGACTCAGCCTGGAGCCGAAAGTCATCGCTGCCAGTCTGAGCGGCCTACGATGCCTCGCCAAGCGGCAGGGAGAGCGTGACGCCATCATCACCCTGTGCTGCCGCAAGCTCAGCGGTCGCTTCGAGGACTTTCTGGGAGCGGCGCGCCGCGGCCGCGCCATCAAGTAAAAAGGCCGGCGGGAGCTGGTTGCTCCCGCCGGCCTTCGGGTCTTTCAGCGAGGTCCGACGCTCGCTGGCGGGCGGCTCGGGGACGCCCGCGGTACGAAACTGCTTTCCGCGCGGATCGAGGCGGCTTCGGCGCGGCTTGCGGCCCGGCTCAGCTCGATGCCGCTTCGGCGCGCCTCGCTGCCGCTTTCAGCTCAGCTCGATCTGGCTAACCTTCTTGGGCTTGGCCGTGGTGGCCGCCGGCTGGGCGGCCTCGCCGAGGATCTCCTGGCGATACAGCTTGGCCATCTTCTCGTTGTTCGCCTTGGCGCGCAGCGCCGCGAGCTGCTCGTCGCGCTTCTGGCGCTTCTCGTCGCGGGCGTACTTGGCGATGCCCAGCCGGTCGAGATCGTGCTGCTCTTCCTTGGTGACGATCTCGTCGCGCAGCAGCATGCTGTGCTCGTTGTTGTCGAGGGCGACCTCGCGGTTGCCGGCCCAGATCTCATGGCGGCCGTGCTCCTCGTACCACTCGTTGAGCTTGGCGGTCATGTGCATCTTCTCGATGATGTTCCTCCAGCCGACGCCCGTGTTGTAGGCGCAGAAGGAGATCTCGCCCTCCTGGGTCCCGTAGGGAATGATGCACTGCTCGGTACGACGGAAGTCGTAGTTGAACAGGTCCTGGAACCACATGCCGGCGATGATCAGCGAGCCCCAGCGGTCGTCGCGGCGCTTCTCGATGTCCTCGATCGTGCGGTCGGCGCCCGGGTTGCCGTAATCGATCCCGGTGCCGCCGAACTGCTTGTCGAACTTCTTGAGCATGTCGAAGACGCTGAAGTACTTCGGCGCCGCGAACGGGTTGTAGTTGCGCATGACCGCCAGGCTGAAGCCCAGGATGGTCATGAACTTGCCGCGGGCGGCGTCGTTGACCTTCTTGGTGTCGTCGGAGAGCCGGTCGCCGCGCAGGAAGGCGGTGATCGGTACCATTTCGCCGGTGACCTTGTCGATCATCGTCCCCATCCCGATGCCGCAGTTGGGATGGCAGCCGCAGCTGTACTGGCCCCACTGGTGGTCGGGACCGTGGACGAGGTCGGCGAGGTCGGAGAACGTCGAGATGTACGACAGCGGGAACCAGTCGCGGGTCGGCTCGCTCATGCCGGTCTGGTTCTTCACGTCGTGGGCGAGGTCGGCGAGCGTGTAGCGCTGCGCGTGGCGGCGCTCGTCGGTGATCTCCTCGTCACGACCGGTAAACGACACCGGCTGGAAGGCCAGGAAGACGATCTTGCGCGGGTTGTCGCGGGCGAACTCGATGATCCTGCCGACCTGTTCGTTGTTGATGCCGTTGATCAGCGTGGTGACCGGGACAATCTCGACGCCGGCGCTGTGCAGGTTCTCGATCGCCTGCAGCTTGACGTCGAACAGGTTGCCGACGTGGCGATGAGAGTTTGCGGCATTGCCGACGCCATCGAACTGCAGGTAGGCGTAGCGGAGGCCGGCCTCGGCGGCGTGCCTCGCGTACTCCGGGTCCTGGGCGAAGGCGATGCCGTTGGTGGCCGCCTGGACGCTCAGGTAGCCGACCTTGCGCGAGTAGCGCACCGCGTCGAGGAAGAACGGCGAGGTGGTCGGCTCGCCACCCGAGAACTGCACCGACATCTGCCGGCGCGGCTTGATCTGGATGGCGTTATCGAGGATCTGCTTGATGTCCGACCAGCTCAGCTCGTGGACGAAACCGACCTGGTTGGCGTCCATGAAGCAAGGGTCGCACATCATGTTGCAGCGGTTGGTCAGGTCGACGGTCAGCACCGTGCCGCGGCCGTACTTGATCGTGCTGGTGCCGTGGTCGTGCAGCTTCTCGTCGTTGTGGGTGCGCTGGTCGCGGCCCGGGAACTGCGCCTCGAGGTGGCGGAACATCTCCGGATCGGTGGACATGACGTCCTCGAAGCGCCCGTGCTTGGGGCACTCCTTGACCATCCAGATCTTGCCGTCGCGCTCGATGATCTCGGCCTTGATCTCGCCGATCTTCTCGTCCTTGAGGACCTCGACCGGCAGCTCGCCTTCGAGGATCTTGGCGCGGATCTCGGGCACGCAGTGCGGGCACAGAGAATCGGTCTTGCGCGGCACGCCGAGCGTGGGCCGCGTCTTCTCCCAGGACTTCTGCAGCGGCTTGTCGGACCAAGCCGGCACGAAGCCCGGGTTGGGACGGATCCGGTTGACGCGCTCGAACACGAACCATGCCGCGTTCGCCGCCCAGACCAGTCCCTGTTCCACATACTTCACGGGACGATGCATCGTACCTCCTTATGAAAGACCCGGTCGCGCCACCACGGCCTCCGAGAGGCGCATGAAAACGACCGCCCGCGGACTCTACTTGGGGCCTGCCGCCGACACCGCCGGTAGCCCGTATGAATGGTCGGGCCCTCCGGCGGGCTTCCACCCCCGAGGCGGATTTGGCGGCAGATGCCGTCCACGTGCGATCGACACACTGGTGCCGTCAACCTTAACTAGCGTTCGATACTAACGAAAACCGGCACGCGGTGTCAATTCGAGATGCGGCTGCCGCCAGCTTGTCGGCATGCGAAAAAACGGCGAACGCTCACCGCAGGCTGCTGGGGCGCGGCGAGCAAATGGAACGGAGAGGCTCGCGTGGCCAAGGTGTGCGGAACCGGGCCCGGGGCGCCAAATCGCGGGCCGGATACCTTACGAGACCACCCCGCGGGAGCCGTCGCCGTGGCGGACGATCTCGGTGCCCTCCGGGAGGTCGATCTCGAAGTCGTCGGGCTGCAGGCCGGGGTTGCGCACCACGTTGGAGAGCACGAAGGCGTCGGTGTCGCCGGCGTGCGCCTCGAGGACGATCCGACGGGCCGGGTGCCATTCCCCCTCGGCGACCGTCAGGGTGATCGACTTGTAGCGCT
>Ga0214471_10000952_pt1 | contig 23489 bp, 19 predicted proteins | sample RVTome_5_FD_207665 | JGI IMG/M metagenome (GOLD analysis project Ga0214471, IMG submission 207665) | Soil microbial communities from uranium-contaminated site in the Upper Colorado River Basin, Wyoming, United States - RVT142D155 | ecosystem: Environmental > Terrestrial > Soil > Contaminated >... | reverse complement strand
GCTGTCCTTTGGGCTTCGAGCATACGGCGAGCTATAGTCCTTCGGCGACGAGACATTCGAACCCTCTCTTCTTGCCTGGAACGATCTGCTGCAGGTTTGGGAGCGCCTGGTTCTTGCAAGACCTTCTCTTCCCTCTGTTCAATCCCTGAAGGTTTGGGCTCAGCCCTCTTTTTCTCAAGGAAGTTCTCTATGTCTTCTTTTGTGATCCTTCCGTTGGGCCCTGTACCTTCAATTAATCTCAGATCTACGTCATTTTCTTCGGCAATGCGTCTTGCTACAGGAGTGGCTTTGATCTCTGGGCCTTCCTCTTCTTCTTTTACAACCCTAAGGGGCTCCCTCTCTTTTGTCTCAAATTCTTCACGCTTAACCTCAATTTTTTTCTCTGGTTCTTCTGCTGCTTTCTTTCTTTTCTCTCTTTCCTGCTCAGGCTTTCTCTTTTTTTCTTCTTCTTCCTTTCGGGCTTCATCTATTACCCCTAATACATCGCCTACCTTTACATCATCGTCCTTGTTTTTGTCTATGCGTACCAAAATACCTCCTTTCTCAGCCCCTACTTCGAAATTTGCTTTCTCGGTCTCCAGTTCTACAACAGCTTCACCTGGACTCACAGGCTCTCCTTCGCTTTTCAGCCATCTTACCACTGTCGCTTCAACCACTGATTCACCCATTTCGGGTACTACGATGTTAACCGACATGATTTTCTATTCTCCGGTCTATAAATTTGTTAAGCATAATATGTCATGCATTTCCCTTTCACATTTTAACTTATAAGCTTGCTCTACCAGTGTGCCTTGGTTTATCTTATGACGGGATAATGAACCCTCTGCAGGGCTTGAATAGGGACGTCTTCCGATGTAATGCACTGGCACATTGTTTAGGAGTTTTTTTAATCGTGGCTGCATGTAGGTCCATGCACCCATGTTCATCGGCTCTTCCTGCAGCCAGACAACTTCATCTATCTTATCGTATTTATCTAAAATATGCTTCAGTTCATCTTTTGGCAGCGGATAATATTGTTCCACTCTTGCTATTGCGACCGAATTGTTATTTTTCCTGAAATCACTCGTTACAAGATCAACATATACCTTTCCACTGCAGAGTATCAGCCGTCGAACCTTATCAACATTTTTTTGATCTACAGGATCATCAATAACCGGCTGCCAAGAGCCTTCAGAAAGTTCAATTAAAGAGGATGTTACCGCAGGATTTCTCAATAGGCTCTTAGGAGTCAATATTACCAGGGGCAAAGGATCGATTCTCAAAAGAGCGGCCTGACGCCGCAGAAGGTGAAAGTATTGTGCCGCCGTAGTACAGTTTGCAATACGAATATTGACGTCGACGGAGGATTCTAAAAGCCGCTCTACGCGAGCGCTTGAATGATCTGGTCCCTGTCCTTCATAGGCATGTGGTAATAGGAGTACCAAAGATGGAGTTTGTCCCCATTTAGCACGTGAGGAGGTTAGAAATTCATCGATTATAACCTGGGCTCCATTTATGAAGTCTCCGTACTGCGCTTCCCAAACGACAAGTCTTTGAGGTTCTTGGATGTTATAGCCGTATTCAAACCCAATTGCAGCATTTTCCGATAACGGGCTATTGTGGATTTCAAACGCCGCTTTGGCCTGTGGCAACTCCTTTAGCGGAATATACGGGGCATCTGTGTTAATGTCGTGGAAAACGGCGTGTCTATGGCTGAAAGTACCCCTTTCAGTATCCTGGCCAGTGAGTCGTATCGCTATCCCATCAGCCAGTATTGAAGCGAAGGCGAGCTGCTCGGCCATCATCCAGTCAATAGTGGGCTCGGTAGGATCTTCATCCAGAGCCTTGCTCCTCCTTTCCATAGTTCGTTTAAGCTTTGGATGGAGTTGGAAGTTATTTGGCACCTTATGTAATTCCCCATAGTAGGTTTTAAGTTTTTCCGCAGGAACAGCAGTCTTGACCTTTCTCGCGATACCGGGGGGCGGGGGCTCGGGATGTATCCTGATAGGGACTTCTTTGCCACTCAATGATTCTAGAGCCCTGTGGAGTTGTTCCATACTATTGGCAACAAGTTCGTCAGGCCATTTCCTATCGATGATGTTTCGTGCTAACAGGGTGTCTGCCCATAATTCTCGAACAGTCGGGTGTTTCTCAATCCTCCTGTACATGGTAGGTTGTGTAAAAGAGGGTTCATCTGCTTCATTATGTCCATGACGACGGTAGCCAACCAAATCTATCAGGGAGTCCTTTCTAAACCGAATAAGATATGCAAATGCAAGACGAGCTGCCTCTATACAAGCCTCTGGGTCGTCGGCGTTAACATGAACGATCGGAATTTCGAACCCCTTTGCTAAATCGCTTGCGTACAGCGTGCTCCGTCCGGCTTCCGGGTTTGTGGTAAAACCAAGCTGATTGTTAGTTATAATGTGAATAGTGCCTCCGGTACGATAACCGGGTAGGCTGGAAAGATTCAGGGTTTCTGCCACTACACCCTGACCCGGAAATCCAGCATCTCCGTGAATAAGTATTGGTAGAGTAACTGTGTGATCAAACTCCGGGGAGCCGGCCTTATCGACCTTTGTTCCAGCTGCACGTGCCATTCCCTCAACTACCGGGTTAACCGATTCCAGATGGCTGGGGTTGGGTGCCAAGGTCACAACCATTTCGATCAGCTTGCCGTTTTTCACAGCCCTGCTAGCTCCTTCATGATATTTGACGTCCCCCGTCCAACCCATATCATCCCTGAAGTCGCGTGCTAACACCGGGTCTTTAAACATGACGAGGGTTTGTATATAGGGTTTGTTGAGAACGTGAGCCATCACATTCAGCCTCCCGCGATGGGCCATACCCAGTAGGATTTTATTGATGCCTGCTTCTGCTGCCTCAGCTATTATCTCGTTTAACATCGGTACCAGCGTGTCCATGCCCTCTATTGAGAAACGAAATTTCCCGGGAAATATACGGTGAAGAAAGCGTTCAAAAACCTCTACCTTGGTAAGGATCTCGAGAATAACCTTTGGATCAATGGAGTCCTTCGGCGGGCGGAAGCGACCCGATTCAGCGGTTAGCCTTAACCATTCGCGCTCTTCGGGTATATGAATGTGATCGTAATCAAAACCGATTTTGGATGTATATATTTTAAAAAGGGATTCGATTGCATCCTGTGCGTTGACTGCCTCCTCAGCAATAGGGCCACCGACAAGGCTCGGTGGCAACTGACTCAGATTCTCCTTTGTCAGTCCGTGCGCGGAGATATCGAGCGAAGGATCCCCGGGAGGATCACTTCCAAGAGGGTCAATATTTGCAGCCAAGTGGCCGTACGCGCGAATATCCTGTGCGAGAATAACGGCACCAGCGATTTTATCTATGTTCGTGGCGCGAGTGGGGATCTCACCGTCGATCTCTGGTTTCCAACGGTCAAACATCGCTCTTGTTTTAGAGTCGACAGAGCTCGGATCCGCTTGATATTTGCTATATAGATCCAATATATAAGCTGCGTTAGGTCCATGGAAGTCCTTCCAAATATTCATATATTTTCTTAAGATTGCGTGTTAATTTGTTGCCTCGGTTTAATTTTAGAATAATAGCACAATCGTATGCAAAACAAAAATTGATAGGGCGAGAGGGGAAATTTTCAAGAGCCTTGATTTAAAACTATGATATTGACAATTTTCACTCTTGACATCAATCTTACGGGAATTATTTTTTATCTAAATTCAATAGTCTAATAATACATGATAAGTGTCTCGGGTGTGACGAAAAGTTACGGCAAGTTGATTGCCATCGATAATATATCGTTCCAGGTGGAGAAGGGTGAGATCTTAGGCTTTTTAGGACCCAACGGCGCCGGAAAAACTACCACTATGCGCATAATTACCGGTTATACACCCCCTACTGAGGGCGAAGTCCGGATCGGAGGCTTTGACGTTGTTGAAGACCCGATTGAGGCTAAGAAACAGATTGGATATTTGCCAGAGAATCCCCCACTTTACAATGAAATGACTGTCGGGGGCTATCTTGACTTCGTGGCAGATTTAAAGGATGTACCTGGCAAGATAAAGTGGGAGAGAATTAGCTATGTTATGGACAAGTGCGGAATTGCGGATGTAAAAAACAGACTTATCGGAAATCTCTCGAAGGGATATAGGCAGAGGATTGGAATTGCACAGGCACTGGTAAATGATCCCGCTGTTCTTATACTTGACGAACCTACAATTGGCCTTGACCCAAAGCAGATCATAGAGATCAGGGAACTCATAAAAAGCCTCGCTGGAGGGCGCACCATTATACTAAGTACTCACATGCTATCAGAAGTAAACATGATGTGTACCAGGGTCGTTATTATCCATAGGGGGAAGATAGCCCTCGAGGAATCGCTTGATAGAATCGCAGAGGATTTACATGGATCGAAAATTCTATTACTTAAAATCAGTCGAAGCGATAGCTATGTAAAAGAGCGGATCCTGTGTCTTCCTCACGTTTCTGATGTGAGTGAAATCTCTCACGGAGAGTTCAGGATTACATCTGAAGGATCGCATGATATTGGGGACTTAATTGCCAAGACTGTTGTTGAATATGGTTGGGGATTACTCGAGTTGCGCCCCTTTACTCAATCGCTCGAAGAGATATTTCTCAAAGTGATTTCAGCAGAAGGTGAATGAATGAAGTCAATAGTAACTATATTCAGAAAAGAATTAAAATCATACTTTGCTTCTCCGATCGCCTTTATTATCTTATTCGTATTTCTCATTATTTCGGGGATTTTCTTTTTTCTGTACCTAGAGAGTTTTGCCCAATCGCAATTTGATTCGCGGTTACAGTTTGTAGAGGAAGTGATTAGCTTAAATGAATTTGTGATTCGTCCGTTCTTTGGAACAATTAGTGTTGTTCTACTTCTATTAATCCCTCTAATAACGATGCGCCTTATCGCGGATGAGAGAAAAAGCTTTACCTCGGAGTTACTCTTTACATCACCCATCAGGATAACGAGTATCATCATAGGTAAATACCTATCATCCCTATTGCTATTCGCCTTAATGATCATACTTTCGGCTGTTTATATGCTGGTACTGATCAAATACGGAAATCCCGATCTAGGCCCTATTTTTTCCGGGTATCTCGGGCTTTTTCTGATGGGTGGAAGCTTTCTTGCGGTCGGGCTTTTTGCATCATCTCTTACGGAGAATCAGATGATCGCAGCGGTAGTGTCTTTCGGAATACTTCTAGTGTTCTGGATTATGGGTGCCACTTCGAATGCCGGGGATTCTATCTTTGGATACCTTTCCATGATAAACCATTTTGAAAGCTTCGCAAAAGGGGTAATCGAAGTAAAGGATATAATATATTATCTCTCATTTATCTTCTTAGGGCTCTTCCTTGCTTATATAATGCTCGATTCGGAGAGGTGGAAATGAGAAGAAAGCGTTTATTTATCCATGGTACGAATGCCATTGTATTAACATTATTAATTCTTGGTATCCTAACTGTATTAAACTATCTCGCTTGGAAAATTGGGACAAAACTTGATGTAACTCGAGAGAAGCTTCATACCGTCTCGGATCAGACAATCAAAGTTCTGGATGGTATTGACAGGGATATCGATGTACTTGCTTTTTTTAAGGATGTTGGTTTAGACAGATTGGAATTTCAGGAGTTAACCAGTGAGTACTCCAGGAGGAACAACAAAATCAAGTTTAGATTCATCGATGCCGATAGGGAACCTGGGATTGCTAAGACCCATGGGGTCAGTGAATATGGAACGGTAGTATTGTCAAGCGGTGACCAAGAAATCAAAGTTAAAGTAGCCGATCCGATCTCTGGTGGAATTAAAGCTAATGCGGAAGAAGAACTCACAAATGCGCTCATAAAAATGTCGAGTAACAAGAAGAAGGGAATATATTTCCTGGTAGGCCATGGAGAGAGGGATATCAATAATAGTTCCGATGCGGAAGGATCAGGGAAGCTGAAGAGAGCGCTTGAGGAGGAGGGTTATGAAGTAGGCGAATTGCTGCTCCTTAGGGAGTCTATAATACCGAGTAAGAACTCTATAATGATAGTTGCGTCTCCAACTAAACCTTTAACCGAAAAAGAACTCGGTGATATAAGAAAATATTTGGATGATGGGGGTAAAGCAGTATTCCTCATGGAACCTCGGATGGGCAGTGATTTAGTTTCTCTGTTGAAAGACTATGGCATCGAAATAGAGGACGATATCATAATAGATCCCTCTTCAAAACTGGTGGGCGGCGGGGATGTCGCTCCGATAGTTGCACAATATCCAAACCATGAAATTACTGATAATTTTCGTCTTGCTACAATTTTTCCTTTCTCGAGAAGTATAAATGTGATTAACAAAGACAATGTAATAAATAATCTCATCGCCAATACCAGCCAGTTTAGCTGGGCGGAACGTGATTTAAGTCTTTTCGATCAGGGGGTTGCCCAGCAAGACAATGGAGATAAATCAGGTCCGCTCGGGGTAGCCGCAGTCGGAGAGATTGGAGAAAAAAACAGGATTGCGGTTTTTGGGAGCGCTGATTTTGTTTCGAACAGATTTTTTGATTTTTCTGGGAATAGCGATTTATTCCTTAATACCATAAATTGGATTGTAGGTGATGAGAAACTAATTTCAATCAGGCCCAAAGTTGCGCAGAAAGGGGAATTGACTATAACCAGAAACCAGTTGAGTGTTATTTTTATCGTAACCGTTGTTTTACTTCCCTCAATCGTTTTATTCTCGGGTATTGGGGTCTGGCTGAAAAGGAGAAATATGTAGCACAGATATCTTTTCTAAGACCCCACGCTAAATATTCATGAATAAACATCTTAAAAGGTTCTCCGCCACTCTCATTGCAGCTTTAGTTTTTATTGTCCTTGTGGGTTATCTCTTTCTATTTGAAATGAGGGGAAACAAAGAGATAGATACTAGAAAAACAGTTTTTCCATCGGTCCATAGTTCAGGAATTGATTTGATTAAGCTTAAATACCCGGGACATGAAGTAACATTGATGAGGGATGGAGGTAAATGGTTTGTAACCAAAGAGTCAAAAAGATTTAATGCGGATGAGAGCGTTATTGGAAATATTTTGAGCGGAATTTCTGAGATAAAAATTGATAAAATTGCCTCAGAAAATGCATCGAGTTTAGATGATTTCGGTCTTAAGAGTCCTCGAGTGGAAGCGATGTTCAAAACACCTGATGGTGAATATAAGCTTTCAGTAGGTTCAGAGACCCCGCTAGGTTTGGGCACTTATGTTAATGTTGGTGGGGAAGATAGAGTATTAATCGTTGACGAAACCGCTCTTATGCCATTTCTGGATAAAACAGAGAATGATTTCAGGGATAAGCGAATCCTCGCACTGAATGAGGATAAGATAAATAAACTTATTTTTAGATCAAATCAATTATCATTTGAAGTTGACAGAGAAAGCGGAAGGTGGGTTGGAAAGGATATGCCCGATTATGTTCAACTCGATCAAGACAGGGTAACGTTGATTCTAAAAGCATTTTTGAATTTAAAAATAGATAATTTCGAAATAGATGAACCCATGAGCCTATCAGCATACGGTCTGGTCAAGCCAAATGCTGAGATTGAAATCTTTGAAGATGATAATTCGATTAGAGTCTTATTCGGAAATAAAAAAGAGAATGGTGATTATTATATAAAGCTTGATTCAGAAAGTCCAGTTTATTCAGTGTCTGAATATGTATTCGTGCAGATCCCTGAGAGCATAGACGATATAAGGGTGAGAAAGGTTGTAGACATAGATCCAATAAAGGTACGAGAGGTGGAGATAAGGGAGGGTAATAACGATCTATCGATGCGTAGGATTGGGGATAAGTGGAGGCTTATAACTGATGGAAAAGCAAAAGTAAATGAGACAAAAATTAAAGACCTATTGAATGAAATTGCTAACCTGGAGGTTGAAACCTTTGTTGATGATAATCCTCCGGATCTAGCCCCTTATGGGTTGGACAGACCAGAAATACAGATAACGGTTACCGGACCGGATGATGAGAAGATCACGATACTTTTCGGGAGGAAAGGGGAAAAAAAGGTATATACCAAGATTTCGGGTCAGGACTCAATTTATAAAATGAGCGATGTAATACTCTCTAAGATAAATGTCTCTGGGGATGAATTCGGGAAATGAACGCCATGATCCAAATGAATCCTTTTTTATGAAATTAATTTAAATCACTCCCAGATTAAATCAGTAAGCGTTTGGGCGGAAGCGATCTTTGTCATTATCCTAGCTACACGTACCCCCTTTTAACCGTGGTCATTCGATCGAGTTTTACCCATCCCAAAATGATTACTTAATTCCCATTGACAATGGTAAGGGATTCGTGACACAATAGAGAGGGTAAGATTCACATTTTTTATTGTCAGATAGACGGTAAGGCCACATAAACTAAACACAAAGGAACCCACAACATATGGATGAACATGGGGGATTTTTAAAAACACCTATTCCAGGACCGAAGTCGAAAAGGCTGATTAAGCTTAGAGAGAAGTACGTGCCAAGGGGTGTGTTTAATACTGTTCCAGCCTTTATCAAACAGGCTAAAGATGCACTGATCACTGATATAGACGGGAATACTTTCATAGATTTTGCAAGCGGTCTCGCATCCGTAAATGTCGGATACTCTAGAGAGGAAATAGTTGAGCCGTTGCGGGAGCAGGTAGAGAAGTATCTCCACACCTGTTTTCACGTATTTATGTATGAACCCTATGTTCGTCTGGCTGAAAGGCTCGCGGAGATAACGCCGGGTAAGTTCCCCAAAAAAACAATTCTGGTGAACAGCGGAGCTGAAGCGGTAGAGAACGCAATTAAGGTCTCAAGATATTTTACTAAGAGAAAATCGATAGTAACCTTTGAGCATGCGTTTCATGGAAGAACCCTTCTCGGTATGACTCTTACAAGCAAAATCAGGTATTACAAGTTAGGATTTGGCCCTTTTGCCCCTGAGGTTTATCGTCTTCCTTATGGCTACTGTTATCGCTGCCCGTTCAATGAAAATTCACATAAATGTTGTTTGGCTTGTATTGATAATTTCACAAGTTTTTTTAAAACGCATATAGATCCGGAGGAAGTTGCCGCCATTATTGTTGAGCCGGTAACCGGTGAGGGGGGTTTCATAGTTCCGCCTCCGGAGTTTCTACCTGAGATAGGGAGGGTTTGCAAGCAACACGGGATTGTTTTTATAGTTGATGAGGTACAGACAGGCTTTGGAAGAACAGGTGAAATGTTTGCTGTAAACCACTACAATCTTGAGCCGGACTTATTGGTTATGGGAAAATCGATAGCAGCCGGACTCCCCCTGGGTGCGGTTACGGGTAGGGCTGAGATACTGGAATCCCCTGAAGTAGGGTCGCTTGGAGGGACTTTTGGTGGAAACCCGCTTTCGTGTATCGCATCTTTAAAGGTTATTGAAATCATGCAGGAAAAGGGTTTTATCGAGCACGCTCGCAAGATTGGCAATTTGATAAATAAGAGACTTAAAGAAATGCAGGGGAAATATTATGTTATTGGAGATGCTAGGGGAATGGGGGCAATGGCGGCTATAGAACTCGTTAAAGATAGAGAAAGCAAGGAACCCGCCAAGCAGGAAACGTCGGATATTATAAAATTTTGCGTTGAGAATGGACTTGTGATAATGAAGGCAGGTGCTTATGACAATGTAGTAAGACTTCTTGTGCCTCTTGTAATCACCGAGGAGCTACTGATAAGGGGATTGAGTATATTGGAAAACGCCGTAAAGAAGGTCAATAAGAGATATTCCTCGAAAAAAAGGGTCTAGTAGTGAGCATAGCAAATTGTTATAATTTTTCATCAAATCTGATGCAAAGATGTGTTGATAAAATTAGCGTAAATGCGAGCTCTTAGAGCCCATTCAGTTTCATTTTGATATCAATTGATCTGCATTATCATCAGAAAGTTATTGCTGTAAGTAGCAAGGAATCAAAAAAGCATCAGCCCTTATAATGACATTGATTCTTTTAATTTAAAATTAACCTATGATGATTTGGGATTCATAAGTAAAATGAAGGGAGGTGATCCAGGATGGCCGTTAAGAAATATAAAATGTTTGTTGATGGGAACTGGGTTTCTTCTAATAAAGGAGATACTTGGGATGTTATTAATCCAGCTAATCAAGGGGTAATTGCTCAGGTTCCACTCGCAGATGAAGAGGATACCAGAATGGCAATTATGGCTGCAAGACGTGCATTTGACCATGGGCCCTGGAGAAAAATGAGCCAAGTTGATCGTGGAAAACTATTGCTTGCCCTTGCTCAAGAGATTAGAGAACACTCTGAGGAATTAGCGAAGCTTGAGACTCTCAATTGTGGAAAACCCATAAGAGAATCCAGATTCGATGTTAGTGATACTGCGGATTGCTTTGAATTTTATGGCGGCCTTGCAGACAAAATTAATGGAGATATTGTTCCAGTACCTGATAGTAATATCTTTGCGATGGTTCTCAGAGAGCCCGTGGGCGTTGTAGGCCAGATTATTCCATGGAATTATCCGCTACTCATGGCTGCATGGAAGCTCGCGCCGGCTCTTGCAACGGGGAATTGCTGCGTATTAAAGCCCGCCGAGATTACGCCTCTTACGGCTTTTGAACTTGGAAAGTTGATTAAGAAGGTTGGGTTTCCAGATGGTGTTGTAAATATTATAAATGGACTAGGTCCCGTTGCTGGAATGGAGCTGGGTAAGAGCGAGTATGTAGACAAGATTGCCTTTACAGGAAGCGTAGATGTGGGTAAACAGCTAATGGTTGCAGCTGCTGGGAACGTAAAGAAAATCTCCCTCGAACTCGGTGGCAAATCCCCTATGATTGTGTTCGACGACGCTAATTTTCCTCTTGCTGTTGATTGGGTTCAGTTCGGAATTTTTATAAATCAAGGGGAAGTTTGTTCTGCAACTTCAAGGCTCTACGTTCAGGAAAAAATTCATGATAAATTTGTTGAAGCTCTCACCAAGAAGACAAAGAGGGTCAGGATTGGGAATCCGTTAGATGAATCTACGGAGATGGGGCCTATCGCTTCTGAGAAACAGTTGAATAAGATTATGAACTATATTGAGATTGGGAAGAAGGGGGGTGCAGAAGTCGCGATCGGGGGAAAGCGCCTAGAGAAAGGTGACCTAGCTAAGGGTTTTTATCTATCACCTACGGTTTTTACGAAGGTAAAGAACGATATGAAGATCGTGCAGGACGAAATCTTTGGGCCTGTGCTTACTGTAACTAAATTTAAAGATGAAGAAGAGGCAATAGATCTTGCAAACTCAACGAGATATGGACTCGCAGGTGGAGTTTTTACCAGAGATCTAAATAGGGCTTTCAGAATCGTAAAGGAACTCAGAGCGGGAATAATTTGGGTTAATTCGTCACAACCGTGTTTCAACCAGCTTCCATGGGGGGGGTACAAGCAAAGCGGAATTGGAAGAGAACTTGGAAAGTATGCCGTAGAGGAATATACTCAGTTGAAACAGGTTACTATTAATTTGAATGAGGGTCCTCTCGGCTGGTATTCGTAAATTTTTAACAAACGAAGTTGGGTATCTGTCGACGAAATTCGATTACCTGCACCGGATCCAGAAGGCTGGAGAGGATTGTCAAGAGCGCTCTTGAATTTAGACGTTCTCTTCTACTACTTTCGCATGTATTCGAATTTAATCGGCTTTCGAGATAGACAATGAACCAAACGGGATTTTCCATTAGCGACGAAAAGGCAGATATGACTACAGAAGGCCACGAGGTATATCCAGCCCAGCAAGAGCCTGCGATCGTGTTTGATCACGTTACCAAGAGATATGCTAATTTTGTAGCGCTTGATAATGTTTCATTTGCTGTCAAAACGGGTGAGCTGTTTTCATTTCTAGGACCATCGGGTAGTGGTAAGACGACGATATTAAGAATTTTAGGAGGATTTGAAGAGCCCGAAGAGGGAAGCGTTTATATTTTTGGTAACCGAGTAAATGGGATTCCTCCGCACAAGAGAAAAAATGTCAACACGGTTTTTCAGAACTATGCTCTTTTCCCGCACATGAATGTTTTTGAAAATATCGCCTATGGTCTCAAGGTTGACGGCGTCAAGAGGGATGCTGTGAAGGAAAGGGTTAAAAATATGCTTAAGCTTATGAAACTTGAAGAGTGGGAGAAGAGTGAACCTCACCATCTTTCAGGTGGCATGAAACAGCGTGTAGCGCTTGCGAGGGCCCTGATTAAAGAACCGGAAGTGCTTCTACTTGACGAGCCTTTGAGCGCGTTGGACTTGAAAATCAGACAGCATCTTCTGATTGAGCTAAAGAGTCTCCACGAGAGGATCGGTTCGACATTCATCTACGTAACCCATGATCAGGGAGAGGCTTTAAGTATCTCTGACAGAATTCTAATTCTCGACAGGGGCAAAATAGTTCAGATTGGAACCCCTGTAGAAATATACGAGAATCCTTCAACTCGGTTTTCCGCAGAATTTATAGGTGACATGAATTTTATCGATGGAACGGTAATAAGGTCAGAAACTGATAAAGCAATCGTAAAGATTGACAGCGTAGGCGAGGTGATTGTAAAATCAAAAGAGGGGATATCTGTGAGCGACAATATCACTGTCAGTGTAAGACCGGAGAGGGTACTTTTGTTCAGAGACCATGAAAAGGCAAATGGTTTAAACTGCATCGCTGGAAAACTGGTCGAGACAATTTACGAAGGATCAGTCGTTGAATACATAATAGCCCTAGAAAATGGACTTGTTGTTACTGCGGAAGCACGCGGAGGCAACGCACATGAAAAACTCACCACCGGAGATTCTCTCTATTTTTGTTGGAGGGTTGAAGACGCAATTGTTTTGAAAAATTAAATCCTTATAGAGGAGGTAAGCAAACATGTATAGAGGTAGAATTTTAAATATAGGGTTAGTAACAGGGGTGATGGTATTCCTTATATTTTTGTTCTTCGTGGGTTTACCATTGACTGCTCCCTCGAAGGCTGAAAAAGTCACGCTCAGTGCCCTGGTATGGGAAGGTTATACGGATGAGTCATTTACTAAGCAATTTTTAGAAAAGTACGGCGCCGAGGTCAAGGGTACGTATGTAGGAGGAATGGATGAATTTTTTGCAAAGGTAAAAGCAGGAGGAGCTGCGGCGTATGACCTTGTATGTCTCTCGAGTAACCTTCCAAAACGGATGATAGATTCTGATCTTGTCGAACCAGTGGATCTAAAAAATATTCCTAATTACAGCGATATATTCGAGTTCTTCAGAAAGCTTGAATATAACAAGAAGGACGGAAAGATCTACGGTGTAAATTATACGTGGGGACCCGACCCTGTTACCTATAGGACGGATGTTTTCGATAAATGTCCCACCTGGGATGACTTTAAGAATCCAGAGTATAAGGGTAAGCTGTCGGTTCCTGGAGAAGATAATACAGCCGTTTTCCAGGCTGGTATCCTTCTAGGTTATGACCCTTACGAGATGGATAAATCTAAATTGGACGAGGCGAAGAAGCTACTTACTCAGTGGAGACCGCAGATAAGGGCCTTTTGGTCAACAGCGGGTGAGCTTACAAATCTAATTGCGAATAAAGAGGTGGTGGGTGCGATCTCATGGCCTATCATAACTGCCGATCTTAAGAAGCAAGGTATTCCCGTAGCTGAGTGCATTCCAGATCCTGGGACTACGGGATGGATTGACCAATGGATGGTTGTAAAGGGAACCAAGCATAAGGACTTGGCGGAGAAGTGGATTAACTTTGCGATCAGCCCCGAAGGGCAGATGGGTGTCTTCAAGGTAACAAACTATTTCATAGTAAACCCTAAAACTGCGCCTCTTATGACACCCGAGGAAAGGGCTTTCACTCATATAGATGATCCAAACTATATTCTTGAGGCTTCGGAGAAGATTAAGTGGTGGCAACCGGTAATGAATGAGGACGAATATAATGAGGTTCGTCAGGCATTTAAGACTGCGAAGTGACGTTTTTCAGGTTATTTGTCTGGTATATTTAATGAGATTATGGTTGATTGGGCGGCCAGATGACATCTGAGTCGCCCTGATATCTCACAACTTAAACGCTACAAGTTGGTTAAGCCTTAATCTTATAGTAGTGTCAGCACCACAAACTCTCGATATGACTGCATGAAGGGAAGAAGGCTAGATTTTATAATTCTTATAGCTATTCCGATCTTATGGATTACTATCCTTGAGATCTTTGCTTACAGTGTTCTGCTTATCTACTCCTTCTGGGATACTGAATACTTAACAGTCATCAGGGAATTTACACTAAAAAACTTCGTCAAGATTTTTACGACTCCCCTTTACTATGGGACAATACTCAAGACTATTGGTATCGGTGCCACGGTGTCAGTCCTTTCTCTTATACTGGGATATCCGGTGGCCTTTTTCATTGCGTACAGAATAAAAAGATATAAGAATCTGTTTTTGCTCCTTGTAATCATGCAGCTCTGGATCAGCTATTTGGTGAGAGCTTACGCATGGAAGATAGTTCTCGGGACTAACGGAGTAATAAACCAGTTTCTACTTTTTGTCGGAATGATTGATGAACCACTTAGTATTCTGCTTTACAGCAAGTTTGCATTGGTGCTCGTGCTAACAATGGCTTTTATCGCGTTTCTCATCATTCCCGTATACGCCATGCTTGAAAAGATACCTGCGGAATTTCTTCAGGCATCTTACGATTTGGGAGCCGGAAGGATTACAACATTCTGGCGTGTGATCTTTCCTCTCACTCTTCCCGGAGTTATAGCGGGAATAACTTCTGTGTTTGCCCTGAGCGTTGGTGATTTTGTGGCCGCCCTTTTGGTGGGTGGTCCTGAGGGAATAATGATAGGAAATATCATATGGAGCCTCTTCGGAAGCGCGTTTCAGTGGACACTCGGTGCCGCAAACGGTTTAGTTCTTATACTTCTTGTCGCGTTCATATTATATGTGAGCGAAAAAGTCGCTGCACGTTATAGCGGAATGGAAATTTAAATAGGTAGTGTAATTTTATCATGCCGAGATCCTTAAAAGTTGAAAAGCATCTGGGAATGGCTAAACCCTTTTCCGCAGGAGACTTAATACTAAAGCTCTACGTCGTTTTATTCTTTATCGTTCTGTATTCGCCGATTGTTATAGTGGTTGTATTTTCCTTTAATGATTCACCATTCAGTTATTTCCCATTTAAGAAGTTTACATTTCATTGGTATAAGGCGTTCTTCAATAACCAGGATCTTATGCAGGCGGTTTTTAACAGCATTAAGGTAGGGATTGCAGCCACCATATTTTCCATGATTGTGGGTACACTGCTTGCCCTTGCCATGGATGAATACATGTTTCCCCTTAAGGGGATCTTTCACAGGGTTTCAACCTGGCCTATAACCTTTCCGGGCATAATCACTGGAATTGCACTCCTGCTTTTTTGCTCTTACGCAAGGCTCGGCCTTTCTTTGTTTACGGTTGCAATCGGACATATAACATTCTGCATTCCTGTTGTTTATCTGGAGGTTCTGGCACGCCTTAAGGCTATGGATAAATCGATGGTTCTTGCGGCTATGGACCTAGGAGCAAGCAGATGGAGGGCAATATTTAGTATAGTGCTCCCAAATATCAAGACCGCACTCCTTGGCGCCGCGCTTCTTGCGTTTACCCTTTCTTTTGATGAGATCATTGTAACCATATTTCTTACAGGGAGGGATAACACGCTTCCGATGCAGATCTGGGCGATGCTCCGAAGGGGAATGACACCTGAGATAAACGCGGTAGGAACTATCATTCTTCTAGTTTCAATAACGAGTGTTCTTATATGGGAAAGACTGAGGTCAAGGGGAATGGAGCAAGAAAGAATCGAAATGGCAAAAGCGCAATTGAGGATGTAATATAGCTTTAGACTTGATTTTATAACCTTATTTCGACTCTTTCTCTACTTTTAGGATTTTCCTAAGAAAAGAAATAGAACGGGGGAAGAAGTCGCTATTTTTTACTAAACTCTTCCACAGTCAGTAACTCTCGTTCGTTTTCAGAGATAGAATTGCGATACCTGGCGGATAAAAACGAAAATAACAGGGCAAGGGTCCTAAAACTAAAGAGGATGAGCCAGTCAATTGGCCATGTAAGTTTTAGTTATAGTTGAATAATCGATAAGAATTGCTGGTAAAGATTTTGATTATGTTTGTTCCATGCAGTGGCGGGATTCACATCTGCTCTTATTTATTGAACCGGGCACGACTAATCCTACATTTTTTTCAAATCCAGCTTTATCCCCAATTCAATAAGCTGCTTTTCTTCGACTTTAGAAGGGGCTTCGGTTAGCGGACATCCCCCTTTTTGCGTCTTTGGAAAGGCAATCACGTCCCTTATGGAGTCTACTCCAGCAAGTAACATAACTAGTCTATCCAGACCTAGAGCGATCCCTCCGTGAGGTGGTGCTCCGAATTCTAGTGCTTCGAGGAGGAACCCGAACTTGTTATTCGCCTCATTTGGTTCTATTCCCAATTTACTGAAAATGGCTTCCTGCACGTCCTTCCTGTGTATTCTTATACTACCGCCGCCGATCTCGACCCCGTTAAGTACTATGTCATAAGCCCTTGATCTAACCGCTTCGGGATTATCATCGAGTAAGTTTAGGTCATCTTCTTTTGGAGACGTGAAGGGATGATGTAGTGATATATACCTTTTTTCATTTTCGTCAAACTCTAATAAGGGAAAGTCAGTGACCCAGACTGGTTCATAAGCGTCATTTGGTATCAGGTTGAGAGATTTCCCGAAACTTAATCTAAGATTTGATAGCACTAGATTCACGATATAAGGGCTATCCGCTGCGAAAAATATAATGTCTTTATCTTCGATGCTTAGAGCAGCTTTCAGTTGTTCCTTTTCTTTCTCGCTAAGGAATTTGACAATGGGGGATTGCCATTCACCTCTATCAACCCTTATCCATGCCAAACCCTTAGCGCCCAGTGATTTCGCATATTCGGTCTGGTGGTCTATTTGTTTTCTCGATAGTGCATTAGCTTTCCCCTTCAAATTCAATGCTTTGATTATCCCGCCTTTTTTTACAGTGTCGCTAAAGACTTTAAAATCTGAATTTTCGAATATCTGTGTAATGTCATTTAACTCTAATCCGAATCTGGTATCTGGCCTATCGTTACCATATTTCAACATTGCCTCATCGAAGCTCATTCTATGAAAAGGAGTAGGAATCTCTTTGTCTTTTACTTGTTTAAAAATGGCCTTGAGCATACCTTCAACCGTTTTTATCACATCATCCTCTCCGACGAATGACATCTCCATATCTATTTGGGTGAATTCAGGCTGTCTGTCTGCTCTCAGGTCTTCGTCACGGAAGCATTTCGCGATCTGATAATACTTATCAAATCCCGAAATCATAAGTGTCTGTTTTAAGAGTTGCGGTGATTGGGGAAGTGCATAGAACTCGCCCTGATTTTGCCTGCTGGGAACGAGAAAATCTCTTGCTCCTTCGGGTGTCGATCTAGTGAGCTGTGGGGTTTCGAATTCGATGAAGCCTTGAGAATTTAGGTAGTTTCTAGTTGAACTGACTACCTTATGTCGAAGGAGCAAATTTTCTTTCATGATAGGTCTTCTCAAATCAAGATACCGATACTTCATTCTCAATAGTTCATCAACGCTTATGTCATTTTCGATCAAGAAAGGAAGAACCTTTGACTGATTTAAAATTCTTATCTCTTGTGCCATAACCTCAATCTCGCCGGTATTAAGTTTGGGGTTTATTGTCTCTGTTGTTCGATTCGAGACCCTACCTTTGACGGCAATTACCCATTCATCCTTGATGGTTTCCGCCTTCTTATGAGAATCAAGACTTTTTTCAGGGTTGAAGACGACTTGAACTAATCCTTCACGGTCTCTGAGATCGATGAAGATTAACCCACCATGATCCCTGTTCGATTGGACCCAACCCATGATGATTACTTCGCGATTTAGATCTTTCGTACCAAGTTTTCCGCAATAATCTGTTCTCTTCCAATCACCTAAAACCTCGAGCATACTGAAGAACTCCCTTAAATTTAAGTTTAGAAGCTAAAAATGTTAACTTTATTAAATAATGTTAGCAAGGCGTGAGATTCATATTGTCAGAAAACCTATTATGGGGCTTAATTTGCATGGAATACAGTCATAAATTACATGGTAGAAGGTCAATAAGGTTGAAGGAATACGATTATTCAAGCCCAGGGGCATATTTTGTTACGATTTGTACCTACAATAGGAAATGTTTCTTCGGGAATGTCAGGGACGTGAGATTAATTTTGTCTGCGGTTGGGAGGAAAGCTAAGACATTCTTTAGGGAGATACCAGAACATTTTGAAAATATCACATTAGATGAATATGTTGTTATGCCGAATCATTTACACGGTATAATTGTTATACAAAATGTAGGGGTTCAAAATTTTGAACCCCTACAACGACATAACGCGTTTCAACATCTCGTACCAAAATCCTTGGGTTCTGTAATCCGCACATACAAATCCATGTTAACGCGCTGGTGTAGAATTAATGGTCATCGATATTTTAAATGGCAGCGGAATTATTACGAACACATTATCCGTGATGAAGATGATTTGAATAAAATAAGAGAATATATTCAGAACAATCCATTGGAATGGCATTTGGATATTGAAAATCCAAAAGCCGTGGCCAAAGATAAGCAGGAGGGTAAAAGTTTATGGTAGAGGCGCAAATTTTTGCGTCTCTACATTTTCTTAAATATGAAAACTACAGGTAATTTCCATTCAGGGTTTATTTCGATCGTAGGTGGTCCCAATGTTGGAAAGTCAACATTGCTAAACGTCCTAGTTGGGAGAAAAATATCTGCCGTATCTGAAAAACCGAATACTACGAGGAATCGAATTGTTGGTATTAAAAATCTGCCTGGTGCTCAGCTTGTCTTCCTAGATACTCCTGGTATTCATAGGGCAGCCAAGGGATCGCTCGGGAAAGCGATGGTTCAGGCTTCCATGGCAGCACTTGGAGAGGCAGATGTTATCATATTAATGATAGATGTGAAGTCACCATTTAATAGACAAGATCTATATGTAATTCAGAACCTTCCCAAGCCGGCTATTTTTGCATTAAACAAAATCGATTTGATAAAGAAATCAATGATCCTGAACATAATGGATCAGTCTCAGCAGTTTAATGATAAGCTCTTAGAAGTCTTGCCGATCTCCGCACTAAACGGAGATGGGATTGATGATCTTCTACAAACCACTGTAAAATACCTTCCGGTAGGTCCAAAATACTTTCCGGAAGATATGATAACTGATAGGCCAGAACGCTTTCTGGTTGCGGAGCTGATCAGAGAAAAGGTGTTTAACCTGACCCATGAAGAAGTCCCATATAAAACTGCTGTCTTGGTTGAGGATATTGAGGAGGTGCCAGAAAGGAATTTAGTGAGAATCTCCGCCTTGATCTTTGTTGAAAGAAAAAATCACAGGGGAATTATTATAGGTAATCAAGGCCAGATGTTGAAGCGAATAGGAAGCCTTGCAAGAGTAGATATAGAAAGGATATTAGGTGCAAGGGTTTATCTCAAGCTGTGGGTAAAGGTGAAGGAAAGATGGACAGAGAGGGGGGACTTGATTGATGAGTTTGGATATGCAAGATAGGTAAAGGATGCAGGATGCAGAATTAACGTATCATGCATCTCATTGTTTTTGGCGTTGATTTAACAGCTAAATTATTGATCAATCAAAAGATGTAGTGCCCGTTCCCCGAACTGGTATAAAATTTGGACTGATGAGGGCATCAGTCCCTACATTTTCTTTAAAGTTTAGAAAATCAAGGGGGAATAATATGGATACATTTGAATGTATAAGGAAAAGAAGGGATATAAGGAGTTTTATTGAAAAGGAAGTGAGCGATGAAGTAATCATGAAGATAATTGAAGCCGGGAGATTGGCTCCGAGTGCGATGAATCTTCAGCCCTGGGATTTTATCGTAATAAAAGATAATCAGACCATAAAAGCACTAGGGCCTCTCTGCACAAGCGGGAAGTTTGTTGTAGACGCCTCATTTGCCGTAGTTGTCGTTACGGATCCTTCGGATAAATGGCATGAGATAGACGGGGCAAGGGCAGTTCAGAATATGGCACTTGCCGGGTGGAATGAAGGGGTGGGCTGCTGCTGGATTGGAGCGATTAACAGGGAAAGGGTCAAGGAGATGCTCAATATCCCCCAGAATCTCTATGTGCTCACCATTCTTCCCTTTGGGTGCCCCGAGCAATTTACGGTTAAGAGGAAGAAGAATCGCAAATCTCTTGATGAAATTTTTCACAGAGAGAAATTTGGGGTTAAACTTTAACATAAGAATTTAGAATCCAGAAGACAGAGGTTCTAAAGAAGCTCCAAATTACAAGCACCAAATAACAAACAAATTCTAATTCTCAAATGACAAAGCCAAAAAAGTATGATTTAGAAGAAAGGACATTTAGATTTGCTAAGCAAGTAATAAAATTTGTAAACGTTCTCCCAAGATCAATATCCAATATTGAGATAGCGAAACAAGTCGTAAGATCTTCGGGGTCAGTCGGAGCAAATTATATTGAAGCAAATGAAGCACTTGGGAAAAAGGATTTTAAAATGAGAATTAAAATCTGTCGTAAAGAAGCAAAAGAAAGCGTTTACTGGGTAAAACTTGTAGAAGTGAACGATAAAGAAAGAGAAAAAACTAGGCGACAGTTAATAGATGAAGCAGCGCAACTGACGAAAATATTTAGCTCAATTCTTGAAAAATCTAAATAACTCCCAATTTTTCAACCTATGACTTATGATTTGTCTGTAATTTGATGCTTGAGATTTGAAATTTATTGGTTATTTGGTGCCTGTAATTTGTGGCTTATTAAGAAAACGGTATTTCTTATGTGAATATGAACGAAATCGATGCCTTCTAACATTAAAATTTGTTATTTAGAATTTGTTTGTTATTTGAGATTTGTTATTTGGGATTTGTTATTTGAGATTTAAGAGCCTTTAAAAACTGGTTTTCTCTTCTCTGCAAATGCCCTCTGTCCCTCTTTATAGTCACCGCTTGATTGCACCTCTAGAATCATTTGCCTTAGGGTTTCCTCATCGGCTGGGTCAAGCTTTTGATTCCTTTGCCATTTATTTATCATGTGTTTCATGGTCTTCATGGCAAGTGGGGCGTTAGAAGCAATCTCATTTGCGAGTGAGTAAGTGTATTCTTCAATCTCTGATGAACCTTTAACCTCGTTTACAAGACCGATACCTAAGGCTTTATTTGCATCAATTGGGTTTCCTATTAGAAACATTTCTTTTGAGTAGCCAATACCTATAAGGTTTAGAAATTTCCTGATTCCTGTATATGTGTAAATGACTCCTAATTTAGCAGGAGGCATCCCCAGCTTTGCACCTTCAACACAAACCCTGTAGTCACAGCTCACCGCTAACTCCAGGCCAGCTCCAAAAGCATGACCATTAATCATGGCAATAACAGGGTAGGGGAAGTTCTCGATGCTGTGTCCGGCAATGATCAGCGGATGATCACCCACATAGTCTCTCATCATGTCATTTTCACCAATTGCCGCAATGTCATATCCCGATGAAAATGCCTTTCCTCCAGCCCCGCGTAGTACAACACATCTCGCTTTTCCTTCCTTTTCGATTCGTTTGAGTTGCTTGTCTATTTTTAGAAGCATTGATGGAGTTACGAGATTTCTTTTCTCCGGTCTGTTAAGAGTTAACGTGCTTATCAAATCCCTTTCCTCTACAAGTAGTTCAGTAGGTGATGGCATGGTTTAATCTCCTTATTTTAATGAGGAATGTAGTTAGTATTGTTTCTTGTGTCAAAAATTAAAGGGGACGCAATCCTTTTTCGCGTTAAACCGGATACATATGCCCGACCCATAATAATCAACCTCAGACAGTCGAATTGTTAATGAGAAACACATTGAAGGGATTGCCCTTACATTCCGATGAATTAATTATGAATTTGAAAAGACCGTAGTGCAGATATTACACTAAGGACCGCAAAGACGTCCACCGAGAAAATTTAATTCCAAACAAAGGGTTGGGGCCCCTTTAATTATAGATCGGAATTGTGGAAGGGCTATCTATAGGTAATACTTGTAATAACGTTTACTTAAATTAATCATATTCACTAATTAATCATATTCACTAAAAAAGTAGAAGGGACTGGAGTAATTTGAGAATCTTTGTTAATATTTTTGCTTATAAATTAAGGAGAAGGGAATATGCCAGTATTTGAGTATGAATGCGATAAATGCGTAGAGAAATACAATTCAGATATTTCAAATTTGGTAAGAAAAGTAAATAAGACGAATGCAGCAAAATTACTGAAAAAGAACCCAGGTTTCAAATATATCGAAGCCTCCAACAGTAAAGATAACAAGATACATTTTTCAGTCGGAGACAGAGGTAAACCGAATACAAGGAGATTTCGTTATATACTTGATAAGGATAGAGTCTTGTGTCTCGAATTAAGGAATTTTCGTTTCAGCGAATTGATCTACAATAAGGAAGAAGAAAAGGATCTGAAGTGTCCATTGTGTAATAAAGGTGAGAATGTGAGAAGGGTTTTTTCTACATTCAAGGCCATCTTTGATGATAAGAATAAGCGGGCGCCCCGACCTGGTGATGAGCTGAGGTGGCATTTGGAATATAAACAGCAAAAAGATGAGGAAATCAAGAGTGAATGGGTAGGGCAGGATTATTTAAACCAATATTTCCAGAGATAGGGAGAGATCAAAATGCCTCTATATGAATATGAATGTTTGAGATGTAGAAGTAATCTTGAAGCTTCTTTGAAAAGTCTTGAGGAAAAGACGACGAAGAAAGGTGTATCTGATCTAGTAAGGAAATATCCTAATATTCATTATCTCTTGGTGATTGATCTCGATAATAAAAAGTTGTTGGCCGAATACGGGAAAAAGAAATCTAATGCTACTGATATGGATTTCTATCTTGATGATGGTTCAAAAATGGTATTGGTAAATATAGATAAATTCAGATTTTCAGAGCTTATCTTTGATAAAGAGGATGAAAAGAAGCTGAAGTGCTACTGCGGTGAAACTAAGAAGATAGAGAGGGTTGTTTCTAGCTTTGCATATACACATGATCTTTCTACAAGTATGCCTAGCCCAGACCTTTCTGGCTTGCCTCCCGAGGTGAGAGCAAAGACATTCATAAGTGATTACATAGAAGAAAAGGATAGACCGAAGGCAAATCGGTGACCATATTTTTTATTCGTAATGAGCCTTGGTGTAGAGACGCAAAATTTTGCATCTCTACTTTTTATATTCCTCTTTCTTGCGACCAAATCTTCTTCCGAGTTCTTCATAAATATCCTCTGGGGTGATTCGGAAATTGGCAAGTAATATCAGAGAGTGAAACCATAGATCGGCTACTTCGTAAATTATTTCATTGTTATTGTTGTTTTTAGCGGCTATAACGGCTTCACCTGCTTCCTCACCGATCTTTTTTAAAATAC
>Ga0214471_10000951_pt1 | contig 23496 bp, 33 predicted proteins | sample RVTome_5_FD_207665 | JGI IMG/M metagenome (GOLD analysis project Ga0214471, IMG submission 207665) | Soil microbial communities from uranium-contaminated site in the Upper Colorado River Basin, Wyoming, United States - RVT142D155 | ecosystem: Environmental > Terrestrial > Soil > Contaminated >... | reverse complement strand
TGCTAAAAGTCGGCACGCCTCATCTTGGAGCCGCACCTGGGGCAGGCGCCGCCCTTGAACTTGTGGCCGCACGCAATGCATACGTAGCTTATGCCGCTACCGCCGCCCAGCATGCCACCAAATCCGCCGCCCTGGCCGCCCATGCCCATACGGGCCATAGCGCGCCGGCGCACAAAGTACGAGATCCCGAGAAAGACGCCTATTATAGGTATGAGAGTGAGAAATCCGAGGTATGGCCAGAGCAGAAAGTTCAGGGCTATGCTTATCGCAAGCGAAACCATTATCCACATCATTGACTGGGCCATCCAGTTCATATGTCAGAGATAACTTGTCAAGTTTCTTTTATTAAGTTTTCCAAGTCGCAGCCCAAAAGCGCTTAAAAGGACGGCTGGTTCTACCTGCTCCATGCTCCGGGCCCCTGCGCAGCCGGCCATATTTCTGCTCTGCGAGTCGTGCCACTGGTGCGCGACGTTCCTTGACAAGACAAAGGTCAAGGACAGGTGCATAATCTGCTCGGGCGCGTCGCTGTCAAGCTTTCCAATCATGGCCGACGAATCGTTCACCCTCGGCTTTGATGCCAAGCGCGGCCTGGAAATGGACTTTGGCCGGCGCAGGAAATGATCAATTTTCTATCGTGACTTCCAGCCCGTTGCCTTCTCTGTCCCACGCTCCTATCGTCTTGTCCTCGTACGGGAAGCTGATGATTACGGAAACGAGACCGAAAAAGTGATTGAGGTCCTCAAGCGAGGGCCTGTTCGATGCTCCGGGGTGCGAGTGCGCTGTGCCGACGTAGGCTCCGTTCAATGGCAAATCGTATAGCGAGAAGCCGGAGTAAAAAGGCCCGTTTGCAGAAAAGGGCGGGATCACGAGGCCGTCTATTGTCACCACGTTCTCTTTCTTCTTCCCCTGCAGAATCAATATGGCCTCGTTCGGGTGCCAGGTCTTGGCAAAGGAGACGATGCCGTCGGCTGCCTGGCGCGTGATGACTACGCGCCTTCTTGGCCTCTCGCCCTTCTTTTTGAACACCACAAGGATTTTTCTTGCACTGGATATTTTAACATTGCAAAGCAGAATGGATAATAAGCAGAACATCTAAGGGGGAGCTGACGATGACGCGACGATGCTGTTGAAAAAAATAGAGAACAAGATAATCGTCAGAAGGGGCATGGTCGGAAACGACAGGGACGGCACTCCTCTTCTGATAAACGGCAGGGGCGAGGCCTACCGCGTCAACGACACGGCGATTTCATTGTGGCATCTGTGCAACGGCATCACCTTTGACGACCTCTTGCTTGAAGTTTTGCGCATTTCATCCGGCGATGAGGACGACGTGAAAGAGTCGCTTGAGGAAATGGTGTGGCAGTTTCACAAGATTTCTGTCGTGGAAATGAAGGACGGGCTCAGCGCTGCCCACAGATCTGAAACGCGAACATAAAGTAGCCGGCTATTTTTCCGCTGCGCCTGTACGGGTAAAAGTTGCCCCATTCCTTTGGAGCCAGCTCGTGCTTTATCTCCCTGGTCTCTGCCTTTTTCATAGACACCCTGGCAAGCCTGTCTCCAAGTATTGCAGACCACGGCAGCTGCGGCAGCGAATCTTTCTTGTTGACAATCACGGCGACCACGCGGTTGGGGTTTTCCCTGTCAAGGATGATAGAGTAGGCGCAGTCGTCGTTCTCTCCAAACGGGTCGGCGCCACCGAGGGTAAAAGGGTCTATCTGCACGTACTCGCGCAGGCGGTCTCTCAGCGAGTCGGCAAGCCCTGAGGCGATTGCAAGGTCTGTTAGCGTTAGTTTCTTGAGCTCATCAAATGTCGGCGGCCTGGTGGATGTCGCAAGCACGATAGTCCTCTTGAGCACTTGATTATATAATTTTTGAGCCTGCGACAAAGGCATAAATTGACTGGCAATATTACACCGCGTGCCGGGGTACCCAAGCTAGGTAAGTCACGGTAGACCCTAAAAGGGGTCAGCCTCGAGATCTAACAACAGACGCGCTAGCTGATGTCCTTCGGGACTCGAGGGTTCAAGTCCCTCTCCCGGCGCTTTTATCCACAATGAATACCGTTAAAAATGCCCGCGGCTTTGCAGATTCATGGCAAAGGCACCGGACTCGCTTGAGAAGATAGCCGAGGAAGTGACAGGGTGCCCGCTATGCAAGCTGGCAAGGACTAGAAAAAATGCTGTCCCGGGTGAGGGCCAGCTTGCAGCCAAGATAATGTTCGTCGGCGAGGCGCCGGGCAGAAGCGAAGACGACAAGGGCAGGCCGTTCGTAGGCTCAGCCGGGAAGATACTGGACGAGATGCTTGCAAAGGCCGGCATACAGCGATCGCAGGTGTTCATTACAAACGTGGTGAAGTGCCGCCCGCCAAACAACAGGGTGCCGGAAGACGATGAAGTTGCCGCCTGCATGCCGTACCTTGACAGGCAGATCGCGCTGATACGGCCAAGGATAATCTGCATACTTGGCCGGACCGCCTACTCATCGCTTCTGGGCGGGAGCTCTATAACCGCAAACAGGGGCAAGGTCATTGAAAAGGCGGGTCAGAAATATTTCCTGACTATACACCCGGCAGCAGCGATATACAACAAGAGCATGCTCTCGCTCCTTGAGGCCGACCTGAAAAAGCTCGCCAAAGAGGTGCGAAAGGAAGGAAGCGGCGGCTTTTCGCTGGAGGACTTCATGTGACTGCATGCTTGCCAAGCTCATTTTACGGGAGGAAAACGGAAGATGTCGCAAGGGACCTCGTGGGCATGGTTCTTGCCCACACTCTCCGGGTGGGGAGCAAGATGCACCGCCTTGCTGGCGTCATCGTAGAGACAGAGGCGTACGGCCATGCTGACGATGAAGCAAGCCACGCCTATCGAGGCGTGACTCGAAGAAACGCGGTGATGTTCGGGCCGGTGGGCAGGGCCTACGTCTATTTCACCTACGGCAACCATTTTTGTGTCAATGTCTCTGCAAGGCCGCCTGACGCGGCGGCCGGCGCCGTACTGATACGCGGGATAGAGCCCGTTGAAGGAATCGACGTGATGAAAAAGCTGCGCGGCATTGGCGACGTGCGCTTGCTTGCGTCGGGGCCCGGCAGGCTCACGCAGGCATTTGGCATTACATGCGTGCAGAACGGGACCGACATGACAGACTGTGGATCGGAATTGTGCATAGAGAAGGATGCCATGAGGGAGGCGGTAGCCACCCCGAGGGTGGGAATAACAAGAGCCACTGAAAAGAACTGGCGGTTTGTCGACCCCTCAAGTCCCTGCATCTCCCGCAGGATTGCAGGCGTTAGCTGGCAGGTAAAATAGAGCTCCTTTACAGGTTTTTTATGTCAGCCCGAAATGCAATGAAGGTGAAATGATTGACCGCATACAACCTTACAATGGACGACGAGAAATTGGGACTAAAACCTGAAACCCTCTTCAAGATATACGGCGCAATAGAGGCGCAAGCAAGGCAGTCAGCTAAGGCAGACATCAGGCACGAGCTGCGCATATCACAAGACGGCAGAATCAAGACAAGGTTCCACGTGGCCGTGTCTGACCGGATGGCGCCGCACCTGCTGGCTGCAGTGCAAAAGCAGGCAGAAGCCGAATACGGAATCGGATTAAAGTCGTACCTGCACAAGCTACAGGAACAATTGATGGGCCAGATGTTTGTCGGCGCAAGTGACCAGATAAACGTCAAGTTCGGCTAGACCTGCGTTCTATGGAGGACGCGTACTCTTTTTCTATGGCCGCAAGCAACATTTTCCCGTTTATCTTTCCTTTCGACTTTATCATGGCTGCTATTGAAACGCCACCTGCGCCAACTCCTTCCTTGACAAAGCCTTCGGCAAACGCCCTGAGACCCGGTTTTTTTGATTTTTCAAAATGCAGGTCGCACGACAGGACCGGCACTCCGGGAGCAACGGCCCTGACAAGCCCGGCAAGGTCAGACGACCTGTCGGCGGCGACGTATTTCGTGGTTCCGATGGAGATATTTTTCAACGGCAGGCTGAGCCCTTTCAGTAGAGCAAGCACGGCGGCCATCTGGGTGCCGCCTGCAAGCATCACCTTTGCGCCCGACCTGATTGCTCCTGCCGCTATTCCTGCTACCGACGGCATCATAGGGTCGCCGACGAGCGCCACTGCCTCCAGTGGCTTCATTCCACGTCTTGCTTTTGCGCGCGCAAGCGCTTCAACTACCACTTTGTTCTTCAGAGAATGCGGGTTTTCTGGCATGCTGCTGCTCACCTTGAATTTCGCGTTGACGCCAAGCGCCGTCAGGACTGCAAGCGCGGTGGTTGTGCCGCCGGGTATGCTCTCTCCTATCACAACAAGGTCTGACGCTTTTGCAAGCTGCGAGCCGAGCGCTCGGCCGTAGTCAACTGCACTGTGGACATCGTTGATGTCGATGGCATCTTCTGTTGTAATGTTGCCGCCGGGTTTTAGGCCAAAAGAGACTGCCGGGATTAACGGCTTGATCTCTGTCCCTGCCTCAACAACCAAAAGAGGGATTTCTGCCAACGCAAGCACGGCACGGGTTATTATCGCAGGTGTCGGCTTGCCATCTGGAGTAGCAGGCACACCGGGTATACACCTGCATCTGCCATAATGGAGGAACTCTGCGTCTGCCGGCGATGTGCGCTTTACAAGCTCGGGGTTTGCCCCGGCCACCGTCAGGCCGGGTATCTCGCTTGTTGCAGTGTGCGATACGACGCACACAAATGCTGGCCTTGATGCGGCAAACCTTGCAAGTGCATGCTTGGTGCCCTGTATGTCCGGGTACACCGGTCAGTCACCGTGGCCCATGAATTCCAAGAATTCCCTTTCTGTCCGGGGTTGCAGAACATAGTTGAACCTTTTCTCATGCCCTATGGTCGAAGTCGGCGTGGGCCCATAATTGTGCCCCGGATACACTATTAGCTTTTCGTCAAACCCCTTCACCTTTTCAAACAGGCTGCGGTACATCTCTTTTGGGTCGCTTCCCGGTAAATCCACTCTGCCGCAGTTTCCCACGAACAGCGTGTCGCCGGTGAACACGAGCTGGCCTTCCAGGATTAGGCAGATGCTGTCCTTGGAATGGCCCGGTGTGTGCATCACGAGCAGCTTTGTGTTTCCAATGGTTATGATATCGCCGTCTCTAACTGTCATGTCCTTGTCAAGCTGCGATGCTTCATGCTGGACTATTTTTGCGCCTGTCACCTTGGCCACCTGCTCGTTTCCAAGCACATGGTCAAAGTGCGAGTGCGTGTTTATGACGTATTTTGCAGTCCAGCCTTTTTTTTTCAACACGTCGAATATCTCTTCAATGTCCCATGACGGGTCGATAACTGCCGCCTCGTCGGTCTCTTCGTCTGCAATCACGTAGGTAAAGTTGGCCATCTGGCCGACTGGTATCTGCAGTACCTTCAAACCACTCCCCTCTCTGCCTCCGGAGGTATCCCTATATTTTCCACGTACACCGGGCCGGTGTACTTTTTCGCGCTCTTGCCTTCAAGCCCAGCTTTCATGCGGTGGAACGTTACAGTCGCGTCAGCCTTCACGACTTTTTCGTGGATCGCGCCGGTGTTCGGATCGAAGCCCGACGGAACATCAATTGCAAGCACGTACGCCTTTGAGTTGTTGATAAGGTCTATCGCAGCGGCATAGGGCTCACGGATCTCACCGCGTATGCCTGTGCCAAATATGCCGTCTAGGACGATGTCTGCATTTGCAACGCGTTTCTTTATTTCATTGTTGATTTCCCTGCCAAATATTATCTCGACGCTGTCCATTTTCTCGATTATGCCCCAGTTGAGCCGGGCCTCCTCGCTCTTTATGCTCGACGGGTCCCCCAGCAGGATGACCGTGGCCTTTGCTCCGTGGCCGGCAAGGTGTCGGCAGGCCACAAAGCCGTCGCCGCCGTTGTTGCCTGTGCCACAAACGGCCACGACTTTCTTGCCCTTGACGTTCTTGAGCCTGCCTACCACAAAATCTGAAATGCCGTGGCCGGCGTTTTCCATCATCAAAAAGCGCTTCATTCCGATAACCATGTGGCCGTTTTCCTCTATCTTGTACATCTGCTCCGACGTTATGGCCCCGCCTTTCATCCGGAAGGCAGCTCATTCTCTAACATAAAAACTAATTATCGTGGAAGCTCCACGGACTTAGGAAGGAATATCGACACTTGATCACCCAATATAATCACTACCACTGTTATCCCCTTCCTTGGTCAACAAAATGGCTAATTATGTGTCAAGGATGAACCTTTATCCATTAGACCGGATGGTATTTCTTGGGTTCTATCCTATCATGACATTGCCATGAGTCATCCTATGCAGCCAGAGCTGTTCTTGGTATGGTGTCAGGTAGTTACACATGTCACAGGTAAGCAAATTCTCCATTAGCTGCCCGGCCTTGGCAGGGACGCCAACGGTGATTATGTCATCAAACTGCATTATCTGGCAATTCTGGTATTCGTGTTTTGATTTGGTGAAAGATCTTATTGCATCAATTACACTATTCTTATCAACAATTGCATTGTGGCTACTTCTAACGAAAATTTCATCAGTTTCCAATACGATGTAGGTTTCATGGTTGACATGTAGATTCAATTGGAGGTAATCATAAAGAGCCTCCGCCAAATCTGGGTCAGTAGAACAGCTAATGGTTAGGCTCGTAGCAGAGTCAGCCATATGACGTTATATATCTATGACTGGCAAGTGATAAATATTACCCACGGGTCGATCCAACGTCGAACATTTCGGGTGTTTGGTACGAAACTAGTCCGGACCCCTCTAGAATGAGAACACCCGTCAATGGAGACATTTTTACTCCACAAGTAGGAGGTCTGACATATGCCGGGTGGTAAATGGACACCTGACGACAAAATACGGATAGTGCTGGAATCGCTGACCACAAACATCACCGTAGCTGAACTGTGCAGAAAGTACAACGTAAACCCAAACCAGTACTACGTCTGGAAACAACGCTTCATCGACGGCGGAAAAGCTGCTTTATCACACAAACCCGGTAAGAACCAGGTAACAAAAGAGGCAGAAATAGAGCGCCTGAAGAAGCTGATTGGCGAGCAGACGATAGTCATAGACGCGTTTAAAAAAACGTTAGAAGCAGCGAGGAGAGGCTAGCCGTGGTACATGAGATAACCAATGCAGGACTGAGCTTGAGAAAGGCGCTGTCGTACGCAGATTGCAGCAATAATCTGTACTACCACAAACCAGAACCAAGGGATGTCCGGTTTGACCAGCAGGTACTGGAAAAGACCCGGGAAATAGCTGTACAGAGACCGACCTACGGTACCCGGAGGATGGCAGCCATGCTCACAAGGACACTTGGAAGGCCAGTCAACCGAAAGCGCGTACAGAGGATATTCCGCAAGCTGTGCTACGTGACGCCATCGAGAACCAAGAGGGAAATCATACGCTCAAAAGAAAAGCCGGTAAAAGCCACCCGGCCAAACGAGGTTTGGGAAGTAGACATGACGTACATATGGTGCGGCATTGACGGCTGGGGATACCTGTTCAACGTGTTTGATGTCTATACACGGGAATGGGTTGGCTATTGCTTTGATTTGTCTGCAGTCAAGGAAAACGCCATAATATCGGTGGAAAATGCCCTGGTGAGCCACGGAGACGTGGTACCGGACAAGCTCACCCTACGCGCAGACAACGGCTCCCAGTACACGTCCAACGCCTTCCGAAAGTCCCTGTTGGTACTGGGACTGAAACTGGAACACACCGCCTTCAACACGCCGGAGCAGAACGGGCACATAGAGTCGTTCCACAAGACGCTAAAGAAGGAATACATCTGGACCATGGATTTCCAGAACTACCAGCAAGCTGAAGCTGCAATCAAAGGAGCGTTCCTTGACTACAACCAGTGCAGGATCCATTCTTCGCTCGGGTATCTGACACCGTACGAGTTCATCGCCCGACTGAAAACACAGGTGATAAATAGTGCCTGAAAGTACCCCTAAACTGATGCAAAAACCGTTCTCAAAGTACGGGGTCCACTCCAAAACATAGTCACTACTTATTCCACGTGCGGAAGCCATTAACAGAGCTAATTGTGCTCAACTCACGCATACTAAGCGATTATGTTGGTAGCATACGACTACAAAACGTTAGTTCTTGTTGGAAACTCCCTCCCGCGATGCCGTCCTATGGATACGCGAAGAGGCGTTGCTAAGAGCATTGGTAGTTGGGATAGCTTTGATGATTTACATGGCTCGATGAATAAAGAAGCGGGAGAGCCAATCGCGTTGATTAGCTCGGACTAGTTCTTTGCTGTTCCCGAGGAGGTAGCTACGCAATGAGTAGTTCAAGCTGGATGGGTGTCAAATTAAACGACGTGCCTGGAAACGCGGCTTCAATTTGGCATTTGATATTTAATGCTAGTATGATTTAATTAGGACTCAACCATTGACCGGTTTTAGGACCAAGTGGTCAATGAGTGGCTCCAGAGAGTGTCCAAGGCGATTCAAGTACAAGGGATAAACTACTGAAAGAACTGGAGAGACTTGGATGCAACGTACAAGAACTTGGTACTCTGTCCACAAAGGCTCTTGAAAGCTTGCGGATGGGCATTCGCTCAAAATTCGCTAATTATGTAGATACTGCAGGCGATCAAGACCTTAGCAGAGCAAAGATCGCAAAAGGCTTGGCTGCCCAATATCGCACCAGCGGAATATCTGGCATAGGAGCCTTCTCAGAAATATGTCATCAGTGGAGAGCAGAGACCACAGCAGCTGTATACCGCCTTCAGCAGATTTTGGAAATGATCGACAATACATATTTTGAATACCTCAATCTCGGTCATGAAGGGTTCGTCAAGAAATATTCCTAGAACTATTGGATACGAAGGGCTTCTTTGGTACCGTGGGTTTGGTGTCCCGCTCTGTCTTCGTGCCCAATGTTGACGTCAAACGCGAAAAATCACCCATTATCTCGGCTGTGTCTCTTTCTTCAGTCTCTCGACGAGAATTTTAGCCAGATCGTTGCCAAGGAAATACAGTAACATCCCTTCAACCTCTTCGGATGAATAGTAATGATTGCTGTCCAAGACAACGCCTCTCCTTTCGATTGCGTCGAAAAACATCTTTGCTACATCCGGCCCCAAAACATCAGGCCAGACGCGGGCTTCTCTGATAAAATCCCCCCGGAAAGTGGATCCTTGATTCGCGTTACTTTGGGGGTTCACTCGAATACTGAATTTTTCCTCTACTAGATAAAGACTTTCATAAGTATCATCTTCTGGGAGGGGTGAATTCTGGAATTTCTCAAAGATTCTCAACATGTTATGTATTGAAGAGGTGCCCTTGCTAATGCACAAAGAAGTGAATACAGAAAGTTTATAGTTCTTCTTGGGCATCTCCGCATCGATGGCGTCGAACCTTGACCAGTTCTGCTCTCAAATATTGAGCCTAAACAGGGGGATAAGGTACGTCGGCATAGCAAATAAGGAGCCCAAGCTTCTTAGTAGCGCCTATCGTAAGGGTCTTACACCGTTATTGACCGTCGAAGAGACCGAGAAATCGATCTTGCAGTCTCTACTTAGAATGGGCACCCGTGAAACACTTGAGAACAAGCTCGGCGAAACTTTCTATGCACTTGCGATGTACAAGAAAGTCAAGCGCGCGAGCATACCAGTGCGACGGGCGTCAAGAATCACTCACATACTGATGGTTTCCTTCGATGTTGAAGTAGACCATGAACCGATTATTCTCAAAGAGATATTACCGGCACTCGAACAGCTTCCTCTGTAGCCAAATCTGAGGCGATGCTACAAAATCACTACTTTTGTTGAACAAACTAATTCCCGAATCTGTGGCCTAGATACCTCGAACTGCCAAACCAGACACCATATCCTATTAACCCATATGTGACGGGTAGCAAGTAAGGTTCCCAGTATCCCAAGGCATACGGCCAATGGTTTTCCAACATAAGCCAAGACATCAGGGTATCAGACTTGCTACCGCCTGCATTGCAAGGGAAATCCGCGCACAAAGCGCTTCCCAGCAATAACCGAAACTGGTGGTAGACAGCCAAACCAGTATTGCGGCAGTTATTGAGGCAGGAATCCCAAACATTTGGCTCCTGGCCGCCGCGATGGCATTCACAGTCTAAGTTATTCACGACATACTGATAAGACTAGAGTTTAGAACGCCCGCCGCACCCTCTTGAGGCCCAATAACGGCACGGTGTAAAATGCATAAAATGACCAGTGTTTTGCGGGGATTTTTACCCTCATAAACTAATTTTCGCTATCCCTGGCTAGGAATTCTTTCAGCCCCGGGTCGATGCTTGCCACGTCGCCAAGCGTCATGTCGCCGGGCCTACCTTTCCTGACCCACGTGATGTAGCCGTCGTTGTCAACGATTATCGTTTTTGAGCGCACCAGGTACCGCAGGATGACATTTATCTTATACGCGCTCATGGACGGCAAGAGCCCACCAAGGTCGCGCAAGCGCGGATAGCCATCAAAATTCCTGACTACTTGAAGAAATTCTTCGACTTCCTGCTCCGTTATCTCGTTTGCCGGCCTTGCTTTCCTGTCGGGCTTTCTGCGCTTCATTTCAGGAACGGGAACTCGAGCGTCGACTTTTCAAGCCCTAACACCGGCACGTAAAGCGACTGGGCGTCGCCGCCAAGGTTGTCGACATAGGAAAAGTCGCCGGTAAGTCTCCTGAGCTGGATGAACCTTTTTGCCGGCTTGCCTTGTTGCACCACATAGTGCACTGTGGAACTTCCGACAGCGCCTGTCTGTATGAAGAGCACGTCCTTGCCGCCGTGGGTTATGTGGTACAACATGGGAACTACGCCTAGCATAGATTGCGACGAGTAGATGATGACCTTGAGCATGTCTCCAAGCTCTTCGTATTTGAGGTAGACGATGTCTGACACGCCGGGGGTATGACGGCTACTACATATTTCCTTTTTGTATGGACTCGCTTATCCGCTTCTCCGCGGCCCTCACATACTCATCGTTAGTGTCAAAGCCGACATAACGCCTGCCTGCCTGCGAGGCGGCGACGCAGGTGGTGCCAACACCACAGAACGGGTCGAGCACTACGTCTTCTGCAAAAGTGTACAGCTGGATGCACCTGTAAGGCAATTCTACCGGAAAGGGTGCAGGGTGGCCGACCCTCCTTGCCGACTCGGCGGGAAAATCCCAGACACTTTTTGTATACTTCAGGAACTGCTCCTTTGAAATGGTGCTCTTTTTGCAGCCTGCTTTACGCGAGAACTCACCCTTTGAAAACACCAATATGTATTCGTGCACGTCCCTCAGGGTGGGGTTTGACGCCGACTGCCAACTTCCCCAAGCGGTAGAGGTCCCAGCGCTTGAGCCCTTGTTCCATATGACCTCTCCGCGCATCTGAAAGCCGGCCGCAAGCATATCTTGTATAACGTAGCTGTGAAGAGGTATGTACGGCTTTCTCCCGAGGTTTGCGACGTTGATGCACACACGCCCGCCGCCAACCAGAACACGGAAAAGCTCTGCAAAGACGCGCCGGAGGAGCGACCTGTACTGGTCGAGGGTGAGGTCGCGGTCGTACTTCTTTCCCGCGTTGTACGGTGGGGAGGTGACTGCAAGGTGGACGCTCCTGTCGGGCAGTTCGCTCATGCTCTCGCTGCTCTTGCAAAACACGCGGTCGACAGATTCCTGCGGCACGCGATTTTCTTGCTCGCCTGCCAAGCTTTCAGCCTTTGGAGGATAGAGCTTGCGGCCGTAAAACGCGGACGAGTCATGGCTTTCCCTCCGCGACACCCCAAAATCACTGGTCTTGGTGGGAGCGCGCCTTGCCAACGCATTCTGGAAGCAGTCTACTCCTTATAACCTTGCAAGGACCGGTGGTTTCGCATAGTACTTCTCTCTATGGCCTGGCTTCACGGCGCGCTTTTATACAATTTTCTTGAAGGTTGGTCGAGCATTGCGGAAGGCAGAGAATGTTGGATGAGGACATCAAGATAGAAAACCCGGGCAAGGAAGATGAAAACTGGTTTGCTGAAGTCCTAAACAAGGCCAAAAAGCTGGCAGGGGTGGATTCGGTGAACGTGAACTCCGGGGAAAGGTACGCGCAATCTGACTATGTCCTGCAGAGTTTATTGGCTTCATTGAATCCTGCAAAAAGTGACGAGCGCAACGCGATGATGTAAAGCACCGCACTGAGGCAGCTGCCGACAAACTCGCGCGTTAGAATAAACGCTGCTGCTGATTGATGAACACGCGGAGTCACAAAGATATTTATGCAATACGTCTTTCTGATAGAAGCGGATACTTTTGGCCGACGCCATATCTCACGACGTTCTGATAATTGGATCCGGCCTTGCAGGCCTGCGTGCCGCGATATCGGCAGCTGCCGTAGACAGGAACCTGAGCGTCGCAGTGCTGTCAAAGGTGCAGGTGATGCGCTCGCACTCTGTGTCTGCAGAAGGCGGCACGGCGGCGGTGCTGTACGAGGAAGAGGGCGACAACGCTGAATCGCACGTGTACGACACGATAAAAGGGAGCGACTTTCTTGCAGACCAGGACGTGGCAGAGCGCCTCGTGCGCAACATGCCCTTTGAGATATACCAGATGGACCACTGGGGTATGCCCTGGTCCCGGCGCAAGGATGGTAGGATAGCACAGCGCAAATTCGGCGGCTACTCGTTCCCGCGTGCAACATTTGCCCAGGACAAGGTCGGCTTTTACCTGATGCAGACGCTGTACGACACTTGCCAAAAGTACGACAACATTCACTTTTACAACGAGTGGTTCTGCACGTCGATATTGCGCGACTCGGCATTCCGGGGCATGTCTGCCATCGAAATGAAGACCGGCGACTTTACCGTCTTCAAGGCGCCGGCAGGGATAATATGCACTGGAGGCGCCGGCAGGATATACAGCTTTTCCACCTACGCGTTCTCGTCGACTCCTGACGGCCTTGACATGGCGTTTCGGGCCGGGCTTCCCATGAAGGACATGGAATTCGTCCAGTTTCACCCGACAGGCATCATGCCTTCCGGGATACTGATAACTGAAGGCGCAAGGGGTGAAGGAGGCTATTTGGTAAACAACAAGGGCGAGCGCTTCATGAGCAGGTACGCGCCCGGCAAGATGGAGCTCGCGCCCCGCGATGTGGTGTCGCGTTCGATGATAAAGGAGATCCAGGGAGGCCGTGGCTTCAAACACGAGACGGGTTACGACTGCCTAAAGCTCGACCTGACACACCTTGGAGCCGAGCGCATAAAGGAGGTCCTTGCAGGCATACGAGAAATAGGCATCAAGTTCTCCGGCGTAGACATCATCGACGAGCCCATAGAGGTGAGGCCTGTGTGCCACTACATGATGGGGGGCATCCACGCAAACGTTGACGGCGCCACGGAGCTTCCCGGCCTCTGGGCCGCAGGCGAGGCTGCCTGCAACAGCACGCACGGCGCAAACAGGCTCGGCGCTAACTCGACTTCAGAGTGTATAGTCTGGGGCAGGATTACGGGCGAACTTGCAGCCAGGCACGCGGCGGCAGAAAAGTTGCGCGTGTCTGACATTTCTTACGAACAAGTCGCCGCAGAAGAAAAGCGCATCTACGACGGGATTTTCCGGGGCGCCGGTGGCGTCAACCCGTATGACGTACGCAAAGAACTGACAGACACGATGGATGCAAAGGCTTATGTTTTCAGGAACGAGGAGAATCTGTCGTCTGCATTGAAAAAAGTGCGCGAGCTCAAGACAGCCATGTGGAAGCACGTCGACGACAAGGCCAAGGAGTACAACACCAACTTTACAAACGTCATGGAGATAGACTCCATGCTCCGCACCGCCGAGGTCGTCCTGGTGGGCGCACTTAACCGCAAGGAGTCGCGGGGCGCGCACGCGCGCATAGACTACCCGACTCGGGACGACGCGAACTTCTTAAGACATACGCTCGCTTACCACACCCCGGATGGACCGCGCATGGACTGGCACCCGGTAACGTTCACACGTTATGCGCCGGTGGAGAGGAAGTACTGATGGAAGTCTATGACCGCAACAACCGCGAGGGGCTCAAGGGCTGGCTAAACCCTGGCCGCTACGGTTGGGAGCGCGTATCTTACTGGCTGCAGCGGCTGACAGGGGTGGGCCTGCTTGTGTATTTTGTCGGTCACGTCTATGAGACCAGCAGCCTCACGCAGGGCTTTGACGCGTGGAACGCGATGCTGGAGCTGACGCAGACGCCGCTGGGCCACATGATACTGTTGCTTGTAATCGGAATGAGTACGTTCCATTCTGCAAACGGTATACGCCTGATATTCACACACGGTGGCAAGGGCCTTGGCAAGCCGGGCAGACCAGACTACCCATACGACCCAGTTTCGCTCAATTATAGGCAAAAGTCCGGCATATGGGTAGCGCTAATATTGGCTGCAGTCGCAATGCTGTACGGAGCTTCAGTTCTGTTTGGAGGCGAATAAGGTGCTCAGAGAAAGCCAGATAATGAAAATCCACTACATGACAGGCATAGCAGCCCTGTTCGTGGTGGCGGTGCACATACTCATGCGACTGGTCATGCCGTTCAACCTCAGCCTCGAGTTCGACAACGTTATCCTGAACTACCACAACCTACCCTACGCCGTTCTGCTGGAGTCGATACTGGTGCTTATTGCGATACACGGCTTTAACGGGCTTCGGGTCATCCTGCTTGAAATGCGGCAGAGCAGGGGTTGGGAGAATTTCGTGACCGTCGTGACGATAGTTGCAATGATGGGCGTAATAGCGTACGGTACGCGCACGATAATCGTAGCCAACGGGCTATCACTTGGTTGATTACAGTGACAGAGACAATAGAAAAAATCGAACGTCTAGACAAAAAGCGTGCAAAGGAGCACGTGGGAAAGGAGATCCTGCGCTCGTCTATAACGCTCAAAGTCTTCCGGGCGAACAGGGCCGTCGGCGAAGCGGCGAGATACGACACGTTTGAGGTGCCGGTCCAGCGTTCGACGACTGTCCTCGACGCGCTGCTCTGGGCAAAGCAAAACACCGATCATAGCATAGGCATCAGGTACTCGTGCAGGATGGCGTCATGCGGCTCGTGTGGCATGAAAATCAATGGCATACCGCGCCTTGCCTGCTACACCAAGATGTCCGAGCTTGAGGGGAGTACCATAACCTGTGAGCCCCTTGCCAACTTTCCACACTTGCGCGACCTTGTCACAGACTTTTCGCAGTTCTTTGCGCACCACAAGGACATGAAGCCCTACATCCAAAACAGTGACGCGGACCTGGACGCCAGCCAGATAACAAAGCTGTCAGAATATTTGCAGATGCCGGAGGACGTGGATAGATTCCTCCAGTTTTCGTATTGTATCAAATGCGGGCTGTGTTATTCCGCGTGCCCTACCGTCGCGATGGACATAAAGTTCCCCGGCCCGCAGGCGCTGGGGCAGGCCTACCGCTACTTTGCTGACAGCCGCGACACCGCACCAAAGGAGAGGCTTGACCTGGTGGACGAAAAGCACGGCATATTCCGTTGCCACTTTGCCGGCTCGTGCAGCACGGTGTGCCCCAAGGGGGTAGACCCCGCGCTTGGCATACAGTTGCTCAGGGGTCACCTGCTTGGATTTTCAAAAAACGAGAAAAAAGTTGCAGAGCTGAAGGACCGAAGCAAGGCCTAGGCGGCCTTTGCAGGGTACTTGCTCTCGTTGACCTGCTTATTTATGGCGTCGGCCATAAAGTGGTTGCTCACCTGCACCTTGACCTCGTTTATTCCTTGCAGCTTGTAGATGTTGTCCCTGACGTCTTGGGCTATCTTGAACCCGAACACCGCCGGGCAGAACGGGCTCGTCAGATGCAGGTCGACTGCGACTTTTCCAGAGTTAATGTCGACCTTGTCCACAAGCTCCAGCTCCATTATCGACACCCCTATCTCGGGGTCAACTATCTTGGTCAGCTCGTCAAAGATCTTCCTGCGTGTCGCTTGTAGGTCGTCGCCCTTTGGGACGGTATCGGTGCCACTCATGATACAAGTACGTCGTGCAAAACAGTATTTATTCATTGACTAGAGGAAGAGTATGTGCGCCTGGCCGCAATCCTGCACCAGCCTGCACGCTATTGCTTCCCTGCTTGCTTCGTTCACGGGCTCTATGAGGTCTTTTGTGACGACATCCTCCTTCTGCCCTGCATAAAATCCGAGCACCACCACAAACTGCGTCCCGCCTGGTTGCGAGCGGAGGAATAGCAGCTGCTTGCCGTCAACTGCAAGTGAGTTGCAGGTTGAGAGGTCGCTCGGGTACTCTATGAGGCGAGTTGGCTGTGCCAGCGCGGATTCCATGTAGACCTTATCACTAGTTGGCTTAACTTTGCGCAAGCTAGCTCGCGTTCACAAAGCGGTGGACGCAAGCTAGCTGCTGTAAAATATTAAAATAAAGCACTCGACGATGCACCTACATGTACCGCTCACGGCCCAAGGGCAGGATGGATGACGACATGCTTGCGTTCCTCTCGTCTATTCCACACGACCAGTCCATACTGTACTACGACATCGTTGGGAGCGAGGCACACTCTGTCATGCTTCACGAGCGGGGCATAATATCGCTTGAAGAGCTAAAAAAAATACTTGTGTCCCTTGAGGAAGCGAAAAAGAGCCCGGGCCTAGTCGACACGGAGGGTGCGGAGGACATCCACGAGGCGCTGGAAGCGTTCGTAATAAAGCAGGCCGGTATGGGCGCAGGCGGCAAGATGCACACCGCACGGTCGCGGAACGACCAGGTTGTGCTTGACATGCGCATGAAAGTGCGCGACGACATCAACGGCCTTTGCGCATCCATCATAGCTCTGATAGACTCGCTGATTAAACAAGCGAGCAAGAACCGCGACGCCGTGATGCCGCTTTATACACATATGCAGCAGGGACAGCTCGGGACATTTTCGCATGTCCTTCTAGCGTACGCGGACGCGCTCTTCCGGGACCTTGAGCGCCTCTACCAGTGCTTTGGCCGGATTAACCAGTCGCCACTTGGAGCCTGCGCAATAGGCGGGACTAGCATCGACATCGACCGCAAGCGCACGGCGGTCCTGCTCGGCTTTGACGGGCTGGTGCGCAATTCAGTCGACGCTACGACTTCACGCGACACGTTCGTGGAATACGTCGCGTCGCTTTCGATACTGTCCACCACGCTTGCAAGGATGGCCGAGGACATGATAATCTGGTCCACGGCTGAATTCGGGTTCGTCGAGCTTGATGACCGGTATAGTTCAACGTCCAGCGCCATGCCGCAGAAAAAGAACCCCGACCCGCTTGAGCTTGTCCGGGCCAAGTCCGCGATCATGGCAGGCCGGCTTGTATCGATGCTCGGGATAACAAAGGCACTTCCCTCCGGCTACAGCCGCGATCTGCAGGACCTGAAGCCGCAGTTGCTCGAGGCGTCCTCGGCTGCTATCAGTACAGTCCAGGTGGTGGAAGACGTCATCGATACTTTGCAGGTGCGCAAGAAGAGGATGCTCGAGGTATCAAAGACAAGCTACGCCGTATCGCTTGACATCGCCGAACTGCTCGTCGCAAAGGGATTGCCTTTCCGCAATGCGCATAAAATAGTCGGCGCGCTTGTAGCAAAAGCAGCCGCTAAAGAAGCGTCGCTTTCAGCAATTACAATCAAGGACGCCGCTGCAGTGCTAAAGAAGGTCAAGCCGGAAAAAAAGCTCGGAGCAGTAGAGCTAGCGCGGATTGTAAAAGGCATGACGCCCGCAAAATCCATAGCATTGCGCAAGTCTGTCGGCTCGCCAAACCCAAAGGAGCAGGACGAAATGATAAAGATGGCCCGGTTAAAACTCGCCGGCTACAAGGCAGGCGTCGGCAAAAGGACGAAATTCGTGCAGGGCTCGCTTACGAACCTGGCAAAAACCGTCGACAAGTACATCCACTCGTGACAAAATAGACTGGCCCCGCACATTTTCCCATTCTTTCGGGTGTTTTTCGTTTTTTCCTAGCTCGATTAGAGCGCTTTCAGTCAGGAAATGTTATGAAATACGCTATTTTAGTTGCGATAAGGTTTATATCGAGTCCGAATACTGTTGGATATAGCAGAAATGTCGCTAAAATCAGACGACCCGAACTATTACGCTCACATGTACAACAGAATGGGGGGCCAGGACGCGGCCACGTCGAGCAGGAAGGTTAGGATACTCGACAGCACGCTGAGGGAGGGCGAGCAGCACCCGGGGGTCGCGTTCACCATCAAGCAGAGGATCCAGATAGCTTGGATGCTTGACTCTTTTGGCGTCGACCAGATAGAAATAAGCCCAGTAGTGTCGCCGGATCACGTCGTGGCGACAAAGACCATAATCAAACAGGGCCTCAAGGCCGACATCGTGGCGCACGTGCGGGCGATAAAGTCTGACGTCGACACTGCCATCAGCTGTGGCGCGACTTGGGTCGCCACCTACATGGGCATTTCTGACATACACCTGGCTGCAAAATTAAGGATAAGCAGGGAGGAGGCGAAAATCCGCGCGCTTGAAGTCGCCGATTACATCAAGGCACACGGGTTGAAATCGCGCTTTACGATGGAAGACGCAAGCAGGACCGAGCCGGAATTTCTTGTGGAAATGTGCAAGGAGATGAACAGGCGGGGCATCGAGAGGATAAGCATACCCGACACGGTGGGCATCATGCGCCCGAGGGGCATGTACCAGCTGGTGAGGATGGTCTACGACAACATCGACAGTTCAAGGACTTCGCTTGACGTGCACTGCCACAACGACGTGGGGCTTGCCCTTGCCAATGCGCTGGCAGGTTGCGAGGCAGGAGCAGACCAGATACACACAACAATCGACGGCTTTGGCGAGCGCACAGGAATCCCGTCGCTTGCCGAGACAGCGGTCGCGCTCTCGCTCATATACAGGTCAAACAACGACCTGCGCCTGCACATGCTTAAGGACCTGTCAAAGACGATTGCAGAATACATCGACCTCGGCATACCCGAATCAAAGCCGGTCGTTGGCGACAGCGCCTACAAGCACAAGGCAGGAACTCACCTTGCGGCCATACTGCGCAACCCCGCCGCGTACGAGATAATCGAGCCAAAGATCGTAGGAAACAGGCGTAAGATCGTGTTTGGCGAACTTGCCGGCAAGAACGGCGCCGCCTATTTGCTCTCGCTGCTCGGCCTTGAAACGACCAAGCATGAGGCAGAGCAGCTTGCGCGGGGTCTCAAGGAGCTGCGTATGGGCGACATACTGGAGCTATACCTGGACGACAGGCTCGAGAGAAAGATACTTAATGACGAGCCGATGAAAGTAGGCAAGAAGGAATAAGGAAATGGTCAGCTGTCCAGAATGCGATGCGGAGATAAAGGTCCCGACTGACTCTATAGAGGGCGAGATTGTCACCTGCCCGGACTGCGGCGCCAGCTACGAGCTGGTCAAGGGCGCAAATGGGTTTGACATAAAACCAGCTCAGGTTGTCGGAGAGGACTGGGGACAGTGAGCGCCGGCAACGGCAACACCCTTGCGATTCTATACGACACCATCCGGTGGGAGGAAAAGGCCCTCCTAGAGGCGGCCAGAAAAAAGGGCGTCTCCGTGGAAAACGTTGACGTCAAAGGTTTACGCTTGAGGCTTGACGGCCATTCTGATTTTGAGGGCAAGGTCGTGCTCCAACGCAGCGTGTCTTACTTCAAGAGCCTGCACGCAACTGCGGCATTGGAAGGGCTCGGGGCGAAGGTGATAAACCCATTAAAGGTGGCAGGCATCACTGGTAACAAGCTGTTTGCCCACATGGAGCTGGAGAAAGCCGGCGTCAGGACGCCAAAGGCGATAACCGCGTTTTCAGAAGAGTCTGCCATTCAGGCGCTTGACGAGTTTGGTTACCCTGCCGTAATAAAGCCAACCATCGGCAGCTGGGGCAGGATGATAGGGCTCTTACGCGACAAGGACGCGGCGCGGGCAGTCATCGAGGATAGGGAGCACATGTTTCCGCTGTACCACATCTACTACTTTGAAGAGTTTGTCGAGCGTCCTCCGCGGGACATCCGCGCAATAGTTGTCGGCGATAAAGTAGTTGCCGCAATCTATCGATACTCCGGCGACGGCGAGTGGAAGACCAACATGGCGCTAGGAGGCAGGGCAGAGGTCTGCCCGATCACGAGCGAGCTTGACGACATCTGCATGAAGGCCACCCTGGCAGTAGGTGGCCAGGTGGTGGGAGTTGACCTCATGGAAGGCAAGGATGGATTGATGGTGCACGAGGTGAACAACACGACAGAATTCAAGAACACCGTCAGGACAACCGGCGTTGACATCCCAGGCCTAATGATTGATTACGCCCTGTCGCTTTACAAAAGGTAGGAAAATTGGTATCGCCAAGCTACGCCGTCGAGCTTTTGCAGAAGGCGCTGGAACTCTACACGCCTTCAAGGTCTGAAGCTGCGCTAGCAAACCTGCTGAAGGACAAGTGCACGAACGAGCTTGGCTTTGAGCAAGTGTCAATAGACAGCGTCGGCAACGTCATTGCTTCAAAGGGGACGGGCGAGCCCCGAATACTGCTCTGCGGCCACATGGACACGGTGCCGGGGCAGGTGCCTGTGCGCATCGAGGATGGCCACCTGTACGGCCGGGGCGCATCTGACGCCAAGGCCCCACTCGTCGCCATGCTCTTGGCCGCATCGCAGTTCCCGAAGCAGAGCGGAACGGTCATCTTTGCCGGCGTAGTCGACGAGGAGGGAAACGCCACCGGCGTCAAGCACCTAGTGAAAAGCAAGCTTGCAGTAGACTATGCGATGTTTGGCGAGCCTTCCGGCATAGAAAACATCACGATTGCGTACAAGGGCCGGCTTGCGTTAAGGCTGACGTGCGACGTGGGCGACAGCGCACACGCAAGCGCGCCTTGGCTTGCCCGCAACTCAGTAGAGGAGATGTATGACTTTTGGGAGGAGATAAAGTCAGAGATAGAGCGCGTTGGGAGCGCACCGAACAAGGCCAACTCTATCAGCTGCAGCCTCACAGAGATAAGCGGCGGCTCCAGCCACAACGTCACTCCGCAAAAGTGCAGGATAACGATCGACATGCGCATTCCAACGATAACGACCTGCCAGAATGTGCTTGACATTGTCGACGGCGTAATAACGCGGGTTGCAAAAGAAAAAGGCGTAAAAGCCACGTACCGCATAGAGGATAATACTGAGCCCTTTGAGGCAGACCATTCATCCGCGCTTGTCAGGGCGCTGTCGTTAGGCGTGCTTGACGTGCGCAAGAAGAGGCCGACGCTTTTGCGCAAGACCGGCACCGGCGACATGAACGTGCTGGGCAACGCGTTCAAGGTGCCTGTAGTCACGTACGGCCCGGGAGACCCACATGCCTCGCACACCGCCAACGAGCGCGTGAACATCGAAGAATATGTCGCCAGCATCGACGTGTTCAGCAGGGCGCTGTTCCACATGTCGCGCATACACCAGATGCGCAAGAACAAAAAGTAACATCATATAGGTCGCTGGCTTTTCATCTCCAATGCTCTGGTTCGTGGGGACTGGCATCAACGGCCACCTTGGCCTTAGCCTTGCCGCAGTTGATGTCCTGAAAAAGTGCGATATCGTCTACGTCGAGAGGTTCACAAGCCTGCTCGGCCAAACCGACCTTGCCGGGCTTGATGCCGTCGCTGGCAAAAAGGCCGTGCCGGTGCAGCGCTGGTTTGTAGAAGACGGCCGGGAGATACTTGACGCTGCACGGGGGAAACAAGTTGCGCTTGTAACCTACGGCGACCCGCTTATTGCAACCACACACAGCGAGCTACGCGCAAGGGCTGCCAAGAACTCGATAAAGACGAGTGTGCTCCATGCCGCGTCCGGCATCGCCTCCATAATGGGCGAGTGCGGACTGCACATGTACAAATTCGGCAGGACCGTGACGATGATGTCAGAGCCCAACTCTGCAATAAGCGTCTACAACACTATCTTTGACAACTTGCTTGCCGGATGCCACACGCTTGTCCTGACGGAGTATAGCCACGACGAGGACAAGGGTGCATTCTTCCTTGACCCGTGCGCCGCGGTAAAGATGCTGCTTGAAGTCGAGCGTGACCAGCGCCACCATGTAATATCAGAGGAAACTTTTGTGGTAGTCGCGTCGCGGATGGGCGCAGAAGACCAGAGCGTCGTGTCAGGCAGGATAAAATCGCTTGCAGGCGTCGGCTTTGGGGAAGGGCCACACTCTGTCATAATACCGGGGCCCCTGCACTTTACAGAAGAAGATGCGCTTGAAGCCCTCACCATGAGCCTCGACCCGCCTTCTGACAATTCTAAAGCCATCAAGCGCATTTCATCACAGATGGTGGAGCGCTACGCACCAAAGGCAAAGGAGGCTCTGCAGCAGATGCACAACATCCTCCGCTTGGAGCAGGGCGATAAGAAGGGCATGTTCGAGGTACTGGACAACGCCGAGCTTTACATCGCCGACGCCGAGCGGTTCCTGTTGCAGGGCAAGCACGAGCTTGCAGTCCTCAGTATGGGGTACGCAGAAGGCCTCATCGACGCGCTGCGATTCCAGAAGGGAATCAACCCTTGGAACCCCTGAAATTATATATATGTGGTTGGCCGGTGGAAGAGGTTGTGTCAAGTCAGGGCGAAAGTCTTCTTATGGAAGGCAAGGTGGCCGGGTTCAACGAATGGAGGATGAAGAACCTGACAGTCAAGCTTGACTTTTCTGGCAGGAACTTTGCAGGCAAGAACCTTGCCGGCGCCCACCTCAACGGCGCGGTCGCGCCAAACGCCAACTTTGCCGGCGCAAACCTTTCAGGAGCAAACTTTGTGCAGGCTGACCTGAACGGCGCAAATTTCGAACGGGCCAACTGCACGGAGACGCTGTTCATGTACGCAGAGATGAAGCAGGCCAAGCTCGCAGGAGCCGACGCGACGCGTGCAAACTTCATGTGGGCAAACCTGCAGGGGGCCAACATGACTTCAATGAAAATGTCCCGGACAGTGTTCGTGGAGGCAAACTTGACAGGGGCTTCAGTTGAAGGCACGGACAGCGCGGGCGCGCACCTGAAGTACGCACGGCTCGAAGGCACGCCTTGGGCCGGCAACCGCTAAGCACGCCTGCACATCTGGACAAACGTTTATTAAGAAATTCAAAGAGGTTTTGGTTGTATGGCGCAGACCCCTCCAGCTGCGGGAGGAAAGGTGTCCCGGCGTGACTTTCTCAAACTAATGGCGGCCGCGGGTACTGTCGTGACGTTTACGCCATTTGTTGATTGGGGAAAGTTCCTTCCAAACCCTGCCGGCGCACAGAGCGAAAAGCAGCCTGCAATTCTCCCAGACGGCAACCAAGCCACAACTCGAGATTTTCCTGTTAACCATTCTGAGGTTATCATTTATCCTAGGAGCGATGATCCTGTTCAGAATAGGGAGCCGTTCAGGACCTGGCAGTTCATCAGGCTTCCTGAGGAGCTTGGGGGTCAGAAGAACGACGCTTCAGCTTTTCGCGTTTACAGCATGATCTGCTTGCATTTGTGGTGCCTGTGGAAGTACTTCCCGCAGGACGGCCGCAAGAGGGGAGAGTGTCCCTG
>Ga0214471_10000950_pt1 | contig 23509 bp, 20 predicted proteins | sample RVTome_5_FD_207665 | JGI IMG/M metagenome (GOLD analysis project Ga0214471, IMG submission 207665) | Soil microbial communities from uranium-contaminated site in the Upper Colorado River Basin, Wyoming, United States - RVT142D155 | ecosystem: Environmental > Terrestrial > Soil > Contaminated >... | reverse complement strand
CTCTACCCGGTGTTGCCGTGGCTGGCGATCAGGGCCGGCGGCTGGTGCTTCGGGTCGTGGCTGCAAGGCCGCGCGGCCGACGACAGGGTCCCCGAACGCCGGCTGTTGCTCGCCGGACTGGCCGGCCTCGCGATCTTCATCGGGGTCCGGGTCGGCGGCGGCTACGGCAACCTCTTCATGCCGCCCGTCGTCGGCACCTTGCCCGGCTTCCTGCTCACCTCCAAGTACCCGCCAAGCCTTGCTTTCGTCGCCGCCCAGCTCGGCTTGATGGCGCTGCTCCTCGCCGGCTTGTTCCGAGTGCAGCGCAGCGGCCGGCGACCGTTGCCGCTCGAACCGCTGCGGATCTTCGGCAGCAGCGCGCTGTTCTTCTACGTGATCCACGTTCACCTGCTGCTGGCCGCGGCCATGCTGATCCTGGGCATGCCCGGTCGCGCGGGAATGGGCGCCGCGCGTCTGGCGACGCTCGGCGCCCTCGTGGTCTTGCTCCCGGTCTGCGCCTGGTTCTTGCGGCAACGCACCGCGCGGCCGGGCGGATGGACCCGCTTCTTCTGACCTGGTCCTTCCGAATTCATGCCAAGATCGGCGTCTGCTCGGCGTCGCGACCTCATGCACTCCTCCCATCTTCCGGTTGTCTTGCTGGCAGCCGTTGCGCTGGCCGCTCCGGCGTGCGTGCGCGAAATCGAATCCAGGCCCTATCCCGGCACCGAAGGTGCCGAGAAATCACCGGCCACCGTCGATCCGGGCGGCACGCTCCCGCAGGCGCTCCTGGCGCTGACGGCCGCAGAAGTCGCCGTGATCGCCGACCTTGCCTTGGAGCACTCGGTTTCCGGTGCCCAGCTCCGCGCACAGGGTGCGCTGGCGGCCAAGGCCAGCGGCGTGGAAGCGGCCTTGCCGGACACTCTCGCCGGGCTCGCGGTCGAGCCTTTCGGCACCCGGCCGCAGGACGTCCAGGTGGACTTCCGGTTCCTGGCCCTCGATGGTGACGAACTCACCTTGCAAGTGCACGCCCGCAATCCGATCGGCGGGCCGAGCATCTACGATCTGCGCTTCGTGCGCGGCGCGGACGGCTGGCAGTTCGGCAGGGTCCTGCGGGCCGTCGAGTTCCTCTAGGGGGCCCCCGAAGCGCTGGGACGGCGCCCTGCGGGCCGCGAACCGGGGGCTAGGATGGGGAGGTCGCGGCCGGGCGCCGCGGCGCCCGGAAACCCCCTTTCCCTTTCTCGTCCTCGAATTGCGGCTCCGCGGCGGGCCGCTCGTTTTCATGCGTGCTCGCAACGGACTGCTCCCTCTTTTCCTCTGCCTGCCTTTCGTCGCGCCGGGCGCCGGCGACCCGCCGGAAACCCGCGGCGACCAGCAATCGTTCCCCGGCACCTTCGTGCCGGCCGAACACGAGGTTCTCGAACTCTGGCCTTCGGCGTACGCCGGCGGTTTGATGTTCCTCGACGTCCGCGCGCACGGCAGCTACGTCAACGAAGGCGACGTGATCGCGCTCCTCGACCGCGAGTCGTGGGAAGAGCAGGTCCACGCCGCCGAGTTCGAACTTCACTCGAGCGAACTGCGCTTCGAAAACGCCGTCGAAGAGGCCGAATTGGCCGGCCGGGAAGCCGCCCAGGCGCTGCAGCGCGCGCAGACCGAATTGGCGCGCGCCGAGCGTTCGCTGGAGGGCTGGAGCAAATTCGAACTCAAGTTCAGCCTGCGCAGCGCCGAACTCCAGGCGGCGTACGCCAAGCACTCGATCGACGACCAGGTCGACGAATTGAAGCAGCTCGAGGCGATGTACAGCGCCGACGAGCTCACGGATGCGACCGAAGAAATCGTCCTGATGCGCTCGCGCCGCAGCCTCGCCAGCTCCCGGCGAAGCTCCGAACTGGCGGAGGACCAGCGCGCGTATCGCGAGGAATTCGACCTACCCGAGCGCGGCGCGCGCCTCGAGGAAGCCGTGGCCGGCCAGAAGCTCTCGCTCAAGCACCTGCGGGCACGGCAGGAAATGCAAGCGCGCACGCGCGACGACGATCTGCAGCGCAAGGAAGACGCGCTCGAGAAGCAGGCCGGCAAATTGCAGGAGTTGATCGACGACGAAGGCCTGTTCGTGTTCCGCGCGCCGCGCGGCGGCGTGCTGCTGCACGGCGCGCCCGAGGACTACGAGCCGGGCCGCAGCGCTCCGCGCCACGAGCGCGGCGGGACGGCGGCCACCCGCAAGGTGCTGTTCACGGTGGCGGCTCCGGACCGCTTTGCGGTGGTTCTCAGCGTGCCCGAGTCCGCCGTGCGCGGAATCGCGCCGAACAGCGCGGCGCGGGTCACGGCCGACGTGCTCTCCGAACGCGAACTCGTCGGCCCGTTGAGCGTGGAACGCTACCCGCTGCCCGGCAGCGCCAGCGGCCCCGAGAACCGGTACGCGGCGCGCGTACAGCTCGGCCAGCCGCTCGCCGGAGTGGTGGCGGGGATGCGCGCCACCGTGCACCTCGGCGCAAACGACGCGGCCGCCGAAGCGGTGTCGAAGTCCGGCGAAGCGCAGTGATCGCCGCCGTCCTCCTGCTGGCTCTCGCGCCGGCGCAGGACGCGCCGCAACCCTCGCGCGCGGCGATGGTACGCGGCGCGGTCGACTGGCTGGTGGCCAACCAGAATCCGGACGGCTCGTGGGGAAGCCACCATTCGCCGCGGCCGATCGAAGTGCTCGCCGACGTCCCCGGTTCGCACGAGGCCTTCCGCTACGCCACGACCGGCCTGTGCGTGAGCGCGCTGCACGACAGCCCGCTGCACACTTCCGAATCCATGGCGGCCGCGGAGCGCGGGCTCGACTACCTGGTCGAGAACTGGAACGTCAAGCGCCCCAGCGGCATGGAACACTACAGCGTGTGGGCCTTCGGCTACGGCTTGCGCGGGCTCGCCGAACGGCTGATCGCCACGCCAAAGCACCCGCGCGCCGCGGAAATCGGCGCCGCCTGCAAGTCCTTGATCGCGAAATTGGGCCGCTACCAGGCCTTGGACGGCGGCTGGGGCTACTTGAGCCTCGACGAAGTGCCGACCTTCCAGCCGAGCTTCACTTCGATGAGCTTCACCACCGCCACGATCCTGGTGGGGCTCGAACGGGCGCAGCGCGCCGGGATCGAAGTTCCGCAAGCGATGGTCGATCGCGCCGTCGCCGCGGTCGCGCGCTGCATGACGCCGACGGGAGCCTTCACCTACGGCGAGTTGTGGAACAAGATGCCGGTGGCCGGAATCAACCTGCGCAAGGGCGCGGCCTGCCGCACGCCGGCGTGCCAGGAAGCCTTGATCCTGCACGGCCGCGAGTTCGCCGCGGCCGACCAGCGGCGCGCGCTCGAAGACCTGCTGGTGGACTGCGCTCGCTTCCAGGAACTCGGCCTGCGCCGGCCGATCCCCCACGAATCGCACTATCAGATCTCGGGGTATTTCTACCTGTACGGGCACGCGTACGCAGCCATGCTCCAGGAGCGCCTGACGCGGCGCGACCAGCTGCGATATGCCCCGTTCTTCGAGAAAGCGCTGGCGCGCACGCGGCAACCGGACGGCTCGTTCTGGGACTACCCGCTCTACAGCTACCACAAGCCTTACGGCACGGCCTACGCGCTGATCGCCCTGGCGCGGCTGCCGCGGGACCAGGTGGTTGAAATCGAAGGCGGTTGATTCCCAATGAGTCGCCAATGTCCCTGTCCGCCGGCACCCCCGTCTTGAAGGACTCCTTCCGCTTCCGCCTGCCCAGCCTCGTGCTGGGCCTGCTCGCCCTCGCCGCGGGAGCCTTGATGCTGGCCGAGGCCGACGGCGACCCGGAAGCCGCCGAGGTCCTGCGCTACTGGCCCGCCGGCCTGGTGCTGTTCGGGCTGAGCCTGTTCGCGTCCGCGCGGCGCGCCCCCGGCCGCGGTTTCGGCTTCGTGCTGATGGTCGCCGGCGTGGTGATCCTGCTGCGCGCCCTCGAGTGGATCTACGTCGATCCGAAGGTGCTGTGGCCGATCCCGCTGATCGCTTTCGGGCTGCTCCTGGTGTTGCGCTTCGTGGTGCCGCTGTTCTCGTTCCGGCGCAAGCCCGCCGATCGCGGCGTGCCCGGCAAGGCCGGCGGGACCAGTTTGCACAGCGTCGCGTTCTTGAGCGGCGACGAGCGGCGGATCAACGCCCGTGACTTCCGCGGCGGTAAGCTCCTGGCCGTGATGGGCGGGGTGGACCTCGACTTCACCGAGGCCGACATCGAGGGCGACCAGGCGGTGCTCTCGCTGCTCGCGGTGATGGGCGGCATCGACATCAAGATCCCCCGCAACTGGGAAGTCGTCCTGCACGGCGTTCCGATCCTGGGCGTGATCATCGACAAGACCAAGCCCGACCGGAGCGCGCCGACCAAGAAGCTGGTGATCAAGGGTCTCGCGCTCATGGGCGGCGTCGAAGTCAAGAACTGACCGCGTATTTCGGATTTCCTGGGCATTCCAGGTGGCAGCGGCGGCTCTTGGCTTGGCATAATCCGCAAGTCATGGAGACTCTCCTCAGCCGCTTCTGCGACGAATTCGGTCGCGTCGTCCAGCCGATGCTCGATCCTCTCGAGTTCTCGGTCGAGACCCTGGGAGGGTCGAACGAACACCTCAAGGTCCGCGAGATCCTGCCCGGCCTGCGCGACACCGCGCACCAGCTGCGCGCGCTCGCCGACAAGGTCGCCGAGCAGCAGGCCTACGTGCTGATCTTCGGCCCGCTCAAAAGCGGCAAGTCGACCCTCATGAACGCCATGTGCGCGGCCTACGTGAGCGAGGTGACCACCTTGCCGGCATACCCGTGCATGGTCTTCGTCTCGCACTCCGAAGAGCGCCAGCTCGAAGCCTTGCGCTACAACGGCACGCGCGAGAAGTTCGCCGACGCGGCGAACCTACGCATGGCGCTCAACCGCGCCCACGCCGAACTCGCAGACCGGCTGCGCAGGTCCGAGGAGGAAGACGGCCAGGAGTTCGACCCCGCGCTCCACTTGCCCGAAGCGATCCGCCGGGTCGACGTCAAGATCCCCGCGGGCCAGCTCGCCGAATCGGGCGCGGTCCTGGTCGACACTCCCGGTCTCTACACCAAGATGCACTTCGGCTACGACCGCATGACCCGCGAATTCCGCAACGCCGCGGCTTGCGCGATCTTCGTGGTCAAGACCGACAACCTGTTCCTCGAACAGGTCTTCAGCGAATTCAACCGGCTGCTGCAGCTGTTCAGCCGCATCTTCCTGGTCGTCAACCTCGATACGGCCAAGAAGGACCTGCGCCCCGACGGCAGCCTGGTGCCGAGCCTGGAGCACGACGACCCGATCCGCATCGTCGAAGCTTTCGAGACACTGGCGATGAGCGCGCAGCTCAAGGACGCGCTCGAAGCCGGCCGCTTGAAGATCTACCCGGTCGACTTGCAGCAAGCCGCCGCCACGCGCTTGTCGCGCGGCAGCCAGCCGTACGCGGCCGACCACGAGCACCAGGCCGACTTCGACTCCTTCCTCAAGGACCTCACCGACTACCTGAACAGCACCGACTACCTGGTGGCGTTCCTCGGCGACAGCCTGCGCCACGGCGAGACCCTGCTCGCCGAAGCCGCGCAGCTCTGCGGCAAGGAATCGGTGCGCGAGCTCGGCGAACTGGTCGACAGCCTGCAAGCCGAAATGGAGCGCGAGCGGGCCTTGGCCCAGCGCTTGACCGCGCTGGATGCACAGGACTGGGAAGAGGCGTACTCCGGGCTCGGACGCGACATCGGCGCCGACATCGAGGCGCAAGCGCTCGATATCCGGGTGCGCGCGAGCCACGCCGAGGCCGGCGTCCTCGACTCGTGGTTCGCGAGCGACGACAGCCTGCAGGATCTCGCCGAGACCGAGATCGCGGGGCTGCGCGAGGGGATCCAGAACGAGATCGCGGGCGCGGCGCGCGAGGCGCTGCGGGTACGTTCCGCCGGCGGCGCCGCCGTGGCGGCGCTCACCGTCGACACGCGCGCCGCGCTCGACGGCGCCGGCTTGCGGCTCGACTCGATCGCCCGCGAAGCCGCCGACCGCGTGGACGCCTACGCCGGCGTGCAGCGCGAGGTGCCGCCGATCGACGTCGCGGACATCCCGGTGCGCAAGCGGATCCTCGACTGGCTGTTGTTCCGCGGGCAGGCGTCGGTCCGCCGCAAGCTGTTCGGCGCTCCGGGCGAACTCGACCGCCGCATTCCGCGCGCGATCAAGGCCAAGCGCCTGGGCGAGCCGGCCAAGCGCGCCTTGCACGGCCTGCTGCGCGGCGACCTCGAGGCCTTCCTGCCGGCTGCCGAAGACCGCATCGTCGAGCGCATCTGCGCGGATTACGCCGCCTCGATGGGCCGCGGCCTGCACGCCGAAGTCGACCGCCGCCGCCAGACCAACGAGCGGCGCATCGCGCAGCTGCGCACCGAGCTCGGCCAGCTCCGCTCGGTCCGCGACAGCCTCACCGAGGTCGGCCAGGGCGCCGCGAACGCGCTCGGGGAAATCCGCGAACTCGCCGGACGCTACGAGACCACCGCCCCCGAGCGGCTGCTGACGGCACAAGCCGCGCCCGTGCCCGAAATCGAGCCGGCGGACGAAACGAGCGAAGCCGCGCCCGAGAACCGCCCGGTCTGACCGCGGCGCCAGTCCCGACCGCGGGCGGGCTCCGGCCCGGCCGGTGACATGTGCTTGCCGCGCGAGAGGTTTCGGGCGGCCTGCCTTGTTACGGTTTCCCTCCCATGGCCGACACCGCGCCCATCACCGAAGCCGACGTGACTCCTCCCGTCCAGAAGGGCTGGCTGGGTTTCCCCGGCGTCTTCTGGATCGCCAACTGGATGGAGCTCGTCGAGCGTTTCGCCTACTACGGGCTGCGCACGGTCGTCCCCATCTACATGGTGCTCGCCTATGAAGAGGGCGGTCCGCAATTCTCGCACGAGCAGAAGGGCACCATCTTCATGATCTGGGCGCTGGTGCAGAGCTTCGTGCCGATCTTCACCGGCGGCTTTGCCGACCGCTACGGCTACAAGCTCAACATCGCCATCTCGACGGTGATCAAGATCGCCGGCTACATGGTGATGGGCTGGGCGATCGATCTGGGCGGCATGATCAACGGCGAGACCGTCGCGGCGGTCGGCGGAGCCGCCGGCGGCAGCTACACCTACCCGATCTTCTTTGCCGGAGCGATGATGCTCGCGACAGGTACGGCGATCTTCAAGCCCGGCGTGCAGGGGATCATCGGCGTGAGCATGCCGGCCAGCAAGGCGAGCTTCGGCTGGGGGATCTTCTACCAATGCGTGAACATCGGCGGCTTCATCGGGCCGCTGTTCGCCGCGGTGCTCACCGACATGTCCTGGAAGTGGGTGTTCGGCATGTGCGCGATCGGCATCGCGCTCAACTTCATCCCGCTGTTCTTCTTCGCCGAGCCCAAGCGGAAGGAAGGTGAAGGCTTCCACGGCCAGAACCCTTTCGAGGTGTTCTGGAGGAGCATCTTCGGCATTCTCCGGCCCCGCGTGGCATTCTTCACTCTGCTGTTCGCCGGCTTCTGGCTGATGTTCTACCAATTGTTCGACATCCTGCCGAACTTCATCGACGACTGGGTCGACTCGCGGGGCGTGGTGCAGGCCCTGGACACGGTATTGCCGCTCAACTGGATCCCCACGGTCAACGACGGCAACCTGAACCAGGCCTGGATGATCAACTTCAACGCGCTGCTGATCAGCTTGTTCGCGTTCGCCATGGGCTGGGTCACGGGCAAGTTCAAGTCCTTGCCGGCGATGATTCTCGGCATCGGAGTGTCGGTCGTGTCGATCTACATGCTCGGCATGAGCATGAGCGGCTGGTTCGCGCTGCTCGCCATCGGGGTCTTCTCGATCGGCGAGATGACCGCCAGCCCCACCAAGCTGCGCTACATGGCCTCGATCGCGCCTCCGGGCAAGAAAGGCTTGTTCCTCGGCTATGCGAACGCCACGGTCGGCATCGGCTGGGCGATCGGCTCCTGGGTCGCCGGGCACTGGTACGAGAAGGAAGGCGATAAGGTCAACCTCGCCAAGCGGCACTTGATCGAAGTCCTCGGCACGCCCGCCGGCCAGGTCGAGGCGCTGCAGAAGACCGACGTGCTGCCCGCTCTGCAGACCAGCCTGGGTCTGGACGCCGACGCGACGCGCCAACTTCTCTGGGACACCTACGAGCCCTACGCCATGTGGGGCCGCTTCGCCTTGATCGGGTTCGGCAGCATGATCGGCCTGTTGGTCTACGATCAGGTCTGCCGCCGCTACGACGCCAAGCACGGCTTGAACATCGGCAACGAGACCGACGGCTAGCCGCGGTCAGCGGTCCCTTTCGAACTCGGCGTAGCCGATGCCCGAGAGGGCCGCGCGGTCGCTCTCGTCGAGCGCGGCGCGGTCGGCGACCACCGCCCTGCGCGCGTGTTCGAGCAGGGCTTCGAGCATGGCCGCCAGCCGCTGGGGCTGCTCGGCGGAGCGATCGGACCTTTCGCCTCCCACCTCCGCCAGCTCGAAGAGCCCGAGCGGCTCGACGCGGGCTTGCGCGGTGCCCAGGCCCTCGACGCGGGCGATCAGTTTCCATCCCTCGCGCGTCAGAGCCAGTTCGCCAAAGCGCGCCGCCACGTGGTCGCGCGCGACCGGGGTCTCGCGCAAGTCCGCACCGGCCGCGAATTCGGCGCTGAGGAAACCGCACAGCGCGAGCAAGGTGCGCGGCAGGTCTTCGAGCCGCGCGCTGCCCGCCGGCAGCTCGCCCGGCTCGATGCCCGGTCCCGCCAGGAAAAATGGCACGTGCAGAAGTTCGGCGTACAGCGAGTTGCCGTGCAGCATCAGCTCGTGCTCGCCGAAGTGCTCGCCGTGGTCGGCGACCAGCACCACCAGCACCGGCCGGTCGAGCGCGTCGACTTGCGCCAGAAGCCGCTGCAGGTTCGAATCGACTGCGGCGACTTCTCGCAAGTAGAGCTCTTGGAGCACCGCGGCGGCGGCATTTGCCGCGGGCACCCCCGCGGCCGCGTCTTCGGCGACGCGCCGCACTTGCGCGAGACCGCCGGGCACCGCTCCGCGGTAGCGCTCGGGCAGGCGAGCTGCGATCGCCGTGGTTTCTGCGCCGCCCGCGGAGTACGGCACGTGGGGGTCCATCCAGTGCACGAAGAAAAACCACGGCCGCGGCTCGGCGGCGAGCTCGCGGAGAGTGCGGATCGCGAGGTCGCAGGCCGCCGTGCCAGCGGTCCAGCCCAGTTCGGACTCCGGCGGCAAGGCCAGGCCGGCCATCCGGTACAGGAGCTGCCGGTCCAATGGACCGGGCAGCAGCAGGCCGGTCCACGAACCGCGCAGGCCGCGCTCGACCACGCGCTTGGCGGCAACCAGCGGGGTCAGCCCGCCGCCGGTCAAGTCGGTCCAGCTCTCGAAACCGCGCGCGATTCCGGACTCGACGCGGAGCACGCGGTTGCTCACGAGTCCGCGCGTGCGCCAGCCGGCGCCGGCCAGGAAGCCGGCGAAAGTCGGAACCTCTGCGTCCAGGTAGCCGGCGTTGTCCTGCACGCCGTGCTCGAGCACGCCGCGGCCCGTCAGCATGCTCATGTGGCTGGGCAAGGTGCCGGGATTCGGCGCGAGCGCGTACCGGCTCCACAGCGACCGTGACCGCAGGGCGTCGAATCCGGGAGTGGGGAGTTCGCCGGCTAGCGCGTCTGCGCGCAGGGTGTCGACCGAAATCCACAGGATCGACGGCTTTCCTTCCAGGTCGCTGCGCGAAGCCAGCGCCGGCAACGGCTCCAATGCAGCGGGAATCGGCGTGACCCGCGTGCGATCGACTTGCGCCCGCCAGACGAGCAGAAGCACCGCCGCGACCAGAATCCCCGCTCGGCCGCGGCTCGAACTGCGCCCGCTCCGGCGCAAGAGCGGCAAGGCGACCAGGAACAACGCGATGGTGCAGCCCGGCAGCAGCGCGAACTGCAGTGCGCCGGCGACGCGCGGCAGCAACCACGCGCCCGCGGTCGCGCCGAAACCGGCGAGCAGCGGCGTCCACAGCGCCAGGGTGTCCGGCGCCACGCGCAGTCGCTTGCCCGCCGCGGGGCCCAGCAGCACGGCGACCAGGCCGATCAAGGCCAGACCAGGAAGGAGCGCGAGCACGCGCGCCGGCAGATAAGCGAGCCCGGTCGCTCCGGGGAACCACCACGCCGAAATCAAGCCGCCGACAACGACGCCGCAGGCCGCACCAAGCAGCCGGCGCGCCACGCGGCCGTCAGTGGGCTTCGCCGTAGCCGAGGGCATCGAGCGTCTGCCGGTCCTCGGCGGAAAGTTCGGACATCTGGGCGGCGGCCGCCAGCCGGGCGACCGCGCGCGCTTTGTCGAGCAAGGCGGCGGCGCGCTCGGGCTCGGCCTGCAGCAAGTCGCGCTCTTCGCCGGGATCGGCCGCCAGATCGAAGAGCGCGGTGGCCTCGACCACCGGACTTCCCGTGCCGAGCCCCGAGTAGCGCGCGATCAGTTTCCACTCGCCTTGATAGAACGCCAGGTCTTGCAGGCCGGTGCCGACGTACAGGTCGGCGCCGGCCTCCGCGCTCATCGCGAGCAGGTTGCGGCCTTCCATCTTCGCCGGCGGCCGCAAGCCTGCCAAGGCGAGCAAGGTGGGCGGCACGTCTTCGAGGTGCGGCCGCAAGGCAGTCTCGCCGACCGGCACGCCCGGACCCGACAGCACGAACGGCACCCGCAGAAGCGTTTCGTACACCGAATTGTTGTGGATCATCAGGCCGTGTTCGCCGAACTGCTCGCCGTGGTCGGCGGTGAACAGGATCAGCGTGGGCCGGCCCGAAGCTTCGACCTTGGCGACGACTTGCCGCAAGCAGTCGTCGATGAACATCACTTCTTCGTGGTAGAGGTCGTGCAAATAGGCCGCCGCGCCTTCGGCGCCCGCTGCGCCGGCTTGCAAGTCGTCCATCACGCGCCGGACCAGCATCAGGCTGCCGACGCCGCTGTCCGGATAGTTACCGGGCATGCTGCGGCCGGCCGTCAATCTGCCCGCCGTCGACCGGTCCGGCTGGTACGGCTGGTGCGGATCCATGAAGTGCAGGAAGAAGAAGTACGGCCGCGGCTGCGCGGCGAGCGCGTCGAGGTACAGCAGCGCGCGGTCGCGCACGCGCGACCCCGGCGCGATGCCGATATCCGAGCCGCCAATGGTGCGCTGTCTGGAGAGCGCGAACACCGCGCGGTCGTCCAAGGGGCTCGGCAGCAGCCAGCCGAGCCAGCAGGCGCGCGGCGCCTTCCAGCGGACGGCCTTGGCCGCCAGCAATTCCGGCGGCGGCGCCGCCAGCATCTCCCACCGCTCGAAGCCACGGGTCACGCCCGCGCTCTCGCGCAGCGCGTAGTTGGCGGCCACGCCGACCGTGCGCCAGCCGGCTTCGCGGAACACTGCGGCGAGCGCCGGCGTGCCGTCGGGAACGCGGCCTTCGTTGCTGCGCGTGCCGTGGGTGACCGGCGTGACCCCCGTGAGCATGCTCACGTGGCTGGGCAGCGTGGCGGGCGCCGGCGCCAGCGCGTGATCGGCCCACATGGCGCGCTGGCGCCAGCCGTCGAGAAACGGGGTCGGGACGTCTTCGCGCAGGATCGCATCGGCGCGCAGCGTGTCGACCGAAATCAGCACCACGTCCGGGCCGGCCCCAGCCGCTCCGGCCGCGGGCGGCAGGTCCGGCGAACCGCTGTGATCCGCGATCGGAAAGGCGTCCAGATCGGCCGGGGCCACTCCGGCGCCGAGCAGCAGCGCCGCGACGACGCCGGCGAGCGCCGTGCCGCTGGCGGCGCGGAACGACGGCGCGCCGAGGCGCGCCAGCAGTGGTGCGAGCGCGAGCAGCACGAACGTGGCGGCGGGGACGCAGAATTTCCAGATTCCGGCGTAATCGTGGGCGTTGCCGACGTGGCTGCCGACCAACGCTCCGAGCGCGGGCGCGGCGGCCGACCAGAACACCCCGGCACGATCGCCCAGCACCGGCACGGAGCGGGCCGATAGCGGGGCGAGCAGCGCCAGCGCCCAGGCCATCGCCAGGTTTCCCGGCAGGATCACCAGGTACTTCATGCCCAGCAGCATCAAGCCTGCGGCCGTGGGAAACAGCAGCGCGTGCGCCAAGGTGCCCGCCACGGCGGCCGCCGTGGCGATCACCAGGCGCGCGCCAAGGCTCGAGGTGCGCGACGGCGCGCTCGCGCTGCTTCGGCCGCCGGCCGCGGCCGTGTCCATGCTCGTAGGCATGGAGCGATTCTAACGGGCGCGCTTCGCGAGTCCGGACAGGTCGGCGTGCTCGCCGGCGCGCCAGAACTCGCGGCGCGTGGCTTCGCCGAGGTCGCCCATTTCCTTGGCGAGTCCGACGAACAGGTCGTCGTACGAAATCAGCCCGGCGAGTAGGCCGTCGCGCAGGACCGGAAGGCGGCGCACGCCTTGGTCGCGCATGGTCTCGAGGGCCTCGGTGAGCGAACAGCCGGCGTTCACGCTGACGACCGGGCCGCTCATCACGTCTTGCACCAGGGTCTGCGCGCCGTCCAGGCCGCGGCCCACCACGCGCAACGCGAGATCCCGGTCGGTGATGATTCCGGCCACGCCGCCGAACTCGTCGCGGACGACCAGGCAGCCGACCGCCGCCTTCTCCATTCTTGCGGCGGCGACCGCCGCGGTCTCGTCCGGGCGCACGCACCAGATGTCCTTGTCGACATGGGGTTCAAGGCTCACTGCCCCGCCTCGGTCGCCGCGCGCGCGGCCGCTTCGCGCACCATTTCTTCTTCGACGACTTCGGCCATCTGGCCGATCTCGCGCGCCAGAGTCCGCAGCAGGTCGTCGGCGGCCACGAGCCCCACCAGGCGGCCGTCGGCGTCGACGATCGGCAGGCGCCGGAACACATGATCGCGCATCAGCTCTGCGGCTTCGGCGAGTCCGGCAGTGGCGGGGAGCGTGACGACGTCGCGCGACATGATCTCCCCCACCCGGACTTCAGACCCGAGGCCACCGGCGAGGCAGCGCAAGGCCAGGTCGCGATCGGTGAGCATGCCGACCAGACGGCCGTCCTCGACCACGGGAAGGCAGCCGATGTGGAGGCGGCCCATCTCCTGGGCGGCGTGCCGCGCGTGCATGTCGGGGGCTGCGGACACCGGGGCGGACTTGCAGAGCGAGCTCAGGTCCATGCTCAACGCGGTCCGCTCTCCTGCCACGCATGCTCGGGACGAGCCAGGATCTCCTCGAGGACGGCGCGCGTCGCTCCGGCCGCGGTTGCCTGACCATTGTTCTCGGCGTGTTCGAGGATCTCGCGCACCTGCGGCACCAGCTCCATGTAGAAGCGTTCGGCGACCTCGTACATACCGTGCCAGTGCGCGTAGTCGGGCGCCATCATCGAAGCGCCGTGGCGCGCGCGGCGCCCCTCGTGGTGCCAGAGGTAGAACCAGGTCCATTCCACTTCTTCGTCGAACTGCGTAGGCGTGATCAGTTTCTGTTCGCGCAGCGAGGCGACGATCGCCTGGCCCGGCTTGGCGAACTTCTCGTTGAAGTTCTGCACGAAGTCGTCGTACTGGCTGTAGAAGCCGCCGATGTAGTTCTTGGTATGGCAGACCGAGCACACGTTCTGCATCCGCTGGCGCTTGTCGTTCGCCGTGTCAACGACTTGCGCGGCGCGTTCGGCCGGGTCGATCGACGTGATCACCCTGTGCTCGGCGTCGGTGTCCATCACCAGACTGACCGGCGGCCGGTTGGTCCACGAGATGCGCTCGCCGGGATCGTGGGTGATGCGCCCGCCGTTGTTCACGTTGCCCGACATGTGGCAGGTCGCGCAAGTGGGCGCGGCCGTGTAGTCCTCGCCGAGCACCCAGGTCGGCGAGTCGAGGTTCATGCGGTCGCGCAGGTCGCGGTAGGCGATGCCGTGCTTGGATTCCTCGTAGATCTCCTTCTGCGGGTGGTCGGGACCCAGGTGGCACTTGCCGCAGTTCTCCGGCTGCCGCGCGCGCCGCGGCGAGAAGTCGTGTCGGCTGTGGCACGCCGAGCAGGAGCCCTTGGAACCGTCCAGGTTGACGCGCCCGATGCCGGTGTTCGGCCAGGTGCCGTGGTCGAAGACCGGCTTACCGTTGGCGTCGCGCTGGATTCGCGCCACGACCTCGCGGTTGGTCGGCTCGCCCTTCTCGTCGGGGGCGAGTTCGGTGACCGTGATCGACGCGCCGTCGACGTCGAGCAGCGCCAGCTTGCTGCCGTGGCACTGCATGCACCCGGTCATCGCGCTGGCCATGCCGTTGACTTCGCCCATGTCGGGGCGGCCGGGCGTCGGCGAATGCGGATTGAACGGCGTGCGATTGCCTTCGACGGTCTCGGCAAGGAAGTTGTCGAGCGAATGCAGGATCGCGCCCGCCTTGGCGTGGTGGCTGGCGTCGAACTCGCCGGCCTCGGCCGGATGGCACTCGGCGCAGTCGCGCGGCGTGACCACGGTCGCGATCTGACTGCCGTAGTGGTTGAAGCCATCGGCGTCGCGCGGCCCGGCCTTGTGGCAGTCGTAGCAACCCACTCCAGCCTCGGCGTGGGTGCTGGTCCGCCATTGTTCGACCACGCCGGGCGTGTTCTCGCCGTGGCACGAGACGCACTGCTCGCTGCTCGCCGGCACGGCGATGTGCGCGCCTTGATGGCGCGCGCTCTCTTGCTCGCGGCGCACGACTTCCATGCGCTGCACGAACAGCAGCGAGGCGAGGAAAGTCGCGCTGAGGACGACGAGGACGAATCGCTTGACGTTCAAACTCATGATTGGGGACGGGTCAGTGCGCTACGGCGGCTTCCCAGACGGTGAGCCCGACGATCGCGAGCACGCCGAAGATGCCGGCCCAGACGCTGAATTCGCTGGCGGGCCAGCGCTTGCGGATCCAGCCGTCGAAGAAGGGCCAGACGAACATCAAGAAGAACACGAAGCCCATGGACAGCACCGCTGCGGTCGCCGACATGAGCTTGAGCCAGCGGAAAGCGACGTAGAAGAACCACTCGGGCTTGATGACCTCGGGCGTGATCAAGGGATCGGCCTTGGGGCCCATCGTCGCCGGCAAGGCCGTCGCCAACGTTGCGAGCAGGATCATGAGCACCAGGCCCACGATCAATTCGGTCATTGCATGGTCGGGGAAGAAGTTGAAGAAACGCGGCTTCTCGGCGTCGGTTGCGGCGCCCTTCTTCTTTTCGAATTCGAATTCGGTGACGCCGTGGAGCCGGATCAACGTCACGTGCACGATCAGCAGCAAGATCATGATCCCCGGCAGCACCGCCGCGTGGAGCATGAAGAATCGCGACAGCGTGCGGTCGTTGTAAGTCTCGCCGCCGAGCAGCAATTCCTTGCTGAAACCGCCGACCACCGGCACCGAATCGGCGATGTTCGCGCCGACGGTCGCGCCCCAGAAGCTCAACTGTTCATACACCAGGCTGTAGCCGGTGAAACCGATCATCAAGGTGCAGACCAGCAGCACCATGCCGATCATCCAGTTGAGTTCGCGCGGCCGGCGGTACGCGCCGGTGAAGTACACGCGCATCTGGTGCAGGACCACCGCGGCGATCATCAGGGTGGCGCCCCACTTGTGCAGGCCGCGCAGGAACCAACCGAACGCGGCTTCGTCGGTGATGTAGCGGACCGACTCGTAGGCCGTGACCGGCGACGCTTCGTAGTAGAAAGCGAGCAGGATCCCGGTGACGATCTGCACCACGAACAAGTAGGCCGGCGTGCCGCCCAGGCACCACCACCACGCCTTGATGTGGTTGGGGACCGGCTCGTTGGTCATTTCGCGCAGCTGTCCCGGATCGATCGGGACGCGCTCCTTGAACCAGGCGCCGAGGCTCACTTCAGGCCTCCGAGCCGAGGCTCTCGAGGGTCACTTCGATGAACAGCAGCGGGCCGACGCGCCGCAGCGGAAAACGCATCAGCGCTTGCCCGGCCTGCGCCGGCGGACCGGCGGTCGCCACTCCCGCCGGGTCGAAGACCCCGTTGTGGCAAGGACAGAAGAAGCGGTTGCGGTGGCCTTCCCAGTGGACCTGGCAGCCGAGGTGCGGGCAGGTGCTGGACAGCGCGACGAAGTCCTCGGCCTCGCCACTGGTGCCGCGCCGGGCGATCACGATCGGGTCGCCGGTCGGGGCCTTCCAGGTCATCGCCTGGCCGTCGGCGAGCGCGTCGACCCGCGCCAGGAACTGCCAGCGACGGGCGGCCGGGCGGGCCGGGTACAGGAAGCGGCCCCCCATGGCGCCGCAGGTGCCGTAGGCGACGGCCAGCCCGCCCGCCATCGCCACGGTGGTGCCGCCAGCGAGGAACCGCCGACGATCGAGTTCGCCGGCAGATTCGGATTCGGGGACGGGTTCCTGGGTCGCCATGGAGTGGGGTGGGGAAGGCCAGGGGCGGTCAATTCGTCCCAGAACCGGCGTTGGCGTCCGACTCTAGGCCCCGTGAGCGCCGCTTTCTGGTGCAGAATAGGCCGGATCTTGCCCGCATGCCAGCGCTCTCGGCCTGGCCTGCGTCAATCCTCCTGGACGATGGTTCCTCCGCTCCGAGCCGGCGGCTTCCCAGACGAAGCCTTGGTCGCCCGCCTGCTCGGCGGCGAGCCCGACGCTCTCGACCGCTGGTACCGCGCGGAACACCCGCGGGTCCACCGGCTCTGCTTCGGCTTCCTCGCCGACGCCACCGAGGCCGACGACCTCGCCCAGGACGCGATGCTGCACCTCCTCGACCGACTCGACCGCTGGAACCCGGCGCGGCCCTACGCCGCCTGGCGGAACGTGGTGGTGCTCAACCTCTGCCGCGACCGCCGCCGCCGGCTCCACGCGCGCCGCGCCGCCGAGGCCGGCTTGCAAGACCGGATCGACGCCCGCCGCCCGCTGCCGCGCCCCGAGCAGGCCGCCGAGCAGGCCGAAGTGCGCGCCGTGCTCGCGACGGCGCTCGGGGAACTCCCCGACCGCGAACGCGAAGCCTTCGTCCTCCACGACCTCGAGGGCATGAATGCGCGCGAAGCCGCGGAGACCATGGGAATCGGCGCGAGCAGCGTCCGTTCCCTGCTCACGCTGGGACGCCGGCGCCTGCGCATGCTGCTCGGGCCGACGCTCGCCGCCGCGCCTTTCGACGCCGACGCCCGCGGAGGTGCCGGTCGTGCGTGAACCCGACGCCGACTTCGACGCCCTGCGCGCCGCCTGGCAGCGTCTCGACGCTCCAGCTCCGCAGCGGCGGCTCGCCGCCGAGGACGAGTCCGCACGCGCGGCGGTCGCCTGGATGCAGCGGGCCTGGGAAGCCCTCGAAGCGCCCGCGGCGCACTTGCCGCTGCGCGCGCGCCGGCGGGGCGCTTCGAGACGTTTCGCGGCTTCCATGCCGCGCCTGGCGGCCGCGGCGCTCTTCTTGGGAGCGGCCCTCGGCCTGGCGCTGATCTCCGCGGCGGAACGGCCGGGCGTCCGCAGCGTCGTAGTCGCCGGCGGCGAGACCGCTCCTCCGGAAGCGCCGGCCACGCCGCAGCGGCCGGCGGCGCCGCAAACCACCGCCACACCCGCTTCCGAGGCACCGCGCGTGGAACGCAACGACCAGCCCGATCGCGTGATCCTGCGCTCCGGGCCGGTGCGTCTGACCATGCTCCGCCCCGCAACCGACCGAGCCGCGAACTCGCCGACCGACAACCGCAACGACAACTCCAGCGGCGCCGTCCGCTGAACACCATGCAACGACTCCTTCAACGCATTCACCGGCCGCTGCTCGCGGGCGCCATCGCGCTCCTGGCCGCCGCGGCGATTCCCGCGCAGGCGGACAACACCGTCAGCTACGACCAGCTCGAACTCCGCCAGTGGGAACCGCGCGTTCACGGCGCGGACGAGCTGGTCGAGATCCTCACCGAACTTTATGGTCGCAAGCTCGAGATCGAGGGCGCGCGCTTCGTGAGCAACTTGATGGTCCTGAGCGACACGATCGTGCTTTACGACACGCCCGAACGCATCCGGCAGATGGTCGCCGCGCTCGAGAAGCTCGACTACTACCCGGGAATGGAGGACGACTTGGGCACGGTGATCGCGGCCACGGAGCTCGTCCAGCTCAATTCGCTCAACGCGCAGATGATCACTTACCGGCCGCGCCACACCGACATCGAAGAACTGGTCGAGACCGTCCGAGAGCTGCTCGGCCGCGACGTCGTGATCGACGGCCGCGAACTCGCGAACATCAGCCGCCTCTCCGACGTGGTGGTGGTCTACGACGACTCGCAGCATTCCACGCAGATCCTGAACACCTTGCGCAATCTCGACCAGCCGGCCGAAGCGCCGAGTTCCGAGAAACTCGAACTGCTCGAGTACCGGCCGCGATCGATCTCGATCCGCAGCTTGCAGCAGGCGCTGATGCCCTTCCAGCGCAACGTCTTCCAGAGCCTCTCAAGCGGCACGGCTCAAGGCATGAACATGAGCTTCTTGTTCGACAAGGGGCTGGTGGTCGTGCGCGAAGTCCCCGATCGCCTGGCGGAGATCCGCGAATTCCTCGAGCGGCTCGACCAGCCCTCGCCGCAAGTCAACTTGACCTGCTGGGTGATCCGCGTGCAGGAAGGCGGCGGCGAAGGCGTACCCGAAGAGCTCGCCGCAAATCTTCGGAAACTGCTGCCCTATCCCGGCTACGCCCGCGAAGCGATGGGGATCCTGCGCATCTCGGCGGAGTCGGGTCGGACGGTCACGCTCGACACCGAAGGCCTGCGCAAGCACCTGCCCCCTGGCCAGCAGAGAACTCCCGGCGCCGAGGGCACCGCGGCCAGCTACCAGCTGCGCTTCACGGTCGGCTCCTTCGACGAGGAGAACGGAGTCCTCGGTCTCGACGACTGCACTTTCGCCGCCACCGTGCCGTTCGCAGGCCACCACAACCTGTTCAGCACCAGCACGCGCGTCGCGCAGGGCGAGTACGCGGTGCTGGGAGTCGCCGGCGGCGACCCATTGTTCGTGGTGCTGCGCGTGCAGCCCGCGGACTGACCCGCAGCTCGCGGCTCGCGGAAGAACGCGGTGAGCGGCGGCCGGCTCCAAGCCGGTCGCCGCCCGTTTCTTGTCCAACGCTCAGCGTTCTTCTTCGACCCCCGTGTAGCCCAGTGCCGACAGTTCGGCCGAGAGCTCGGGGGCGATTTCCGCGGCCAGGGCGGTGCCGCGGAAGCGAGCGTCTTCGTCGCGGGTGCTGGATCGGTAGGCGTGGTAGCGATCCAGGAGCTCACGCAACCGCGGAGCATGAGCGGAATCCGCGGCGAGGTCGCGCAACTCGCCAGGGTCGTCTTGCAGGTCGTAAAGGCGGTAGCGCGGCGCGCCGTCGCCCGCTTCGATCACGACCTTCCAGCGGCCGTCGAAGCGGAAGCTCTCCAAGTCGCCGTACTCGGACACCCGCAGACGATCCCCGGTCGTGCGCGCCGCCAGCACGGACGGCATCAAGCTCTCCCCTTGGACGCCGGGGGGGACGGGCAGCTCCAGGTAGTCGAGCAGGGTCGGCAGCACGTCCACCAGCATGGCCGGCGCAGCCACCCGCGTTCCGCCATGCGCGGCATCCGGGAAACGGATCAACAGCGGCACGCGGAGCTGTTCTTCCCACATGGAGTTGTGGCCGACCATCCGGTGTTCGCCGAGCGACTCGCCGTGATCGCTGGCGATCACCAGCACGATGCGGTCGAGCGTGCCGTCGGCGCGCAGGTCTTCCAGGAACGATTCGAGGAATCCGTCGGTCATCGCCACGCCGCCGTCGTACAGGCGCGAGACGTACGGCAGCAGCGCGGCGTCGTCGGCCAGCGGCGGTTGGAACAGGTCCATGAAGGACTCTTCTCCGCACAAGGTCCGCAAGTCGACGGGCGGCTCGTAGTCGCCGCCGAACTCCATGCGGAATTCCGGCGTCGGCCAGTACGGACAGTGCAGGTCGTAGGTGTGTACGAACAGGAACCACGGCCGGTCGCCGGCGAGCCCGTCCAGCCACTTGCGCGCCTGCGGCAGCACCCCGCGCAGACCGCGGCGGGGTCCGGTCGAGCGGCGCTCGTTGCGGTTCTCGAAAACCGCAAAGCCCTGGTCGAAGCCGATCGCCGGGGCAAGCCAGCCACCGCCGGTGAAGGCGCCGGTCCGGTAGCCGGAGCCGCGCAGCAGGCTCGCCATGGTGTAGGGGGTGCGCAGCTGCTCGCGGTACCGGTGGCCGTGGCGGTGCGGAAACTGCCCGGTGAACAGGCTGCGGTGCGACGGACCCGTGTTCGGGCTCTGGGTCAGGACGTCGTCGAACACCACCGACTCGCCCGCGAGCCGCTGCAGATACGGGCTGTTGCGCTCCGCGCCGCCCCAAGGCGTGGCGCGGTCCGCGCGCAGCGTGTCCAGGCTGATCAACAAGACCGGGATCGCCCGGCCCGCCACGGCGCCGAGCTCCACTTCGGGCAGCACGGCTGCCGGCCCGTCGTCCTGGCCGCCGCAGGCGCCGAGCCACGCGGCCCACAGGACCAGCGACCACGGTTTGGGGAACGGACGCGCGCGCATCACGAGCCGATTAGACCAGAATGCAGGACGGGCGGCTCCCCGCCAGGGGAACCGCCCGCGATCGGCCTTGCGCGCCGCTATTGAAGAACGATGTGGACGCGGGACAAGTGACCGGGACGCACGCCGAACTGCGTGCGGCCGGCGCCGAGCCGGTCGACCGAGGATCCGGCGACGTACCGGCCCGCGGGGAAATGCCGCCAGCCGAACTTGCCTTCCGCGTTGGTCTGGGTCCGCACGGTGATCGTGCGGCCGGCGATGGTCGTGCCGTGCACGATCACGACGGCGTCGGGAACCGGGCGGCCAGTGGCCGTGGTGACGATGCCGACGACGGCGCCTGCGCGCGTGTCGTGGCCGAGGGCTTGGGTGTCTGGGGCCAGGGTCAGCATCAAGCCGATCACGGCACCGAAGATGGAGACTTTTCGCATTTCGAATCCGATCTGGGAACAGGGGCCCGGGGGGCGAGCAATCGATGCTAACACTTCCCGGCCAGGAGCGGTTTCGGAAAAGTCGGACCGCTACGCTGTCGGCGGCCCGACCGGCCGGAGCAACCTTCATGAGCGACCCCGCGACCCCCCAGAAGAGCCCCTACGTCCTCGCCGTGGAAGCCGGCACCTACGCTTGGTGTGCGTGCGGCTGTTCCGCGACGCAGCCGTACTGCGACGGCAGCCACAAGGGCAGTGAATTCAAGCCGGTGATCGAGAAGATCGAAGCCGCGCGCACGGTCGCCTGGTGCGGCTGCAAGCACAGCGGCAACCCGCCGTTCTGCGACGGCTCGCACGCGAGGCTCGACTGACCGTGGGGCTGCTCCAGAAGGCACCGGCGACCCCCGCAGAAGCCGCCAAGTGGGGCCCGCTCGAGACTTCCCCCGAAGAGGTCCTCGAGTACGACGAGGACCGTTGGTACGCCGAGGTCTACCGCGGCGCCGACGCTCCGCAGCTGACCGTGCGCGCGCTGCTGATGGGAACGATCCTCGGCTTCGCGCTGTCGTTCACCAACCTCTACGTGGGGCTGAAAGCCGGCTGGCACCTCGGCGTGGCGGTGACGGCATGCATCCTGTCGTTCGCCGTGTGGGAGGGCTTCTTGAAGATCGGCTTCGCGAAGACGCGCATGACGATCCTGGAGAACAACTGCATGGCGTCCACGGCGTCGGCGGCGGGCTATTCGACCGGCGGAACCATGGTCTCGGCGATCTCGGCGCTGCTCATGCTGTCGGCGACCACCGCGAATCCGCAGGGCACGCACCTGCCGTGGGCGGTGCTCGCGTCGTGGACCTTCTTCCTGGCCGCGCTCGGCGTGTTCCTGGCCATTCCGATGAAGCGCAACATGATCAACCAGGAACGGTTGCGCTTCCCGACCGGCATGGCCGCGGCGGTCACGCTGCACGGCCTCTACAGCACCGGCGGCGAAGCGGTGCGCAAGGCCAAGGCGCTGTTCGCCGCGGGCATCGTCGGCGCGATCACGCCGATCCTGTTCGTGATGAACCTGCGCCGCGGCGCCGACGGCGTGGGCCATTCGCTGCTGCCCGATTCGTCGCCGATCTTCGATCCCTTCGCCCGCGGCGCGACCTACAGCCGCGTCGGCGCCGACGGCACGCTCGAGACAATCCAGACCGAGCCGTCGCAGTGGACGATGGTCATGGACCACAACATCGTGATGATCGGCGCGGGCGCGCTGGTCGGACTGCGAGTGTGTTTCTGGATGCTGGTCTCGCACTTGTTCCTGGCCTACGTGCTCGGACCCGCCGCTGCGAGCGCGGCGTGGACCAACGCCGCCGGCGACGTCCTGTACGCGGTCAGCACTCCGGGCAAGGCCTGGAAGGAGATCGGGGTTTGGACCGGGGCGCCGATCATGGTCGCCAGCGGACTCTTGGCCTTCGCGCTCGGCTGGAAGACCATCGTGCGCGCCTTCCGCGGTTTCGGTGGCGGGGACGGCGGCGACGAGAAGGGGAACTCCCTGCGTGCGGCGACCGAAGTGCCGGCGAGCTGGTTCTTCGCCGGCAGCGCCGTCGCCGGCGCCGGCATCGTCTTCATCGCCCAGACGACCTTCGGCGTGCCCGTCCACCTGGGCGTGATGGCCGTGCTGCTCACTTTCGTCCTGGCCTTGGTGGCCTGCCGGGCGACCGGCGAGTCGGACATCACCCCCACCGGGGCGATGGGCAAGATCATGCAGCTGACCTACGGCATGCTGATCCCGCAGAACAGCACCGCCAACTTGATGACCGCGGGCATCACCGCGGGCGCTGCGGCGTCGAGCGCCGACCTGCTCACCGACCTCAAGGGCGGCTACCTGCTGGGCGCCAATCCGCGCCGCCAGTTCGCGGCTCAATTCCTGGGGATCTTTGCCGGCACGGCGGCGACGGTCACCGGCTTCCACTTGCTGGTCCAGGACGCCACCGTCCTGACCGGCAAGACCCTCGCCGACGGCAGCACCACCGTGCCCGTCTTCCCCGCACCGGCCGCGCAGGCCTGGCGCGCGGTCGCCGAGCTCTTCGAGATGGGCCTCGAGAACCTGCACCCCATGTCCCGCGCCGGGATCTTCTGGGGCCTGGCCGCCGGCGCCATCATGGTGCTGCTCGAGAAGGCGCTGCCCAAGTGGCGCAAGTGGCTGCCCTCGGCGACCGGCGTCGGCCTGGGCCTGATCCTGCCCTTTCAGTACCCGCTGTCGATGTTCCTCGGCGCCCTCGGCGCCTGGACGTGGACGCGCGCGAACAAGAAGGCCGCCGACGAATACACCATCCCGGTGGCGTCGGGGATCATCGCCGGCGAGAGCTTGATGGGCGTGCTCGCCCAGGTGATGAACAACTTCGTGATCCGTTAGGCGGCGCGGGGCTTAGCCAGGGAGATTGCTATCCTTTCCGGCCCAACCGGGTCGGAGACGGTCCGCATGGGGCCCGAAAGGGCCCCGACACGAGCCCCGAGGAGCCGGATGAACCGCCTGGCCCGCACCGCACAGTCCTCCATCGGCAGCAAGGCGCTGATGTCCGTCACCGGCATCGCGCTGCTGTTGTTCGTGATCGCCCACATGCTGGGCAACCTGCAGGTCTTCCTGGGCGCCGATGCGCTCAACGGCTACGCCAAGAAGCTG
>Ga0214471_10000949_pt1 | contig 23523 bp, 34 predicted proteins | sample RVTome_5_FD_207665 | JGI IMG/M metagenome (GOLD analysis project Ga0214471, IMG submission 207665) | Soil microbial communities from uranium-contaminated site in the Upper Colorado River Basin, Wyoming, United States - RVT142D155 | ecosystem: Environmental > Terrestrial > Soil > Contaminated >... | reverse complement strand
GCCGCTTCCGTCTTGGTCGCCTCAAAAGCCGGAGTCATGAATGGTTTCGCCCGCGCACCGGGGTGCATGCGCTTCCGCCGCGGCTGGTAGTGCGGCGCCGTGCCGAACTCCACGAGATGCCCGATCTTGCGGGCCCGCCGCTGCAGCGAGACCCAGAATTCCCGAACCCCGGAAATGCCGCCGGTGCTGATCTTCTTGGTGACGACACCTTGGTCGAGGTGACCGCCGATACGCGGACCTGGTCGCCGCACCCGCATGGCATTTGTCTTGGTCTGCTGCCGCGTCGGCTCCAGTGCATCCTTGATTGCGGGATCCAGTTTGTGCAGAGTCGCTACCGGAACGGCGGTCATCACCGCCAGTAGTTTCTTGTCGCCGCTCACCGCTGCCATGACTCAGGCCCCGATACTGAATGTCACCGTTGGCAGAACCGCGGTGTCACCCGCTGCATCGGTGACCATGAAGACGACCGCGCTGGTCGCAGTCATCGTTGGTGTCCCGCTGACAATCCCGGAGTTACCATCGAGAACGAGCCCAGCCGGCAGGGTCCCGGAGCTAATACTGAAGGTGTAAGGCGCCGTCCCGCCGGATGCGGAGACGGTGAAACCGCCATAGAGTTCGGAGACGGTGCCGCTGGGCGGCAGATCTTCCTGGACATAGGCCAGCAATGGCGCCGCCCCAAACACGGCGTCTTGGACGATGCACTCGATATCGCAGCTCGTCTTATCCTGCTTGTTCGGCAGGACCGCCTTGATCTGATAGACGGTGCCGTCTTCATCGGCGATCGTCATGCTGGAGTCGAGACCGAGAACGTCATGATAGCGCGCAGTGAAGAGGTAGATTTCCTCGCTGTACCGCTGCTGCGTCTTCGGGTCGAAATGCTCCCTGCCCCGCTTGACCTTCAGTTCGGCAAAGATCTCGAGCCATGTCTGGCTGACATAGTTCGGCTCGCCATGACTGTTGACGCCCATACGGACGGAACGGCGGATCGTGATGGGGGTGCTGAACGCTCCGGCGCGCATCTACTCGCCCCAGTTGTCGTGGCTGACCGGCACCCGCAATGCGGCGCGTAGATCACCGACACCAAACTCAATCTGTCGGTTGATCTGCAGGACCCGAGGATCATTGATCGTGGCTTCCCGGTTCTCATGGTAGTGCCCGGCCAGCAGCTTGATCATACGCTTCAGTTTCGGGGGGTACGTCGAATATCCGGCCCGGAAGGTCACGGCGATGGCGCGGGGGCCCGTTGTGACCGTGGGCCACACCTCACCCGTTTTCAACTCGACTTCACCGACCAGTGTGCCGGTACGGACGACGTAGAGGCTGGAGTCGACCACGGTGGACGGGCTCTCGCCGTCTTCGACAACAATGGACTCCACCTCCACCAATGGCGGGTACGGCAGCAGGATCTTGCGATCCGCTGGCCATTGCGACAGGTAGCGGCACCACGTTGTCGGAAACACGGTGCGGTTCAGTTCGCCGCCGATGCCATGCAACTTGTCGGCCACATCAAGAATGATGTCCTCGAAATCGGCATCAAGCCGGCTATGCGTGATCAAGAGGTGGCGTTTCAGATCCGCCACGGAGACGATGTCCGTCCCGACTTGGGTAGGTGCCGTTACAACCTCGAGATCTAGCATGGTGCTACCGTGTCACATAGCCGCTGCGGGCGTCTGGGCGAACCATCCGGTTGGCGGGGGCCGCAACCTTCTTGCTGTCAGACTGCGCCTGGGCGGGCTTCTTGTCGGGCTGGGTCTTGCCTGTCATTTCGTGCTCCGGCTCAATTCGAGTTCAAGATCGCCGACACGGAAGCCGGTGAGGGCGCTGCCTGGCGTCGCGTTGACGACATCGATGCCGCGCGCCGCGAGCACGGCGCCAAGTTCGTGGAACCGTTCGATGCGGTTGCGCATATTCGGGGCGATGCGGCGTATGGCGGGCGGATGCTCGCCGAACCAATGGCTGCCGCGCATGTCGAAACCGATCAGGACGACGCGATCGGCTCCGAGATGAGCGCAGAGATGGAGGGCTTGATATCCGGAATTGCCGCCTGATCTCAGGCACCCCGGAGCGGGGTCGAAACCTTGCGTGCCAGTGTTGATGAGGAAGTCGACGCCGTCGATGCCGCAGTCATCGAGACTGACTCGGCGACCGGCGAAACCGGGGAGACCGCCGTGATGCCGCCACCACGCCGTGTCGCAGGCATACCCGATATCGGCGAACCAGCACGGGTAGATGGCATCGTTAATGGCGACAACCTTGATCGATGCCCCGGCCCGAGCCAATCCAATGGCCCGGACCTGGGAGAGCGTGACGGATGGTCCGCCGGCGACGATGACGACGGTGTCGCCACGCCAGTCCGGCTCGACCACCCAGTGCATTTTAGATCGAGGAAGCGCCGCCGAGCGAAGCGATGGCCTGCGAAGAAGGCTGGCGATCGCCGCCATAGAGCATGATGACGGCTGCCCATTCCGCAGTGTCGGTGCCAGAGGCAGACAGGTTCGGCGTGACCTGGGCGCGGAAGAACTGGCGCAGGCCGGAAAGGTCGAGATCGATGTCGATCGTGCCGGTTTCCGTGGAGCCGCCGGAATCGCCGGTAGCGGCGACGGAGGCGGCAACAGCGCTCAGGACGTCCGTGGGATCGGCACCGTCGCCGAGCGCGTCGTCCTGCATCTGCACGGCAAAGGTCAGCGTTTCGCCGCCCGCAAGGGCGGTGGTATAGGCAATGGTCAGTTTGGCCGACAGCGCGATCCCGTAGTCCGTGAGGGCGCGGTCGACCCACGCCCCGTCGACTTCGGTGGCGTCGCCGGTCGAGCCGGCCGTGGCGGTCTTGTTGATGGCAACAAAGTTGGAGCGGCTGAAGGCGCCGCCGTTACGAGTTTTTGCGACCGACATGTCGTTTCTCCTTTTGTCAGGTCTGAGGGGAGTGCGCCGGGACAACCCGGCACATCCAGCGGCGGCACCGCTGAATTTCTGTTGCGGGAACTATCCCGCCGAAGGGGGTGTCTTGCGACTTTCGAATTCGGCCGCGAGGACGCGGTCGGCGGCCTGAGTCTTGGTCTCGCCATCGGCGGCCTTCAGGTCGGGGTCGAGCCTGCGCGCCAGTTTGTAGCGCGTCAGGTGGTGCAGTTCCTGCCAATCATCAGGGATTGGCACGTCATACTCCACCGGGCCGTCAACAACTTTGGCTGTCGGTGCAGGCCCAGCAACTTCGATGGTTTCTATGCCATCGGGGATCGGAACGAGACTGTAAATCCGGTCCCGCACCCCGTCGGCGGCGGCCTTCGGGGAGACCCCGAAGACCTTGCCCTGGCGCGATCGTACCGGGACAAGCCCGGTCCTTTTGACGATTAACATGTCATACTCCTCAGACTGAGGCGCCTACGCGCCCCAGCGGACAGATGGGATCTTCGACACAGCCTCGAGGTACTTCATGTCGAAGTCCGCTTCGGCCGACGCCTTGATGTAGGTCAGGTCGTTCTGGAACGCCGAAACCGCGGTGCCGGCGGTGATCACGGTCGCCTCATCGGAGACCTTGAACACAATGCCGGCGCCCTGGCCGTACAGGACGTGACCGAATGCAACGAGCCAGATTTCGGACTCGTCGGTCGTGCCGCCGCCATTGGCCGGGACCTGGGTGGTGACCAGAACAGGCTTGTTGCGCCACATCGGGCTCGCGTTCTGCAGTTCCGGGTAGTAACGGTTGCCGTTGCTGTCGCGCATGTTCTGCAGGAAGATGAACGTACGCGGGTTCATCACCCACTTGGCGCCCAGCATCGGCAGGTTCGCAGCCATCATGCCAAGTTCGGCCGAAGCAGCGTCCGCCTCAATCTGGGCAACCGTCGGCGCAACACCCGTGGCCGTCAGAGTCACCTCTGTAATGCCGGGGATGTTGGTGATGCCCAGCGGGGTGTGCGAGGTACCGGCGCCGGTGTAGGCGGCGCTGTCGATCTCGACGGCCATGACCTGAGCCATGTCCATTTCGACCCACCCGCGGACATCCGGCAGCGAGAAGCGGATGAGCTGGTTGGTGATCGGGACCAGCGCGTCGACGAACTTGCTCGACATGTTGATCTCTTTGAAGGTCGGCTGGCTCTTGGCGACAGCCTGGCCTTCACCGCGCCAACCGGCAGTAGCGCCAGCCGCCGCCGCCGGCACCTTGTAGGAGCCGCCGATCATCGGCTTGAACTGCGGACCGCCCTGGATGAAGGTGGTCAACGGACGGAGAACGTCGATAATTTCGTTCGCCATGTTCTCGGGGACGAGAACGCCGCCAGCGGAGGCCGAGCCAGAGTTCAGAGCACGCTGCTGCTGGGCAAAAGAGAACTCCTTGGCGACGCTGCCGAAACCGGCTTCGTCCATGGCCTTGAAGGTGGCGCGGGGCCCTTTGCCTTCGCCATCCATGTGGGCCTTGGCCATGCCGGCTGCCATGAGACCGATCTTTTCGGAAGCGGTCAGATTCACAGCCGGGGATGCGGCCACGGTGGCAGCAGACTCCAGGGCGGTGTCAGCTGGCAGGGCGGAACGGGCACGCGCCGCTTCGGCCTTTTCGAGCACGGCGATCTGGCCTTCGATGTCCTCGACCTCGGTGGTCTTGGTTTCGAGTGCCTTCATTTCCTCAGCAGTGATATCGCCCTTGGCGATCAGGGTGTCGAGTTCGCCGGTGAGTTCTTTCAGCCGGGCTTTCAGTTTCGCGAGCATGGAAAACTCCTCTTTGCTCATAGAAAAAGCCGCCCTTTCGGAGCGGCTTGAGATCCCTCGGGAAGCCCGGTCGGGAATGGGGTTATGTCGGGGTTGTTTGTTGCGGCGGGTTAGGCCTCGATCAGGCCCTTGGCGGCCAGTCGTTCGCAGATGCCTGCGGCCTTGGCCTTGGCGGCTTCCACGTCCTCGGCACTGGGCGGCGCCGCGGGTTCGCTCTCGATGGGATCGACATCGACAGATTTCGGAAAGAACATCGGGAATTTCGCGGCCAACTTGGCCATGATGCCGCCGATGTGGGTGACCTTGTCCTCGGCCGCTGTGATGTCGAGGTCGAGTGTGATCTGGCTGATCGTGGCCGCCTGCGGCTCATCCACGTCATCGTGGGGCCGCAACGCAGTCTTGACGGTGCCGCCAAGGGTCGCATGCGGGACTTCGCCGGCGCTGGCCTCGCTGACTTCCACGAGTTGGCCGATGACCTCTTCACCGGTGCCGCGCGCCGCTGCCAGCGTATCCGCTGCATCCCATGATGCGGCAACAATGGTGCCGGCGAAAACACCGGTGTCCGTTTTCAGTTCGGTGAGGAACACGACGCCGCGGCCCGCCATGAGGTTGATCGTCGGTACCGGAACATCGGCGAGGTCATTGGAGACCGCGACAGTATCTGCGGCCTTTTCAGGGGTCGGCTCCACGGTTGGCTCCGGCTCGATCGCCTCAACCACAACTGCGGTACGATTGCCCAGGGCTTCCTTGTACGCAGCCTCGAGATCAGACTTGGGAACGATCAGACCCGACGCCGTCTTGGTGTAGGTGTCCAGCACCTCCTCGAGCAGATCCCGGGCCATCACATTGCCGTCCCGCATGCTCTTGGCCAAGGCGGATGGGTTGGCTGGCACCGACACGACGGAGCATTCGTAAAGCTCCCACTCGTGGATGACGTAGGACCACATGGGCTCGCCCTCGTCGTCCAGCCGGCGCTCGACCTTGGTCGGCATGAAGCCGATGGAGGCAGCCTTGAGGATGCCCTGCTCCATGAGGTTGTAGGTCATGTCGATGTGCGGGGCGGTGCCCTGTTTGGCCACGGTGACCTTGCCTTCGACGCGCTTGCCCTTCTGGGTAACGTCGGACCAGGTCCCAATCACCATGTCGGAACGATGGTTCAGCAGGGCGATGGGGTTCGCCACGAACCGGTCCAGATTGGCGCCGTTGGCCTTGACGATGTCGCCATACGAGTCGACGGACTCATCGGTCATGACGAAAACAGCGGACCTGGAGGCCGCATCGAAACTCTTCGGCATGGCGGCCGCCCGGTACAGGACACCTTCATGACTCGACAGGGTCCGCGTCGCGAGGAATTCGTCGACGCTGATCTCTTCACGTAGCTTTGGCATTTTGCGATTTCCTTTCAATCATCTTCGCCGACGACACGAAGTTGGACGGGGCGGTCTTTCTTCGCCTCGGTCGTGTCGCTCGACGACGACGAGGAAACATTGCTGTTCGGGGTGGACACGCCACCGATGAGGACCTTGCCGGACTCGTCGACAACCGACATGTTCGTTGGCACGAGCCGCGTCTTGCCTTGACCGTGCGGAAGTTCGTTCTGGCCGAGCCTGGCTCTGGCCTCGTCGATCGTGAAAACGGAGCGCTCCACGGCTTTGATGACACGATCCGTTTCGCGCGCCGGGTCACGGAGCGTCATTTCATCGCGATCGTACTCGAAGAAGAATTTCGTGCGGTCCTCTCGCGACAGCAGCACCTTAGCCAGACGTTCTTCGTGGCGCTTGCAGACCGGCACCAAGGTGTCGCCGAGATACATCAACTCGCTGGTTTCAAGGTTCTCGTACTTCACGCCGTCCATCTGGAAGACTTTATGCGGCGGTACCCGCATCAGACGGCATGTCGCGTTGATCTGCGCAGCAAACTGGGCCGTCAGTTCGACATCTGTTGGCTTCGAGGCAATCGCCTTGAAATCGAAATCGCCTTCTAGAACAATTGGCTCCGTCAGTTTGCGGAATTTGCTCATCATCTGGCGGAGCTGGCTGCGGAACCGATCAAAGGCCAGGTCGTCCAGGGGCGCGACGTCCTTGCGGGTGAAGACACCGCGCAACGCGCCATCCTCGCCGAACAGATTGTCCCGATAGTTGTCGATATTGGCCCCGACATCGAGCGTCTTCTTGCCGGCGACCAGAGTGGAATAGCCGTTGAGGCCATCCAGCATGCGGCCGCGGACATGCACCATGTCGCGTTCCGGCACCGTCATGAAGGCGCGGCCGAGCAGCGCCATTTCCTGCTGCGTCGACGCCGTCACGTCATAAAAGACGTCGCGGCCCTCGACCTTCTCACGCACCCGGCCGCTCTGCACCGGAATGAGTTCGAGCGGGTCGGCAACGCGATCCCGCAGGACCACGGAATAGGAGTTCGACGTCAGGCATCCCCAATACACCACCATCTCGGTGTATTCCGTCCAGGTGTGGCGCCGGTTCGGCTCCAGGGCAAGCATTGTCGCGATGGCGTGGTCACCGGGATCGACGACACGCGAGGTCTTGGCCCCAGTACGTTCCCGCAGCCGGAGCGTCGATTTCCCGACGTCCTGGCTGATGACGTCGCAGCAGAGCATGAAGGCGGCCTGTTCCAGCGCCTTGGTGATCGACGTCCCCAGGTTCGCCGTCATCCACTCGCCAAACTCGGCCATGGACATTTCCGCACCGTGGTCCTTGGTCGTCAGCAACGGAACTTCGCGGTAGGTGACCGCCTTGCTCTCTACGGGTTCGTCGCTCATGAGCCGCCCACCATCTGGTCGAATCCAATAATCCCTCGTGAGGAGTACGGATCACTGTTACTGCTGCGAATTTCCGGGCCGCTCGGCTGGGCCTGGTCCGGTGTGATCCGGCAGCCATTCGCAAAGCAGGTGGCGACGAAGCCATCGATCTTGCGAGGTGACTCTTCCTTGTCCTTGCGCGGCATGATCGAACCATTGCCGCGGCGCTCGCCGTGGACGTTCTGGGCGTTCCATGCCAGGACGGGGTTGCCGTCATGCCAAATCGTCTGCGCCGCGATGCGACCCAGGATATCGTCGGTGGGGGCCGTCATCGTCTTGGCGCTGTTCGGATAGACCATGACCGGCCGGTTGCCATCCCAGAGGTGCCGTACGGTGTTGTGGGCCTGTGCCGGATCGCAAGCGATGATCTGGACATCGAAGTTTTCGCAGAACGCCTCGATATCAAACCGGACCATGTCGTGGTCGGCCAGCGGCCCTTCGGTCAGCACCAAATGGCCCTGCTCTTCCCAAATCTTGAGGTGGTCCACCAATTCCGGGTTCATCGCCGTTGGCGACGCCGCCGGCAGGTAGAATTTGGCGAAAACGGCTATCTCTCCGGTCTCGATCTCGAAGACCAAGGCGATGGCACACATATCGAGCACCTGCGCCAGATCGACGCCGATCCAGCACTTCTGCCCGATGAAATCCTCAAGACTGATGTCGCGCTTGCAGAGCGCCCAGGACGATGCCTCGATCAGGGACTTCCCGGCACCCGTCCAGATATTGAACCGCGTCCGCGCGACTTCGCCACGCAGATCCGGTCGCATGCGATGGGCGTGCCTTACCGACGACTTGATCTTGATCGGATCCAAACTGACGCCCAGCATGGGGTTGGCCTTGGCGATCAGCGTTTCGTCGGTGAGCAGGTGATCCCACTCAATGGCACCAGTTTCCTTGTTGGTGTAGTCCTCGATATCGAGCGTGTAGACCGCAGCAAAGAACGTGAAGTCCTCCTGCCCGTTCTCCAGCACCATCTTGGCCTGCGCCAGCAACTCGTAGGCTGGGCCCTCGGGCCGGTAACCTGCCGTGGTGATCATGCGGCGCAGGGCGTTGGGCCGGGCTCCGAAAGCGGAATCGACAACCTTGTAAACAGCGGCGGCGCCGGCGTGGCCTTCCTCAAACAGGGCAAGGCTCGGATTGAGACCATCGAGCCGTTCGCCCATGGAGGACAGTTTGAAGATACGTCCGTCACTGCGCCGGATTTCGTCCTTGGTCACCTTCAGACCATATTCGGCGACCAATTCCGGGTCGTTATTGATCAGCTTTACGATGTCCCCGAATAGCGTGTCATCGGCCTGCCTCGCCGAGGCGGCTGCGATCGGGATTTCGGCACCCAGCGTGCCGCTGCAACACAGTTCGAACAATGCGGCCCTGGCGCATCGGAGACTCTTGGCTGACTTCCTGGGCACCACTTCAATGGCGGTTTCAACCAGCCGGGTGCCGTTCAGCCGGCGCCGAAAGCCATGAATGGCCGACTCAATCCAGATTTCGAAAGGCTCCAGGATAATCCGGGGGTCCGGATTCCCGTATTCATCGATCTGGTTGATTTCCCAGTTGCCGCTTTCGAAGTGCTTCAGTTTCTCCCCAAAGGCGCAGTAGTCGATGACGTGTTCCGGCGAGTACGTGAACTCGTTCTTGGGATCCTTTGCCATCTCCAGCATGCGGAGGTAGCGCGCCGCGGCCGCCACGAGCAGGCGGTTCGTCGGTACCGTCTCCGAGGCCAGCAGTTCGGCATATTTCTTGGCGATGGCCGGGAAGTCTGGAACCGACCAGACCTCCCCGGTTTCCGTGTTTTCCAGCTCAATCGCCGGTATCGAGGCGCAATCTGATCGGCGAAAGCCGTCGATTTGAGAACCCACTTTCCGAGAACCGGTTCTTTTCGTTGGGGTTCGCGATGGATGGGGCATCTTCTGCAATACGAAGCCTTACACTGATGGAGTCCATGCGCTTGATCAGGTCCATGGGAACCCGTTTGCCAGCCGTCAGCGTCTCGTGCATTTGCTGGTGCATTACCGCCATGCGCTCGCAGTCGCCGCAGGTGACCTTGGTGAGCTTGTTGCTGTCGAAGAGCAGTTTGGTCAGTTCGTCGTATTTGGCCTTGCCGACCGCACTCAGGGGGACAGTCGATTCCGGGATCGCGGTCAGCCATGGTCCGATGACCACCTTCTCCGCGGCTCGGGCCCGGTACACTTCATCGGACTGATCGGCCCGGAACGTGCCCTTGGCCTTCTTTTCCTCATCAGTGAGGCGCCGATTTCCCTCCGGCCGATACCTGCTCATGATTATCTCCCGGCAGGCTTCTTCCCGTATAGTTTCTCGCCGACGCCCTGAAGTATCTGGCGCTCCGGCCATGCAATGCGGAGATCCTTGATGTCGACAACCAGCACACCTTGATCATGAAAGGCATGTTTCTTGACCGCCTCCGCATCGCGGCTGTGGGGCTGCATCATGCTGGAGCGAAACCCTGATAGCTTGCTCACAGCGTCATATTCCTCCAATCGGCCGCGCCATCTCCGTCATGTTCAAGGGCTGCCTGCAGATCCCTGATGAGATCGTCCCGCTGGACATTGCTGCGCGCGACCAGCACGACCACAATCACGAGGGCAATGTTAATCGCCACGGAGATCGCGAGAACCCAGATCATCCAAGTCATTTGTCGACGTATCCTGGTGTCTTGGCCCAGTCGTTCAGCACATCACGCCATTCATCGGCGAATGGGACGTCCGCATACCCGTCCATGCAGGGCGAGCCCTCGGTGTGGTGGCAAATCGCCGGATCAATCAGCGGGTCGGAGTATCCGGCCAGCCAGTTCCACCGAACCGGCAATGCTCCGATCAAGCCATCGTCCAGCCAGCAGAACCTGTGCAGGTCGCGGCCGGGGACGGAATTGACCAGATCAACCGTCAGCGCCGCGTTGGCGGCATGCTCGAGGTTGAGGGCGAACACGCTGCTCCAGTTCTTCCGCGAGTACGTCGTCTGAACCTGCCCGTCCATCTTGATCGTTTCGGTGGGGCGGTGATCGTGCTTGACGCACATCAATGCCTTGTCGGGATCGCAGAGGTCGAACAACTCGCCGATGTCGCCGCGTACCAGCATGTCGCTGTCCATGAACAGCGCCCAGCCTTTGGTGCCCGCCAGTTCCTTAATCAGAAAGCGCGAGATCGAAAATTCCGTGCTGCACGGCGCCGCGGAGATGACATCCCAGAGCTTGCCGTCTCGCACCTCTGTCGGCCGCTGATACAGCCCGGATGCGCGCAGATCCGCCAGGACGATGCCATGCACCGGGATGTCCGATCTTTGACGGATGGAGTGAGCGGCAACAGCAAAGGCGGCCGCCTCCCGCGGCTCCCATCCGATCCAGACCGACCTGCTCATTTGCGGTCCTTCCGCTTGCCCTTGAAATGAACGGTATGTTCGGCCAACCGGGTTTGCGGCCAGACATGGCCCCGCAGTCCAGGGCTGAGATTTTCCACAACCAGCCCAGGAACGAATTCCATGGCGCGGTCGAAGGCGAAGGCGCTGTGCCATTCGTTGAATGTGAAGATGCCGTCTCCGATGAATAGGTCGGCGAAGCGCTCACAGAGCCGCCGGGTTTTCGGCCCGACCCGCAGAGCGTAGAAGCCAATCTCGGAGTGCGTGCCGGTGCGCTGCAGACAGGCCACGTCGGCGTCACCCAGCAGCGATTCAATCCATCCTGCCGGCACCGGGGACGTCGTGGCGACGTCGGCATCGAGCCAGACCAGAATGTCTCCAGTCGATAGGCCGCGCATCGCGACTGCTGGCACCGCCGCCTGCGGCATCCACTTCACGGCATCGTGGCGGAACGAATACCCATTTGCGTCGGTCTTGGCACTGCTCTCGAAGCCATTCGCCTTGGGATCGCGGTGATGGCGGAGCCGGAACGCCTCAATGGCTTGGATAGACGCCAGATCGATCTGTACGGCGCCCGGAATGGGAAGGCTGCGATCGGTGAATACAGTCAGTTCCACGGAGTCCGGCCAGAACTGCGCAAACGAACGGGCAAAGGTTTCGCCGTAGCGCTCCCATGCCGTTCCCCACATCAGGGTGCAAACCCGGATCACAACAGACCTCCGTGCATCCGCACCACGGTGCCGCTGACATAGTCAGTCGGACCATACAGCAAGGCATGAGCCAGAAAGGCGACCTCGGCCGCCGTGACGAAGCGATGCTTCGGATGTGCGAGGCGACGATCCTCGAGATTACCGATGTCCTCGCGTCGCGTCGTCATGCCGGCGTCGCCGATGATCGATGGCGAGATACCCACGATTTGCTGGTCCGCGCCCGTCACAATGGACTCGATATAAGCGTGCATCCTAGCTTTGGACTTGGCATAGACCCCGTCGAAACTGCCGCGATACCCGCTTTCCGAGCCAATGATGCAGATCCGAACCCGTGGGTTCGTTGCAATTATCCGGTGGCAGACTCGGGCAATGGATCCAAAATTGACCTCGATGCCCTCCGCAACCTCCGCTTCGGTCTGGTCGGATTCTCGTTTCGAACGCAGCAGGCCCTGGCAGAACAGATATCGCGGCGCATCGAGCGGGAAGCCCGCTGCTGTTGCATCGCCGCGTTCCGCGCTGTCATCGGTGAGCAGGGTACGGAACTCCTGCGCTACCATGCTGCGCCATCCAGTGATGATGATCATCTCAGGCCCCCAGAATCGATTTGATGATCCGCTCGGCCTGGAACACGGCATCAATCTTGCCGGCCCGCACTCGAAGTGCGCGGTCACCAACCTTGACGACCTCTACCAGCCGCGCATCCGACCCTGATTTAGGCATGGCCCGGATCGATAGACGGTGTTCTACGATCCGATACTGGTCGCGGGCGGCCGGATAGAACTTTGCCAGGCTGGCGAACATGTCGTTGGCCTGTTGCGCGACCTCCGCAGCACTGAGACCGTCCAGCAACGCCCTGGCCTCGTGCCACGTCCGGCAGGTTTTTGAGAACGGGGTGAACTGCGCCGACGACAAACTGCAGAGCCCGGCGTCCTCATTCCACACATATAGCGACGGAAACGGACCGTCGACGATGGTAATGGACCGATCGACCGGCCCCTGCAGCAGCGCCACAAGACAGGGCTCGTAGCGGTCGACGCCGGCCCCATCGTTGGCGCAGAACGAGCAGTCAATCGTGACGTCGAAATCGGCGCTGTCGACCTCCCCGATTGGGCTGCCGAACCTTACGACACCATCGAGAGCCTTCTCGAAATGTTTTCTGGCCGCATCGACCACGATATGCCGCTCGCCCAGCATGACGGCGCCTTCGACATTACGAAGACCGAACTCGCTCGGGTCATAGACGGTGATGAACTCGACCTGCCCCTGCAGAACACGCCTGTAGGTGCCAAAATCGACCAGAGATTCCTCGGCAGCCACGGCATAGATGTTGATCGGCACGGCCCGGGTGAACTGCCCATAATTGACCAGGAACTCCTCCTGGTGCTCCTTGCAGGCCAATTGCGTGGCCATAGAGCGCGGGTAATGCGGGGCCCCGAGGTGCAATCGGGCCGGGATGTTGCCGGAGGCACCGGCGAAAACCCTGTCGGCAACCTCATGGACTTCGACGTCGTGGCCGTCGCGCAGCAGCGCCGTCGCAATATGGGCGCCGTACCAGCCGCAGCCTATGACCCGAATCCTCAAAGCATCAGGCCTTCCTTGGTTCAGACGTTCAGTTCCGCCTTGATGGTTTCCCATGCTTCACCGGACGCGAATTCAGCGCTCATCCATTGATGATAGGCCAAGGCGTTGAGCCAGCGGGCCCGGTCGAGCTCGTCGGCGAGGAATGGGTGATCAACATCGGCAAGGCTGCTCGAACTCAATGACTTCGCGATGCCGTCCCCAAGCGAAATGCAGGGGATCCCGGAAATGATGCTCTCAAATGCCGCATTAGATCCGTGAGTGACGGTCACCCACGCCCCAGCCAAGGCATCGGCTATCCTTTCCGGCGGCTCCGAGTAGCGCACGCCGGGTATCGGCTGCCGTTCCCGCCAGGTCGGCTTCGGCCGGTATACGATGGGCCGCTCCGTGTGGCCGCGTAGCGCCGCAACGACATCCCCCGCGAAGGTGGTTGGGTCGGCGAGCCCGCAGAAGTTGTGGTACTTGGCAGACGATCCCGCTATCAGGACGTGCTTGCCGCGCTCCCGCCATGGCTTGACGTCAATGCCGAGTTCATCCCAGCGGTCGCTCGGATACTTGTTGCGCATCGATCGCGCTGTCGGATGATTGGCATCGACGGCGAACCGCCAGTATTTCGACGCCAAGCCATCTGCGTCACGCTGCCGGCAATATCCTTTGTCGAGATAGATGATACGGACGCCGGCCTGGCGGTAGGCATCGAACAGGCGGCGATTCTTGACCCCAAGCATGACAACGATGTCGGAACTGGGATCGGCAATCTTTTGCGATTCCACCGCGGAGGTCTGAAAGCCGTGCCGCGCCGCGCCCGTCAGAACCGCCTCGCAGAGCACGTGCTCCCGCGTCTGCTGGTTGTGGAGGAACGCGACCTTCACGGCACCAGGCCTTCGTCCTTTAGATGCCGCCACGCCGCCCCCGATCTCATTTCGGCTACGTTCCATTGCGTGTAGGCGACGTCGGCCGCCCATTGCTCCCGGTCGTCGGGCCGGTGCGGGGCTTCGATCCTGGCGAGGTCCTGCAGTCCCATCGGCGCCGCAACACCATGCGAGGCGAAGCATGGCACGCCGGCGACGAGCCCTTCCAAAGCAACGTTGGAATGTCGTGTCACCACGGCATGACAGCCGGCCAGCACTTCGGCGATATCCTGCGACGGCGGGCTGAAGTCGACGCCAGCAATCGGGCGCGCGCCCTTCCAACTCGGTTTCGGTCGATAGATAATGCGCCGGTCCGTCACGGCGCGTATCTGCTCAATGGCGTCGCGCTCCCATCCTTCGGGCTCCAGCCCCAGGGAATGCGCCGCCTTCTCCCCCAGTCCCGCCAACAGGATGTGTTTGCCATCCGCAGCATAGGGCGCCATAACGACGCCCTGGGCTGACAATCGGTCCGTGGGGTGGGCCGCGTTGCGGAAATACTCGGTTGGGTGCCGATCGTTGACCGCCAATTTATGATACCCGACCCACTGCCCGCCCGCGCGGCGGCCCCAGTAGCCCATGTCGACGTAAACCGCCTTCTTGCCTTCGGCGGGATACTGCTTGAGCGCGGCAGCAAGATTGCCCTTGAGCCCGTAAAACACAGCACAATCTTCAACCGGCCGCCGGTAGGACGTCTCGTCATACAACACCGGGGTGTCACCGACGCGGGCGATGCCTGCAACCATGGCCTGGCAGACGGACTCTGACCGGGGCTGGCGATAACACCGGATTACCGCGACCCGAGTAGGCATGCAAACGCCTCCCCAGAGGTGATTTCGTCAAGGCTCCACTGGGCCCATGCCAATCGGCGCAACATCGGCAGACGATCCCCGTACAATGGAGTCTCGATGCTTCCGATGTTCGCTCGGGATGCCGCAGCACCGATCCACAACGGGAATTCGTGAAATACCGGCACGCCGTAGACAAGCGATTTGATCCCGGCGCCACTAGCCCAGATCACCACGGCATGCGCTCGACTGAGATCCGCCCGCGGATCGGGGCGCTCTTTTCCGGGATGCGGTCTGATGCGAACGGGTCGATCCGTGATCTTGCGAAGCCGTCGCGCCACATCTTCCGTCCATCCGGTCGGCATCCTGACCCCAGTGGGGCCAATGCCGCGCTGCGGCATCACCACAATTTCGGTGCCAGACCTGCGCCAAGGCCGCAGTTCGACGCCCAGTCGGGACCATCGATCTTCGGGCCCTTCATTCCATGTCCCGGCGCCGCAGTGGTGACCCAGGGCCATGGCATAATGCTGGCGCCCAGTTGTGTCAGCGCCGATGTAGCCATTCTCGACCACGACAACCCGCGCCCCGGCCGCCTCATACCTCTTGGCGAGGAGGTCGTTTCGTGGGCTGCGGTTCCAGACCAGCAGGACGTCCCGTGGCGTTGGTGCCTGCAGTGGCGTGGCATCAACCTCGAAACCGCAATGTTTCAGTCCGGCGAGGAAGCATTCCCGGCGGTAGTGTGGGCCACCAGCCATGGTATCGGAGGCGATTGGCATCGGGCTCAGATCGAATAGGCGCCAACAAATCGGTGCAGATCGACCATGCGGCCCAGAAAACCGGAGACATCGTCGATTTTCATCATGACGGCCCCATCGCTCGGGGCGCTGGCTGGGTCGTCATGACACTCGAGGAAGAGTCCATCGGCACCTGCCGCAATAGCGGCGCGGGCCAGCGGTTCGCTCATCGCGCGCTCCCCGCCGGTTGCGCCCGCCGCGGATCCCGGAGTCTGCACGGCATGAGTGCAATCAAAAATGACGGCATCGGCACCGGATTGCTTCATCCGAACGATGGATCGCATGTCGACGATGAGATCGCGGTATCCGAAGCTGGTGCCGCGTTCCGTCGCGAATATCTCGTCGGCACCGGCCGCCCGCGCCTTGGAAACGGCATGGGTCATATCTTCAGCGGCGAGAAACTGACCCTTTTTGATGTTGACGCCACGCCCGGTGAGCGCTGCGGCCTCGATCAGGTCAGTCTGGCGGCACAGCAATGCTGGGATTTGCAGGATGTCGACGACTTCACAGACCTCGGCGCATTGCCAAGGCTCATGAACATCCGTCACGATCTTCATGTCGAACGATGCTTTGATCTTCTGGAAGGCAGCCATGGCAACGGAGATGCCGGCACCGCGCGGGCTGCCGCCGCTGGTGCGGTTGGCCTTGTCGAACGAGGCCTTGAAAATCACTGTCGTCCGGAGTTGCGCGGCAATGGCGTCCAGGCGCTCCGCCATCCGCATCGTATGATCGACGCTCTCGACCTGGCACGGCCCCGCAATGACAATCACAGGGGCCCGCCCTCATCGGCGCGCACGATGTCCTCAGACAGGGCGTCGGGCCAATAGAGTTCGAACAGGACGCTGTTCTCCACGCTCTCGAACCGGTGCTCAACGCCCGGGGCGACCGAGGTATAGTCCCCTGCCCGCAGTTCGGTGACATCTTCGATGCCAGACGGCTGGTAGACGCGGATGAGAAGAAAGCCGGACTCGACAAAGAACCCGTTCCACTTGCGCTCATGCCTGTGCCTGGAACAGCGGAAGCCCGCATTCACCTCGGCGCGGTGGAAGGACACAAATGGGTTGGCTTCAAGGGCCTCGGTGGTGCCCCATATCTTGCCGGTTCTGTTCATTGGGCCAAACAACTCGCTATGTGGCGCGCGGCCTCGAGATCTTCCGGTGTGTTGATCTCAAATGGCATCGCGGCGATGGCGTGATACGCGAACCGGAAATTGTTCTCGATGGCCCGCATCTGCTCCAGACGCATGGCCGCTTCGCCGTTAGATGTCGGCAGCGACGCAAACCGCTTCAACGCGGCGCATTTGTAGGCATAGAGGCCGACATGGCATGGAACGGCATCGCGCTCGAACCCGTCGATCCGGACCTTGACAACGGCATGATCCACCGATGCGGTAAGAACATCCCAATCGCCGCCGCGGGCCGCCGCAGAAATGAACCCGCGCAGCGCGGCGGTATCGATAAACGGCATATCGGCCTGAACATTGACCACGATATCGTCGTCCGCCCAGCCCAGGCGCTCCGCAACCTCGGCGCAACGATCCGTTCCGGACCGGCATGTATCTGACGTCATGGCGATCGACGTCAGGCCGTGAATCTTAGCGGAAATTTCCAGCGAATCCGTCGCCACAGTCACTGGCAGGTCGCCGGCCGCTTCCTGGACGCGCCGCAGTGAATGCTCAATCACTGTCGCGGGCCCGATATCAAGCAACATCTTCCGGGGCAGCCTGGCTGATGCCAATCGCGCCGGGACAACGATATGCAGCATCTATATCACCCGTATGGAAAAACTGAGTAGCAAGGCACCGGCCGCTGTCATGGCGAGAAAAATCCAGAGCGTCGCCGCCCCCAGATCAATATGATCCGTCCCGTATCTGGACTGCACAAACCATGTCACAGCGCTGCCGAAGAGCCCGAAACATAGCATCACGAAGCCGACTACGACCCCGATCACTGGGATATACAGCGGCAACATATCGGATGCTCCACCAATATCGTGGTTAGGCGGTCCCATTGGCTACGGGGACGGGAATGTCTGTCGCCGCGCTCGAAGGGATTGAGGCCGTCTCGCCGGTATCGGAAGCCCGAGCCTAGCCTACATGCCTCAAACTAGATGGGTATCGAGACGGGCCGCGATTTTCCTAGTGGCCCGACCGTTGCCGGACGCCGCCGTCTCGATCTCTTAGCCCCTGATTGGATGGGGCGGGAATATGTGGGGTCGGAAGGACCGCGTTACCGCTGCAGTCCGCCCTTCGTGTGTCGCGCCTGTCGGTAACCGCGCTCTGGGTATTCTGGAATGGTGATCGCCTTCGGATTCGAACCGAAAACCTGTGGTGTAGAAAACCATTGCTCTGTCCAGTTGAGCTAGGCGACCGAAAGCAGTGAAAACGCTTACGATCTACGCCTGCTGTCGCCCTGGACGAACATGTTCTGCCTCAATGATTCCCGCTTGAGGGGAATTCCGACGATGGCCATCAATACTGACTCGGGGCGGCGTATGTCGAGTGGTTTGAAGAGATTATTATCCTATACAATCGGGAAATCCGTCCGATTGGCCCGTACCCCTGCCCTACCACCAGATCAAAATCACATGGAATCCTATTTCAATGCGATTATTCCCATCATTTGGCCGTACGATAGGAGATATATCCCATTCGCGTTGACACCGGTGTGGGGTTCGTCCATTTGACGTTTAACTCTGGCCGTGCTTGATGAGAAACACTTATTGCCCGAAAACACCAGGAAACGACCATGGCATCGATCACCGACATCGAATCTCTCCGTCCCGAACTGCTCGATTTGAGCGTGGCCGAGTTGGAGCGGCGCAAGACTGAGATCGACATGGCTATCGCGCGCGTCGGCGAAAAGGAAGCCGAAGTTCGCAGGCAAAAGGAACATGAGGAATCCATCGGGCTTACCGAGACTTTGTTGAAAACGGTCAGCCGGCTCCATGCGATCGGTCGCCTGTCCCCTCGGTTAGTTGCTGCTCTTTCAAAGGAGAACGGTGAGTTCGTGCCTGGCCTCTACGTCAAGAAGCCGCGCTCGTAACGAGCCATAGATGGACCATTAGACGCCCCACGGCGCTTAATGGACCAGATATGACGCACTAACCCTGCCAATCGATCAGTATCGGCTCTATGCCGGCCATCGACGAAATCAGAAGATGGTCGATCTTAGACCCCGGTTGGTGTAGTCGCGGCCGCCGGTGGTCATGCAGTCCGCTCTTGCGCCAGATGCCACTCGATCTCGCTGTGAGACCAGTGCAGCCCGCGCTCGTGCAACTGCTCGGAGAAAGCCTCTACTTCGCGCTCAAAGACGTCTTCGATTTGTGTCGGCCGCTGATAATGGTCGAAACTCTGGATGGCGGACGAAACACCCTGCATCTCGCCCATGTTCCAGTTCCGTGCCGCGATCATGGTGTGGACTTCGTCGGTGTTCCATTCCTCGCTATGGATTGAAGCCGCGTGGCCGCCCTGCTCCCGGTTGCTCTTGTTGAACTGGCGCATGAAGCCCCGGATGTCTTGACGGTTGGCGCGTAGTTTCTCGATGCTGGTTTTCCCCTCGATGATGGCCAAAAGGATATCTTGGCAGATGTCACTGCGGTCGTAGCCAAGGGACTGCGGCACCAATTGGTTTACCTGCATCACTAGATCGCCCTCTGTGGTGCGCTTGGCGATGAACGGGTAAGCGAGGTTCGAGACCTTGGCCTCGAACACGATCGTTGCCCAAGTGGTCGACTTTGCCGCCAAACGTTCCTTCAGAGACCAAGCGCCTTTGTACGTAAGCCCCATTTTCGCAGCCAATTCAGTGGCGCTGCAGGGCTTCATCGCCTCGATCTCGTTGATCTTGACGAACGAGAGCTTGTGCGCGTGGAAAGGAGTGTCGATCGTCGGCGCATATTGCTTGTAGCAGTCCGCGCATTTGAACTTCTTGCGCGACTTCAGCAAGTAGTGGTCCTTCGATCCGCACGCGGGACAGGCCGGGCCGTTGGGAAAATGAGTGCTGACATATTTGGTGAAAGCCTCCATCTCCAAGTCCACCGGGGCGCCGCCAACTCCAACGCCCGCTCTATGGTCCTTGTACTCAGGCTTGCGGCCCTTGTTGTGTCTGGAGCGTCGCGTACCCATGAACTACAGGGCCCTCGACAGCGCGCCGCCGTTGATCTGGCCGTTGTGTGCCAACTCCACGAACCGTCTTGGGCCGATCTCGCCGAACGACCCAGCCAAGCCCTGCATCAGCGACTCGGCGAGGCGTGGTGAGCACTCCAGGATGAGGAGTGCCTCCTCTTTCTTCATCCGCCCTCGCAACACCGCTTGCATGAATGCCTTCAGCCCTTGGTTTGTGATGTCGGTGCCGTAGAGGATGTCGGCGATCATTTGTTCGGGGTTTCGCATTTCCATCAGTCGCACTGCTCCATAGCTCTCTCCCACAACGTCCGATCGCCCTTGGTCAGCACCTCGAGCAGAAGCAGTTTCTCCCGCCGATATACCTTCCAGAAGTCGGGGTCGTGGACGCTGATGGTCTTGGTGTTGTCGATGAGGTCGGCGAGCTTGATCGTCTGGGCCTCGGCCGGCGCCCGGGCGGTGTGGGCCCGATCGATGGCCTTGCGGACTTCACGAGTGCCGTCTGAGGGCTTGGAGACATCGGTGAGCCAATAGACCAGATCAGCGATATCGTGTCCAAATGCATCATTGATATCTTCGAGGGTGGTGTCGGTGTCCTCGATCGTGTCGTGCAGGAGTGCCGCGGCGACCATGTCCGAAGTGTGTGGCACGGATCGGACAATCTCGGCGACTGCGATCGGGTGGACGATATATGGCTGGTTCGTATAGCGCCGCCTCTGGTCAATCGACTCATGCGCGCGAGTGGCGAAGATCAGGGCCTTGCGTTCGATGCCTTTCATGCCGTCGTGATCTCCGCGCGATAGACTTCGGCGACGAAATCATCAATCCACTGATGGTCGGGCTCAGCCGGCAGCGACGAGCGCTCCGCCGCAGCCTCGACCTGCACAAACAAGTCCTCGATCTCGGCCGCGACGGTCTGATACGAGAATTGACCGATCTTGATAGCGAGGACATGGGCGGCATTGGGCAGCGGAAAGGTCACCTGCCCCGTTGTGAGCAGTTCGATCGCCTGGTGACCGACGCGAACGGCATGGGATAGCGCTTTCCAGTCCACGCCTTGGTTGGACTCGGCCTGCAGGGCACGATGGCCATACTCGTCGACCAAGCGCTGCATGATGTCGCGGGCATTCTTGATCGAGGACGAGAACGGCATCTTGCGGCCGCAGACTTCCCAGTGATTGACCGATCCGCCGTTGGGCATTTCTATCGGCACCACGGCCATATGCTCCGTTGAAGCGACCATGGCATCAATATCGGATGCGATCTCGCCGAGCTTTGCGACTGATCCGAGGCGCGCGTATGCCGCCTCAAGTAGGGTCAATGAAGCGCGGCTTGCGGAAACTCGTGAGCCCTTGATTCCGTATTTGGAGGATTGTTGGCGAAGGTACCCGACGAATGCCTTGCTCTTTTTTGTCAGCAGCCGGTCCTTATTGGCGACGATCTCCGTCCACTCCCATGTGGGTTCGTCCGTCATCGCCCAAGCGGGTGCAAAGAGGCAGTCCAGCGCAACCGTCTGCCCTTCGGCAAGAAGTCCAAGATACCGCTGCAGGCTGAACCTCTCTTCTTCGATCTCGCCGGCCAGGTTCTTCTCGAACTCCTGCTTCGGCCGCTGATCGTTCATGACGCCCTTGGCGCGCTGCAGCAAGATCGCGCGTCCTTCCGGGACGAACACCGACTTGAAGTCGAGGTCGCTGGCCGGAGTGCTGGTTCCGTAGAGCCTGGAGCCGAAAATCGTGCGGAATATCTGGCGCATTATGGATCCACAATATCGAGAACATCCGCGGGGCCCCGCAGCGCGGTATTGAGGACTTGCCGATAAAGGCGTTCGGTCTGGTCAGTCGACAATGCCCAGTTCATGCTGACAACGGCCGGCACCCACGCATCAATGTTCTTCATTTCCTCGATCGCCGCCGCTGCGCTGGCCAACAGCCGCTCTCGCACCGCCGGCATGGCGTCATCCCATCCAAAGGTATCACCATAGCCGGTGACCGCCTTGTGGGGCTCGCATTCGGCGTGGAACATCGCCCGCGCAACTCGCTCAATCATGGTCATGCTGCAGCCCATTCATCACCTCGACAAGCCGCTTCCTCGAAACGATGGCATCGGCAAAAACGAGATCCTCGCGGCCGAAGACATGCATCACAGCCCACTTAAGGCGGTGCCACCACGGCCCTCCACGCGATGAGCCGAACTCGATATCGACCACGTCAACGTCAAACGGATCGGGCATGAAGGCAATGAAGTGGCCCGCCGTCCCGCAATTGCAGGGCACATAGCGCCAATCCGGGCCGCCAAGCGGATGCTGATATTCCTCTGGCTCGGTCAAAGCGGAAACTCCCTATCTTCGATCACGACCTTCCGGTCCGTGGAGTGATGGACGGTCTCGACCACGACGACGCCATAGTGCCGGAGCGAGGCGATCGTCTCCGGATCGTTGGCCGAGTTGATCTGCGAGAGCAGGAACCGGATGAAGGTGTCTGGATCTCGCTCGATGGCATGGCCGTAGTCGTCCGCATTGAGCGGCATCTGGATGTAGTGGAAGGGTGGTGAGAACCATGGGTAATCGTGCATGGCTCAGCCCTCCCCGCGCTTGCGAATGGCTGCTGGGACGCTGAACTTGGCCGCGTTGTAGAATTCGGCCGCGTAGCCGACCAGGTTGCTGCGGGCGGCGACTTGGGCGTTCACCTCGAGATCACGGCGAGCCGTTTCCGCACACGCCTCCCGCTCCCGCTCCTCACCCCGTTTCTCTGCAGCCATGATAACGCGGGCGACCTCTGCGACGCAGTTGGTGTCCATCGGCCACCGTCGGACTTCCAACTCAGCCGTGTCCAGGATGTGTGGCGGGATGGGCTCAGACATTCATGCCCTCCTCAACGTCGTCCAAGTACGTGAACTGCACCGCAGCGCACAGACATCCATCTTCCCCGCCGATCGCTGAGATCTCATCGATCATGTTGTCGGCACACCATGAGCCTTCATTGCGATGGAATTCGATCTGCTCTTTCGACCAGGACGCCGGCACATCGATCTCGTATTCGATGACCGCCCGCACTCTGACGCGGCGCTTGAAAGCGACGCAGTTGGGCACGTGCAACCCGCCGACCGGCTGCCGGCAATAGAAGCAGGTGCCGTCCATGCGGGCCGGACGTTCACAGTCCGCGGCGACCAAGCGGCGATCAGGTGGCATTGGCAATCTCCTCCTCGCTCGCCCGGCGCCAGTGCGTCGGCTCGTAATAGACGTAGGTCGTCTTGCCGACGAGGAACCAGAGCCGGCCCTCGCGGACCAGGACGAACTCATTGCGGACGCCACCGACATCATCGATCTTGGTCATGACCGGGACGAACTGCGGCGCCGTGTCGATCTGTTGCCAGTCATCCATGCCGGTCTCCGCTGCGGCGAGATACGCCTTGGCTTCGTCGAGACCCTTTTGCCCCTGCGGCAGCCACGGGTGGTCCGGGACATCCTTGCCTAGGGCAAAGAGGATGTTGGCGAGGTGCTCCTTGGTCTTTCGGAGCATGGTGATAGTATCAACCTCGGCGTCGCGCGGGATAGGCGGAGGCGGCATCCCATCGATCAACTCGACCCCGGCCAGCGTTCCATCTGCAGCAACATCGATGATGGCATCGACGCGGATCTGCTTCAGGTACGGGCCAAGCGCTCGATCCGCCGGCGCGAAGTAGTAGAGGTGGCCGACTTCGCTGGAGTCGACGGTGAAGGTGGCGGGTGATTTCAGCATTGGTTC
>Ga0214471_10000947_pt1 | contig 23537 bp, 15 predicted proteins | sample RVTome_5_FD_207665 | JGI IMG/M metagenome (GOLD analysis project Ga0214471, IMG submission 207665) | Soil microbial communities from uranium-contaminated site in the Upper Colorado River Basin, Wyoming, United States - RVT142D155 | ecosystem: Environmental > Terrestrial > Soil > Contaminated >... | reverse complement strand
CTCGTTCGCTCTAGCATGCTGGAGGTCATCAACCTCGACTACGTGCGGACGGCCCGGGCCAAGGGGGTGTCGGAATGGCTGGTGGTCTGCCGCCACGCGCTGCGGAACGCGGCGCTGCCGATCGTCACCGTGATCGGCCTGCAGTTCGGGCTCCTGCTCGGCGGGGCCGTGCTGACGGAGACGGTGTTCGCGGTCCCCGGCGTCGGGCGCCTGATCGTCGGGGCGATCCGGCAGCTCGATTTTCCGATCGTGCAGGCCGGCGTGTTCCTGCTCGCGATCATCATCGTGACCGTCAACTTCCTGGTGGACGTGCTGTACGTCTACCTGAACCCGACGATCCGGCTGCGCTGATGGCCGTCACGTTCCCGCGCGAGACGCTCGCGTACGACGCGTCGGCGCCGGTGGCGTCCGGCTCGCGCGCCTGGCGCCGGTTCGCCTTCAACCCGGCGGCGCTGGCGGGGACGCTGATCCTCCTCGTCGTCGTGGGCGCGGCGCTGGCCGCTCCCTGGGTGGCGCCCCACGATCCGGCCAAGCAGACGCTGCTGCGGCGCTTCACCCCGCCGGTGTGGCAGGCCGGGGGCAACGCCGCGCATCCGCTCGGCACCGACCAGGTCGGCCGTGACGTGCTGAGCCGGATCATCCACGGCGCCCGCATCTCGCTGCTCGTCGGCGTGGCGGCGGTCGTCGTCAGCCTCCTCGTGGGCGTCACCGCGGGCCTGATCAGCGGCTTCGTCGGCGGCAAGGTGGACACCGTCATCGGCACCATCGTCGACGTCACCCTGTCGTTTCCCCAGATCCTCCTCGCGCTCGCCTTCGTGGCCGCGCTGGGCCCGAGTCTCGTCACCATCATCGTCGTGCTCGGCCTCACCGGCTGGGAGCGCTACACGCGCATCGTGCGGGCCGAGGTGATGGCGCTGCGCGAGAAGGAGTTCGTGGAGGCGGCGCGGGCGATCGGGGTGGGCCGGCTGCGCATCATCTTCCGGCACGTGCTGCCCAACACGGTGTCCTCGATCGTGGTGCTGTCCACCCTGCAGGTGGCGCAGGCCATCCTGGCGGAGGCGGCGCTGTCGTTCCTCGGCGTGGGGTCCGGGCGCGCCTACCCGACGTGGGGCCAGATGATCTCCCTGGGGCGCGACTTCGTGACCGTCGCCTGGTGGCTTCCGACGCTCCCCGGGCTCGCGATCCTCCTTACCGTGCTGGCGATCAACCTCGTGGGCGACCGGCTGCGCGACGCCCTGGACCCGCGGGCGACGTGATCGGGGTGGCGGAGGGCGTGGCGCCGGCCGGGATCCGGGGAACGAAGCTGGTCGGGAGCACCCGCATGCCCAGCCGCGTGTAGCGCTCGACGTTGCCCGCGGCCTCGGCGCGCGTGGTGACGCGCGGCACCACGATGCCCTGACGCCCCGATCGCCCGGCGGCGCCCCCGCCAAGGCCTCCCAGGGGTACGAGCCCAGCCCATATATGCTGGAGTCCGGAGCCATGGACGAATGACCGTCCCCCTGCGGTTGAGCGAGGGCGACGCCCGGACGTTGCTCTTGATCCAGGCCATCGATGACACGGACCAGGAGGGCGTGCTGCTGCCACCGCGGACGCGTGCCGCGGCGACCCGTCGCGCGTTCGACGATCTGTCGCGGCCCACCGACGACCTCGCGCGGCTGAGCAAACGCGCATCCCTCCTGCAGGACGACCTGCTGCGTGAGGCACCGGCCCTCAGGCGTGTGCTGCACCCACCACGGTTGCGAGGGGCCTTCGTCCTCGCGACGATCGCGGTGGCCGCGGTCGCCGGCGCGTCGACGAACGTCTTCGGCCCCGAGCGTCACGTGAGCGTGCTGGCCTTTCCACTTGCCGGCATCCTCGCGTGGAACCTCGCCGTCTACGCCGCCCTCGTCGCCCGGGCGGTCGCCCGCACGGTGGCACGCTCGCGGGGGACGGGCCCGACGCGCAGTCGTCTTGCGCTCCTGGGGCGGTGGCTGGAAGGCGCGTGGCTGTCAGGCCTCGCGCGCCGGCTGGGCGCGAGCGCGCGATCGGTCGCGGTGACCGAGGCCGTCCGGCGATTCCAGCAGCTGTGGCTCCCGACGGCCGCGCCGCTGGTCGCGGCGCGCGCGCGGACCGTGCTCCACCTCGCCGCGCTCGCGATGGCGCTGGGCGCGGCCGTCGGGATGTACGTGTCGGGCATCGCCTTCGAGTACCGCGCGACCTGGGAGAGCACCTGGCTGGATGCCCCGGCGGTGCAGCGATATCTCGACGTGGCGCTCGGGCCGGCGGCGCGCGTGCTGGGCATGCCGGTTCCGGACGTTGCTCCCCTGCGCGGCCCCGCCGGCGAGGGGAGCGCGGCGCCCTGGATCCACCTCTGGGGGACGACCCTGGGCGTCTTCGTCCTGATCCCGCGGGCGGCGCTGGCCCTCCTCGACGCCCTGACCGCCGCGCGTCTCTCGCGGCGGTTGCCGGTCCACGTCGACGCCGGTTACGTCCGGCGCGCGCTCCACAGCGGTCGTGGGGCGGCGACGCTCGTGGAGATCGTCTACTACAGCTGCCGTCCGGACACGGGTCTGCGCGAGCGGCTGCACACGACGCTCCAGGAGGAGGTCGGCGCGCGCGCCGTGATCCGCGATGGCGCGCACCTGGACTACGGCGACGGACCCGAACGCGTCGCGGTGCCCGACGACACGTCGCGCTCGGGCCTGATCGTGCCGGTGTTCACCCTGGCCCAGACCCCGGAGCCCGAGGTGCATGGCGAGTTCGTGGAGCGCCTGCGGGACCGCCTCGACCGGGCGGGCGTCCGGATGCTGGTGGTCCTCGAGACGGCGACGTACCGGCAGCGCGTCGGCTCGGAGGACCGCGTGCGCGAGCGGCGGGCGACGTGGGATCGCCTGCTGCGCGATCTGCAACTGATCGCGATCGACCTCGCGTAGCCCGTGACGACGGTGACGCTCAGCCTCATCTCGCACACCAACGCCGGCAAGACGACGCTCGCCCGCACGCTGCTGCGCCGCGACGTCGGCGAGGTGCGAGACGAGCCCCACGTGACGACGGTCGCGGAGGCGCACGTGCTGATCGAGACCGACGCCGCCCGCCTCCTGCTCTGGGACACGCCGGGCTTCGGGGACACCGTGCGGCTGATGACGCGTCTCCGCCACGAGGGCGACCCGATCGGCTGGGTCCTGCACCAGGCGTGGGACCGGGTGCTCAACCGCCCCCTCTGGTGCAGCCAGGAAGCGGTGCGCAACGTCCGGGACGAGGCGGACGTCGTCCTCTATCTGGTGAACGCGACCGAGGATCCCGAGGCGGCCGGGTACACGAAGCACGAACTCGAGCTGCTGTCGTGGATGAACCGTCCCGTCCTGGTCGTCCTGAACCAGGTCGGGGCGGAGAACGCCCGCCGAACGGTGGAGCACTGGCGCAGTCACCTCGCGTCGTTCGAGATCGTCCGCGGGGTGCTCTCGCTCGACGCGTTCAGCCGCGCGTGGGTGGAAGAGAGCCTCGTGCTCGAACGCGTGGTGGGCCTGCTCGACGGCGAGAAGCGGAACGCGATGGTCGGCCTCCTGCGGGCCTGGAACGACCGGAACCTGCGCATCTTCGACGCTTCGATCGAGGCGATCGCGCAGTATCTCGCGGGGATCGGGGTCGACCGCGAGCCCATCGGGTCAGCGTCGAGCGCGGGAGCCTCCTGGATGGGCGAGCGACTCGCCGATCTTCGCGCGCTGTCCCGCGTCGACCGCGAGCGTGCCATGGGCGCCCTGTTCGACCGGGTGCAGGCGGCCACCCGACGGCTGATGGATCGGCTGATCGAGCTGCATCAGCTCTCGGGCGCGAGCCGGGCCCAGGTCGAGCGCCGCCTCGAGGACGCCACGGTCCAGGGCCACGCGGCGATCAATCCGACGACGGGAGCGATCGCCGGGGGGGCCGTCAGCGGCCTGCTGGCCGGCCTCGGCGCCGACGTCCTGGCGGGAGGGCTCTCGCTCGGCGGCGGCGCCATCGTAGGGGCGATGCTCGGCGCGCTCGGAGGCTACGCGTTCGGGGGCGCCTACAAGCTCGCCACGGGCGGTGAATCGGGCATCCAGTTCCAGCCGGCCGCGCTGGACCGTCTCGCGCGCGAGGCCGTGATGCGCTATCTCCTGGTCGCCCATCATGGCCGCGGTCGCGGCGACTACGCCGACCTCGAGTATCCGGCGCACTGGGCGGCCGACGTCGACGCCGAGGTCGCGCGGCGGCGCGACGCGTTGCACGCGGCCTGGCGCCAGGCCGCGCGAGGCGGCAGTGGATCAGCCCCGGTGGTGGCCGACCGCCTCCGGCTTGTGCTGCGCGAGATCATACGCGACGTGCTCCGGCGGCGGTTCCCCGCCGCGGCGGTCCTGTCCGACGATCACGCCGAGCTCGCCCCCTGACTCACCGGCTCACCACGTCACGCACGGCACGGCCGCTCTCATCGGGCCTCGGTGGCCTCGACGAGCAGCTCGGCCAGGCGGCGGCTGAACCCGGCGGGGTCGGGCAGCGTGCCCCCCTCGGCGAGGATGGCCTGGCCGTGGAGCAGCTCGGCGTAGCGCTTGAGGCGCTCGTCGCCGGGGTGCGCGGCGTGGAACGCCTGCAGGCGCGTCACCAGCGGGTGCGCGGGGTTCAGCTCGAGCACGCGCTTGACCTTCGGCACCTCCTGGCCGCTGCGGCGGAGCATCTCCTCGAGGTGCGGGCTGAGGTCGCCGGTCTCGCCGACCAGGCAGGCGGGTGACGAGGTCAGGCGGCCCGACAGCCGCACGTCGCGGACGTCGTCCTGCAGCGCCGCCCGCAGGGCCAGCAGCAGATCCTTGAGGCGCTCGCCCGTCTCCTCGCGCGCCGTCTCCTCCTGCTTCTGCTCCGCCTCGGTGCCGAGCTCGACGGCGCCGCTGGCCACCGAGACGAGCTTCTTGCCCTCGACCTCGCGCGGCAGGCGCAGCCAGAGCTCGTCGATCGGGTCGAGGAAGAAGAGCACCTCGTAGCCGCGCGCGCGGAAGGCCTCCAGATGGGGCGAGCGCTCGGCGGTCTCGCGGGCGGGGGCCGTCACGTAATAGATGGCGGGCTGCGCCTCCTTCATGCGGCTGACGTAGTCGCCGAGCGAGGTGGGCGTGGGCCCGTCGGTCGACGGCGCCAGGACCAGCTCCAGGAGCTTGTCGTGGCCCTCCTCGAAGGCCACGAGCCCCTCCTTCAGCACCGCGCCGAACTCGGTCCAGAACGTCCGGTACTTCTCCGGCCGCTGCTCCTTCATCTCCTTGAGAGCGCCCAGGATCCGGCGCACGAGGTGCTTCCGGATCGCCTGGACCTGGCGGTCCTTCTGGAGGATCTCGCGCGAGACGTTCAGCGAGAGGTCGTCGGAGGACACGACGCCGCGCACGAAGCGCAGGTGGGCGGGCAGGAGGTCCCGCCAGTCGTCCATGATGAAGACGCGCTTGACGTAGAGCGACAGCCCGCGGTGGCCGCCATCACGGTGGTGGAGGTCGAAGGGCGCCTTCGCGGGGATGTAGAGCAGGGCGCGCGCCTCGAGCCCCCCTTCCATGTGCACGCTCAGGTGCTCGAGGGGGTCGTTCCAGTCGTGGCTGATGTGCTTGTAGAACTCCCGGTGCTCGGCCTCGGTGACCTCGTCCTTGCCCCGCGCCCAGATCGCCTTCATCGAGTTGAGCGTCTCGCCCTTGAGGCGGATGGGGTAGGAGACGAAGTCGGAGTAGCGCTTGACGATGTCCTTCAGCACCCGCTCCTGGGTGTAGTCCTGGAGCCCGTCCTCCTCGTCCTTCGGCTTGAGGTGCAGGGTGACGGTGGTCCCGGCGCCCGGCCGGTCGGCCGGGCCGAGCGTGTAGCCGCCGGCGCCGGTGGATTCCCAGCGCGTGGCCTCCTCCGTGCCCGCCCGTCGCGTGACGACCGTGATGTGGTCGGCCACCATGAAGCTCGAGTAGAAGCCGACCCCGAACTGCCCGATCAGCTCGGGGGCGGCGGCGGCCTGGGCCTCGCGGACGGCCCGGAGGAACTCGCGGGTGCCGGAGCGCGCGATCGTGCCGAGGTTCTCGACGACCTCCTCCCGGCTCATGCCGATGCCGTTGTCGCGCACGGCCAGGGTGCGGGCCTCCGGGTCGACCTCCAGCGCGATCTCCAGCTCCCCGATCGGCGCCAGCTCCGGCCGGCTCACCGCCTCGAAGCGGACCTTGTCGAGAGCGTCGGAGGCGTTGGAGACCAGCTCGCGCAGGAAGATGTCCTTGTGCGAGTAGAGGGAGTGGATCATGAGGTCCAGCAGCTCGCGGACCTCCGTCTGGAACTCGTGGCGCTCGGCCTGGTCGCTCATACCGGGACTCCTGCCGTCCTCCCTGTGGATGGTGGAAAGCTGAAGACGTTCGCGGGTTCGTGGTGGAGGGCGTGGTCGCGGCGGAGGCGTTGCACCATGCCCAGCGCGAACGGCGCTCCTTCCAGGAGCTGGGCCAGCATCAGCTCGTCGAGCATCAGGCCCGCGCGCCGGGCGGCCTTCGTGCACAGATCGCGCGTCTCCGCGTCGACATGATCGACGCGCTCCGACAGCACGGGCGGCGGCGTGACGGGCGGTGCCGTGGCGCCGCGCCCGAGCGGCGGCCGGCGCCCGTGCCACTCGGTGGCCCGCTCGTAGGCGTGGCCGATGCGGAGGATCGTGGGCTCGTCGAACGGCCGGCCGACGATCTGCATGCCGAGCGGCAGGCCGTTGCGCCCGACGCCGTTGGGGAGCGCGAGCACCGGCTGGCCGGTGACGTTCCAGGCGGTGAGCAGGCTCGGCTTCTGCCAGAACGAGACGCTGCGGTAGTCGGCCAGCCGCGGCGCCTCGCCCAGGCCCGCGGTGACGAACGCGTCGAACCTGGAATAGAGCGGCTCCATCTCCACCATCATCCGGCGATGCTCACGCGTGGCCTGCACGTAGTCGCCGGCCGTGAACAGCACGGACGGCAGCACGCGCGCGCGGAAGTCGGCGCCGAAGTCCTTGGGCCGCGCGATGAGATTCTTCTCGTGGACGCTGAAGATCTCGCTCTCGGCGATGATGATCTTGACGTCGAAGTAACTCGCCAGTGGCCGCACGCGGCACTCCTCCAGCTCGGCCCCCAGCCGGCGCAGGACGTCGAGCGCGGCGTCCATGGCCCGGCGCACGTCCTCGGAGGCCGGGATGTCCTCCTCCCAGTGGTGCCGCAGCACGCCGATCCTGAGGCCACGCAGGTCCTCGCCGAGGGCGTCGCGATACGACGGGATCGGCCGCCGCAGGCTTCCCGCGTCCCGGGGGTCGTAGCCGGCCAGCGCCTGCAGCACGAGCGCGCAGTCCTCGACGGTCCGCGCCAGCGGCCCGCAGTGGTCGAACGTGTACGAGTTGGTGATGACACCCGCCCGGCTCACCAGGCCGGACGTCGGCACGAGGCCGACGACGCCGCAATGCGACGCGGGACCGCGGATCGATCCGCCGGTGTCGGAGCCGAGCGCCACCGGGACCAGGCCGGCCGCCAGGGCGGCTCCTGACCCGCTCGACGAGCCTCCGGTGAAGTGGGCGAGGTTCCACGGGTTGCGCGCCGGAGGCCAGGGCAGATCGAACGAGGGGCCCGCGTGCGCCATCTCGTGCGTGGCCAGCTTGCCGAGCAGCACCGCGCCGGCCTCGTAGAGCTTGCGCGTCGCGGTGGCGTCCTCCGCGGGAACCCGGTCGATGAAGACGCGCGAGTGGCCGGAGGTGAGGATGCCCTTCGTGTCGTAGATGTCCTTGAGCGCGAACGGGATCCCGTGCAGGGCGCCCCGGTACTTGCCGGCCGCGATCTCGGCCTCGGCCTCCCTGGCCTGCCGCCGGGCCAGGTCGAACGTGGGCGTGATGAAGGCGTGCGACTGCGCGCCGTCCTGCTCGGCGCGCCGGATCAGCACGTCGACCAGCTCCACGGGCGAGAGCCGCCGCGCGGAGATCAAGCCGGCCAGGTCGACGATCGACAGGTCGTGGAGTTCAGCGGTCATCGAACATCGATCGTCCTTCAGCCACCGGGCGCCGTCAAGCCGTGGCCGCCCGCCGGGTCGGCCATCGGCCCCGCCGGAGCGCCCCCGACCAGGGTGAGCTCGACGGTGAGGTGCTCCAGCCGCTCCTCGGGGCAGGTGAGCGGGTCCTCCGAGAGGACGGCGAGGTCGGCCAGCTTGCCGACCTCGATCGAGCCCAGCCGGTCCTCGGCCCACGTCAACCGGTGGCCGGTCTGGACGGAGAGCCGCAGCGCCTCCTCGCGCGTCAGCCGGCTGTCGCCCAGGCGCCTCTTGCCGTCGCCGTCCCACCGCGCGAGCGCCTCCCACAGCGTCCACGTCATCGCGGGGGGGACGCCGTCGGTGCCGAGCGCCACCGGGATGCCGGCGTCGAGCATCTCGCGGAGCGGGATCGCGGCGGGCCCCACGGCGTCGAGGCCATAGCGGTCGCCCGCCATGTAGAGAAAGCCGGGCGTCGCGGTGACGATGACGCCGAGCGCCTTCATCCGCCGCAGCTGCGCCGGCGTCGCCTGGTTCACGTGGATGAGCACCCAGCGCCGGTCGCGGATCGGGACCTCCCGGTCGACCGTCTCGAACGCGGCCAGCGCGTACTCGAGGTCGCGGCTGACGATGGTCCCCACCCGTAGGCCAAGGCGCGCGGCTTCCAGGGCCAGCCGCGTGAACCGCGCGGGCGCCATCGCGGGATTGTAGTGGCCGGCCCACTGCTCGTACGGATAGCCGCCGGCCACGATCTCCGCCACCCGCTCGTCGCCGGCGCCGCCGAGCGTGAGCCCTTCCACGCGGAACGTGTCGTCGCCCAGGCCCCGGCCGCCGGCGACGGCCGCCCACTGGCGCATGAGGTCGACGATGTGGGCGTCGTCGAAGGCCGAGGTGGGCAGGCTCACCGGCGCGTGCAGGCGGAGCGGCAGGCCCTCGCGCTCGTGCACCTCGCGGTAGGCGCGCAGCAGCGCCGGCGTCAGCCCGTGGCCCTCCCAGCCGGCGGTGGTGCCGGCGGCGCGGTAGCGCCGCGTGCCGGCCCGCACGCTCTCGACCCGGTCGGCGGCGGTGAACCGCGGCAGGCAGCGGAACAGCGTGTACTCGAGCACGGGCACGAAACTGCGCTCGAGGAAGACGCCGGTGGGCTCGCCGCGGCCGTCACGGAGAATCTCGACGCCGGGCGGGGCCGGCGTGTCGCGCGTGACGCCGGCCAGCCGGAGCGCCGCCGTGCCGGCGACCGAGGGGAACGGCCGGCGGCTCCACCAGCCCCACACGGCGCGGACGTAGACGGGGTGGCCGGGCGCGGCCGCGTCGAGGTCGTGCCGGGTCGGAAAGCGACCCTCGCGGAGCTGATCCGGCCGGCTGACGTAGTCGTGCGGCGGCGAGCCCATCGGCATGAGCACGATCCACTCGCCGGGCCTCGTCGTCGCCGCCGCCTCGCGCACGACGTCGACGATCTCCGCCACGGAGGTGAGACCGGCGATGGGGATCCCGCCCCGCGTCTTCAAGCCCTCGCGGTCGACGTGGGGATGCGCGTCGAAGAACCCGGGAACGACCGCCCGGGCTGAGAGATCGAGGGTGCGCGTGGCCGGCGAGGCATCGCACAGGAGCGCCGCGGAGTCGCCGACCGCGACGATGCGCCCGCCGCGGACCGCAACCGCCTCCGCGAGGCGGGAGCCCGCGTCGAGCGTGATGACCTTGCCTCCGTGCAGGATGAGGTCGGGCGCCGGCAAGGGGCTTACGGGCCGCGTCGGAGGCGATCGTCCTCCTGCATCAGCCGAGCCCCGCCTCCCCGGGCGCCGGGCTCACCATGTGGTGCACGGAATAGCGGCTGACCAGCGTCGAGACCTCCCGGAGCGCGTCGATCTCCAGATCATTCTTGCCGTGCGAGAACTCGCGCAGCGCCTCCAGCGTCGTCTGCCAGGTCTCGTCGCCGTCGCCGAAGCTCTCCACCAGGTCGGACAGCCGGTTCGCCGGACCGCCTTCGCGCCCGTGCAGCTCGCGGAACACGCGCTGCGCGAACCGAGGGGCCCCGGTGACCAGCGCCAGCAGCACCTGGACGGCCCGGAAGTTGCCGGGCCGATCCGGCGTTCCCACGAACCGCGCCAGCGCCGGGTGCGAGAGCGCGGCCTTGTACAGCCGGTAGATGTTCACGAAGCGCTTCACGGACCTCGGTGTGCGGGGCATCAGCGGCGCCACCTCGTCCATGAACTGCAGCTCGGCCTCGGTGATCTTCAGGCTCTCGGTGGGCGCGGCCAGCCCCTCGCCGCCGATGAATTCGTCCTCGCCCTCGGCCTCGGCCGTGGCGCGCTTCGCCGCCGCCCGGGCGGGCGCCTCGGCGGTCGTGCCCTCGGCCGCGCGCGCGGTCGAACCCGGATCGTCCGCGGGATCGTCGGGCGGCGGAGGCACGGCGGCGACTGGAGCCGGAGCCGTCTCCACCTCCTCCGACGAGATCAGCGCGTGGATCAGGCGCCGGACCCCGGCGGGCTCCATGCGGCGCAGCCAGAACGGCACCTGGAAGATCTTTTCCAGGAAGTCCTGGCTCTCGGCGGGCGCGCGCTCCAGCCCCTCCGGCGTTTCGCCGGACGGGATCGATTCGTCGGCCAGCATGCCCTGGTAGTGCTTGTGGAGGGCCCGCGAGACCCAGCGCGAGTCCACGCCGACCACCACGACGAAGAGCGGGAAGAACAGGAGCAGGTGCACGGCCTCGAGCACGCGGACGACCTTCTCCGGGGGGTGGCACCGGTCGAGGTCGTCGATGTAGAGGACGATCCGATCGATCCGCGGCAGCCCGGGATCGCCCTGGTTCGTCCTCGCCGCCTCCATCAGCGCGGACAGCCGCTCGAAATCTCGGTGGATCATCGCGATCAGCCCGAGATGCTTGTCGTAGTCGGCGCTCGAGGTGCGCTCCCGGATGAAACGTCCGAGGCGCGCCTGGGACGTCGAGTCGCGCACGACCTCGGCGGCCTGCCGCTCTGCCTCCGCCGCCTGCTCCTGCTCACGCCGCGCCTGCTCGAGCCGGGCCCGGGCCTCCTGCTCGTTCGCCAACGCCGCCTCCCGGTCCTTCTCGAACGCCCGGAGGTCCTTGCTGCGCGCCTCCTCGATCCGTCGCGTGACGTTCGCCTGCAGGGCCGACAGCCGGTCGAACACCGTGCTGGCTCCGGCGAGACGTGAGCGAGCCCAGGCGACCGCCGCCCCGAGCACGGTGAGGGCCTCGCCGACCACGGTCCACAGGTGCGCCCAGCCCTCGGGCAGCTCCTGCCACTGGGCCACTCCGAAGACCATCATCGGAATCGCCACCAGCATGGCGACCACGATCCAGAAGCCCCGGGTGGTGTGCAGCCGGGCCCCGCTCAGCACGCGCCACCAGAACCCCGCCCGTGACGCGAGCGCTCGCGCTTCGTCGAGCAACGCCTGGGCGTCGGCCACGGTCGCCTCGCCCGACCCCAGGCGGTCCGCCGCCGTCCTGAACTCCGGCCGTCCCGACCACTCCGCCGCCGACCTCATGAGCTCGATCAGCGTGGCGCGATCGGTGCCGGCGACGTCGGCGACGCTCTCCCCGAGGATCTTCCGCAGCTCCGCGTCCGACGGCGGCGGTGGCGGAGGCAGCCGCGCGAGCTGCCGCTCGGCCTCCGCGACCTTCTGGCGCGCCTCCCCATGGCGCTTCTCGGCGTCCTCGAGCCGCTGCTCCGCTTCCTTGCGCAGCTCGCGGACGATCTCCAGCCGGTTGAGCAGGCGGTTGAAGTCGTCGGCGTCGTTCTGGCGCCCGTCGAGGAAGATGCACAGCTGGCTGAAGATCGTGCTGACCAGGCTGGCCCACAGGTTCGTTTCCGTGTAGTGCCAGGCGTTGAAGCGTATCTGAGAGATCCGCGGCCAGTAGAGCGGCACCGTCGCGTCCTGTGCCTGCGAGAGCTGCTCGATCCTGTCGTAGAGGCGGTCCATGAAGAACGTCTTGCCCGAACCCCAGTCGCCGAACAGGCCGATCGACAGCGGTGGCGTGAGGTTGCGCGAGGCCATCACCCGCGCGAAGGCGTCCACGTAGCGGTCGACCTGGAGGCGGTCGCGGGTGCCGCCCGTGTCGGCGTCGAAGCGGGCGATCCACTGGCGCCGCTCGAGGTCCGGCAACCGGTCATCGCCCAGGCCGTGCGCGTGCCGGGCCCATGCGCGCGGCCACGCCTCCTCGAGCCGCTGGGTCACGGTCGAGTCCAGGGCGACGCCGCCGGAGGGGCTGGACCAGACGGTCGAGTCGCCCGTCTCCTCGATCAGGCGCGGCAGGTCGAGAAACGGCTCACGGGACAGGGCCGTCCAGCGGACGTCGACCAGGAACGACGTGCGGCCCCGATGGCTCTCGGCGGGGTCCCAGTGCGGTCCTTCCACGACGCTGCCGTGGACCTCGCCCACGCCGACCAGACCCCGCGGTTCCGGTCCCTGGCGGACGAGGAAGACGCGCTCGCCCCGCGACATCGTGCGGCGGGTCCCGGTGCTCCAGCGCACGACCGTCGAGCCGTCCTCCCGGACCTCCTGCGCGCGGCCCTCCAGCTCGGGGAAGGGGAACCGCGCCGGGTTCCAGGTGAACAGGTACGCCGCCGCGGCCGGCTTGTCCTCGGCCGGCAGCGGAACGCCGGCGCCCCGCCACCACCGTTGCCAGGCATCCGGCGTGCGGCGCTGGTCGCTGGACCGGAGGAAGTTGAGCCACTCGCGACGGAGCGTGTCGACATCCGAGCCCGCCGCGCGCGCGATCTCGGGCAGCGACGGGTCGTCCTTGGCGAGCAACGCCAGGGTCACGTAGTCGCGTCCCCACACCGTTTTCTTGTCGCCCAGGAAGCCCTCGGCGACCGAGAACGAGTCCGCCAGGGGTTTGCTCAGCGGCATCGCCGCGAGATCGGGCGGCGGCACGTCGGTCGTCTTCACGTCCGGTCGGCTCGGCAGCGGCAGCAGGGAGGCAAGCTTCACGAAGGCGGCGGAGCGATCGGTCCGCGCCACGCGCAACGCCCCCTCGAGCAGATGGCCGGCGCTGAGCGGCCGGCCGCCCGCCAGCGCCCACGCCCGGTGGAGCGCCTTCTGGACGTGGGCTTCCAGCTGGAACTGCGTGAAATTGACGACGACGGCGGTGAGCGCTGGCATGGCGACTCCCGGATCCCTGGAGCGAGGCTGGCCCAGCGGCGGCCGGACTGTCAAGAGGCAAAGGTGCGGTCGAGCCTGGCGGCGCGCGATTGACTTCGCCCGGCCGTCGCGGTACAGCAACGAGCTGTGACTCCGGGTCGGACCCTGCTCGTCGGTGTGGATGTCGGCGGCACCTTCACGGACCTCGTGCTGTTCGACGAGGCGACCGGCGCCGTGCGGGTGGCCAAGGTGCCGACGACCGTGCGCAACCAGGCCGACGGTGTCCTGGCCGCCCTCGCCGGGGCCGGGGCCACGCCCGCCGACCTGAAGATCATCGTGCATGGAACGACGACCGCCACCAACGCTCTCCTCGAGCGCAAGGGGGCGAGCACGGGGCTCATCACCACGCGCGGATTCCGCGACGTCCTGGAGCTGGGCCGGCGCACCCGGCCGACGCCCTACGGGCTCAAGGGCACGTTCGAGGCGTTGATCCCGCGCGAGCTGCGCCTCGAGGTCACCGAACGGCTGGACGCCGAGGGACAGGTGGTGACGCCGCTCGACGAGGCCGAGGTGCGGCGCGCCGCGGCGTGGCTCCGCGAGCGCGGCGTCGAGGCGCTGGTGATCCACTTCATCCACTCGTACGTCAACGACGCGCACGAACGCCGGGCTCGCGAGGTGGCCGCCGCCGTGTGGCCGAACGCGTATCTCACCGTGGGGGCGGAGCTGCTGCCCGAGTACCGGGAGTTCGAGCGCGGGACGACGGCCGCCATCAACGGCTTCGTCCAGCCGGTGATCGACCGTTACCTGCGCCGGCTGGCCGGTGAGCTGGCCGGCCAGGGCTACCAGCACGAATTGCTCGTGATGCAGGGCAACGGCGGCACGATGTCCGTCGACGTGGCCGCGCGTCACGCCGTCAACACGCTCATGTCGGGACCGGCGGCCGGCGTGAAGGCCGCCGCCTTCACCGCGCTCGCCGCCGGCCACGGCAACGCGATCTCGTGCGACATGGGTGGCACGAGCTTCGACGTCGGCGTGATCGTGGGCGGCGCGCCGGCGGTCAGCGCCGACAAGGAGATGGGCTACGGCCTGCCCGTGCGCGTGCCGATGATCGACATCCACACCATCGGCGCCGGCGGCGGCTCGATCGCCCGGGTGTCGAGCGCGGGGATTCTCCAGGTCGGGCCGGAGAGCGCGGGGGCCGAGCCCGGCCCCATCGCCTACGGCCGCGGCGGCCAGGAGCCCACGATCACCGACGCCAACCTGCTCCTGGGCCGGCTCAACCCCGACGGGCTCCTCGGCGTGGCGGGCGGCGCGCGGCTCGACCGGGTGCGCGAGATCGTCGACAAGAAGATCGGCGCCCACCTGGCCCTCGACCCGGTGGCCGCGGCCGCGGCGATCGTGCGGGTGGCCAACGACCGGATGGCCGGCGCCATCCGGCTGGTGTCGCTCCAGCGGGGGCGCGACCCGCGCGACTTCATCCTGTTCGCCTTCGGGGGCGCGGGGCCGCTGCACGCCGTGGCGCTGGCCCGCGAGCTGGCGATCCCGAAGGTGCTGGTGCCGGCGCGGCCTGGCATCACCTCGGCCCTGGGCTGCCTGGTGGCCGACGTGCGTCACGACTTCGTGCGGACCATCAACCAGGGGCTCCTGCATCTGGACGTGGCCGAGGCGCGGTCCATCCTGGCCGCCCAGATCGCCGAGGGGCGCCGCCTGCTCGCCACCGAGGGCGTCGAGGTCGAGACGGTGACCGTCCAGCACGAGGCCGACATGCAGTTCGCCGGGCAGACCCATGTGCTCACCGTGCCCATCGCCCGGACGGAGTTCACGCGCGAGGATCTGGCGGAGACGTTCGAGCGCGCCTACCGCGAGCGCTTCGGCGTGGAACTGCGCGAGATGCGCGCCCTGGTCATGAGCCTGCGCACCGCGGTGATCGGCCGCCGCCGCCCCATCGCGCTGGACGGCCTCGGCGGAGCCGTGACGGCCGGCGGCCCGATCGGCACCCGCCCGGTATGGTTCGGAACGAGCGACGTTGCGCCAGACCCCCGACGGGGGGGTGTGGGGGGAGCCGGAGGGGCCCCCCACCAAGAACAAGCCTGGCACGACACGCCGATCTACCGGCGCGAGCACCTGCCCGCCGGCGCGACGCTGGTGGGCCCGGCGATCGTGGAGCAGCTCGACGCGACCACGGTGATCGAGCCGGGCGATCGGGTGCGCGTGGACGCCCTCGGCAACCTCGAGATCACGGTGAGGGGAGTGTGATGGACGCCATCGACCCGGTCACCCTCGTCGTCGTCCAGAACGGCCTGCAGCAGGTGGCCAGCGAGATGGACCTCACCTTCGAGCGGGCCGCCTTCTCACCGGTCATCTCCGAGGGCTTCGACCGTTCGGACGGGATCTACGACCGCGACACCGGCGACGTCATCGCCCAGGGCGAGCTGGGCCTGCCGATCTTCGTCGGGGTGATGCAGTTCACCACGCGCGCCGTCATCGAGCGGGCGCGCGACGTCGTGCCCGGCGACATCTTCCTGGTCAACGACCCCTATTGCGGCGGCACCCATCTCATGGACGTGAAGATGGTGCAGCCGTTCTTCTACCGCGGCCGGCACTGGGCGTGGCTGGCCAACACCGGCCACTGGCCGGACACGGGGGGCTCGGTGCCCGGCGGGTTCTCGACGCGGGCCACCGAGGTCCAGCAGGAGGGGCTGCGGCTGCCGCCGGTCAAGCTCTTCCGCGCCGGCGTGATGGACGACGACATCTTGCAGATCGTCCTGGCCAACATCCGCGTGCCGGACGAGCGGATCGGCGACATCAAGGCCCAGGTGGCCGCCCTCACCGTGGGCGAGCGGCGGCTCACCGCGCTGCTGGACCGCTACGGCGCCGATACCGTCGCGGCCTGTATCACCGAGCTGCGCCGGCGCTCCGAGCAGATGATGCGGGCCCACCTCGCCACGATCCCCGACGGCGTCTACCGCGGCGAGGCGTTCGTGGATTCCGACGGCGTGGACCCCGACCCGCTGGCCATCCGCCTCACGATCCGGAAGGAGGGCACCGACCTCCACTTCGACTTCTCGGAGTCGAGCCCGCCGTGCCGCGGCCCCCTCAACAGCGTCATCGCGACGACCAGGGCCGCCGTCTACCTGGCCGTCAAGCACATCTTTCCCGACGTGCCCATCAACGCCGGCTGCTTCGAGCCGCTGAAGGTCGCCGACCCGCACGGGACGTTCCTCTACGCGCGCTACCCGCGGCCCGTCTCCGGCTGCGCCGCCGAGGTCAGCTCGCGCATCGCCGAGAGTGTGTTCACCACGCTGGCCCGGGCCATTCCCGAGGACCTCTTCGCCGCGCCGGCCGGCACCAGCGGCAACCTGACGCTGGGCGGCTACGATCCGCTGAAGGAGCGGCACTACATCATGTACGTCTTCTCCGGCGGCGGCTACGGCGGCAGCGCCGGGGACGACGGCCTCACCAACGGCTGCTCCACCATCGGCATCTCCAAGACCCAGCCGGTCGAGGTGCTGGAGCAGCACTACCCGGTCCTGTTCGAGCAGTACGCGCTGCGCGAGCGCTCGGGCGGTGCCGGCCGGACGCGCGGCGGCTTCGGCGTCGACTACACGGTGCGCGTCCGGCGCGGCGAGGCGCTGCTGTCGTTCCTGATGGACCACGGCCGCTTCGGCCCGCCCGGGCTGTTCGGCGGCAAGGACGGCGCCCCCAACGAGGTCGTGGTCGAGCGGGAGGGCGCCCGGTACCGCTCCCCGCACTGGTCCAAGGACGAGGACATCCGCGTGGTCGGCGGCGACGCCGTGCGCGTGCGCACGCCCGGGGGCGGCGGCTACGGCGATCCGCTCACCCGCGACCCCGAGCTGGTGCGGCGCGACGTGGCGCGCGGCTACCTCACCGTGGAGGACGCCGCGCGCGACTACGGCGTCGTGCTCGGCGGCGAGCCGCCGGCGGTGGACCGGGACGCCACCGGCCGCCTCCGGCGCGAGCGGGGTCCGCTCGGCGCCGTCGGCGACTGACCCCCGAGGCCGCGGGCCTGGATCCAGCGAACCATCGTTCGCGCGAGGACATCCTCGCGGCCGGCGAACCCGTGGGGGGCTCCGGGGACGACGACGCCGGTGAACGACCGCGCCCGGATCGCGTTCCGCTCGAACGCCTCCAGCAGCTCCGCCGGCCGCCGATCGAGGTACTCGTCGCGGCTGCCGACGATGACGGCGACGGGCACGCGGACCCGTCGGAGCGCCGCCCAGCGGGCGTGGGGCCGGTAGTAGGGAAAGACGTCCTCGGCCTCGCCCGGCCGGTAGAGCGAGATGTAGCGCCGGGCGCTCCAGAAGCCGAAGGCCCGCGGCACCAGCGCCTCCGGATCACGCCTGGCGATCCGTTCCGCCACGGCCACGCGGCGCCGAAGCTCGCGGCGGCCGAGCCGCTTCGCCTCCCCCGCGATGTCCGACACGGGCCCGAGCAGCATCAGCCCGCGCACCCGCCGGTCGCGGACGCGGGCCGCGTAGTGGAGGACCTTGTTGGCGCCCGTCGAGTGCCCGGCCAGGATCACCGTGCGATGGCCGGCGCGGCGGGCGAGGGCGACCATCGCCCGGAGGTCCTCGACGCTCTGGCCGAAGCGCTCGAAGGCGGCGCCGGCGAGCCGCTTGCCGGCGCGCGCGACCGTGTCGTGGCCGCGGGTATTGAGCTTGAAGTAGGCGATGCCCGCCGCGTCGAGGCGAGCCGACAGCGCCTGGACGAGCGGCTGCCCGGATGCGAATGCCGAGCCGAGGCCGTGGACCCAGACGAGCGCGGCGCCCCGCCGGCGCCTCGGCTCGGCGACCACGCCGTCGAGCCACACGCCGTCCCGCGTGCGGACCCGGACGAGCGAGACCGGTATGCGCTGCATCGCGCGACTCTAGCCAGTTCCGGAGCCGGCAATCAAGTCACTCCTTGCGAGCGAGCGGGCGGCGCCACCGCTCCGTCACCCCGGGGTATCATCCCGCCAGGACGAAGGGAGGCGCCATGCTCGATCTGGTGATCCGAGGCGGACAGGTCGTGACCCCCCACGGCGTCGGCGCCTGGGACGTCGGCATCGAAGGCGAACGCATCGCCGCCGTCGCCGCGCCCGGTACGCTGCCCCGCGACGCCGGCCGCATCGTCGACGCCACCGGCCGGCTCGTCATCCCCGGCGGGATCGATCCGCACGTGCACACGCACTGGCCCATCCCGGCGCTCGGCGGCGGCCACACGACCAGCGCGCCGCCCGAGCAGGTCAGCCGCGCCGCCATCCACGGCGGCACCACCACGCTCGTCGACTTCGCCGTGTGGGAACCGGACATGACGATCGCCCGGGCCATCGAGGACAAGGAGGCGGTCTGGCGCCGGGGCTTCACGGACTACGGCCTGCACGTGATGCTGCAGGGCGCGGTCCCGCCGGCGGTCATCGACCAGATTCCCGAGGCCATCCAGGCCGGCTTTCCGAGCCTCAAGATCTTCACGACCGACGTGCGTCCCATCGGCCAGGGGCGGATGATCCGCCTCGGCCACCTGTGGGCCATCATGGAGACGGCGGCCAGGCACGGCGGCGTGCTCGCCATCCACGCCGAGGACGACGACCTCGTCATGTACATGTACGAGCGCCTGGAGCGGGAGGGCCGCACCGACATCCAGCACATGCCGCTCGTCCACAGCGTGATGTCGGAAGACATCTCGTTCCGCCGCGTGCTGCGCCTGGCGCGCTACGTCGAGGGCGCCGCCGTGTACTTCGTGCACGTGAGCGCCGGGGCGGGGGTGGAGGCCATCGCGGAAGCCCGCGCCGAAGGCCGCGCGATCTACGGCGAGACCCTGCACCATTACGCGACCTTCACCGCCGAGGCCTACCTGCGGCCCGACGGTGTCCTCTACCACACCTATCCCTCGCTCAAGCACGAGGAGGACCGCCAGCGCATCTGGAGCGGGCTCGCGACCGGCACGCTGAGCACGGTCGCCACCGACGAGCTGTGCACGCCGCGGGCGGTCAAGGTGCGCAGCCGCCACGTCGCGGACGCCACCGGCGGCCACGTCGGCGTGGAGACGCGCGTGCCCATCATCTATACCGAGGGCGTCTCCAAGCGCGGGATGTCCCTCGAGCGCTTCGTCGCCGTGACCTCGACGAACGCGGCGAAGGTCCTCGGCCTCTATCCGCGAAAAGGCGTGATCGCCCCCGGCAGCGACGCCGACGTCGTCGTCTTCGACCCCACGGTCCGGCGCACGCTCCGCTCCGCCGACCTGCACGGCTCCGACTACAGCGCCTGGGACGGCTGGGAGGTGCACGGCTGGCCGGGCATGGTGATCCTGCGCGGGAAGGTCGTCGTCGAGAACGGCAAGCTCAGCGGGCAGGCGGGCGACGGCCGCCGCGTTCCCGGCAAGCTGGCGGCCGCCATCCAGGACGGCCCCGCGGTATGAGCGCCCGGCGAGCGTGCGGGGAGGCGGGCGCGACGAGACGGGGGCGGCGGCGGTGAGCGACGACCGGGCGGTCCGGACGCGGGTCCACTGGCTCGACACGCTCGCCCGGTACAAGCGCGACCCGGACGGGCCGGGCTCCGCCGAGTACTGGTCGCCGTCGCTCGACTGCGCGAGCCGCGACGAGCTGCGGGCCATCCAGGACGCGAAGCTGGCGGCGCTCAGGCCCTTCTTCTACGAGAACAGCACGTTCTATCGCCGCCGGTTCGACCGGCTCGGCGTGCTGCCGACCGACCTCCGCACGGTCGACGACCTGCCGAAATGGCCGGTGGTCGACAAGGCCGAGATGATGGCGGACGTGCAGGCCGCGCCGCCGTTCGGCACCTACACCAGGCACGACGACGCCCTGTGGGCGGCGCGCGGCTGGATGATGTTCTCGTCCTCGGGCTCGACCGGCATGCCGAGGGTCTTCCGCGAGGGCACCCGCGGCCTCACCGTCTGCACGAGCCTCAACTCGGAGAGCTCGCCGCCGCTGCGGTTCCTGGTCGGCGACTACGCGACCTTCACCTCGGCGCGGTGCGAGTGCGGGCGGACGCACCTGCGGGCCGTGGGCGCGTTCGCGGGGCGGGCCGACGAGCTGATCAACCTGCGCGGCGTGAAGATGTATCCCGTCCAGCTGGAGGCGGCCGTGCGCGCCGTGCCCGGGGTGGGCGACGAGTACGAGATCGTGCTGGCGACCACCGCCGGCGGGCTCGACGTGCTGACGGCGCGGGTGGAGCACGCGGACGGCTCGATCGCCGCCCGGGTGGCCCGGGAGATCCAGGCGCGCTGCGAGGTGCGGTGCGACGTCGAGGTGCTGGCGCCCGGCACGCTGCCGAAGACGGAGTTCAAGGCGCGGCGGGTTCGCGACATGCGCCGCGCCAGCGGAGCGTGACGCCGCCCGGCACCGCCGTCCGCGTGACGCCGAGCCGCCGGCAGGCCGACGAGTGGGCCGTCGTGCTCGCCGCCGCCGACATCGAGCACTGGATGCGTCAGCGGCTCGAGGGGTGGGCGCTGATCGTGCCCGCGGCCGACGCCGCCCGGGCCCTGGCGACCCTCGACGCCTACGACCTGGAGAACGCCCGGGACGCGCGCGCCGCCCCCGTCGTGCCGTCACGCCCCCTGACGATCGTCGGCGTCGTCGTGGCGCTGCTGCTGCTCGGGTTCTTCGCGATCACGGGGCCGCGCGCCGGGCGCAGCGCGTGGTTCGAGCACGGCAGCGCCGACGCGGGACGCATGCTGGCCGGCGAGTGGTGGCGCGCCGTCACCGCGCTCACGCTGCACGCCGACGCGCCCCACGTGCTCGGCAACGCCGTGGCCGGGGCGCTGCTGCTCACCGTGACGTGCTCGCACCTCGGGCCCGGGGTCGGCCTGTGGCTGCCGCTCCTGGCGGGCGCCGGCGGCAACGTCCTCACCGCCGCCACCCACGGCGCCGATCACGTGTCCGTCGGCGCGTCCACGGCCGTCTTCGGGGCCGTGGGCATCCTGGCCGTGCTGCGGAGCGTCAGCCCGGGCCGGATGGGAATGGGCGTGCGACGATCCTGGGTGGTTGTCGCGGCCAGCCTGGCCCTGCTCGCGCTGCTCGGCACCGGGCCGGGCACCGATCTCCTCGCCCACCTGTTCGGCCTGGTCGTCGGTGCCGGGCTGGGGCCGGTCGCGGCGCTCGCGCTGCGATGGATGCCGGGGGCGCCGGCCCAGTGGCTACTGGTGCTGGCGGCCGGCGCGGCCGTGGCCGGCGCCTGGCGGCTGGCCTTCTGAACGGCCGTCAGCCGGCCGCGCCGCTCCGGGCCTTGCGGAAGGCGCGCTCGAAGCCGGGGAGCGCGCGCACCACCGTGTCGCGCTCCACCGTGAGCGAGATGCGGATGTGGCCGGGCATGCCGAAGCCGGAGCCGGGGACCGTGAGCACGCCCTCCTCGGCCAGGAGGCGCACGAAGGCCACGTCGTCGTCGATGGGCGTGCGCGGGAAGACGTAGAATGCCCCCTGGGGCTTGACGCACTGGTAGCCGATGCGGGTGAGCCCCTCGTACATGAGGTCGCGCTTCTCGCGATAGGGCGCGACGTCGATGACCTGATCGCCCACCTCGGCCACCACCCACTGCCAGAGCGCCGGCGCGTTCACGAAGCCGAGCACCCGGCTGGTGAACGTGCAGGCCTCGAACAGCTCGGCCGCCTCCGGCATGCGCGGCGAGATGGCCAGGTAGCCGATCCGCTCTCCCGGGATGGCCAGCGACTTGGACCAGGACGTCGCCACGATCGAGCGGGTCACCAGCGGCGGCACCTCGGGGGGCACCACGTCGTCGAAGACGAGCGCGCGATAGGGCTCGTCGCTGATGAGCACGATGGGCCGGGCGGCGCGGGCGAGCATCGCCTCGATCTCGACGAACGTCGACGCGGGGTAGACGACGCCGCTCGGGTTGTTCGGCGAGTTGACCAGGATCGCGCGCGTCCGTGGGGTGAGGGCGGCCTCGAGCCGGGCGACGTCCGGGATGAGGTCGGCCCCGGGTGGCACGACGACCAGGCGGCCGCCGTGGTTCTCGGCGTAGAACGTGTACTCGACGAAGAACGGGGCCACCGTGAGGACCTCGTCGCCGGGGTCGAGCAGGGCCTTGAGGACCGTGTTGAGCGCGGCGCCGGCGCCCACCGTCATGAGGACGTGATTGGCGGTGTACGGCAGTCCGGTCGCGGCGGCGAGCCGCCGGGCCACCGCCTCGCGCACGCGGGGATGGCCGGCGTTGGGCATGTAGGCGTGCAGGTGGGGGACGTCGCTGTCGAGCACCCGCCGCGCCGCCGCCAGCACGGCCGCCGGCGGCTCGATCTCGGGGTTGCCCAGCGTGAAGTCGAAGACCTTGTCGCTGCCGCGCTCCTGCTTGAGGCGAGCCCCTTCCTCGAACATGCGGCGGATCCACGACGCCTTCGCGAGGTTGTCGGCCACGGCCCGGGAGACGATCACGGCTGCGAGTATAGCCGGCGGGCGGCTACACGTACATCGGGCGCCGGTCGATCAGGCGAAGCCAGCCGCGCACGATCCGGTAGATGAACCACAGCCCGACGACGGCGAGCGGCAGCCAGGCGACGAGCAGGCCGATGCCGAGCGTGGCCACCACGAAGAGCAGGCAGAGCGTCACCCACAGCAGGCCGAACCAGAACGTGCGGATCTGCCAGCGGAAGTGCGACTCGAGCCAGGTCCCCCGCGCCTCGCTCCGCTTCACGTAGTTCAGGATCACGGCGATGAGCGAGGGCCAGCCGGTAAGGAATGCCCCGACCACGGTGGCGGCGCCGATGATCCCCGTGATCAGGCTGACGGCGTGCAGGGCATAGATGCCGTGCGTCCAGGTGACCAGCGACGGGCTCGGCTCCGGGGGGGCCACCAGCAAGCGCTCCTCACGCATGCGCCCATTGTCTCCCCGGCCGGGCTCTTGACGTGGAGGACAGTAGATTGTATACAGCGTATTCAATATGCAGTCTCGGCGGGAACCGGGGGCGGCGGCGCGGGCCGGCGTGCGGAAAGCGGCGGGGGCGGGCGCGCCGCGCGAGGCGGTCGAGGCCGTGGGCCTCTTCGAGACGCCGCTCAGGCGCCAGACCCTCGAGGAGCTGGCGTACCAGCACATCCGCACCGCCCTCGTCCAGGGCAAGCTGGCGCCCGGGCAGAAGATCGTAGCCGCCGCCGTGGCCCGGGCGGCCGGGATCAGCCGGATTCCCGTGTTGCAAGCGCTCCGTCGCCTGGAGAGCGAAGGCTTCGTCCGGATCAATCCCCACCGTGACGTGGTCGTTTCCGGCCTGTCGCCCGAGGAGTTCCGGGAGCGCTTTCTCCTGATGGCCGCCCTGGAAGCGCTCTGCCTGCGCGAGGCCGACGGGAAGATCGCCCCCCTGACGCTGCGGCGCCTGCGCGAGGTCCAGGCCGAGATCGTCGCCGCGCGGCGCGCCGGGGACACGGCGCGCGCCGTCAGCGCCGACGGCCGGTTCCACCGGATGCTGTGGGAGGTGTCCGGGCTGCGCCAGGTCGTGCAGGTGCTGCAGAACGTCTGGGA
>Ga0214471_10000946_pt1 | contig 23549 bp, 24 predicted proteins | sample RVTome_5_FD_207665 | JGI IMG/M metagenome (GOLD analysis project Ga0214471, IMG submission 207665) | Soil microbial communities from uranium-contaminated site in the Upper Colorado River Basin, Wyoming, United States - RVT142D155 | ecosystem: Environmental > Terrestrial > Soil > Contaminated >... | reverse complement strand
GAACGAGCTCTTGAGCCTCTACCGGGAGCTCGCGGGGCTGCGCGATCTCCGACCCGCCGGCACAGTTCCGCGCTCTGCATGGAGTGGCCGTTCTTCCGCCTGAGCACGTAGCCGTTGCCGCCGCGCCGCTGGAAGGGCGCGGCCGTTGTTCGATACCATACCGCCCATGCTGGAAAGCAGACGCTGTCAGCGAGCCCGCATGGCGCAACGAGTCGCGAGCGCCGCGGAGGGCTGAGTCAACTCCACACGACGTCGATCAGGCCCGATTCGCTCAGCTCCTGGTCCCGTGAGATCAGCTTCGCACCGAGGCAGCGGGTCGCGGCCACAACCAGCCGATCGAAGGGGTCGCGGATACCGATGAGGGCGGCGAACTCGTCGAGTTGGTCGATGTCGAGCGGAAGGAACCGCCAACAGGTTTCCGCGAACGCCTCTCGAAGGGCGGGCAAGCCGACGTCGGTGCGCCCCAGCTCCTTCAGGATCACCACTTCGGCCACCGCTGCCGCCGGCAGCCAGACCGTTTCACCGCGTTGGTCGGCTCGCTGCAGGGCACTTCGAGCCTTGCGCCCGAGCTTCCGAGGTACCGCGAGGGCGAACAGACACGCGTGGGTATCCAGCACGTACTCACTCACCGCGCATGCCCGCGCGACCCCACAGTGACGACCTCACCTCGCGGAAGTCCTCGTCGGACGGCAGCCGTGCGCCGTCGAACAGCCCGAGGGCCTGCCTGCGCGCCTCTCCCAATTCCTCGCGCGCAACGGCACGCTCGAGCTCGCACAGCACCTGCGCCGAGATGGAGCGATGCTCGAGCTTTGCGCGCCGCGCGAGGCGCAGCTTCAGCTCCTGCGGAACCCGCACCGTGATCGTCGCGTTCTTGCTCATGTACTTATTGTGAAGCTATTTGATGACACCTGTCAAATCGGCTCCATCGGCTGTCGAGGCGATTCCGTCACACTGGTTGATCCGGCGATCACGGATGCATCGAGGTGGTTGCTCTCGTGCGGGTTCTGCCGGTCGCGCTTGATCGTTTCCCGCCGCCTGGTTAGTATGACCATGATTGGTCATTATCCTCGGAGTTGGCTATGGCACAGGTATCGATCGCCGAAGCGAAGGCGGGGTTCGCGCAACTGGTCGCGAGAGCCGAAGCCGGTGAGCGCATCGTCATCACCCGCCACGGCCAACCGGTCGCCCAGGTCAGCGCCTTGCCGAAGGCGCTGGCGATCCCCTACGGCGACCTTGCCGGCAGTGGTATCGAGCTGGATGACGATCTGACGCTGCCGCAAGAAGTAATCGCCGACTTCGAAGGCGTGAGCGAGTGACGGCGTCCGTCCTGCTCGACACGCAGATTCTCCTCTGGCTGCGGCTTTCGCCCCAGAAGCTGACCGAGGTCGAGCGCAGCGCCATCGAAAGCGCGTCGCAACGGTACGTTAGCGCGGCGAGCCTATGGGAGATCGCCGTGCTCCTCGGGCTCGGTAGGATTCGCGCCCCGTCACCCGAAGCGGAGGCTTCGCTCCTCGCCGTACCGCCAGGATTCGAGCTTCTCGGGATTACCCCCGAGCATTGCCGCTCGTATCAGTCGCTGCCGCTCAGGCACCGAGATCCGTTCGACCGCATGCTCATCTCCCAGGCGCGCGTCGAGGAGGCCACCCTGATCGCACGCGATCGGGCGATGAGCGGCTATGAAGAAGACGGCTTGGCGCTTCTGTAGACGGCGAGGCGCTTGTAGGGTACGAGCTTCCATTCAAAGACCCGAGAACTGCAGGCAGAACCCGGCATGGGGCGAGGGACTGCCCTTCGGAAGACTAGCCGCCCGCAATGGCCCCGATGATGACGAACGGCTCGGCGCCCGTGGCGACCTCGATGGGCAGCGGTGCGTCCGGCGCCTCGTGAGAAAGGTCCTGCGCACAGGCGAAGAACCTCAGGAACGGCCGGCGTTGTTGGGTGACGTGGTCGCGGATCGTCCCGCGCAGCATCGGATAGCGGGCCTCGAGCGCGTCGAGGACCGTGCGCTGCGTGACCGCGCCCTCGACCTCGACCTCGACCTCGCTGCCAACGCCGGCCAGCGTGCGCAGGTGCGCCGGAAGGACGACGCGGATCACGGCAGCGTCTGCACCTCGACCGAAAGCACGGCCGGCAGATCGCGGACGATGGGCGTCCAACGGTCGCCGGCGTCGGCCGAAGCGTACACCTGGCCGCCGGTCGTGCCGAAGTAGACGCCGCACGGATCGAGCCCGTCGACGGCCATCGCGTCGCGCAGCACGTTGACGTAGCAGTCGCGCTGCGGCAGCCCCTCGGTGAGCGCATCCCACTCGTTGCCGCCGCTGCGGCTGCGATAGACGCGCAGCTTGCCGTCGGGCGGAAAGTGCTCCGAGTCGTTCTTGATGGGAACGACGTAGATGGTCTCGGGCTCGTGCGCGTGGACCTCGATCGGAAAGCCGAAGTCGCTCGGCAGGTTGCCGCTGACCTCGTGCCACGACTCGCCGGCGTCGTCGCTGCGCATCACGTCCCAGTGCTTCTGCATGAACAGCACCTGCGGGCGCGACGGGTGCATCGCGATGCGATGCACGCAGTGGCCAACCTCGGCTTCGCCTTCGGGGAGGAAGTTCGACGTCAGCCCCTTGTTGATCGGCCGCCACGTCTTGCCCGCGTCGTCGGTCCGGAAGGTGCCCGCGGCCGAGATGGCGATGTACATGCGCCCGGGATCGCTCGGGTCGAGAAGGATCGTGTGCAGGCACATCCCGCCGGCCCCGGGTTGCCATCGCGCTCCCGACTCGTGCCCGCGCAGTCCGGCCAGCTCGTCCCACGACTGACCGCCGTCTGCCGAGCGAAACAGCGCCGCGTCCTCGACGCCGGCGTAGACGGTGTCCGGGTCGGTCAGCGACGGCTCGAGGTGCCAGACGCGCTTGAACTCCCAGGGGTGTTGCGTGCCGTCGTACCACTGGTGCGTGGTGAGCGGTTTGCCGGTCTCGGCCGAGGTGTCGTAGACGAACTTGTTGCTCTCGCCCTTGGGCATGCCGTCCGGCGTGGTGGTCGGTTCGCCGGGCGGTGTGCCGGGCTGATGCCACGTCTCGCCGCCGTCATCAGAACGCTGGATGACCTGCCCGAACCAACCGCTGGTCTGGGAGGCGTACAGGCGGTCGGGATCGGCGGGCGATCCCTTGACGTGGTAGATCTCCCAGCCTGCGAAGTGCGGCCCGCTGACCTCCCACCGCTGGCGCTTTCCATCGGACGTCAACACGAACGCGCCCTTGCGCGTCCCCGCCAGTACTCGAATTCCGCTCATTTCACGCTCCTGTTCCAGGCTTCAAGCCGGTGCCGCATGAGGATACCGCCTCTTCCTGAAGCACGTGGGGAACGCGCGCCGCGGGCCCATCCATCCCGGCGCAACGTCTACAGCATGGTCGTTCGGCGCAGCCCGCAATCGACAGGAACCCTCGCCGGTGGCGTCGATCGGGTCTCAGCCCCCCACAATACGACCTGCAAACATCATCGTATTTACGGTACGGAACACTAAGGTCAGCGGGCCCGAAGCCCGCCGCCGCCTGTTTCCACGGCTTCTCCCGCTTCTTCCAGCACCGCGGTGACGACCTCGGCGGAGAGTCGGAAGTCGGCGCGCATCTGTCTTTCGAGGATGTCGGCAAAGTGGTCGATTCGGGTTGGCTTCGCGCAGGCGACCCCCGGGCCGACTGGAGTGCACCCCCGTCGTGAGGATATTTTGGAGATGAGGGGCACATCCAGCCCGAGCGTGGCGAAGTGATCGAGGCCAATGATCGAGACCGTGAAGCTGAAGTCAGGAATACCCATCAGCCTCGCCGCGGGGCTCCTCGCCGCCGGGCTCCTCGCCGCCGAGCGCTTGGCCGCCGGCGCGCTCGCGCTCACCCCTGGCCGCGCTCCGGCTGACGCGTTGAACGCAGTGCGTATGGTGCGACGCCTCCTCCGGGTGACCACATGACCGTCGCCGCCACCCCACGCCCGCCCGGCAAGCTCGCCCGCTTGCGCTCGATGGGCCGCAACGAGCTCCTCCACCGCGTCCGCGAGCGCCTCGGCCGCGAGGCCGACCGGGCGCGGGCCCGGCTGCTGCCGGCGGCGGCCCCCGGCGACCGTTTCGTCCGCGAGCTGGCGGCCGGCGGCCACGATACGCGCGGCTCGGCGGCGAGGCGCTACCTCGAGCAATCGGCGGCACCGCGCTTCTACCTGCCGGTGTCGAGCGCCGCCCGCCGGCGGCTGTTCGAGACCGTCCGGGAGCGTTTCCCCGAGGGCGTCGACGCCGGCCTCGACGAAGCCCGGCGCCTGGCGGAGGGCAAGGTGCCGTTGCTGGGGTTCGGCGAGGTCGATCTCGGCCCGCAGATCGACTGGCATCGCGACCCGGTCTCCGGCGTCCGCTGGCCGCGGCGCTTCGCGGCCGACTACGACCTCGCCTCGGCGGACAACCCGGCCGATCCCAAGGTCATCCACGAGCTCAACCGGCACCAGCACCTGCCGCGGCTCGCCAAGGCCTGGGCGCTCACCGGCGAGCATCGCTTCGCGGCGGCGGCCCTCGATCAGCTCGACGCCTGGATCGACCAGAACCCGGAGAGCCAAGGCATCAACTGGAGCTCGAGCCTGGAGATGGCGATCCGCGGCCTGTCCTGGCTGTGGACCATCTTCCTGCTGCTGCCCTGCGCCTCTCTCAGCGAGGAGCGCAGCCGGCGGCTGCTGGGATCGCTGTTCACCCAGCTCGACCACGTCGCCCGCTACCCATCGCGATACAGCAGCCCCAACACCCACGTGATCGGCGAGGCGGCGGCCCTGTTCGTGGCCGGCGAGACGTTCGCGGACCTGCCGTCGGCACGCGCCTGGAAGCAACGCGGCCTCGAGCTGCTGGCCGCGGAGATCCTCCGCCAGGACGTCGAAGGCGTCCACGCCGAGCTGTCCTGCGGCTATCATTGCTACGCGGTCGACTTCTACCTGCAGGCGACGGCGGTCGGCCGCGCCAACAGCACCGTTTTCCCCGAGCGCTTCCAGCGGCGGCTGGAGGCGGAGATCGCCTTCATCGCCAACCTGACCCGCGCCGACGGCACACTGCCGGCCCTCGGCGACGACGACGGCGGCCGCGCCCTGGCCCTGGCGTCGCAGGACTACCGCTCGTTCGCCGACGCCCTGAGCACCGGCGCCGTCCTCTTCGAGCGGCCCGACTGGAAGTGGGTGGCCGGGGAGCTGCGCGAGGAGACGGTCTGGCTGCTGGGGCCGGCGGCGGTCGATGCGTGGAAGCGGATCGAGGCCAACCGCCCGCTGCGGCGCCACGACTACCGGCCGGGGGCCGGTTACTTCGCCCAGCGCAGCGGCTGGGGGCCGCGCCAAGCCCACCTGGTCTTCGACTGCGGCGGCCTCGGCTTCCTCGGTGGCGGCCACGGCCACGCCGACGCGCTGTCGATCGCCCTGCATGGTCCGGAGGGCGACATCCTCGTCGACCCGGGGACGTTCGTGTACAACCTCGCCCCGGCCTGGCGGGATTGGTTCCGCTCCACGGCGGCCCACAACACCGTGGTCGTCGACGGGCGCTCGCAGTCCGAGCCGGCCGGTACCTTCCGCTGGGGCCCGCGCGCCGGCGTCTCGCCCGGCACCGGCTTCTCGGCGCCTTTCATCGAGCACCTCGAAGGCGAGCACGACGGCTACGCGGGGCTCCCCGGGGCGCCGCGCCACCGGCGCCGCATCCTGCAGGTCGGCGGCGAGTACTGGCTGGTGCTCGACGACCTGCTGGGCGCCGGCGAGCACGACCTCGAGCTGCTCTACCACTTCCCGCCGGAGCGTCACCCGCTGCGACTGCAGGAGGATCCTGGCGGCGGCGGGCTCGCGCACGTCACCAGCGACGCGGCCGGCAGCCTCTTCGGAATCACCGTCTGCGGCTCCTCGCCGCTCGCCGCCGAGGTCATTCACGGCCGCGAGGAGCCGCCGCAAGGCTGGGTCTCGCGCCGCTACGGCGAGCGCTCGCCGGCACCGGTCCTGCGCGCCGCCCTCGCCGCCCCGCTGCCGGCGCGCTTCGTCTCGGTGCTGGCGCCCGGCGGATCGGCGCTGGCCCGTGGCCGGGACGAGCGCCGCTACGGCGCCCTTCCCCCCGGCCGCTTCGCGACCGATTCGGACGGGGCCGCCGCGGACGGCCGTGGCGAAATGGTCATCCGCCGGTACGCCGCCGGCGACGCCGGCGACGTCGTACTGAGCATCGAGCGTCGCGGCCACACGGACTGGCTGCTGGTCTCCTCCGGCGACCACGACGTGCAGATCGGCGAGACCCGGTTGCGCGGCGAGGCCGTGTGGCTACGGGTCCGCGAAGGAGAGATCGAGCGTTTCTTCGCCCGCAACGCCAGCTTCGTCGAGCACCGCGGCGAGCCGCTGCTGGAGAGCGAGCGCCCGGTCGCCTGCTGCGCCCGCGAGGCCCGAGGCAATAGAAGCCGTCCGGGCGGCACCGAGTCGAGTTTGGGCGCCTCCGGCGACAACCCGGTCAAAGCAAACGCCCCAGCGGCCCCAGGTCGAGGTTGAGCTCCTCGGGCGACAGCCCGAAGCGGCGCGCCATGTCGTGAAGCGCCTCCTCGAGGCGCATCAAGGCTAGGCCGATGTCCTCGACCTGCTGGTCGGTGAGGGTCTCTTCCTCCATGCGGCGGAGCGCCTGGCGCTCCAGCAGGGCGCGGATGAACTCGGCCAGCGTCAGCACCAGCCGGGCGACCGAGCGTTGCACGTCCTCGGGGTCCGGGTTCCAGCGCGGCGGGCCGCCGGCGGCCGTCAGCCGCTCGACCTCGCGGCGCAGGGCCTCGAGCTCCTCGACGTCGAGGCTGCTGGCCGGCGGCTGGCGCGCTTCATCGCTCACCAGACGACCTCCTGAACGAGAGAGGCTCGTGCGCCGGCGGCCGGAGTCGCGCATCTTGCCTCATGAAGCCCGGCTCGCTCGTCCACATCTCTCACACGTCCACATCTCTCACCGCCGTTCCGCCACGGGCGTAGCAGCCACCCCCGGCGCGAATGCATAGGGCGGCCAGGGGCCGCTGAGCGTCAGGCGCCGGCCCTTCGCAGCCAGCGCCGGGCGGTGGGTCTCGCAGACCTCCCGGTAGCGGGCGATGTCGTCGCGGCCGACGAGGTCGTGGGCGCTGGCCAGCAGCGGGGCGACGTCGTGGCGCCGCAGGCGCTCATCACGCACCAGCGGTCGCAGCGCCCGGCGGAGGTCGGCGAGCTCGGGGATCGACTGCGACCTCTCCCGGGCGGCGCGACGGGCTGCGAGGTAACGGGTCCCCGGTCCGGCGGCGTCGTCCGCCACGGCGGGATCCTCCATTCGGCTGCTGGCGCGTTCGGCGGCTGCGTTGGACTCGCCCTCCGCCGCGGGCTCGCCGCCCGCCGCGGGCTCGCCAAAGAGCCGCAGGGTCATCTGCACGCAACCGGCGACCCGCTCGAGCGCCGCGGCGAGCTCGGCCTGGCGGCCGGCGACCGCCTCGATCAGCTCCGGCTCGCCGGCGAACGCCTCCCCGAAGCGGGCCGGCAGCAGCGCGTCCACCAGCGCGTCCAGGCGGCGCACGGTCTGGTCGTGGCGCTCCAGCGCCCGGCGGTCGAGCTGCGGCCAGCTCTCCGCCTCGCCGCCGACGACACCGAGGCTCCCACAGGGAATCCAGCGCAACGGCTCGCCCGCGACCCCGACGCCGAGCGGACCCGACGGCGCCGCCCGGGCGATCGCGTAGACCGCCAAACGGCTCATCGGTTCTTCGGCGGCGGCGACTTCGGCGGTGGCGACTTCGGTGGCAACTTCGGCGGCGGCGACTTCGGTGGCGACTTCGGCGGCGGCGACTTCGGCGGCGACTTCGGCGGCCGCGACTTCGGCGGCGACTTCGGCGGCCGCGACTTCGGCGGCCGCGACTTCGGTGGCTGCGACTCCGGCGGCGGCAGCACCCGGTCGGCGGCGCACAGCAGCGCCGAGATGCGCAGATAGATCAGCTCGACGTTGGCGAGGCCGAGGACCACCTCACCGCTCAGCACGACGCCCTGGTTGAGCAGGTGGTCGACGAGCTCGAGCAGCGAGCCGTCGGCGTCGTCGAAGATCTCGGCGGCCAGCGGCTCCCGCTCCGCGGCGGAGTCGGCGCTCCTCTCGCGTTCCCCGGAGGCGTCGACGCGCGGCTCGCGGTCCGCGGTCGGATCGACGCGCGGCTCGCGTTGCTTCGCCGATTCCGCACGCGGCTCGCTCACGGGCCCGCCGTCTCCTCCGCCGGCCGCGCGAAGTTGTAGGGTGGCCAGGGGCCGGTCAAGGTCACCTCGCAATGATGCCGCGCCAACCGCTCGGCGGCCTCCCGTACCCGCTCCTCGAAGGCCTCCGTGCGCTCCTCGGCGACCAGGAAGACGGCGTCGAGCAGCAGCCGGTCGGCGGCTTCCGGGGTCGGCGCCCGCAGGCGGCGGCGATCCGCGGCTTCCCGCGAGAGTGCGGCGAGGACCTCGTCGACGTCCTCGCGGGCGCGGGCGGCGAGCTCGCGAGCAGCGTCACGCTGCCGCTGCTTGTGGCGGAGGAACTCCTTGCCGGAGACCCCGCCGCCGCCGCGCAAGCTCGCCGTCTCCTCGGCGAGGGCGCGCCGGGCGGCGGCCTCGTCAACGCGAATGCGAACGCCCCACTCCCGCCGCCCCGTTACCCGCTCGAGGATCTCGCCGATCTGCTCGCGACGCTCCTCGAGGTCGCGCACCGCCCGTTCGTCGCTGGAGAACATCGTGAACAGCTTCATGGGCACGACGGTGGCGGCCTCGGCGAAATGCTCGACGACCCGCTCGTGGGCCACCGCGCGGGTCGAGACCCAGCCGAGGTCGTCGAGCCGCGACTCGACGGCGGCGGCCCCGTACTCGGGCAGCGGCGCGTCGGCGACCACCAGCCACAGGCCGTCGTCGACCGGCAGCGCGCGGGCCGGCGACAGGCCGGGAAGGCCGGCGGGCGCATCGTCCAACAGCGGCGGCGCCGAGGCCGAAAGGAGGCAGTAGACGTAGGTGGCCCTGCCGGAGTCAGTCATCGTCTTCGTCGTATCCCGCCTGCTCTTCGCCGCCCGCGAAGCTCACCTCGACCCCGACGTCGGAGCCGAAGGAAAGCGCTTGTTCCGGGCCCTCGCCACGCAGCTCCCGCAACCCCTCGAACACGTAGCTCTCGACCTCGGCGAACTCCTCCTCGCTGATCTCGCCGAGCTCGAGCTGCATCTGTGCCAACAGCAGCCGCTCGCGCAGCGAGCCCTCGTCTTCCTCGAGCTCGCTCTCCGCCACCTCGCGGATACGGTCAAACACGAAGGCCAGGCCGCCGACTAGCAGCCTGTCGAGGATGAACACGCGAGGGCGGCTTCCATCACGAGCCTTCGCTGGACGCGCGCTCGAGCTTCAGCCGGATGTTGACGAAGTTGTAGGGGGGCCACGGGCCGGTGTACTTGAAGCTCAGGTGGGGGTGCTCGCCGGCGATCTCGCTGACCAGCGAGTCGAAGTCCGACTCCCGGCTACGGGACACCAGAAAGGCGGCGTTGAGGATCATCTTGTCGCCGATCGGCTTGTTGACCCGCGACGCGGCGCACACCTCGCTGAGCCCGCTCATGATCCGGGCGATGATCTCCTCGGACCGCTCCTCGAGAAGCGAATCCACCAGCCGCCCGTATTGCATGCGGGCGAAGTAGGTCGAGCCCTCGCGGGAGGAGATCTCGCGGCGCAACAGCCGCACGCTCTCGTCCTGCTTCTCGATCTCCTCGATGATCTTCTCCTGGTCCCAGAGCACCTTGAGGCCGTACTCGACCTTGCCCTTCATCTTCTTGAGCACGTCGCGGAAGGCGTCGTGGGCGCTGCGCAGCAGCTCGACGATGTCGGCGTCGGTCTTGAAGACGGTGCCGAACGACATCGGAATGACGGTGAACTCCCGCATCACCGTCTCGTTGACGCGCTCGTGGGCGAGGACGTTCTCGCGGGTCGGCTCGTAGACCTCCAGGGGCGCCTCGGAGGCGACGGCGGCGATCCCTTCGTAGTTGACCGTCTGCACCTCGGCGGGCTCGGGGCCGATGCCGATGCGACCGAAGCCGTGGACTTCCGGCGTCGGGATGATGCAGTAGACGTACCTGCCAGTGGCCGGCCCGCCGGAGCCGCTAGCGTTGGGCTCGTTCCCGCCGGCTGCGGTCTTGCTCATGTCACGCACCGTTCCCGTCGACACTCCCGGTGCCGAGCTCGTCGCGGATGGCGGCCTCGAGCTCGCGGGGCGCGCAGGGCTTGGTGATGACGCTGTTGCACCCGGCGGCGATCGCGTCCTCGTGGGTCGTGGGAAGCGCGTGGGCGGTGACCGCGATGATCGGGATCGCTCGCGTCCGCTCGTCCTTTTTGAGGATCTCCGTCGCCTCGAGGCCGTCCATCTTCGGCAGCCGCAGGTCCATCAAGATGATGTCGGGCCGCAGCTCGAAGGCCCGGTCGAGCGCCTCTTCGCCGTCCTCCGCGGTGGCTACCCGGTAGCCCCGAAAAGACAGGTAGTCGGCGCAGCTCTCGCGGCCGTCGCGGGCGTCGTCGACGATCAGTACCATCGGCGTCGGAGCGGTCTTGTCCTGCGGGGTATCGGCCATCACGAGCTCGGTAACCTCCGTGGGATGGTCAGCTTGAACGTCGAACCCTCTCCCGGGGCGCTCTCCAGCTCGATCTTGCCCCCCAGGACCTCGGCGAGCCGCCTGGAGATCGACAGGCCGAGCCCGGCGCCGCTCTTGTCGGTGGTAAGCGGATGGGCGCTGTGCCCGAAGGCTTCGAAGACCGCCTTCTGGTTGTCGGCGGAGATGCCGATGCCGGTATCGACCACTTCGATGGTGACCAGGTCGCGGGTCTCGTCGTGCCGCGCCGCCAGCGACACCGATCCGTCGGCGGTGAACTTGAGGGCGTTGGAGAACAGATTGATGACGATCTGCTTGACCTTCCCCGGGTCGCTGCGCAGCGGCGGGATCTCGCGGGAGACGTCGACGCAAACCTCGAGATCGCTGTCGGCGACCAGCGGCTCGAACTCCGCGAGCACCGCTTCGACGAGATCGGAGAGCCGGAACTCCTCGATGGTCACCGGTATCTTGCCGGCCTCGATCTTGGCGATGTCGAGAACGTCGGTAATGATCGTCGTCAGGTGGTTGGCGTTGGCGGCCACCCGCGACAGCTTGTCGTGCTGCTGGGGCGTCAGCTCGCCGTAGACGCTCTCCAGCAACAGCGAGGTGTAGCCGAGCATCGCGTTGAGCGGCGTCCGCAGCTCGTGGGAGACGTTGGCGAGGAACTGCGACTTCATCGCCGACGCCCGCTCCAGCTCGAGCGCCTGGCGGCGGAGCAGCTCGTTCTGCTCGGCGAGCTCGGCGGTCGCCTCGCGCACCTTCTCTTCCAGCTCGGCGGAGTGGCGAAACACCTGCTCGTAGAGGCGCGCCTTCTCGGCCGCCTCGCTGCGGTCGTGCAGAACGGTCACCACCGCGCTCTCGCCGGAAGCCTCGGCGTAGGTGGTGCCGATGGCCTCGATCGGCAGCTCGGCGCCGCTCTCCGGGTCGGTGAGCTTGAGCTCCGCGCGCCAAGGCTGCTTCGCGCGTGTATAGACGTTCGACAGGAAGGACGACAACATCGCGTCGTTGGCCCGTACGCGCCGCTCGGCGGCGTGGTCGGACTCGTCGCCGACCGTGAGGATCCGTGCCGCCGGCGGGTTCATCAGGACGACCTCCCCCTCGGCGTTGGTCACCAGGATGGGGTCGGCCACCGAGTTGAGGATCAGGTCGAGCCGGTCGCGCTCGCCGCGTGCCTCGGCTTCGGTCTTGTGGAGCTTCTTGTAGTTGGTCTGCAGCTCGTCGAACGCCCTGTTCAGGTCGGTGACGTTGCGCAGGATCGCCACCTTGCCCATCTCGCCGGAGCGAATCTGCAGCGGCGTGCTGATGAGCTCCAGCAACAGGTCGCTGCCATCCACGGGATCGACGAGCAGCAGCTCGCGGCGGCGGGCGTCATCGAGCTGGGATAGTGGCGCGAGCGAGGCCGAGAACATCAAGTTGTTGAGTGCCACCGCGTGGCGGCGTCCCTCGCTGGCGTCGGCCTCGGCCACGAGAAGGTCCTCGGCGCCCCGGTTGGCGATCAAGATCCGTCCTTCGGGGTCGGTCAAGAGGATGGGGTCGGTGACCGCTTCGATGACGCCGTACAGCCAGGCGCGCTCGCGTTTCAGCCGTTCGCCCCAAGTCGGGCGACCGTCGCCCCCCTGCATGAGCTGACCCAGCCGCATGCCGAGGACCGACGCCGCCCACTCGACCGCGTCCTCGTCGATGCCGCCGTCGTCCGCCGGCGTCAGCAGCAGCACCCCGCCCGCCTGCGTCTCGTCGCCCGGAAAGACCGGGGCGGCGGTGATCGGGCCGGGGCCCAGAAGCATGTCGCCGGCCCGCTTTCCCAGCTCGGCGGCATCGAAGGAGGCGAGGTCCTTGCCGGTGATCACCCAGGAGAGCGGCGTGTCGTAGTCACGGCAGTCGAGCCTGACGCTCGCCACGGCGTCATCCGGCACCCCGTAGCCGGCGACGCCGACGAGCTCGCGCTCGGTGTCATCGACGCGCGCGAACAGACCGCGCTCGATGCCGGCATGAGCGGCGAGCCATTGCAGGGCGCCGGAACCGCACGCGCCGATGTCCGGAGCCGCGCGCAGCCGGTCGACGAGGTCCAGGCGTGCCGTGGCGTCCGTTCCCTCCGGGCGCCCGCGTGACAGCGAGGTCCGTGCCGCTTCGACCAAGGCCTAGCTCCTCTTGCGCGGCGGGCGCTCCCGAGTTTCTTCCAAGTGGCTCTCGGCGGCGGCGAGCTGGGCCCGCAGGGCTTCGTTTTCCGCCATCAGCGCCTTCTGGCTCATGGAGCCGAGGCCGGGGGCCGCGGCCGTCGGCAGCCCGCTCACCGCCTCGGAGTACTTGAGATAGGTATCGATGCTGGCGACGACGATGCGGGCCTCGACGGTGATCAGATCGATGCCGACGAGCGAGACGCGCACCCAGGCGTCGATGACGATGCCCTTGTCGAGCACGCGATCCAGCACATCGATGAGGCTGGAGCCACCAGCGGACCGTTCCACCCTTTCCAATGCCATGTTCACCCCCGGACGTACTCGTCCTCGGACAGGCTGCTACCCGTTGCTTTTTGACCGGCCACTCCGACGGCGGCCTGAAGTCTTTTTGCCCTGCGCCTGTAGCTCGGCCAGTTTTGCTTCCAGTCTATCGACTTGCTCGCGCAAACTCTCGTCACCCATGCCCCGCTGGGGCGCAGCTTCCCCGAGCAGGCGCTGGTCGCGGCGCCACCAATCGAGCCCGATCTGCTCCGCCTTGTCGATGGAGCACACGACCAGACGGATCCTGATGGTGAGCAGCTCGACCTCGGCCAAAGATACCCTGATGTCACCGGCGACCACGAGGCCTTTGTCGAGGACGCGGTCGAGCAATTCGACAAGACCGGTCGAGCGACCGAACCGCGGTTCCAGACCCGATGCCATGCGGAGCTCCTCTGGCTCGCAGGAGCTTCGCTCGCTCCCGCCTGCGATAGCGACTCTGAAACAAGCGCGGCCGCATGTAAAGGCCCAAGAACGGGCTGGCCACGCTGGCACGAGGGCTCCACTGCGACGGAATGTCGCTTCCGTCCCGGATCTCGCCCCCGGCCGGCATCGTAGCAGGAAGCCCTCTGCGGCGCTCTGCGCGCATGGCACGCATCTTGCTCTCTATCGCGGCGAGACAGGCCCTTGTACCGCCTCGTCAACCACTACGACGCCCACCTTGCTAGCTGACGGAAAGAGCTCCCCGTGTGCGCGATTTGCGGATTGATCAACTTCGACGGCAAGCGGCTCGAGCCGTCGGCGATCGTCGCGATGACCGACTCGATGACCCATCGCGGCCCCGACGACGACGGCTACTTCATCGACCGCAACGTGGCGCTCGGCCACCGGCGGCTGAGCATCATCGACCTGGAGGGGGGCCAGCAGCCGATCCTCAACGAGGATGGCTCCCAGGTGATCGTCTTCAACGGCGAGATCTACAACTACCGCGAGCTGACCGCCCGGCTCCGCGCCGAGGGCCATCGCTTCGAGACGCGCTCGGATACCGAGGCCATCCTCCACGCCTACGAGCAGTACGGGGTCGACTGCCTCGAGCACCTGCGCGGGATGTTCGCCTTCGCCATCTGGGACCGCCGCAAGCAGCGGCTGTTCATGGCCCGCGACCGGCTGGGCATCAAGCCCCTCTATTACTACCGGGGCCGCGGCTTCCTGGCCTTCGCCTCCGAGATCAAGGCGCTGCTGACGCTTCCCGAGGTCCGCGCCGCGGTCGATCCGGCGGCGCTCGACCTCTACTTGTCGCTGCGCTACGTCCCCGGGCCGCGCACCATGTTCCGCGACATCTTCAAGCTGCAACCCGGGCATTTCCTGCTCCACGACGGCACCGAGATGCACGTGCGCTGGTATTGGGACATCGATCACGAGGGCGCCGAGAGGCTGCCGGCCGCCGCCTGCCGCGAGCGCTTCGAGACGCTGTTCCACGACGCGGTGGAGGACCGGCTCATCTCGGAGGTGCCGCTCGGGGTGATGCTCAGCGGCGGCCTCGACTCGAGCGCCGTGCTGGCGGAGATGACCGAGCAGGCGGGCGGCCGGGTGAAGACCTTCAGCGTCGGCTACGAGGCCGACTCGGCGGCCGCCGACGAGGCCAACGAGCTGCACTGGGCGCGCCGGGTGGCCGACCATTTCGGCGCCGACCATCACGAGTTCAGGCTCCGGGCGGCTGATTTCGGCGACTTCCTCGACCGGCTGGTCTGGCACCTCGACGAGCCGCTCGCCGACCCCACCTGCATCCCCCTCTACTTCATCTCCAAGCTCGCCCGCGAGCACGTCACCGTGGTGCTCTCGGGCGAGGGGGCCGACGAGACCCTGGCCGGCTACGGGATCTATCCGCGGATGCTGGCGCTCGAGCGGCTGTACCGGGGGCTGCCCGGCTTCCTGCGCTCGCTGGGCCCGGCGGCCGCCGAGTGGCTCGACGACCCCCGCGCCCGCTGGTATCTGCAAGGCCTCGAGAGGCCGCTCGAGCACCGCTATCGGGGCGTGGCGCGGGGGTTTCTTCCGGAGCTCAAGGCCGAGCTGCTCGGCCTGGCGGCCCCCGAACGGGCCGAGGAGCGGCTGGACTCGCTGCTCGCCGACTACTGGGAGCGAAGCCGCGGCGCTTCGCCGCTCGATCGCATGCTCTACCTCGACACCAAGGTCTGGCTGCCCGACGACCTGCTGCTGAAGGCCGACCGCATGACGATGGCCAACGGCATGGAGCTGCGGGTGCCCTTCCTCGACCACCGCCTCGTCGAGCTCAGTGCCCAGGTGCCGACTTCCTTGAAGACGAGCTGGGGCGAGAGCAAGCGGCTGTTGCGCCAGACCGTCGGCAAGCGGCTGCCCCCGTTCGTCCTCGAGCGCGCCAAGATGGGGTTCCCGGTGCCCACCGGGCCCTGGCTGCGCAGCCATCTGGAGGCGCTGATCCACGAGCGGTTGCTGGCCGACGACTCCGCCTGCAGCCGCTACATGGACCCCGCGGTGATCACCCGGATCGCCGCCGAGCACCAGCGCCACGAGCGCGACAACAGCCAGGAGCTGTGGACGCTGCTGGTCTTCGAGGCCTGGCACCGGGTTTTCGTAGATGCGCCGTCGGTGACGGCCAGCGAGCACGCGCCGATTCGAGTGGATCCCGGCATGATTCCTCGGTTGCAGCCATGATCGAGGGTCGCGACATCATCTGCTTCGCCAACGACTGGGACAGCGACCCGCTGAGCAAGAAGCACGTCATGACCCGGCTCGCCCGCCACAACCGGGTCCTGTGGGTCAACTCGCTCGGCGTCCGCAACCCGACGGTCTCGGCGCGCGACGCCCGCCGGGTCTGGGAAAAGCTGCGCGGCTTCCTGCGCGGCTGCCGCCAGGTCGAAGACAACCTGTGGGTCTTCACCCCCGTGGTGATCCCCTTCCATGGCAGCGCCTTCGCCCGCTCGATCAATCGCCGCCTGCTCGCGTTCATGCTGCGCCGCGTCTGCCGCCGGCTGGGCTTCGAGCGGCCGATCACCTGGAGCTTCGTGCCCAGCTCCAGCGGCGTGGTCGGGCGCCTCGGCGAGCAAATGGTCCTCTATCAATGCGTCGACGAGTACTCGGAGTTCCGCGGCGCCGACAAGGGGGCGATCCTGCGGATGGAGCGCGAGCTGGTCGAGAGATCGGACCTGGTGATCGTCTCGTCGGAGCCATTGCTGGAGGCCAAGCGGCGCTTCAACCCGGCCACCCACCTGGTCACCCACGGGGTCGAGGTCGACCACTTCCGGCGGGCCTGCGACCCCGGCACCGCCGTTCCCGAGGCGTTGCAGCGCCTGCCGCGCCCGGTGATCGGCTTTTTCGGTCTGCTCGCCGATTGGGTCGACCTCGAGCTGATCCGCCGGCTGGCGATCGAGAGGCCGGCGTGGTCGATCGTCATGATCGGCAAGATCGATACCGACGTCTCGGCGCTGCGGCCGCTGCCCAACGTCCACCTGCTCGGCCCGCAGCCGTACGCGACGCTGCCGGCCTACTGCAAGGGCTTCGACGTGGCGCTGGTGCCCTTCGTGGTCAACGAGCTGACGCTGGCCGCCAACCCCCTCAAGATGCGCGAGTACCTCGCCGCCGGCCTGCCGGTGATCTCCACCGACCTGCCGGAAGCGCGGCGGCTGACGGGCCTGGTCCGAATCGCCCACGGGCACGGGGATTTCATCGCCGCGATCGAAGACGTTCTCGAAAGCGGCGGCGGGCCGCGCGCCTCGGTATCGGCGGCGATGGACCGCGAATCGTGGGACGCGAAGGTCGAGGAGATGTGCCGACTGGTCGCCGGCGCGGCGCCATCCATAACCAGAAAGGCAGCCCGAGAATGCCTGGCAAGCTGATCCTCTCCTTGATGCTGGCGGCGCACGTGCTGGGGCCGTTCGTGCCGCCGGCGCCGGCGCTCTCGGCGGCCGACGAGCTCGATTACTGGACCACCCACGCGACCGTCAAGGTCCGCCCCCATGACCCGCCGCGCGCCCGAACCCCGGCAACGATCGCCGCCGCCCGCAACGAGTTCGAGTCTCTTCAGGTCGTCCTGCACAGCGCCCGCGACATCCACCACGTCGACGTCGAGGTCTCGTCGCTCACCGGCCAGCAGGGCGCCCGGATCGCCGCCGGCCACCTGACCGTCTATCGGGTCGACAGCGTCGACATCGAGGTGCCATCGTCGCGCCAGAGCGAGGCCGGCGAGTGGCCGGACCCCCTCGTGCCCCGCTTCGACCGCTACTCCGGCGAGCGGCGCAACGCATTCCCCTTCTCGATCCGTGGCGGCCGCAACCAGCCGATCTGGATCGAGGTCTACGTGCCCATCGGCGCCCGGCCCGGCCTCTACGAGGGCGAAGCAACGGTCACGGTCGCCGGCGAGATCGCAGCGGTGATCCCGCTGCGGCTCGAGGTCTGGCCGTTCACGCTGCCGTCGACCGCCAGCCTGCGGACGTCGTTCGGCTTCAGCGGCTTGACGGCGCTCCGCCAGCACGACGGCGATCTCGTGGAGGTCAGCCGGCTCTATGCCCGGGCGGCGCTGCTGCACCGCATCAGCCTCCATGGCGGCAGCTGGCGGACGCCCGAGGTGGTGCGCATCGGCCGCGGCTTTCGCCTCGACTGGGACGACTACGACGCCGAGATGGGCGGCTTCCTGGACGGCACCGTGCTGGGGCCCGACGACCCGCTCCCGGGCGCCAGGGTGACTTCCGTCGACCTGCGCACCCCCGGATCGCTGAACGGCGTCGAGGAGCGACTCGCCTACTGGAGGGCATGGGCCGAGCACTTCCGCGACAAGGGCTGGTTCGATCGGCTCTTCTTCTACCTGTTTGACGAGCCCCAGGGCGAGGAGGACTACGCCCGTATTCTCGAGCTGGGACGCGAGCTGCGGCGCGCCGACCCCGAGATCCGCACCCTGCTGACCGAGCAGGTGGTCGACAGCCTGCGCGAGGTCGTCGACATCTGGGTGCCGCTGCTCAACTGCGTCCACGCCAAGCCCGACTTCAGCCCCTGGTGCGAGGGGCCGGCCTCGCCGGCGCAGGCCCCGGACATCGCGACGTTCTGGGCCTACCAGTCCTGCGCCAGCCACGGCTGCAACATCGTCGGCGGCGACTACTTCGACGACTGGCCGAGCTACGTCATCGACGCGCCAGCGGTCGCCAACCGGGTGATGCAGTGGATCGCCTGGCGATATCGCATCGAGGGCGAGCTCTACTACAACACCGTCGAGGGCTACGGTGACGGCGACCCCTGGGTCGACGTGCGGCTGTACGGCGGCAACGGCGAGGGCACGCTCTTTTATCCCGGCACGCCCGAGCGGATCGGCGGCCATAGCGAGATCCCGATCGAGAGCGTCCGCCTCAAGCTCATCCGCGACGGCCTCGAGGACTACGAGTATCTGGTCCTGCTCGCCGCCGCCGGCGACCGCGCATACGCCGACCGGCAAGCCGAGTCGGTCGCCGCGACTCCCTTCGGCTGGGATGCGAACCCCGAGGTCCTGCTCGGCGCGCGACGGCGACTGGCGGAGCGGATCATCCGCCTCCAGGGTGCAAACCGTGCAGGCACGCTGCCAAGAAGTGCCGGGCCGGCGGCGGCAGCCCCCGGCGCGACGGCGCGGCGCTGATCCGATCGTCCCGCGAAACCGCCCCCCATTGCCCCTGATCGCCCGAATTCAAGCCCGGATCGGCTGACGAAGGCCTTGGCACGTCGGTTGCATCACTCCATGTGCGCCGGGCCGGGCGACGAAGCCGGCGGGCCTCGTTGCCGCGGGCCCGGCCATTCAGCGCGGCGCCGAATTCCCGGGCCGCGACGAGCACGGACCAAGAACTGATGCGTGGCTGGGGCCGCAGCAACGGGCCCGCAACTGACAACCGGGCACGGTCAGCGCGAGAGGGTGTTTAGGAGGGAAACAATGGGCAACCCTAGCGGAGCGCCAGCGAGACAGCGACAGGGTGGCGAGTTCTTGTGCGCAAATCGCCAGGTCGAGCAGATCAAGGAGATCGCCGAGCACGTCGCCGACAAGGATGTCCCGGTGCTGATCCTCGGCGAGTCGGGGGTCGGCAAGGAGGTCGTGGCGCGCCACATCCACCAGCAGTCCGAGCGCCGGGAGCGGCCGTTCGTCAAGATCAACTGCGCGGCGCTGCCCCATGGTCTGCTCGAATCCGAGCTCTTCGGCCACGAGAAGGGGGCTTTCACCGGCGCCACCCAGCGGACCGTGGGCCAGTTCGAGGTCGCCGCCAATGGCACCGTGCTGCTCGACGAGATCGGCGAGATGGACCCGGTATTGCAGGCCAAGCTCCTGCACGTTCTCCAGGACAAACAGTTCAAGCGCGTCGGCGGCAAGCACCCCATCGACATGCAGGCGCGCGTCATCGCGACGACCAACAAGAACCTCGATGAGGCGGTCGCCAAGCGCGAGTTTCGCGAGGACCTCTTCTTCCGCCTCGCCGTGATCACGCTCGAGATTCCTCCCTTGCGCCGCCGGCGCGAGGACATCCTGCCGCTGGCCCACCACTTCCTGGCCACCTACTCCGAGCAATACGGCTCCCCGGTCGACGAGCTGCCCGAGGGGCTGAGCGCCGAGTTCCTCGAGTACCACTGGCCTGGCAACGTCCGCGAGCTGCAGAACCTGATCCGCCGCTACGTCCTGCTGCCCGACCACCATGACGTGATGTCGGTGTTCGAGAGCCGTCGCCTGCGCGGCGCCGCCGACTCGATGTCGACGGCGATCAACGACCCGCAGGCGTCCTTGATCGACATCGGCGTCGAGGCGGCCGAGCGGGCCGAGAAGGAGGCGGTCCTGAGGGTCCTCGAAGAGACCAACTGGAACCGCAAGGAAGCCGCCCAGCGCCTCAACGTCTGCTACAAGACGCTGCTCAACAAGCTCAACAAGTGGCGCTTCCACGAGCAAGGCGCTGAAGTCGAAGTGGGGTGAGCTCGCGATGGCCGCTCCCGACACTAGGAGGCCGTGGTGAAACTCCGATGGGTCTGGCGCGTGGACCTTGCGGGAGAGGGCAAGGAGAGCCGACGCAGGCGATGCCGGAGCCATCGTCGAGGAGGCTCGACGCGGCCATCGCCCGCAAGCCCCACGCGCCCGCTTCACTGCCCTCAGGATGGGGGCGCGGCGGCTCCCGCGACCCCGGGGTTGTGCGCCGCCGATCTTCTTCCCGACGCAAAACGGGCCGGAGACCAGCGTGGTCCCCGGCCCGTCCCCTCCCGGACCGCTACGCAGTCTCGCTTACGGTCATTGCACGACCTCGAACGCGTCGACCCAGATCCACGATCCGCCCGAGGCAGGGTTGCGCTGCGCGGTCGCCTCAATCACCAGCTGGTGATCGCCCGCCGGCAAACCGCTGATCGCGTACATCCGCGACTGGGCGCTGCTCCCTTGCGACCGGCGCAAGCTTTGCGAGTGAAGGCCCGAAGCTGCGACCGGTGCTGCGTAGGTATCGACCTCGGCGACGAGCTGCCCATCGAGGTAGACGCGAGCGATTCCCGACCATTCGTCGCGGTAGGCGAGCCAGGTCACCGCGGTGCCGTTGAAGTCGAGCGTCGCGCGGGCGCCGGCTTCCATCGACAGGACGGCGCGGCCACCGCTGTGCACGGAGGAATTGTTCGCGTGCCAGCCGGGGGTGAAGCCGATTCTCGGGTCATTCTCCTCGATCAGCACCGTGGCGCCGGTCGGGCCGCCTCCGCCGCCTCCGCCACCGCCGTCATCGCCGCCGCCATCGCCACCGCCGTCACCGCCATCGCCACCCGAGGTGGTACCCCCGGCGATCTGGTCGAAGGCGTCGACCCAGATCCAACTGCCTCCGGAGGCGCCACTGCGCCGGCCGGTGGCCCGGATCTCCAGCTTGTGGGCGCCGGACGTCAGCCCCTGAACGGTGTACATGACCGCTTGCGCCTGAGCGGGAGTCGCGTAGGTATCGACGCTGTCGACGAAGGAGCCGTCGACGTACACCTCGCCGATCCCCGACCATTCATCGCGGTAGGCGATCCAGCTCGCGCCGGTGCCGACGAAGTTGAAGGTCACGCGGGCGCCGGGGTCCATCGCCAGCTTGGCGCGGGCCGCGCTGTGGCCCGCGGAGCCGTTGTCGAACCACGTCCCTTCGAAGGTCACGCCGGCTCCATCCTCCTCGACGCGGGTAACGCCGCCGGGAGGCGGCTGAGGCGCGGGGGAGCCGCCGCCGTCGTCCCCACCGCCGCCGTCGCCGGGGTCGGTGCCGCCGCCGCCGTCATCGCCGCCCCCGCCGGCAGTGCCGGCCGACGACAGGCCGTCGATCAGGTAGGCGTCGGCGTACTCCGTCGGGTAGCCGCTCTGCTGCATTCCGAAGTTGCTGCTGAACACCATCTTGGTGCCGTCGCGGCTGACGCTGGGTCGGGGAGTGTAGTTGTAGCCGTTGAGCGGCCGGCTGCGATGGTGCGCCAGCCGCCGGACCGCCGATCCATCGAGCCTCACCTGCAGGATCTCGTTGGTATAGGTCGGCCAGGCGCCGTTCAGGGGATCGGGGTCTCCCGGGGCGTAGGTGGCGACGTAGACCCAGCCGCTGTTGTCGGTCGCCGCGACGTTGACCGCCAGGTTCCAATTGAAGGTGACCAGGCAGGTCTGATTGGCATCGGACAAGCGGATCTTGACGACGCCGTTGTCGCACACCGGCGCCGGGTCGGCGGCGTTGGCCCACAGCAGCACGCCCTGACCATCGGCGTCGCGTCCCACGTCCATGTGTCCGCCGGCGCGGGCGAGCTGGCGCTGAAACCGCATGTCGCGATCGAACAGCTCGATGCCGTTGTAGCGGCCGTTGCCCGCCTGCAGCCAGGTGACCGTGACCTGGTCGCCCGGCGTGATGTAGACGCTGTCGATCCCGCGACCGCCGGTGTTCAGCACCGCGCCCTTGCGGCCGGTGCTGATCTCGTAGACGAAGACCTCGCGGTTGTCGCCGACGAAAACGAAGTGGTCGCCGTCGAAGCAGATGTCCGACTCGCCCTTGCCGCTGATGCTGCCGTACTCCGAGAAGGTGTGGACCACCGACGTGGCGCCGCTATCGACGTTGTGCTGGCTCAAGCGGTTGCCGGAGACGAAGTACAGCACCCTGGCGTTGCTGCGCGACCAGCGCGGCTCGCTCGAGGCGGAGATCGCCGCCGGCAAGAGGCGGATGAAGTTCCCGGCTCCGTCATGCAGGCCGAAGTAGCTGCCGTGCTGGAGGATGAGCCGGGAGTTGTCCTGGTTGAAGGGCGCGACCGTCGCGTACTCGGTCATCACGAAGGGAAGGCTGACGCCGGACTGCGGCGAGCTGAAGGCGTCCGACAGGCGCTTCACCGGCGTCCCGAAGATGGCGTCGGTGTACGTCTGGCCGGAGCCGACGGGGATTCCCGAGTAGGAGAGCGGCGGATACGAGTTCGTGTCGCTCAGATGGGCGAACGCCACCCCCATGGAAAGGAGCCAAACGACGGCTCCGAGAAACGGCCTGGATCGTCTGTGGTTGTTCATCGAGGGCCTCCTGTGGCCGGGACGACCAAGGGACCCTCCCGTTTCCCTTGCAGCGTTGTGGGTTTCATCGCGAGTTCGGGTCGCGCCGGCGCCTACGCCGGGCGACGTTCAAACGGCTCGGGTGCAGGTCACCTCCTGGACGGCATTTCGGTGGGGTCGGGCGCCGGGCGCACCGCTGCTCATGGCGCGCCGGGCGCACTTCGGGCTCGTGTCGCGGAAGGAAAGAACCCGGTCGCCGGGCGCACCGCTCCTCACGGCGCGCGGCGCGCACGTCGGGCTCGTGTCACGGAAGGAAAGGTCGGGGGTGCGCGAAGCGCCGCCCGTGGGGGTGGGGGAACGAGGGTCTCGGGGCCGGCGAGAAACGCCGGTGCCGACGAGGTCGCGGACCGGGACGCGGCGCGAACGGCCGCTGGAACGGTCGCGGTCTGGAAAAAAGAGCGGCGCGAACGCCGCGCGAGCTACGTCGCTGGCATGCCGATTGCAGGTACAAACCAGCAGCAAGAGCACCCACATGCTCTCGTCCTCACCTTCACCGCGGGGGCGGATAGCATGGTTGAAATACAACGTAGGCAGGCCCGTTACGGCCTGCCTACGCTCTTGTCCGGTGGGCAGGTCCCCTACGACCTGCTCACCCTGTTCTTGCGTGGGCGATGTGGGCGAATGCCCGTTACCTCGCCCACGCTCTGGTCACGTGGGCGGGGTAGGCGGTTTCCCACCACCCCGCTCACGTCGTTTGCCGGCTGCGCAGGTCCCCTACGACCTGCTCAGCCGCTCGATTGTCGGGACAGGTGCAGCCTCCCCTCACCTGCGGGACGCTGCAAAGCCCCTGCGAGGACACGCATGGTGGCGCGGGTGGACGAAGCCGCTAGCCCCGCCCGTGGGGGTCTTCAGCGTCCGCCCGACCCGGACTGGAACGTCGCCGGCTGCAAACCATGCAGGACCCTCGTCGCTCCCGAGGCGACGGTTGCCTGGCGACAGCTCCTGGAGAGACCCCGCCGGTCCCTGCCCTATGCGCGATCCTTCGCGCGC
>Ga0214471_10000945_pt1 | contig 23572 bp, 23 predicted proteins | sample RVTome_5_FD_207665 | JGI IMG/M metagenome (GOLD analysis project Ga0214471, IMG submission 207665) | Soil microbial communities from uranium-contaminated site in the Upper Colorado River Basin, Wyoming, United States - RVT142D155 | ecosystem: Environmental > Terrestrial > Soil > Contaminated >... | reverse complement strand
GATCGGGCTCCACGCAGCGTCAGCCGGATCATCACCGCGATCAGCGCGGTCGCTCCGACCATCCCGAGCGCGATCCACGACGCGAGGCCGGCCGACGTGAGGAGCGGATTGAAGTCCGAGCTCACGCCGCCCGGGCCGAACCCGCCGAGGATCAGCGCCGCGGCCTCGAGCACGACCCCGATGAGCAACAGGTTCGTCGTGCGGTCGATCGGCTTCCGCGAGAGGCCGCGGTCGGTCAGGTACCAGTGCCCGAGGAGCAGCCCGTCGATCACGGCGCCGAGGAACGACGCGCCGGCGAGCAGCTGCAGGAGCGCGACGGGCCACGTTTCCCCCGCGGTCCCGGCCATCACCACCAGGAGTGCGAGCGACAGCGGCGCCGCCGCGAACCCGAGCACCCGTGCGGCCGCCTGCCGCCTGGCGAGCAGCAGCGCGACGCAGACGAGGAGCACGATCGTGAGCGCCATCGAGAGGCGGAGCGACCAGAGACCGGCCTCGCTCCCCTCCACGCGCCCAGCGGCGATCGAGGCCCACGTGGCACCCGACAGCACGAGCAACACCGACCCGGTGAGCGTGAAGAACCCGCGTTTCACCTCGTTCCACAGCGGACTGAGGAAGAGCAGCAGGAGCCCGCCCGCGACCGTCTCGGCGAGGACGAGCGCCGACACCCCCGCCGGACCGGTCAGACGCCCTCACCCATGCGCGAGAGCCTACCCTCGCATCGCGGCCCGACCGTCGTATCCGCGGCCTGCCGGTAGGCTGCCGACGTGAACGGATGGCGCTCCTACGACGACGTCGCCGAGACCTACGAGCGGATCCACGCCCCGCGGCTCGCCGAGCCGGCACGGGACCTCGTCGAGATCGCGCAGATCGGCGTCGGAGCGCGGGTCCTCGACGTCGGCACCGGCACCGGCGTCGCCGCGGAGATCGCCACGGCGCCGGGAGCGGATGTCATCGGCATCGACGGTTCCCTCGGCATGCTTCGCGTCGGCCGAGCCGCCCGGCCGGCCGTCCGCACGGTCGCGGCCACCGCGCTCGACCTCCCGTTCCGCGATGCCTCGTTCGACGCGATCATCGCGAACTTCGTGATCGCGCACTTCACGAAGTACCAGACCGCCCTGTTCGACATGGTGCGCGTGCTGCGCCCCGGCGGCCGGATGACGCTCACGGCGTGGGCCGACATCGACGACGACCTCACCCGCACGTGGCTCGAGCTCGTCGAGGGGGTCGTCCCGCGCGAGGTCCTCAGTGCCGCGATGGCGGAGGCGCTGCCGTGGAGGGAACGGTTCCGCAACCGCGAGGCCATCCAGGAGGCGTTGACGGACGCTGGCCTGCGAACCGTCCGGACCGAGGTGAAGCGGTATCGCTTCCGCTACGGCCTGGCCGAGTACGTCGAGGGTCTCGGGACATGGGCGACGGGCCGGTTCGTCCGCTCCATGCTCGGCCCCGCCGCGTTCGAGTCGTTCCACGAGCGCGCGAAGAAGGTGTTCGCCGAGCGCTTCGCGGATCCGGTCAACGACTTCCGCGAGGTGGTCTTCGCCACCGGCGTCAAGCCGTAAGCGTGCTTCCGCTTATCTCCTTCGCGAGCCCGCCTCGTTGAGGACGTAGCGGACGAGCGTGCGGACCGGGACCCCGGTGGCGCCCCGCGGCCAGTAGTCGCCCGTCCGCTCGGCGAACGCGGGCCCGGCGATGTCGAGGTGCACCCACGGGATGTCGCCGACGAACTCGCGCAGGAACATCGCGGCCGTGATCGCACCGCCGTAGCGCTTGCCGATGTTCTTGATGTCCGCGACGTCGGAATCGATCAGCTTGCGATACGGCTCGTACATCGGGAGCTCCCAACCGGGCTCCCCGGCAGCGTCGCCGGCGGCCAGGATGTCGCGGATCAGCCCGCGATCGTTGCCCATCGCGCCCCAGACCTCCTCGCCGAGCGCGACCATGCACGCGCCGGTGAGCGTGGCCGTGTCGATGATCACGCGCGGCTTCTTCTCGGCCAGGTACGCGAGCGAGTCGGCGAGCACGAGCCGGCCCTCCGCGTCGGTGTTCAGCACCTCCGAGGTCTTGCCGCCGCGGTGCTTGAGCACGTCGCCGGGACGGATCGCCGAGCCGCTCGGCATGTTCTCCGAGGACGGGATCGCCGCGATCACGTTCGCCCGCGGCTTCAGCAGCGCGATCGCGCGCATCGTGGCGAGGATCGAGGCGGCGCCGCCCATGTCCATCTTCATGTGCTCCATCCCCTCGGACGGCTTGATCGAGAGGCCCCCGGAGTCGAAGGCGATGCCTTTCCCGGTGAGCGCGATGGGCGCGCCGCGCCCGCCGCTGTCGTACGCCAGCTCGATGAGCCGCGGGGGGCGCGAGCTTCCCTGACCGACGCCGAGGATCCCGCCGAAGCCGCCCTTCTTGAGCTCGGCCTCCGTCCAGACCTTCGACTTCAGGCCCATGCGCTTCGCCATCGCCTGCGCCTCGCGCGCGAGCTCCGCGGGCGGAAGATCCAGTGCGGGAGTGTTCACCAGGTCGCGCGCCCACGACTGGGACTCCGCGATCACCTGGCCACGCTCCAGCGCAGCTTTCGCGGCACGCGCGTCGGCCCGCGCGCCGCCGAGCACGATGACCTCCTTCAGGGCCGAGCGGTCGCCGTCGGACTTCGACTTGTACCGGTCGAACCGGTAGGAGCCGAGGAGGATCCCCTCGGCGGTGGCCTGCACGGCCTCGTCGAAGGCACGCGGCGCGATCTGCGCGATCGTCGTCGCGACCCGTGCGCGCCTCGAGACCTGGCGAGCGACCCGTCCGATCGCCCTCCGGCACGCGTCCGGGCTCGCCTCGCCGCGCTTACCGACCCCGGCCAGCACCACCGCGGAGGCCGCGAGCCCGTCGATCCCGGTGTTCGGCACGAGGAGCGTCTCGCCGCGCTTGCCCTTGTACCCGGCCGCGCGATACAGGGCGATGAGGTCGAGCCCCTTCACGTCGCGCACTCCGGGACCCGGCTCCGGTCCCTCGTAGACGGGAAGAACGACGACATCGGCTTTCACCGATGCCGGTGACTGCGTCGAGAACGTGAACGTGGGCACCGCGACTCCTCTGAGGATCGACGAAGAGCGTCAGTCTACCCATCGAGCGGAAGCCGGTAGGCTTCGCCGCATGGAGGCCCGGGACCTGCGCGACCTCGTGCAGTTCGATGAGGAGGGGCCGGCACACCAGAGGCTCTTCGAGAGCGACCGCCTGTGGTCCGAGGTTGTGTGCCTCGACCTCAATCAGGCGCTCGGACCGGTCTCCGACTTCGACTCGGACGCGCTCGTCCTGGTCGTGACCGGCAAGGTCGTCGTCCAGGTGGACCGCTCGCGCAAGCGCCAGGAGCAGTGGGAGACGGCGCTGGTGCCGGCCGGGTCCGAGCTGACGATCACGAACGCGTCGGAGGACCCGGCGGTGATCCTACTCGTCGTCGCTCCCCCGCCGCCCCGGCGCGCGGTCACCGAGTAGCGCGGCGGTTCGAAGAAGACCCGAGCGGCAACACGAGCGCGAGCGCGAAGGCAACGACGAAGCTCGGCACGCTCGCCCCCAGCCGCGACCCGAACAGCGGGAACGGGAGCGAAAGCCACTCGACGAACACCGTCTGCACGGCGTCGATCCATCCCCGCGGGCCGGTCGGAACGCTCCAATGGAACAAGAGGAAGCCCACGAGCCAAGGGACGAACGCCGTCCAGCGAACGGCGGGCGAGCCGAACAGCGCGCCTTCCCTGTACCGGCCGCGCCGTCGCACGAAGTAGTCCGCGGCGAACACCCCGAAAAGCGGAACGAACACCGAGCCGATCAGCAGCAGGAAGAACTCGTACCGCTCCATCGTGAAGACGAGCGCGAGGAGGAACCCCAGCGCACCCACGAAGAGGATCAGCCGACGCTGCGGAACGTCGGACGCCGCGTTCTGCGCGGAGACCGCCGCCGAGTAGATGTCGGCGAACGCGTTGTCGCTCTCGCCGACGAGCAGGGCGAGCAGTACGACGCCGCCCCCCGCGAGGGCGACGACCGCCGTCCCGATCCCGATCGCGTTCGCGGTGGCGCCCGCGGCGAGCGCGAGCAGGACGCCGAGCGCGTAGAACCATGCGTTGCCGACCAGATACCCCGCGTACGTTCCGGCCGCCGCACTCGATCCCGGTCGCGCGAACCGCGAGTAGTCCGCGGCGAGCGGCAGCCACGACACGGGCATCACGATCACCAGGTCGACCGCGAGCCAGAACGGCAGCCCGCCGTCGCCTTCGGTACGCCAGAGCGCGCCGAGATCGCCCGCGCGCAGGACCTCGGCCGTGATCCACGTGGCCGAGCCGATCAGGACGTAGATCCCGAACCGCTCCAACCACCGGCGCACGACGAGGATCGGACCACCGAGCGCGAGGACCGTGCAGACGACCGCCACCACCGCCACCCAGAGGTTCCGGGCGTCGAATCCGAAGAGCCGTTCGGAGGCCACGTTCGCGACCTCGCCCATGACCCAGAACTCCACGGCAGTCCAGCCGACGAGCTGTACGACGTTCAACGCCGTGGGCACGAACGAACCGCGGGCGCCGAGGACGGGACGGAACAGCACCATCGTCGGGACGCGCTCGCGCTGGCCGGCGAGCGCCACGAGGGCGAGCGGCGCGCACCCGATGACGCTTCCGACGACGATCGCGAGGAGCGCCTGTCGCAAGCCGAGCGCCGGGACGAGCAGCGCGCCGGTGACCATCACGAGGAGCCCGACCGACAGGTCGCCCCACAGGACGGCCAGATCGAACCCCGACAGCGTTCGCCGCTCCGGCGGGACCACGTCGATGCCCCAGGTCGGAGCCTCGCGTTCGAGGATCCTTCCGAGCCGTTCGGCGACGCTCGCCAACTCGCTCCCTCCGCCGGCGTTACCCGGATCAGGTTCCAAGGGTCGCCGGCCGCAGCCCGCCTCTCAGCCCGGTCGTCCGGGCTCCCCTGACGTGGTGACGATGCTAGCGCGCCCTACGCGGAGCGCAGGTGCGCGGTCAGGTCGCGGAGCGCCGCGCGCATCAGGCGCCGGAGGAACGGCCGGTAGACCAGGAGCGCGAGCTCGCCGAGGACCGGGATCGGGAGCGCGAGCTCCTCGGACCACCGGAGTCGCACCCCGGCCCCTTCGGGCTCGAGCGCCCACGTGCCGATGCCCCGGATGAAGCTCCGGTGCGTCATCTCCAGGATGTGTGGCGGCTCCCAGCGCGTCACCTCGAGCTCCTCGGTGAACAGCGGGACGTTGAAGACCCGGCTCTTCACCGCGATCCGCACGCCGAGCCCGTCTCGGTGCGGGCTCAAGACGCGCACCGAGACCGCGTCGCGGATCCACCGGGCCTGGTCTTCCCATCGCAGGAGGGCTCGCCACGCCTCGTCGAGCGACACCGACAGGTGCCCGTCGGCTTCAACCCTCACGAGGGCTCGCCCTGCTCGGCAAGGTCTCGCGGATCGAAAGGACGAGTGCAAGGGCGAGCAGGATGGGCAGCGCGCTGCTCGCGAAGGACGCACCGAAGCCGAACGCATCCGCGGTCCACCCCGCCACGAGCGGGCCGAGAGCGAACCCGAGGTCCCCCATGAACCGGAAGGCCGCGACCGCGGAGCCCTTCAGGTCGTCCGGCGTCACGTCCGAGAGCATCGGCGCCGGCGGGACTCCCGCGTACCCGCTCGCCACGCCGAGCACGGCCATGCCGACGAAGAAGAGCGTGACCGAGTCCAGCAACCCGAAGACCGCGATGACGGCGGCGAGGGCCGCGAGCGAGGGAACGAGCACCGCTCGTCGCCCCCGTCGATCGGTCGCCTTGCCGGCCGGGAAGAGAGAGATGAGCTCGGTGCCGGTCGCGATCGCCAAACCGATCCCGACACCACTGAGGGTGAGCCCCAGTTCGTCGACGCCGAACAACGGGATCAGCGTCGAGAACATGGCCCCGACCATCCAGGCGTACGCGCCGTTCGTCACGAGCACGGTCACGAACGGCCGGTTCCACGGCAGGCGCCGGATGCCGCCGCGACGCGTCTCCTCGGCGTTGCGGATCGGGTTGTGGATCGTCCGCCAGAAGAGCCAGGCCGACAAGAAACACGCGATCCCGTACACGTGCAGCGGGCTCGCGAGGCCGAACCAGTTCGCCACCACGCCGCCGAGCGGACCCCCGGCCATGAACCCGACGTTGAACGAGCCGTAGTACACACTCATCACGCGACCCGAGCGGTGGGGCGGGATCGTCCGGAGCAGGAAGGAAAGGAGTGCCGCGAAGAACAGGGCCGAGCCGATGCCGCCGACCGAACGGAACACGACGAGCAGCGGGAAATTCGGGGCGAGCCCGGCGGCGACCGACGAGACGCCCACCACGACGGCGCCGACGGTCGTCATCGCGCGCTCGCCGTACCGGTCGATGAAGCGACCGACGAACGGATCGGCGGCCAGGCGCGCGAAGGAGAAGCCCGAGATCAGGAGGCCGATCGCGTCGTAGCCGACCCCGAACGAGCGCGCGTAGTTCGGGAGGACCGGCGAGAGGATGCCGAACCCGAGCATGATCACGAACGTGCCGACGATCGTGGCCCGGACCTCGGGGATCCGGAGGACGTCGCGGAACCCCGGCTCCCCCTCGCTCATCGCCGGCCAGTGTACGGACGAGCGCTCGCCCACCCGAGGACGCTTGCACGCCAGCCCCGGGGACGGTTCGATGGCGCGGTGTCAGATCCCTCGCTCGGCGCCGTCGCCGCATCGAACCTCGCCACGGCCGGGTCGGAGACCCGTGAGCCGACCGCGGTCGCCTGGGAGGACGGCGTCATCACCTACGCCGGTCCGGCCGAGGACCTCGTCGGGATCGAGCCGGAGTGGTTCGAGGGGTGCACGATCGCGCCCGGGTTCATCGACTGTCACACACACCTTCCCTTCGTCGGCTGGCGCTCGGACGAGTTCGAGGCGCGGCTGTCGGGGATCTCCTATCGCGATCTCCACGGCGAGGGGGGAATCTTCCGGAGCGCGCGACTGTTCGCCGAGGCCTCCGACGACGAGGTGCTCGGGTTCTGCCGGCCGCTCGTGCAGGAGATGGCCGACCACGGCACGACCGCGCTCGAGCTGAAGACCGGCTACGGCCTGTCGGTCGAGGGCGAGCTGCGGCAGGCGCGCCTCGCCCGTCGTCTCGCGGAGGAGGCGCCGCAGACGTGCACGGTGACGCTCCTCGTATGTCACGCCGTTCCGGAGGGGATGTCGCGCGAGGATTGGGTCCGCATCGCGTGCGAGGAACTGATCCCCGCGGCCGCCGCGGAAGGGCTCGCCGACGCCGTCGACGTATACGTCGAGGACATCGCTTTCACGGTCGACGACCTGCGCCTCGTCGCCGAAGCCGCCGCGGCCGCCGGCCTGCCGCTGCGCTGCCACGCCGACCAGCTCGGCCCGTCCGGCGCGGCCGAGGCCGCCGTCGCGCTCGGCGCTCGGAGTGCGGATCACCTGAACCACGTATCCCCGGTCGGCGTCGCGGCGCTCGGCGATGCGCCGGCGACGGTCGCCGTGCTGCTTCCGACCTCGACGCTGTTCCTCCGGGCGTCGCCGCCGGACGTGCGAGGGCTCCTCCGCGCCGGAGCGGCCGTGGCCATCGCGACCGACTGCAACCCGGGGACCTCACCGGTCGTGTCGATGCCCGAAGCCATCGCCACCGCCTGCTCCCTCTACGGGATGCGGCCGCTCGAGGCGCTCACGGCGGCCACGATCGATCCGGCGTGGGTGCTCGGTCTGAGCGACGCGCACGGTACGCTTGCGCCCGGCAAGCGGGCCGACCTCGTGATCCTCGACGGGGACGCCTTCCGGCAGGTCCCGTACCGCCCGGGCCACAACCCGGTGCACCACACGTACGTCGGAGGAAAGAGGATCGCAGGACGATGAGGAAACTGCCCGCACTGCTCGCGATCCTCTGCGTGGCGGTCCTCGTTCCTGCCGCGGCCTCCGCGCAGACCGAACCCGAGACCGTCACCCTCGAGGCCTCCGGCGGCAAGATCACGATCGGCCACGACGTACGCCTGCACGGCGAGATCGCTCCGGCGATCGCCGGACAGACGGTGGAGATCCGCGACGAGCGGGACGACGTCGTCGTCTCGGCGACGACCGGCGCGGCCGGCGCCTTCTCGGTCACGATCGCGCCCGAGGGAACGCGGACCTATCGCGCGTTCTGGAACCTTGCCGTCAGCGAACCCGTGACCGTCAGGGTTCGGGCGCTCGCGTCCGTGCGGATGTCGGGGGTGCGACTGTTCGACGACGTCGTCGTCCGCGGGACGGTGCAGCCCGCACGGCCGGGACGCCGGGTCGAGGTCGCACTCGTCGTGGGCGGCCGCGTCGTGCAGACGCAACGCGTCGCCATGGGCTCGGCCGGTGGCTTCACGGCGACGTTCCGCGCGATGCACGTGGGGACGTACCGAGCGCGCGCGTCGTTCTCGAGCCCGGATCTCCTCCGAGGTTCCGCGGTGAGTGGATCGAGTACTCCACCCCTTCCCTCCCTGCGGTCGGGCTCGAACGGCCCCTTCGTCCAGCTCCTGGAACGCCGGCTCGTCGAGCTCCACTACCGGCTCGCCGGAGCCAAGGACGGGAAGTACGACTTCCGAACGGCAGACGCCGTCGTCGCGTTCCACAAGGTGCAGCGGATGGCCCGGGTCTTCTCGGTGAGCGCGGCGACGTGGCGCGCGCTGGCGGATCCCCTCGTCGCGCGGGCACGCCGCGACTGGCGCGGGTTCCACTTCGAGGTCGACCAGACGCGGCAGGTCCTCATGACGGTCGAGGACGGAGAGGTCACGAACATCCTGCACGTGTCGACCGGCGCGGGCGGCGCGACGCGTGACGGGTCGTTCCGCGTCTTCCGCAAGATCTCCGGCTACAGCGGGCACCGGCTCTACTACCCGAGCTACTTCGACGGCCTCCGCGCGCTCCACGGTTGGCCCGAGGTCCCGACGTACGCGGCCAGCCACGGCTGCGTGCGCATCCCGTACTGGAACGCGATCTGGGTGCACGGCCTCGCCGATTACGGCACCCGCGTCGTCATCTACCACTGAGCCATCGGACCAAGGGAGGTCCGCCGACCCGGGGTCAGTCCAGCACGCCGACCACGGCCTCGGCTGCCTCGAGCAGCGCGCCCTCGCGAACGAGCGCGGTGACCGTCTCGATGTCGGGGCCGAGCTCGCGGTCGGCGTCGAGGAACGAAACACGTTCGCGGATCGCGTCGCGGGCGGCGCGGGTCGCGGCGGCGGGCTCAAGCGGAGCGCGGAGATCCAACGCCTGGGCCGCGACGAGCGCCTCGATCGCGACGACGACCTCCGCGTTCGCCACGATGTCGCGGGCGTGCCGCGCGGAGGTCATCCCCATGCTCACGTGGTCCTCCTGTCCCGCGGAGGACTCGATCGAGTCGACCGACGCCGGGTGCGCGAGCGTCTTGCACTCGGACACGAGCGATGCCGCGGTGTACTGGGCGAGCATGAAGCCCGAGTTCAGCCCGACCTCCTGCACCAGGAACGCCGGCAGGCCGTTGTTGCGGGCCGGATCGAGCAGCCGGTAGAGGCGGCGCTCCGAGATGCTCGCGAGCGACACGACCGCGAGCGCGAGCGCATCGAGCGCGACCGCGACGGGTTGCCCGTGGAAGTTGCCGCCCGACAGGATCTCGCCGTCTTCCGCCAGCACGATCGGGTTGTCCGATACCGAGTTCGTCTCCACCTCGAGCACCGAGGTCGCGAATCGCAGAGCCTCGCGCGTCGCTCCGTTCACCTGCGGTGCGCAGCGGAACGAGTACGCGTCCTGCACGAGGTGCGCGCTCTCGCGATGCGAAGCCACGATGGCGCTCCCCTTCAACAGGCGTCGCAGGTTCGATGCCGACGCCACGACACCGGCGTGCGGTCGGAGCGCGGTCAAGCGCTCGTCGAACACGCGGTCCGAGCCGAGCGCAGCCTCGATGCTCATCGCGGCGGCGAGATCGGACGTGCGGGCGAGACGTGCCATGCGGTCGGCCGCAAGCGTGCCGATCGCGAGCATGCCCTGCGTGCCGTTCACGAGCGCGAGCCCCTCTTTCGCCTTCAGCTCGAGCGGCTCGAGTCCCGCGCTCGCCAGGGCCTCCCCTGCCGGAACGGATCCCCCGTCGACGAGGAGGTACCCGCGGCCGAGGAGCGGGAGCGCGAGGTTCGCGAGCGGCGCGAGATCCCCCGACGCGCCGAGGGATCCCTGTTCCGGCACCACCGGAACGAGATCGCGGTTCAGCATCTCGACCATCCTCTCGACGATCTGGACGCGAACGCCCGAGTGCCCGAGCGCGAGCACGTGGGCGCGCAGGAGCAACATCGCGCGGACCTCCTCGCGACCGAGCGGCCGCCCGACCGCCGTGGCGTGGGACCGGACGATCCGGTGTTGGAGGGCGTCGGCCTGCGCCGGATCGATCCGCACGTCGGCCAGGCTGCCGAACCCGGTCGTCACCCCGTAGACGGTGTCCCCGGATGCGACCGCGGCATCGACGACCTCGCGCGCCGCCCGCATCCGAGCGGCCGCGGCCGCGGCGAGCTCCACCTCCGCGCCCCTCGCGACCGCGACGACGTCCTCGAGCGAGAGCGGCTCCCCCACGGCGATGGGCACGGCGGCAAGGCTACGGGCGGTGCCGAACGCGAGCAACCGGGTCTACGCTGACCTCGGATGCCCGGCCCCTTCGACGACCTCGAACCCGAAGACCCGGCGACGCCCGCAGACGAGCCGATCGCGCCGGCACCGGCGGGTCGGGGCGCGGCTGGGCCGGTCGACCGACGCCCGCGGAGGGACGGTCTGCAAGGCGACCGGCGCTCGGACGAACCGGGCGCGATCAGGGCCTTCAGCCGAGGCGCGACGCGTCGCTGCCCCCGGTGCGGCAGCGGAGGCCTGTTCGAGAGCTGGTTCAAGATCCGCGGTCGTTGTCCGCGGTGCGGCCTCCGGCTCGAACGCGAGGAGGGCGGTTTCCTCGGCGCGATGACGGTCAACTACGTCGTGACGGCCGTCGTGTTCCTGATGGTGATGATCGTGTGGTTGGTCCTGGACCTGCCGGACGTGCAGGTGTTGCGGCTCACCGTCGCGACGATCGCCGTGACGCTCGTGTTCCCGCTGCTCTTCTGGTCGTTCTCCAAGACGATCTGGGCGGCGGTCGATTTCCTCGTGTATCGGTCCCATCCCGAGTACACCTCGGTCGACGCGGCCGACCGCGCGAGCGGCAACGGTGGCCGCCCGTAGGTCACTCGCGCCAGGGGAGACGCACGCCGCGTTCGGCGGCGACGGCGAGCGCCTCGTCGTACCCGGCGTCCGCGTGACGCACGACCCCCATGCCCGGGTCGGTCGTGAGCACGCGCTCGAGACGCCCCGCGGCCTCGTCCGAGCCGTCGGCCACCACGACCATCCCGGCGTGGATCGAGTACCCGATCCCGACGCCGCCGCCGTGGTGCACGCTCACCCAGTGCGCACCGGCCGCCGTGTTCACGAGCGCGTTCAGGATCGGCCAGTCCGCGATCGCATCGGAGCCGTCCTTCATCGCCTCGGTCTCGCGGTACGGGCTCGCGACGCTTCCGGCGTCGAGGTGATCCCGGCCGATCACGATCGGCGCGCCGACCTCGCCTCGCGCCACCATCTCGTTGAACCGAAGCCCCGCCCTCGAGCGCTCGCCGTAGCCGAGCCAGCAGATGCGGGCCGGGAGGCCCTGGAACGCCACGCGCTCCTGCGCCATCGAGAGCCAGCGGACCAGCCGTTCGTTCTCGGGGAACAGCTCGGCGACCGCGCGGTCGGTCTTCACGATGTCCTCGGGGTCACCCGACAGCGCGGCCCATCGGAACGGGCCCTTGCCCTCGCAGAACATCGGGCGGATGAACGCCGGGACGAATCCCGGGTACGCGTACGCCCGGTCGAACCCGCCGGTCTCGGCGCCGGAACGAAGGTTGTTCCCGTAGTCGAACACGACCGCTCCGGCGTCCAGGAACTCCACCATCGCCTCGACGTGTCGCGCCATCGAGTCGTAGGAACGGCGCTGATACTCCGCGGCGTCGGCCGTCCGGAGCGAGTCGGCGTCGTCGAGCGAGAGCCCGCTCGGCACGTAGCCGCCGAGCGGATCGTGCGCGCTCGTCTGGTCGGTGACCAGGTCGGGGCGGAAGCCGCGCACGTGGAGCTCGGGGAGCACGTCCGCGCAGTTGCCGAGCAGGCCGATCGACACCGCTTCGCCGGCGGCGCGAGCTTCCTCGACCCAACGGAGCGCCTCGTCGAGGTCACTCGTCTCGCGGTCGAGATACCGCGTCTTGATCCGGCGCTCGATCCGCGATGGGTCGACCTCGACGCAGAGCGCCACGCCCTCGTTCATCGTGACGGCGAGGGGCTGCGCGCCTCCCATCCCGCCGAGCCCGCCCGTGAGCGTGACCGTTCCGCGCAGCGTGCCGTCGAACCGCTGCTTCGCGGCCTCGGCGAACGTCTCGAACGTCCCCTGCAGGATGCCCTGCGTCCCGATGTAGATCCACGAGCCGGCCGTCATCTGGCCGTACATCGTCAGGCCCGCCTGCTCGAGCTCGCGGAAGGTGTCCCAATCGGCCCACTTCGGGACCAGCATGGAGTTCGAGATGAGGACGCGCGGCGCCAGGGGGTGGGTCTTGAACACGGCGACCGGCTTGCCGGATTGGACGAGCATGGTCTCGTCGCTCTCCAGGGTCCGAAGGGTACGCACGATGGCGTCGTACGCCTCCCACGAGCGAGCCGCCTTCCCGGTTCCTCCGTAGACCACGAGATCCTCGGGACGCTCGGCAACGTCGGGATCGAGGTTGTTCATGAGCATCCGCAGGGCGGCCTCCTGGGGCCAGGCCCTGCAGGTCATCTCGGTTCCGCGTGGGGCGCGGATCTCACGGGCACTCACGATGTTCAGATGATAGGACCAACCCCTCACGCCTCCGCTCCGTTGCCAGGGACCGGACCGGCGGCTACCGTCCTTCTGTGGCGGGGCGACCCATCCGCGTGCTGATCGCGGACGACGAGGCTGTTCTGCGAGCGGCCCTGGCCGATCTCGTGCGGTCCGATGATTCCTTCGAGCTCGTCGGTTCGGCTCGCGACGCGGACGAGGCGATCGCCCTGGCCGAAGCCATGAAGCCGGACGTGGCACTCGTCGACGTCCGGATGCCGGGGGGCGGAGGGCTCCGCGTCGCGGAGGAGCTCCGGCACCTGCTGCCGCAGACGCGCGTGCTCGCCCACAGCGCCGTGAACGACCGGGCCTCGGTCGTGCGGATGCTCGAGGGCGGTGCCGTCGGATACCTCGTGAAAGGGACGGCCCCCGCCGAGATCCTCGGCGCGATCGTGCGCGCGGCTCGCGGGCAACTGAGCGTCTCGCCGGAAGTGATGACCGGTCTCGTGCAGGACCTGGCGGAGCAGCTTCAGCTACAGGAGGTCGCGACGAGCGAGCGGCTCGCCAAGGTCCATCGCATCGACCGCGTCATCGAGGGCCACGGGCGCTCGATGGTCTACCAGCCGATCGTCGAGCTCGAGGGGCATCGCACGATGGGGATGGAGGCGCTCGCGCGATTCGTCGACGAGAGCGAGCCATGGCCCATCCCACAGTGGTTCGCCGAGGCCGCCGCCGTCGGGATGGGCACCGAGCTCGAGCTCGCCTGCAATCGCGGCGCCCTCGCCGACCTGGCACGCATCCCGCAGGACCGATACGTTTCGATCAACGCGTCGCATCGGACGGCCGAGTCCGACGCCCTGCTCGAGCTCCTCGACACGGTCGATGCCTCGAGGGTGGTCCTCGAGATCACCGAGCACGAAGCGGTCGAGGACTACGACCGCCTCACCCAGGCGCTGCAACGCGTCCGCGAACGCGGCGCTCGCGTGGCGATCGACGACGCGGGGGCGGGCTTCGCCAGCCTTCGCCACATCCTGCTGATCGACCCGGAGATCATCAAGCTCGACGTCAGCCTGACGAGCGGCATCGACTCCGACGCGCGGCGGCGGGCGCTGGCGACGGCGCTGATCACCTTCGCCGAGGAGATGGACATCGCGGTCGTGGCCGAGGGGATCGAAACCGACCTCGAGCATGCCGCATTGCAGGCGCTGGGGGTCCGGTTCGGCCAGGGCTACTTCATCGGGCGGCCGGAGCCGTTGTCCGACTAGACCGGCACCTCAACTGGTCCGGCGGTCGACGGCCCACGACGAGCCTTCCTTGGACTTGGTGAACGCCTTCATCTCCGTGGCGATCGCGACCGCCTCGGCGAAGTGCTGGAACGTGCGCCGTGCCGTCGTCGCGATCCCGATCGATATCGACAGGAACGGGAAATCCTGAACCTCACCCCGGCGGTTCGTCACCTCGATGTGCCCCCGCGCTCGGTCCTCTGGCTCGTACAAACCCGGGACGGCCTCGTCGAACCGCCGCACGAGAAGCTCGGCGACGGTTTCGGCCTCGTTCGCATCGCACAAGATCACGAAGTCGTCTCCCCCGACGTGACCGACGAACGCGCTCGCCCCACCGGCCTCGTGCGTCAGCTCCTGGATCAAGCCGGCGGTGAACTGGATGACCTCATCGCCGCGCATGAACCCGTAGTGGTCGTTGAAAGCCTTGAAGTGGTCCAGGTCGGCGTACAAGATCGCGAACGGGACGCCCGAGCGCACGCGCTCCTCGATCTCGTCCTCGATCCGGATGTTGCCGGGAAGGCCGGTGAGCGGAGACTGCTGCCGCATCTCCTTCGTGCGTCGCAGGACCCCTCGGATCCTCGCCAGGAGCTCGGGCGTGTCGAACGGCTTGACGATGTAGTCGTCGGCGCCGACGGCGAAGCCCTCGAGCTTGTCCGCCGAGAGTCCCCGCGCGGTGAGCATGATGACGCTGACCGATGCCGTCCGACTGTCCTGCCGCAGCCGGCGGGTCATCTCGAACCCGTCCATGTTCGGCATCATCACGTCGGCCAGCACGAGCTCGGGGCACTCATCCCGTGCCAGCTCGAGCGCCTGCTGTCCGTCGTTGGCGACACGGACGTCGTAGCCGGCGGCGCGGAGCTCGATCTCGAGGAGGCGCGCGATGAAGGGGTCGTCGTCGACGACGAGGATGGATCCTCCACCGGGCACGCCGGCTCGGTCGCTCATGTCCTCGGACGACATCTCACCGACTCCCTGCTTCGATCGGGGGCCGACGCTCGCCCGGCTCGTTGCTCGAGCCCCCGCGCCCACCGGGGATGATTCGGCAGGATACCCCGGCGGGTGAAGCGGGCCCAGCATCACGGCGGGACGAGCCGTCCTCAGCCCCCCGGCCGACGCGCTGCGAGCGCGCGTTCGTGGGACGATAGGCCGGCCGAAGCCGGAGAGAGGGCGCGCATGGAGGTGCTGGACTCGTTCCTGGACGCGGTCGGCGACACGCCGCTCGTCCGGCTGAACAAGGTGGCTCGCGGCGTTCCGCCGGCCGTGCTCGCGAAGCTCGAGATGCTGAACCCGGGCGGAAGCGTGAAGGACCGGATCGGCCTTCGGATGATCGAGGCCGCCGAGCACGCTGGGGTCCTGAAGCCCGGCGGGACGATCGTCGAGCCGACGTCGGGGAACACGGGCCACGGATTGGCGATCGCCGCGGCGATCCGCGGCTACAAGTGCATCTTCGTGATGCCCGACAAGATGAGCCAGGAGAAGATCTCGCTCCTGCGGGCGTACGGAGCGGAGGTGGTGATCACCCCGACCGCCGTTCCTCCCGAGTCGCCCGAGTCCTACTACCGGGTGGCCGATCGCCTCACCGAGGAGATCCCGGGTGCGTTCCAGCCCAACCAGTACTTCAACGAGGAGAACCCGGCCGCCCACGAGGCGACGACGGGACCGGAGATCTGGCGGCAGACGGACGGACGGATCACCGCCTTCGTCACCGGCGTGGGAACCGGGGGCACGATCACGGGCGTGGCGAGGTACCTCAAGTCGCAGAACCCGGACGTGCTCGTCGTCGGGGCCGATCCGGAAGGCTCGATCTTCTCCGGCGACGTCCACACCTATCTCACGGAGGGGATCGGCGAGGACTTCTGGCCCAGGACCTTCGACCCCTCGCTCGTCGACCGGTACGTGCGCGTTTCCGATCGTGACGCGTTCCGGATGGCGCGGCGGATCACGCGCGAGGAGGGCATCCTCGTCGGCGGCTCGTCGGGTACCGCTGTGGTGGCGGCGCTCGAGGTCGCGCGCGAGCTCGGACCGGACGACGTCGTCGTCGTGATCCTGCCCGACACCGGACGCAACTACCTGTCGAAGCTCTACTCCGACACGTGGCTCCTCCAATACGGGCTCACCGACCGACCGGAGATCGTCCGGGTCGAAGAGGTGCTCGAGGCCAAGCACGGTGAGCTCCCGCCGGTCGTCACCGTGAACGCGCACGACCGGGTGCGGCAGGCCATCGACGCCCTGCAGCGCTACTCCATCTCCCAGGCACCGGTCGTGCGCGAGACGTCGATGGACGTGGCGCAGTTCGTCGGCTCGATCCGCGAGCGCGAGCTGCTCGACCGCATCTTCCGCGACCCCGATGCGTTGCAGGCCGACGTCGCCGAGGTCATGGGACCGCCGATCGCGATGGTGGAGTTCGACGAGCCGGTCGACCTCGCCTTCGAGGCGCTCCAGCAAGGGACCGCGGTGCTCGTGGTGAAGGCCGGACAGGTCCTGGGCGTCCTCACGCGGGCCGACCTGCTCGAGTTCCTGGCCCACCGCCGGCGCGCCTAGAGGTCGTGCGCGCGCTCGGGATCGACGTCGGGGTTCGCAAGGGTCTCGACCTCGTCCTGCTCGACGAGGACCGTTCGGTGCTCGACACGGCGCGCCGCGTGACGCCGGCCGAGCTCGCACGGATGGTCGGCGACCTCGGTCCCGACGTCGTGGCGATCGACGCGCCGCCGGCCTGGGCGAGCACGGGCCGGTCACGCCTCACCGAACGCGAGCTGCGGTTGTTCGGGATCCAGTCGTTCAACACACCCTCGGATCCCCGGATGGCCGAGCATCCCTTCTACGAGTGGATGACCGTGGGGTTCGAGGTCTTCCGCGCGATCGAGGCATCGTTCCCCCGGTACCGGGCGGGCTCGGTCAAGGGAACGGCGATCGAGGTCTTCCCCCACGCGACGGCCGTCGTCCTTGCGGGGTGCCTTCCGCCGAAGGGTGTGACGGCGCACGGGTGGCGACGAGGGGTGCTCGGCACCCACGGTGTGGACGCCCGAGCGCTCCGCTCGGCGGACCAGGTCGACGCGGCCCTTGCCGCGCTGACCGGCCAGTACGCGCTGCAGCGGCGCTTCACCGCGCCGGGCGATCCCCGGGAGGGTCAGATCGTCCTTCCCGCCGCGACGCTGCCGGCCCGCCCGTTCCGCCGAGCGGTCCTGCCGAGCCGCGGCGACGGCCAGCCGGCGCTCCCCGGCATGACCGCGTGCGGGTGCGGCGATCCCTCGTGCTCCGCGCTCACCGCCCGGGAGTTCGCACCGGGGCACGATACGAAGCGCAAGTCGGCGCTGTGGGCCCTCGCCCGCTCGGGCGAGGCGGCGGTCGACGAGCTGAAGAGGAGACGATGGACCCTTCCGCCGGAGATGCGATGAGCACCGGGGACGACCGCGCCGACGAGCTGGCCTCACGTAGCGAAGCGGTAGGCCACAACGGAGGGGCCTTCGAGACGCGCGCGATCCACGTCGGGCAGGAGCCCGATGCCGAGTTCGGATCCGTGAACGTCCCGATCTACCAGACGTCGACGTACGCCCAGCCCGCGGTCGGCAAGCCGAAGGCCTACGACTACGCGAGGAGCGGCAACCCGACACGCGAGGCGCTCCAGCGCGTCCTGGCTTCCCTGGAGGGCGGCACGCGCGGCCTGTCCTTCTCGAGCGGCCTCGGGGCGAGCACCACGCTCCTGCTCACACTCGCGCCGGGCGATCACGTCGTCCTCGGCGACGACGTCTACGGGGGGACCTACCGGCTGCTCGCCCGCGTGCTGCAGCAGTGGGGCGTCGCGTTCGACACGATCGATCTGGCCGACGAGGCCGCGCTCGGGAACGCCCTGCGCGAGGAGACGCGGATCGTCTGGCTCGAGACGCCGACGAACCCGTACCTCAAGGTGATCGACATCGCGCGGGTCTCGGAGATGGCCCACGCGGCCGGCGCCCGGTGCGTCGTCGACAACACCTTCGCCACTCCGTACCTGCAGCGGCCGCTCGGACTCGGCGCCGACGCGGTGGTGCACTCGGTCACGAAGTACCTCGGCGGGCACTCCGACCTGATCGGTGGCGCGATCGTGACGAGCGACGACGAGCTGATCGAGCGGCTCACGTTCCTCCAGAACTCGGTCGGCGCCGTCCCCGGTCCGATGGACTGTTACCTCGCGCTCCGGGGGGTGAAGACGCTCGCCGTCCGCATGGAGGCGCACTGCACCGGCGCCGAGCGCGTCGCCGCGTTCCTTGCGGAGCACCCGAAGGTGAGGAAGGTCCACTACCCGGGCCTGCCAGCCAACCCGAACCGTGCGCTCGCCGAGCGCCAGATGCGCCGCTACGGCGGGATGGTGAGCTTCGAGATGCCGAGCCCCGACGAGGCGCTCGCGGTCGCGGAACGGACGAAGATCTTCTTCCTCGCGGAATCGCTCGGCGGTGTGGAGTCGCTGATCGAGGTGCCGGGCCCGATGACCCACGCGAGCGTGGCCGGGTCACCGCTCGAGGTCCCCGACACGCTGGTCCGGCTGTCCGTGGGGATCGAACATCCCGACGACCTCGTGGCCGACCTGGACCAGGCGCTCGCCTAGCGGATCTCCATCTCCTTTTCGTACTCACCCTCCGTGATCCGCGCGTGCCCCGTAATACGCGCGCGCAGCCAGGACCGTCAGGCCAACCGCACCGAAGAAGACGATGGACGAGGATGCCCAGATCCACTGGATGACGGCCACCGGCCGCCGCAACGGCCAGATCTGTATGACGAAGCCGAGCGCGCTAAGGCAGAACGATGCGAACCAGATCTGCTGGATCTGCCTCGAGTATCTGATCGCCGCTCGGTCGAGAGGCTGAAGCCGGCGTGGCGAGGACGCCCATCGCTGCCGCAGGCTCGGCATGTATGGGCTTCCTGACTTCGCGAGGCATATCCAGTAGACAAGGACGACTTCCGCTCCGAGGATCCAGAAGGAGTAGAGCGGAACGATGGGGTGGTCACCGAGCCGGAAGCTCAGAGCTACGAGAATGACGAGCAACAGGATGGTCACCTCGGCGATGTGTCGAGGTCGCGTCCAACCGCGTGCGACCCGAAGAGCGATCCCCAACCCCGCCGCCACGGCCAGCACCACCAGGACCATCGACCAACGATAGCCCGTATGGAGAACGGCCCCTAGACTCGTCGAGTGCTCCGGAGGATCGTGACACCGCTGCTCACACTCGTCGCCGTCGCTGCCTCCCAGACGAGCGACGCGGCGACTGCTTCGCCTTCGCCGTCTCCTGTTCCGGGAGCGGGCGGTGCGCTCGGGACGGGCGTCGGGATCCTCATCGCCGTCGCGCTCCTCGGCCTGTTGCTCTGGTCCCGCAGACGCCTCGAGCCCTAACCCTTCGGACGTTTCAGGTACGCGACGAGCGACTGGCCGCCCATCGGGTTCGTGATCTGGGCCACGGCGACGAGGTCCCACCCGTCCTCCCCGAACGTGTTGAGGATCTCCCCCGGATTGTGCTCGAGCAGTGGTGCGACGAAGTACTCCCACTTCTGCATGCCGTCCCTCCCTATCGCGTTGCCTCCAGGCGTCCGATCGTGGTCTTGATGCAGACGCCCATGATGACGGTCGACCCGGCCGCCTCCGCGATGCGCCGCGCGTCCTCGTTCACGATCCCCTGCTGAAGCCACAGGACCTTCGAGCCGCGTCGCACCGCCTGTTCGGCGAGCGGCGGTGTTTCTTCCGCGCGACGGAACACGTCGACGATGTCGATCGCGATCTCCGCGGGCACGTCGAGGAGCGACGGGTAGGCGCGTTCGCCCAGCACTTCCGTCTCGTTCGGATTGACCGGCACGATCCGGTAGCCCCGCTCCTGCAGGAACGCGGCCACCTCGTGCGAGGGCCGGGCTGGCTTGGACGAGAGTCCGACCACCGCGATCGTTCGAGCGTCGCCGAGGATCGAGCGGAACACGGCGTCCGGCGGTCCGTAGGGCTCGGGCTCGATCACGCGCGCTCGGGTCCGAGGATCTCGAGCAGGCCGTGCAGGATGTGGGCCGTCGCCCCCCAGATCGTGTGGTCCCCCATCTCGTAGGCGTGCCCCCGGTACACGCCCACCGTGAGCTCCCACTCCACCTTCTTCTCGGCGGCGGCGAGCTCGTCGAGCGGAAAGATGAGCACCTCGGCGATCTCGCCGGGGTTCGGCCGCAAGACCGGCGGCTCCCCGAGCAGGCCGACGAACGGGACGATGAGGATGCTCGAGACGAAGGTGTGGATGGGAGGGAGCGCGCCCAGGACCTCGACCGCGGCGGGATCGATCCCGAGCTCTTCCTGCGTCTCGCGGAGGGCCGTGTCCACCGCCGCCGCGTCTTCCTCCTGCCGGATGCCGCCGGGGAACGAGATCTCGCCGGGATGCCGCGACAGGTCCTCGGTCCTCTTCGTGAACAGCAGGGAGCCGGGATCCAGGATCGGCACGAGCACCGCGGCGAGACGTTCGCCCGGCGGCGGCTCGTGGCTCGGCTCGAGGTCGAGCGCCCCGTTGAGCCGGACGCGAAGGTCGGTCGAGTACATTGCCCGGCCATGGTAGAGGAGGCCTTCACCGACCCCGCGGGCACTGCCGCCCGGGCGGTGGATCCGGACGATGTGCTTCGCTACGCGCGCGCACTCATCAGCGCGGCGAGCGAGAATCCCGGAGGGACCGAGGACGACGCCGCCGAGGTATCCGGGACGATCCTCGCCGAGCTCGGAGCGACGTGCACGACGATCCGCTCCGAGACGGGCCGCCCGAGCATCGTGGCGACGCTCGGCGATGGCGCGCGTCCGACGCTGGCCTGGAACGGCCATCTGGACACCGTGCCGATCGGCGACCCGTCGTCGTGGGACGTGCAACCGCTCGAGGGCGTCGTCCGAGACGGACGCCTGATCGGGCGCGGCGCGGTCGACATGAAGGGGGCCGTCGCCGGGGCGCTCGCCGCCGCCTCGGCGATCCGGCGCGCCGGCATCGCCCTCGGTGGCACCCTTCAGTTCCATCTGGTCGCGGACGAGGAGCACCTCGGCAGCCACGGTACGAAGGTCCTCTTCGAGAAAGGCATGCTGGACCAGGACGCATGCATCGTCGGCGAGGCGACGGACCTGCAACTCGGGCTCGCCGAACGCGGCGGCGCCTGGGTCACCGCGACCGCGCGCGGTACCGCCGCGCACGGTTCGCAGCCGCACCTCGGCGTGAACGCGATCACGTCGATGGCCCGGTTCGTCTTGCGCCTCTCGGACGTGCTTCCCGATCGCGAGCACCCGCTCACGGGCCGGCCGAGCGTGAACGCGGCGCTGATCTCCGGTGGGAACGCGCCGAACGTGGTCCCGGACCGGTGCGAGCTCGACATCGACCGCCGCATCGTGCCGGGCGAGACCTCGCCCGAGGAGGTCCTCGCCCCGTTCGAACGCCTCGGAGAAAACCTCCGTCGGGAGCACCCCGAGACCGACCTCTCGTTCCGGATCCGCGAGTGGACCGACGCGGCCGAGGGCGACCCCATGTCCCCGATCGCGGTCGCGTGCCGCCGGGCCGTCGAGGAGGAGACCGGCGAGGTCCCGCGCGACGTCGGATTCACCGGCATCACCGATGCCCGCTTCTACCTGAACGAGGCCCGGATCCCGACGGTGATCCTCGGGCCGGGCTCGCTCGCCGTCGCCCACACCGCAAACGAATGGGTGGAGGTCGACGCGCTCGTGGCCGCAGCTCGTGTCTACGCCCGGATCTTCGTCGGGTTCCTGGGCGCCTGAGTCGCCCCGGCGGCGCTATCCTTGGGGGCGATGGAGACGACCACCGTCATCACGGTCACCGACAAGGCGGCGGGCAAGATCCGCCAGCTCGCCGAGCGGGAGGGCGCCGAGCCCGTCCTGCGCGTCCGCGTCGTGGCCGGGGGGTGCTCGGGGTTCTCCTACGAGCTCGGGTTCGACACCCGGACCCAGGACGACGAGGTCGTCGCCGCGGCCGAGGGCGTTCAGGTGCTCGTCGACCCGAAGAGCGCCCCGATCCTGGAAGGCTCGACGCTCGAGTTCAACGACGCGCTGCTCGGCGGCGGCCTGAAGATGATGAACCCACGGGCCACGCACGAGTGCGCCTGCGGCGACTCGTTCTCCATCTGACCGGCCGCTGACGCGGCCGGTCACCTCGCTCGATCTCGGGCCGCTACGCGACCTCGACGGTTCCCGTCATCGACGGGTGGATGGTGCAGATGAACCCGGTCGTCTCCGAGACGTCGACCGTCGCCGTGCCGGTCTCCCCCGCACCGAGTGCCAGGTCGACGCTGCCGTCGTCCAGGGTGAACGTGTGCGGCGCCGTGTCGTTGTTCGTCACCGTGACCTCGGTCGGGCCCGACACCGTGATCGTCGACGGGTTGAAGGCGAAGCCCTCGATGACGATCTCGGTGCCGCCACCACCACCGCCGCCGCCGCCGCCGCCGCCACCACCGCCATCGGTCTCGCCGGTCGCTGCGGTGGGCCCGGTCGCCGTCGGCCCCGTGGTGTCACCGCCGCCGTCGTCGCCGCCGCACGCGGCGAGGACAAGGGCCATCGCGAAGATCCCCGCGATCAGCGCCATCCAGCGTTTTCCGCGCATCTTCCCCTCCTTGCGTTCGAAGTCCGAAGGGCCAGCCTAGCCCACAAGGCTGCCGAAGCGCGACCAACCCCTATCGGCCAGCCCCGACGCGGGCGAAGCCGCCGAGACCTCGCGACCGGGTGCCCCACCTATACTGCGCCGGATGGCCTCCACCGCCGACAAGACGCAGTGGCGCGACCTGTATCACGAGGTGGTGTTGACCGGACTGTGCACCGGCTGTACCGCGTGCATCGTCGCCTGCCCCTTCCACGTCCTCGGATACGCCGACGACGAGCCGGTCCAGCTGCAGGAGGACGGCGCCGACGCGTGCGCCCACGGCGAGCGCGGATGCGACATCTGCACGCGGGCGTGTCCTCGCTTCCGCGAGTGGGAGGGAGAGATCGATCTCACCCTGTTCGGGCAGACGCGCAAACCCGAGGAGGTCATCGGTCAGTACCAGGACATCGTGCTGGCGCGCGCCACCTCGCCGGAGGCGCTGATACAGGGTCAGGACGGCGGCGTCGTCTCGGCGCTGCTCATCTGGGGGCTGCGGGGCGGCGAGATCGACGGCGCTCTCACCTCGAAGCTGTCGGACGACCGGCCTTGGGACGCGGAGCCGACCGTGGTCACGGACGAGCGAGGCGTGCTCGACACCGCCGGCTCCCGGTACACGTACTCGGCGAACCCGCTCGCGCTGACGAAGGCCGCCGAGATGGGACTGTCGAAGCTCGCGCTCGTCGGCATGTCCTGTCAGGCGAGCGTCACGGGATCGCTCACGGCTCGCCGGGTGAACAAGTGGGCGCGCAAGATCGCCTGGACCTTCGGCCTGCTGTGCTCGAAGAGCTTCACGTACGACGGACTGATGGTCGAGATCGCG